>Ga0307296_10000473_pt1 | contig 19053 bp, 21 predicted proteins | sample ER_DNA_153_FD_194467 | JGI IMG/M metagenome (GOLD analysis project Ga0307296, IMG submission 194467) | Bulk soil microbial communities from the East River watershed near Crested Butte, Colorado, United States - ER_DNA_153 | ecosystem: Environmental > Terrestrial > Soil > Floodplain | place... | reverse complement strand
GGTCTTCCAGAGCTACGCCCTCTTCCCTCACCTCTCGATCTTCGAGAACGTCGCCTTCGGCCTGAGGCGAAAGGGCACGCGGGGAGGAATCCTCAAAGGCAAGGTCGAGGAAATGCTCGACCTCGTCCAGTTGAGCGGATACGGAAAGCGCAAGCCGCGTCAGCTCTCGGGGGGTCAGCAGCAGCGGGTCGCGCTGGCACGCGCGCTCGTCAATAGTCCGCGAGTCCTCCTGCTCGACGAGCCGCTCGGAGCCCTCGACCTGAAGCTGCGTAAGGAGATGCAGCTCTTCATCAAGGGCCTCCAGCACGACGTCGGCATCACCTTCATCCACGTCACGCACGACCAGGAGGAGGCGATGACGATGGCCGATCGGATCGCGGTCATGAACCAGGGGAGGATCGAGCAGCTCGGGACCCCGGACGAGCTCTACGAGCGGCCGCAGACAGCCTTCGTCGCCGGCTTCCTCGGGATCTCGAACCTCCTTCGCGGAACGGTCGCCGGCCCAGACGAGGTCAAGCTCGGCGATGGGACGACGATCCGCGTCCGCGCCGGCTCGCTGGCAGGCCGCACCGGCGATGTCGCGGTCGGCATTCGCCCCGAGAAGATTCGCCCCGACGAGCAGGACCCGAACGCCGTTCCTGGAGTCGTCAGGGAGCGTGCGTACATCGGTGTCTCGACGCAGTACATCGTCGAGACCCGCAACGGCAACGTCACAGTCGTCGTCCTCAACGACCGCCCGGGCACCGTCCCGCACAGCCCGGGCGACCGTCTCACTCTCAGCTGGGATCCGGAAGCCACATTCGTCGTCGACCCCATGGAGGAAGCTGCATGACTGATCAGTTGACCCGTCGCGAATTGCTTCAGCGCGCCGCCGCAGGTAGCGCCGCGCTGACGCTCCCAGGCCTACTTGCGGCCTGCGGCGGCTCGTCCAAGGCAGGCGCGGGCTCCACTGTGAGCCACAAGCTGGCGAAAACCCTTCACTTCTCGAACTGGACGCTCTACATCGACACGAACAACAAGACGCACAGCCACCCGTCGCTCGTGGAGTTTCAGAAGAAGTACGGCGTCCACGTCGACTACGTCGAGGACATCAACGACAACGCGTCGTTCTTCGGGAAGATCCAGGGGGCGCTCTCGCGCGGCCAGTCGGTCTCCCGCGACATCATCGTCCTGACCGACAACGACCGCTACCTCTCTCTCATGATCAAGAAGGGATGGGCGGAGAAGCTCGACAAGTCGGCTATCCCGAACATGAAGAACCTGGTCGACGTCCAGAAGCACCCGAACTTCGACCCGAACCGCGACTACTCGCTGCCCTGGCAGTCCGGGATGACCGGGATCGCCTACAACGACACGCTGACCGAGCCGGTGCTGTCGGTCGCCGAGCTGCTCGAGAACCCGAAGCTGAAGGGGAAGGTGACGTGCCTGAACTCGATGGGCGATGCGCTCACGTGCGTGATGCTCGCGAATGGAGACGACCCCACGAAGGTCACGGACAAGTCGTTCAACGCGGCTTTCAACCGGATCAAGAGAGCCGTCGACTCCAAGCAGATCCGCCAGTTCACGGGCAACGACTACGCACCCCTGCTCGCGAGAGGCGACCTCGCGGCTGCGATGTCGTGGTCGGGTGACATCGCGCAGATCGGCAACAAGCACATCCACTGGAACGTGCCGAAGGACGGCGGCGCCCTCTGGACGGACAACATGCTCATCCCGAACGGCGGCAACATCTACACCGCGTCGGTCTACATGAACTACGTCTACGACCCGAAGGTCCAGGGCCTAATGGAGGCGGGCGATCCGAAGCGAAACATCACGGGCATCTACTACATCCCGCCCGTGGTCGGGGCCGGCGCGTGGGCGAAGAAGTACGACCCGACCGTCGCGAAGAACCCGCTCATCTTCCCGACCAAGAAGATGCTCGACAGCGTCAAGATCTTCGACGCCAAGGCTCTGAACAACCAGAAGTACCTGACGCAGTGGCAGAACCTGATCTCTGCCTGATGCGCCTGTGAGCTTTTTCCATCGTCACCGTGGGCTGACGCCGTACCTGCTCCTCGCTCCGGGGACCGCCTTCCTCGCGGTCTTCTTCGTGGTACCGCTGGGCTTCCTCGCGTACCAGTCTCTCGAGTCCGGCAACATTGACTTCGGCTACGCGTTCACATGGTCCTGGAGCAACTACGGGAACGCGTTCAGGGATTACCACGCGCAGTTCGTCCGCTCGCTGGAGTACGCCGGCATCGCCACGTTGCTGGCGCTCGTGATCAGCTACCCGGTTGCGTACTGGATCGCGTTTCGAGGCGGACGCTGGAAGAACCTGCTGTTGCTTTTCATCGTCGCGCCGTTTTTCGTCACCTACCTGATCAGGACCCTTGCGTGGGAGACGATCTTGTCGGACAACGGATTCGTGGTCCACGCGCTACAGCATCTCCACGCTCTCGGGTCCGGAGGACGGCTTCTCGCGACCTCGACCGCCGTGGTGACCGGGATCACCTACAACTTCCTCCCCTTCATGGCGCTGCCGCTCTACGTCTCGCTCGAGCAGATCGACCACAGCCTCATCGAAGCGGCGGAGGATCTTTACGCGAGCAAGCTGCACGCGTTCCTACGCGTGACGCTGCCGCTCTCGCTCCCCGGTGTCGTCGCGGGAACTCTGCTCACGTTCATTCCGGCGGCCGGGGACTTCATCAACGCCCAACTGCTCGGCTCGCCGGAGAACCACATGATTGGAAACGTGATCCAGTCCAAGTTCCTGGAGCTGACCGACTACCCGGCGGCGGCAGCGATGTCGTTCATCCTCATGGCGGGGATCCTCGTGGCCGTCGCGGTCTACGCGCGAGCCGTCGGGACCGAGCAGCTTACGGGGACGGCCGTATGAGCTCAATCGCGGTCGACCAGCAAGCCGGACGCAGGCCTGCGGCGGCGGCGCTCGCGTTCGTCCGTCGACACATCCTCACGGTCTACTCGGTCCTGTTCTTCGCCTACCTACTGCTGCCGATCGCGGTCGTGGTCGTCTTCTCGTTCAACAACCCGACCGGAAAGTTCAACTACACCTGGCAGGGGTTCACCTGGGACAACTGGCATTACTGGGACGGCGTGCCCGGGATCCGCAGCGCGATCATCCTCTCGCTCGAGATCGCGCTGGTTGCGAGCCTCGTCGCGACAGCGCTCGGAACGCTGATCGCGCTCGCGCTCGTGCGCTACGGCTTCCGCGGCCGTGCGACGACGAACATTCTGATCTTCCTGCCTCTGTCGACGCCCGAGATCGTGCTCGGCGCTTCGCTGCTGACGCTTTTCCTCAACGTCGCCTGGGTGCCCTTCGGCTTCTGGACGATCCTGATCGCGCACATCATGTTCTGCATCAGCTTCGCGGTCGTCACCGTCAAGGCGCGACTCGTGGGTTTCGACCGCCACCTCGAGGAGGCGGCAATGGATCTCGGCGCGAACGAGTGGACGACGTTCCAGAAGGTGACGCTACCTCTGACCGCGCCGGCGATCCTCGCAGCGCTCCTGCTGTGCTTCGCAATCTCGATCGACGACTTCGTCGTCACGTACTTCAACTCCGGCTCGCAGGTCACTTTTCCGCTCTTCGTCTGGGGAGCTGCGCGAATCGGCGCCCCGCCGCAGGTGAACGTGATCGGGACGGCGATCTTCGTCGTTGCGGTCGCCGCGATGCTAGGCAACGTCATCTTGCAACGTCGTCGGGAGGTACGGGCTTGACCGAACTGGCAGCGTCGCTCAACGCCGAAGAGCTCCAGCGCGCCGCGCGCGAGCATCTCTGGCTGCACTTCACGCGCATGGGCGGCTACCTGAAGACCGAGGTGCCGGTGATCGTCCGCGGCGAGGGGTGCTACCTGGAGGACGTCAACGGCAAGCGCTATCTCGACGCGCTCGCAGGCCTGTTCGCGGTCAACATCGGCTACTCGCACGGCGAGGAGATCGGACAGGCCGCGCTCGAGCAGATGCGGGAGCTGCCGTTCTACACGAACTGGTCGTACGCGCACCCGCGTGCGATCGAGCTCGCGGCGGAGGTGGCCGCGCTCGCGCCGGGCGACCTGACGCGCGCGTTCTTCGTCTCAGGCGGCTCGGAGGCCGTCGAGTCAGCGTGGAAGCTCGCGCGGCAGTACCACGCGGCGCGGGGCGAGCGTCGCTGGAAGGCGGTCTCCCGCAACGTCGCCTACCACGGTACGACGATGGGCGCGCTCTCGATCAACGGGATCCCGGCCCTGAGGACGCCGTTCGAGCCGCTCGTCCCCGATGTCGTGCACGTGCGGAACACGAACCGCTACCACCGCCCGGCGGACGAGAGCGAGGCGGGGTTCACCGCGTTCCTGCTCGACGATCTCGAGTACGCACTCGAGGCCGCCGGCCCGGAGACGGTGGCGATGGTGATCATGGAGCCGTTGCAAAACGCCGGCGGCGCCTTCACACCGCCCGCCGGCTACTTCCAGGGCGTGCGCGAGCTCTGTGACCGGCACGGAATCCTGCTCTGCGCCGACGAGGTGATCACCGGCTTCGGCCGGATCGGCTACTGGTTCGCGTCCGAGAAGTACGACATCCGGCCGGACATCGTCACCTGCGCCAAGGGCCTCTCCTCGGCCTATGCGTCGATCGGCGCCGTCCTGACGACCGACCGCGTGATGGAGCCGTTCCTGACGGGCGACACGATGTTCACGCACGGGATCACGTTCGGCGGGCATCCCGTGATGGCGGCGATCGCGCTCAAGAACATCGAGATCATGAAGCGCGAGGGGATTGTCGACGGCGTTCGCGAGAACGAGGGCATGTATCGCTCGACTCTCGAGCAGCTGCTCGAGCTTCCGATCGTGGGCGATCTGCGCGGCGCCGGCTGCTTCTACGCGCTCGAGCTCGTGAAAGACAAGGAGACGCGCGAGACCTTCTCCGACGAGGAGTCGGAGCAGCTGCTGCGCGGCTTCCTATCGCCGGAGCTGTTCGAGCGCGGCCTGATCTGCCGTGCCGACGACCGCGGTGACCCCGTGATCCAGATCTCGCCGCCGCTCGTCGCGGGGCGGGCCGAGTTCGAGGAGCTGGTCGGGATACTCGGCGACGTCTTGCAGGAGGCCTGGGAACAGGTCGAGCCGACGCCAACGGATCGCCGGATACCACGCCGCGAGCCGTGATCGAGCCCGGCCGGCCGTGGTGGCTCGACGAGGCGCCGCCGGTCGAGCCGCAGCCGGCCGTCGAGGGCGAGCTCGACGTCGACGTCGCGATCGTCGGCGGCGGCTATACAGGGCTCTGGACCGCGCTCGCAGTGAGGGAGCTCGAGCCGTCGGCTCGCGTCGCCGTGCTGGAGGCGGCTCTGTGCGGCGAGGGGCCGAGCGGGCGGAACGGCGGCTTTCTGCACGGGTACTGGTCGTCGCTCGCACGGGCGCGAAGGGTGTTCGGCGACGGTGGCGCGCTCGCCGTCGCCGAGGCGGCGTCTGCGATCGTCCCAGGCGTTCGCGAGTTCGTCGAGCGGCGCGGGGTGGACGTTTGGCTCAGAGAGGCGCCGATGCTCGAGGTCTCGGCGGCGCCGGCGCAGGACGAGGCTATCGATGCGGCTCTGGCCGCCGCGCGCGACCTCGGAGTCGAGGAGGAAGCCGCGTCGGTCGGCCGCGACGAGCTGGCGGAGCGGTGCTCGTCGCCAAGCTTCCGGCGAGGTGTGCTTTACCGCGAGGGCGCAACCGTTCAGCCGGCGCGGCTGGTGCGGGCGCTTCGCGCTGCGGTGCTCGACGCCGGCGTCGTGCTTCACGAGCGGACGCCGATGATTCGCCTCCGGCGTGACTCACCCAATGTCGTCGAGACGCCGCGGGGACGGGTTCGGGCGCGCGAGGTCGTCGTCGCGATCAACGCTGCCGCGGCGGGCTGGCGTCCGCTCGCCCGGCGACTCACCGCGTTCGGCTCCTACGTCGTCCTGACCGAGCCGGTGCCCCAGTTGCTCGACGCGATCAACTGGACCGGCGGCGAGTCGATTGTCGACGGGCGCATATTCCTGCACTACTTCCGGACGACGAGCGACGGCCGCGTCCTGATGGGCAGCGGCTCGGGGCCGATCGGCTTCGGCGGCAGGCTCGACGAGCGCTTTACCGCCGACGCGCCCTCGGTGGCGCGGGCCGAGGCGGGCCTGCGCTTCCTCCTGCCCGGACTCGCTGACGCGCGCGTCGAGCGAGCCTGGGGCGGACCGATCGACGTCTCGGCCGACCACTTCCCGTTCTTCGGCACCGTCCCCGGGAGCCGGGTCCACTACGGCGCCGGCTACTCCGGCAACGGCGTCGGCCCGAGCTGGCTCGGCGGCAGAATCCTGGCGCGGCTCGCTCTGGGGGTCGAGGACGAACTGACGGCCCTGCCGCTCGTCAATCGCAGCGTCCGCCCGCTACCGCCGGAGCCGATCAAACGTCTCGGCGGCGGGCTCGTGCGGGGCGCAGCCCTTCGGGTCGAGGAAGCCGAGCAAGCCGGCCGCCGCCCCGTGCTGCCACTGCGGGCGATCGCCGCGCTCCCCCGCGTCGTGGGGCTGCGCGTGGGCACCCGGTAGCGTCTCAAAAGGCGGTGTCCCGGTGCCACAACCGAAGACACGCCCCGAACGGGCAATTTCGCAGGATCCGAAGGGTGCGCCGGCGGCGAGGCCGGTGACCTCCTTGGCCGCGCGAGGCGTGTCCCGGTGCCAGACCCGAAGACACGCCCCGAACGGACAGTCAGGTTGCGCTAGATCTTTCCGCGAGCCCTCCACTTGGCGAAGATCGGCTTGAACTCGTTCTCCGCCGCCTTCGCCCCTTCCGCGGGCGTCATCTTGCCCTGCGCCACCTGGGCGAACATCTGCGGGACGAGCCAGGTGTTGAAGATCTCGTCGATGGCCGCGTTGGAGAAGCCCGGATAGCCGAGGTTGGCCGTGTACTTCCGAGCGATTAGGTCGAGCACCTTGTACTTGCCCTTGTGCGGGTCGGCCGCGAGTTGCGTGGCGTAGTTGTGCACCGCACCCCTGAAGGCCGGGAAGTTGTAGAACTTGCTGTTCTTGAAGGCTCCCTGGTAGTGAATCTCCAGGTCGGCGATGAACCGCGTCGCAAGCGCCTTCTGCTTCGAGAACTTCCAGATCGTGTAGACGCCCATCACATGTTCGAGCCCGAGGCGCTGCACGGCCCCTCGCGGGATCGGCGCGACCGAGGTGTTCTTGGCCAGGGCCGGGTTAGCGTCCTCCGCGCTGCGGATGATCGAGATCGCGTTGACTGCCAACGCCAGGCGCCCCGAGAGGTACCCCTGGTTGTTCGACGCCGCGGTCCACGCGAAGACCTCGTTCGTCATTCCGCGCTTGTAGATATCCCGCATCACCTTGAGCGCCTCGATCGTGTTCTTGCTGTTGATCGTCGGGCGCGCCTGCGCGTTCTGGATGAAGGCGCCGTAGCACTGCATCAGCGCGATCAGCAGCATGTTCGAGTCGAGCTCGTTCGACATCCCGAGCCCGACCGGGTGACCGAGGGCCTTCAGCTTGGGGGCAGCCCTGCGAACGTCATCCCAGGTCGACGGCTTGATCCCGACTTGATTCCAAAGATCCTTGCGAAAGTGAATCGGGTCCGGGACGTAGTTCTCGGGAAACCCGTGCCACTTGCGGGTCTTTGGGTTGTAGCAGCTCTTGAACCCGACCTGGCTGACCTTCCCGACCTTGCGCGTGACCTCCTGGATGATCTCCTTGTGGTTGATCACCTGGTCCTCGAGCCCCGCCTGCGGTGACAGATGTCCGAAGATATCGTGACCGCTCTGCGCGGCGACCTCTGCCTGGGCGCGGGCGGGTAGCTGGGCAAGTGCGATGTGGTCGACCTGCACGTCCGTGTCGTGCTTGGCGCCCCAGTTCTTCGTGTACGTCTTGTCGAACCACACGTCGTAGGCGGGAACGAAGTGGCTCCACTGGATGATTTTGAGCGTGTTCTTGTAGTGCTTGTGGACGTACTTGGGCACCCCGGCTGCCGCCACCTTCGGTAGCGCGCCGGCATAGGCAATCAAGAATCCGCCGAGGCCCCTGCGGACGAGCTGACGTCGCGTCAGGCTTGTCGAGATCCCTAGCTCTTCGAGCTCATCATCGTTCTCGGCCATGTCTCCCTCCTTCCTTTCGTTTTCCAGGTCAACGAAACGCACCTCCCGTAAAGCCGGCGATGAAACGGTTGAGAAAGCTGTTGTAGAGCAGCGCCAGCAGGATGCTCGGGATTAACGTTGCGGCCATCAGCGACTGCCAGAAGTAGACGTCGCCTCGGATCAGATCCGTCGGTACGCCGGCCGAGATCGTGTGCTGCTTCGTTCCCGAGATGAACGTGATCGCGTAGACGAACTCGTTCACGGAGAGCGAGAACGAGAAGATCACCACAGTGAGGATCCCGGGAATCGAGATCGGAAGGATCACGCGGGCCAGCGCCTTGAGCCGCGAGCAGCCGTCGATGAGCGCTGCATCTTCGAGCTCGGCCGGGATCGTCCGAAAGAAGCCCATCAGCAGCCACGTCGCGAACGGGATCGTGAAGGACGGATAGACCAGCACGAGCGACCAGAGGCGGTCTTGCAGACCCAGCTTCGAGATCACGCGCGAGAGCGGCAGGAACAGCAAGGTTGGCGGCACGAGATACGTCAAGAAAATGCCGACACCGACGCTCTGCCCCCAGCGCCCCGACAGCCGCGCCAAGGAATAGCCGGCCGGCACCGCGAGCAGCAGCGTGATCACGACGACGAGCCCGCCAACGACCGCGGTGTTCTCCACCCAGCGCAGGTAGTTCGTGTCGCTGAAGATGAAGCTGATGTGGGAGGTCGTCGCGTTCTCGAAGCCGAAGGGCAACCAGTGGTCGTGCTGGAACGAGAGCTTCTCCCCGACCGCGGCCTGCGAGGGGTGATAGGTGAACGGGACGTTGTTGAGGTTGTAGAGGTCGCCGTTCGTCTTGAAGGCGGTCACGAGCATCCAGTAGAAGGGGAAGGCGAGCACGATCGCGAACGGCCCCACGATCAGGTACGAGACGCCGCGCTCACGGAGCGTGCTCCACATGCCTACGAGACCTCCACCCGCCGTGCGAACAGCAGCATCAAAACGCTGACAACCAGCAACACCGGCAGCAGATAGAGCGAGATCGCCGCCCCTTCGCCGAGATTGTTCGAGACGATGCCCGTCTGATACGCCCACGTCGTCAGCATGTGCGTGCTGTTGAATGGGCCGCCGCTCGTGAGGATGTAGACGACGGTCATGTCGGTCGCGGTGAAGACGATTCCGAATAGGAGTGCGACCGTCGCGATCGGAAGCTGCAGCGGGAGGGTGACGTGCCAGAACTTCCGCAGGCCGGTGGCACCGTCGACCTTGGCGGCATCGTGCACCTCGGTCGGAATGGACGAGAGGCCGGCAATGAAGATCACGGTTGCGAACGGCAGGATTCGCCAGGCCTGGACGAAGATGATCGCGAGCATCGCCAGCGTGGGCTGACCGAGCCACTGCGGCGGGTTGAGGTGATCGATCTTCCCGACGTGAACCCACGGGAGGTGGTCGATCCCGCCGAGCACCCAGTTCACAGGCCGATACAGGTAGAAGTGGCCCCCACCGGGCATCAGGTCGTGGACGAGCGTCCAATTCACGACGCTGAACTGGGAGTCGAAGATCCAGAGGAAGCCGATTGTGCTCACGGCCACCGGCGCCGCCCACGGAAGCAGGATCAGCAGCCGGAGAAACCAACGACCCCGGAACGGTCGCACCAGCGCGTGCGCGAGGATGCCGGCGCCGACCAACACGATCGCCTGCGAGGCGAGAGTGAAGACGATCGTGTTCCGCAAGGCTCGCCGGAAGTTGTCGTTGTGCCAGGCCTCAGTGAAGTTGTGGAACCAGATGAACTTGCCTGTCAGCTGGCCGGCCGTCGCATCGGTCATGCTCAGATACACCGCGAGGACGAGCGGCGCCCCGACGAGCAAGACGATGAACAGAGCCGCAGGGGTGATCAGGGCGGGCGCGAGGAAACGGCGATCCTCTAGAAGATCGCGGAAGCGCCGCGTTTGCGGCCTGGCCTCCGCTACCGCTGCCAACGCACGACGGTTTACCCCGAAGTAGAGTCTTTTACTCGCAAGCGGCTCGCGGGGGCGGCATGGCGGAGATCAAGCTTGAGCAGCTGACGAAGATCTATCCGGACGGTACGAAGGCCGTCGATGCCCTCGATCTGGAGATTGCCGACGGCGAGCTCGTCGTCCTGGTCGGCCCGTCGGGTTGCGGCAAGACGAGCGCACTTCGAATGGTCGCCGGACTCGAGGACATCACCGAGGGCCGGGTCTCGATCGGCGGTCGCGTGGTCAACAAGGTCCCGCCGAAAGATCGCGACATCGCGATGATCTTCCAGAACTACGCCCTCTACCCGCACATGACGGCGGCCAAGAACATGGGCTTTGCGCTGCGGATGAGGAAGTTTCCGAAGGGCCAGATCCGGGAGCGGGTGACGGACACGGCCGGCGTCCTCGGGCTGATGCAGGCGCTCGATAAGCGCCCGCGCACGCTCTCGGGCGGACAGCGCCAACGGGTCGCGATGGGTCGCGCGATCGTGCGCGAGCCACAAGCGTTCCTGATGGACGAGCCGCTCTCGAACCTTGATGCAAAGCTTCGCGTCGAGATGCGGGCCGAGATCGCAAGGCTGCAGCGGGACCTCGGCGTGACCACGATCTACGTCACTCACGATCAGACCGAGGCGATGACGCTCGGCGACCGCGTCGCGGTCATGCGCGACGGAGTGCTGCAGCAGTTGGCCCCGCCGCAAGAGCTGTACCGGGAACCCCGGAACCTGTTCGTCGCGGAGTCCATCGGCTCGCCGGCGATGAACCTCGTAGGCGTCGACCTGGAGCGATCGAACGGCTCGCTGGTGGCAGCTTTCGGCGACAGTCGGCTCACGCTGGATGATTCGCCCGCCCTGGCGCGGTTTGTCGGCAAGCGCATGATCCTCGGCGTCAGGCCCGAGCACATCGAGGACGCCGCGATTGCGTCCGACGCACCCGGGGACCGACGCCTCGCTGCCGTCGTCGACATACGCGAGGACCTGGGCTCGGACGTGTACGTCCACTTCGGGGTCGGTGGTCCGCCGGTCCTCGGGGAAGACGTTCGGGCGGCCGTCGGCAGCGACGCAATCGAGACAGCCGAGGCGCAGACGAGGCGCAAGGGCCATCTCTGGGTCGCGCGAGTCGGCCACACCAGTCGAGCCAGCGAGGGCGAGCCAATCGAGCTGGTCGTCGACACATCGCGACTCCGCTTCTTCGACCCCGAGACGGGCAACGCGGTCCACGCCAATCCCGACGACCGGGCTGCCTGATCAGCCGAACGCGGCGAGTTCGCGGGCAAACGCGCCGCCGCCGATGATCCGCTCTGCGCTTCCGCCGGCTCGTTCGCGCAGCTCGCGGTCGGAGGTCACGAGCACGTAGGGCTCGGAGAGCTGCGTGGCGCGCCGTGTGATCCAGTCGTCCGCCGACTCTGCGCCCGTGCCCACGACCTCGACTCCCGCGACTGGTTCCGGAGCCGGCCCGTCGAACACCGCGATCGCCTCAACGCCCTCGGCCTCAGCCCACCGCGCCAGCAGCTCGACGAGCCGCTCTGGCGAGAGGTTCGGCCAGAGCGATCGCCTCACGTTCGGCGCGTCAACGAGCACGAGCACGCGGGGAGGCTAGCTCGCTGGAGGACCGCAGGCTTGCCCCGCGGTCCTCCAATCCGTTTCGCGATTAGACAGCCTGGCGCTGAAGCGCAGGCGTGCAAGAGGACCGGCCTCGCTTCTCCAGGTACTGCTGGTGGTAGTCCTCGGCCGGGTAGAACGTCTGCGCCGGCTCGACGAGCGTGACGACGGGCTTTCGCTGCCGCGTCTGCTCTTCCGCCTTCGACCGCGTCGCGACCTCCTGCTGCTCGGAATCGTGGAAGAAGATCACCGAGCGGTACTGGTCGCCGACGTCCCAACCCTGGCGGTTGAGCTGCGTCGGGTTGTGCTTGGCCCAGAAGACGTCCAGGAGCGTCTCGTACGAGATCTGCTCCGGGTCGTAGGTCACCTCGACGACCTCCGCATGGCCGGTCGTGTGCGAGCAGACGTCCTCGTAGGTCGGGTCGTCGAGCGTGCCGCCCTCGTAGCCGACCTCCGTCTTGGTCACTCCGTCCAGCTGGCGGAACGCCGCCTCGACGCCCCAGAAGCAGCCGGCGCCGAATGTTGCCTTCTTCTCCACTTATTCCTCCTCCAGTTTCAATGCTGCTGAGTTGATGCAGTAACGCTGCCCGGTCGGGGCCGGCCCGTCCGGGAAGACATGGCCGAGATGACCGCCGCAGCTTGCGCACAGCACCTCGGTGCGGATCATTCCGTGGCTGGCGTCGGTCTCCGCCTCGATCGCTTCGTCGGAGGCCGGCGCGTAGAACGCAGGCCAGCCGCAGCCGGAGTCGTATTTCGTGTCAGATTCGAACAGCTCGGTTCCGCAGCCGGCGCAACGGTAGGTGCCCGGCTCGAATGTGAAATCGTACTCGCCCGAGAACGGCGCTTCGGTGCCCTTCTCGCGCAGAATTCGGTACTGCTCGGGCGTCAATTCGGCACGCCACTCTTGCTCTGTTTTTTGAATTTTCGGCATCGTTGAACAGTCTCGCAAAGAGACCGTTCGTTACGTCCGGACGGGCTCCAGCCATTGCTCGCCCCACCAGTCCGGGTGCGGCATCCCGCTCTCACGCGCGACGTTGAGCAACGCCGCGACGTCGTAGGGCGCGCGCCGTAGCTCGGTGGAGATGCAGCCATCCTCGACGGTCAAGATCGCGTACTCGGCCCAGGGCGACATCCGGACCGCGCCGTTCGGCGGCCAGCTGTTGAACGGCAGGCCGACGCTACCGGGATTGACGATCAGCGTCGAGCCGTGCAGCCGGGCCAGCTGCACATGCGTGTGACCGGCCGCAAGGACGGCGGGCCTGGTCCCGTTGAACATCTGGGCAAGCTCCTCGTCGGACGTCGTCGCGTGGATGTCCTCCAGAACAGATCGTGGGGAACCGTGGACGCACAGCACTTTCGTCCCGCCGAGATCGAGCTCGAGCTGCGACTGGAGCTCACGGAGAAAGGCCTTGTCGGGCTCTGTGAGCTGGGCGCCGCTCCAGTCGCCCTGGTCGCGCAGCTTCGGCCCCGCCTGCAGCTGCAGCGGCGGAACCCCCTCGAGCACCCAGGTGTCCCAGTTGCCGCGAACTACCGGGCACCCGACCTCCCGCAAGCGCTCGATCGTCTCGCGAGGCTCGGGACCGGCGGCCACGTCTCCGAGGCAGACAAGCCGGTCGACACCAGCCTCGTTCAGCTCGTCGAGAACCGCATCGAGCGCCAGCAGGTTGCCGTGGATGTCGGAGATCAGGCCGAGGCGCATCGCGGAAGCTTAAGGCTTCACTCGGCGGCCGTTCGGGCAAGACCGGAGAGAGCCTCCCGTTCGACTTCCCGGAAGCCTTCGTCGTGGCCGTAGTGCGCAAGCGCCGCCGAGAGCGAGAGCGCGATCACGCGTGCGCGCACGAGCTGGTCGTCTCTCACCGCTCCGTATTCGGACAAAAACGCCTCGCGCCCCTGACGCGGCAAGTAGCTCCAGAGCATCGACAGGTCGATCGCCGGGTCGCTCCGGCAGACGTCGACCCAGTCGATCACGCCTGTCGGGCTCCCGTGGTCGCCGACGAGCACCTGCCGAAAGTGGAGGTCGCCGTGGACGACCGCGACAGCGTCTGACGGAGGAAGGCACTCGGCCGCCTCGAGCAGCCGGTCGACAGAGGCGGGACTCTGCCAGAGGCCGGCCGCCTCGAGCTCGTCGAGCTGCTCGCGCGTTTTCGGCACGCGCGCGCCCATGTCCGCCCGCTTGTTCCCGTCGGCCGGCAGCTCGTAGGTGACCTCGGTGTCGTGGAGCCGGCGCAAGAAGCGCCCGAGCGAACGCCCGATCTCCACGCGGGTAGGGTCGTCTAGCGCCGCCTCGCCGAGCTCGCGTCCGGGCAGGAGCTCGCTGCCGAAGAAAGGCCACGGGAAGCCTTCGGCCGGCCGGCCGACGAAGACCGGCGCCGGCACTGGGATCGGCAGCAACGGCGCCAGCTCGGGCAGGACAGCAATCTCACGCCGGATGCCGGGCACAGCGATCTCGCGGCGTGGAAAGCGAAACGTCCAGTGCTCGTTGACGAGCCAGATCGTGTAGTCCCAGCCCTCAGCGAAGGGTCGTAGCGACTCGACCTCGAGCTCGGAAAACTGCGCTAGTAGCTGCCTGGCAAGCTCCTCGTCAACGACGAGCTCGGCAGTCCAGTTAGGCACCTGCTAGGTCAGCGACGGCTGGCGGCGGCGCGAATCCCCGAGCTCGTCGACCAACGTGTTTCCGACCCAGTTGACGAGCCAGATGATCACCACCGTGCCGACGTAGGTCCAGAACCCGTGGATCGAGAAATCGGGCGCGATCCAGGCCGCGAGCGCGACCATCGCGATGTTGATCACGAGCAGGAACAACCCGAGCGTGAGGATGATCAACGGCAGCGTGATCAGGGCAAGGACAGGCTTGATCACGCTGTTTGCAATCCCCAGCACGGCCGCGCCGATGATGTAGGCCCACCACCCGTGAATGCGCACCCCGGAGAAGAGCACGTTGGCGACCCACAGCGCGGCGGCGTTGATACCCCAGGCCAGCAAGAGGCGGATCAAGAACGGCACGACGCGTGGAGCCTATCGCGAGAGCCGGCGCGAGTCACGATACTGAAGCCATGGACTTCGTTCCGCCTGCCCGCCACCTGCTGCGCGCCAGAGACCTCGCCGACGCTCGCTACGTCGAACCGTTGGACGTCGACGACCTGGCCGGCGCCGCGGGGCTGTCGCGGGCGCACTTCAGCCGCGAGTTTCGGCGAGCATTCGGCGAGTCGCCGCACGCGTACCTCCTGACACGGCGGCTGGAACGCGCGGCGGCGCTGCTTCGCTCCACCGATCGCACCGTCGCGGACATCTGCTTCTCGGTCGGCCTGCGGAGTGTGGGCTCCTTCACGACCAGCTTCACGCGCACCTACGGCCGGTCGCCTAGTGCCTACCGCGCGGAGTTCCCGCCGGCGTCACAGCACGCGCTGATTCCGACCTGCGTCCTGCGCGCCTACGGCCGTCCGCAACACCGCACGTTTCGAGAAGACAGCCGCTCGGTTCGCGCCTAGCATCAGCGCCGACCGTTCCAATCGACGCAGGAGGGACTCGATGTTCAAGATCGCCAACGCACAACTGTGGGTGCATGACCAGGACGAGGCGCTTGCGTTCTACACCGAGAAAGTCGGCATGGAGGTGCGGGCCGACGTGACGGTGCCCGAGCTGGGCAACTTCCGCTGGCTGACCGTCGGCCCGCCCGGCCAGACCGACGTCTCGATCGTGCTGATGGCCATCCCCGGCCCGCCCGTGATGGATGACGAGACGGCCGCGCAGGTCAAAACCCTGATGGGGAAAGGCTTTGCCGGCACGGTCTTCCTCACCACCGACGATGTCCAGGCTTCTTACGAGGAGTTGAAAGGACGCGGCGTCGACTTCGTCGAGGAGCCCGAAGAGCGGCCCTACGGAATCGACTCGGCTTTCCGCGACCCGTCGGGCAACAACTTCCGTCTCACCCAGGTGCGCGAACTGGCGCAGGTCTAGGAATTCGTTTTTCGCGATCCGGCGCCTGCCGAGCCGGCGCCGGACGCGTTTCGGACTGACGAATTCGGGGCACACTAATTCCAGACCGGTTGACGGCATGCGGCCGGGCCCCCATCGCCCGGGTGAGAGGGAGGTCCGATGAGTTCATCTCTGTTGGTAAGTGAACCGCTCAGCGGTTCGTCGACTCTTGATTGGGACGAGCTCGCGGGGCTCGATCGAATCGTGACCGCGTATGCGATCGGCGACCACAGCGTCGTGCTCGAGACTACAGAGGGGCGGGAGATTCGCATCACCGCCTGGCACGATCGTGCGGCCGGCAAGTACGTCAGCGAATACGAGCGGCGAGGCGTCGTTAGAAGCGGAGGGCATGAGCTTCGCGTCTGGGCGCAGACGCCCGCCTACAAACGCTGCACCGCCGACGACGCGGCGAGCTGCCTGGAAGCAGCCGTCCTCGAAGTCGACCGGGTGCACGTCTACTGACGCCGGACCGTAAGGATTCGCGCGGTCCATCTGCCGCGTGGAGCATCCACCTCGACAGCGTCTCCTTCGCCGTGCCCGATCAGCGCGCGGCCGAGCGGCGAGTCGGGTGAAATCGCGCCGTTCCCGCCGACGATCGAGATCTCGCCTTCGATCCGGTGGCCCTGCTCGTCTTCGAGTTCGACCGTCGAACCGATCCCGACCTGGTCGGGCGCAAGCTCCGATTCTTCGACGAGGACAGAGTGGTCAAGGCGGTCGCGCAGCGTCCGGATGCGCGCTTCCAACAGGCCCTGTTCGTCCTTCGCGGCGTGGTATTCGAAGTTCTCAGACAGGTCGCCGTGCTCACGCGCCGTTTTGATCGCCTGAACGACGGCTGTGCGCTTCGGGCCTTCGAGCTCGGCAAGCTCGGCGGCCAGCGCGTCGCGCTGACTCGCGGTGAGACGGTCGACCTTTGGGTCATTCATGTTCCGACAGCATAGGGCCGTGTCCGGCGCACCAGCGGTGCGCGCCGAAAGCGGGACTCCGACCGGCCATGGAGCGTACCGGGATCGAACCGGTGACCTCCGGCTTGCAAAGCCGGCGCTCTCCCAGCTGAGCTAACGCCCCAAACCGTTCCAGTGTAGAGCGTGCGTTTGCGGGCGGAGCCGGGCTTTGCCCGGCGGGCGCCCCAAGCGGGGGTTGCAATGTCGCGACAAGAAGGGAGGGGGCTCACGGGGGAACCATGGGTTCCCCCGTGATAAGGAACCGGCGGCTTGTGCGGGCCGCCGGTTCGTTCAGGGAAGGAGTCGGGGATTAAGCAGCGCGAGCCAGGCGCTCTTCGTGGCGGGCTCGCTTGATGATTTCGTCGCGGTCGCCGAAGCGGAGGTGGGCTCGGAGCATCCGCTCCTCGTCCCAGAGGCGCTGGATGCTGTCCTCTAACTCCTTGACCTCAGCGGCGGCTTCGGAATCGTGGCCGTGAGAAAGCACGTGCCAAAGCTCGGCGCGGCGCTCGGTCGCGCGCTCGATCTCGGCCTTGATTTCGGTAAGTGTCTTCATGCTTTTTCATAACGCTCGAACCGGGCTCGTCATTCCAAATCGGAACGAGCAGGAAGATGAGCACGACCAGGGCACCAACCACGCCCGCCGCAAGAGCCAGCCAGGTCAGGAACGCGTCCACTGTTTTACCGGTGGTAGGGGCCGTTGCTTCGCGACGAGGCCGATCGTCAGCGCCCCGAACGCGAAGCCGCCGATGTGTGCGAAGAAGGCGACCCCTCCGCCCAGTTCCGGATGGAGAACCGCAAATCCGCCCTCCCAAAGTTGTAGGAGGAACCAGATGCCGAGGAACAGGAAAGCGGGAATGTGCCGCCAGAAAAAGAAGAAGACCAGGAAGAAGAATGTCAGCACGCTTGCGTCCGGCAGCAGGACGAGATACGCCCCGAGCACACCCGCGATCGCGCCGCTTGCCCCGACATTCGGGATGCTCGAGCCGACCGGGTCCGAGTACTGCAGGGTGACGAAAGTCTGAGCAAACGCGGCGGCGAGCCCCGCCGCGATGTACCAGAAGAAGAAGCGCACCCGACCCATTGAATCCTCGACGTTGTTACCGAAGATCCACAGGAAGAGCATGTTCCCACCGATGTGGAACCAGCTCGCGTGCATGAACATCGAAGTGAAGAGCCCGTCATACCAGGACAGGTGATCGGGCGGCACGAAACGGGGATCGCACGGGCCCGCAAGCGTGCACGGGTAGTAGCCGTAGTGCAGCACCTCCTTGTTGACACCCGTCTTCCACTCCCAGAACCAGACGGCCACGTTTGCCGCGATGAGCCCGACGGTGACGATGGGGAAGTTCCGCGTCGGGACGTTGTCCTTGAGCGGGATCACGGGTGCCGGAAGCTACGGCATCAGCGAATGACGAGGGCCATCAGCGCCTTCTGGGCGTGGAGGCGGTTCTCGGCCTGATCCCAGACAGCCGACTGTGGCCCGTAGAGGACGTCCTCCGTGATCTCTTCGCCGTAGTGCGCCGGCAGGCAGTGAAGGACGATCGCATCCTCGTTTGCGAGTGCGACGAGCTCGTCGTCGATGCCGAAGCCGGCAAGCTCCCGCAAGCGCCGTTCGCGTTCTTCCTCCTGGCCCATGCTCGTCCACACATCGGTGTAGAGGACGTCGGCGCCGGCGGCAGCCTCGCGCGGATCGGCGAGCAGCTCGATCGTCGCGCCGGTCTTGGTGGCGGCCTCGCGGGCAATCTCGATGGCCTCGGCCGAGGGCTCGTATCCCTTTGGCGTCGCGGCGCGGAAGTTCAGGCCGAGCTTCGCTGCGGCGACCATCAGCGAGGCGCAGACGTTGTTGCCGTCGCCCAGGTACGCCACCGTGACGCCGTCGAGCCGGCCGAGCCGCTCCCGGATCGTCATCACATCGGCGAGCGCCTGGCAGGGATGGGCGCTGTCCGTGAGGCCGTTGATTACCGGGATCGAGGCGTGACGCGCAAGCTCTGCGACGTCCTCCTGGGCGAAGGTGCGAATCATGATCGCGTCGAGGTAGCGGGAAAGAACGGTCGCCGTGTCCTTGAGCGTCTCGCCTCGGCCCAGCTGGAGGTCGCCGGCGGAGAGATAGAGGCCAGTGCCTCCAAGCTGCGCGATCCCGACCTCGAAGGAGACGCGCGTCCGCGTGGACGGCTTCTGGAAGATCATCCCCAGCGTCCGGCCTGGGAGCAGGTGATGCTGCTCGCGCCGCTTCTGCTGCTGTTTGAGCTCGTCCGCCAGGTCGAGCGTGCGCTCGAGCTCCTCGCCGGTCCAGTCCGCCACGCGCGTGAAGTCGCGTCCTTTCAGGCCGTCGAGCGTCGCAACCATGCGGCGCGATGCTACTTCTTCAGGCGGGCCCGACCCCCGCGCGGGCGTCTTCCCCCAGGTGCTCGCGCAGCCGCGCCAGGCCCGTGAACATGCGACTCTTGATCGTGCCGAGTGGTTCGCCGAGACGCTCAGCCAGCTCG
>Ga0307296_10000471_pt1 | contig 19096 bp, 20 predicted proteins | sample ER_DNA_153_FD_194467 | JGI IMG/M metagenome (GOLD analysis project Ga0307296, IMG submission 194467) | Bulk soil microbial communities from the East River watershed near Crested Butte, Colorado, United States - ER_DNA_153 | ecosystem: Environmental > Terrestrial > Soil > Floodplain | place... | reverse complement strand
TGCTTCGCGCCGCGTCCGCCATCGCGTTGACCGCGATCCACGTCAGGCCGCCGCCGACGCTGACCCGTTGCGCTCCCGCGTCGATGATCTCGTTCATCGACATCCCGCGGAGCGCGAGCACGTTGACCGGCTTCGACACAGCTTCGCACACCCGCCGGATCTCCTCACCGGTGCGGAGCCCGGGCGCGAAGAGGACATCGGCGCCGGCGGCCTCGAACGCCTGCAGCCGCGTGATCGTGTCGTCCAGATCGGGGTTGCCTCGGATGTGGTTCTCGGCTCTCGCCGTGAGCGTGAACGGGAAGTCGAGGCCGTGTGCCGTCTCGGCGGCCGCGGCGATCCGATCCGCGGCGTGCGCGAGCCCGTAGATCCCCTGGCTCGGATCGTTGTCTTCGATCGACGCGCCGACGGCGCCGGCAGCCGCGACGCGCTCGATCGCCAAGGCCACGCGGCCGGGTTCGCGGCCGTAGCCGTGCTCGAGGTCGATCGAGACTGGCAGACCGATCGCTCGGTCCAGCTCCTCGGCATGCCGGACGACCTGGTCCAGCGTGACGTCGCCATCCAGGCGACCCTGCGTGAAAGCGAACCCGGAGCTGGTGCTGGCCACGGCCTCGAACCCGAGCGCCTCCAGGACTCGGGCCGAGCCGGCGTCCCACGGGTTCGGGATCACGAACGGCTCCCCGGCATGGAGCGCCCGGAAGGCTTCACCTTTGCGTTGCTGGTCATGCATGGTCGACCTCGATCACGACCTTCCCACGTTTGCCCGAAGACATGACTCGATCGAAGGCTGCGCGCGCGTCCTCTAGGGGGAACACCGAGTCGATGGCCGGACGGAGGATCCTGTCGTTCGCCAGCCTGGCGAGCTCGACCAGCTGTTCGTGATCCGGCTCGACTACGAAGTAGGTCGCATTTACGCGCTGGGCGATTTCCGGCGGTGGTTCCTCGGCGACAGCAACCAGCCGGCCGCCTTCGCGCAGCACGTCGGCCGACCGGGCGAGCGCGTCGCCACCCACGGTGTCGAACACGAGGTCGACGGGCTCGATGCTTCCAACGAAGGGCGCTGTCGGGTCGAGCACCTGCTCGGCCCCGAAGCCCCGCGCGAGCTGAGTGGCGCCGGACGACGCTGTGCCGATCACATGCGCCCCTCGCCACGCGGCGAGCTGCGTCGCCAGGTGGCCCACGCCGCCCGCAGCGCCGAGGATGAGAACTCGCTCGCCGGGTTGCAGCTCTCCGTGCACGAAGAGGCCTTGCCATGCGGTCAGCCCGGCGAGAGGGAGCGCCGCGCTCTCGACGTGGCTTAGACCGACAGGCTTCGGAGCGAGGAACGCGGCCGGCACGACCGCGTGCTCGGCAGCGACGCCGTCGCGATCGAAGGGCGTCAGGGCGAACACGTCGTCGCCGATGGCGATGTCCCCGACGTTGCCGGCGACGTCTTCGACGACACCGGAGAGCTCGTACGAGAGGGTCGTCGGCAGGCGGTCGGTGGGCCACTCAATCTCGTCACGGGTGATGGCCGCCGCGTGCACGCGCACGAGGGCTTCGCCAGGGCCGGGTTGCGGAACCTCGATCTCGTCGACGGTCAGCGCGTCGATGCCACCCGGTGGACGCAAGCGAACGGCGCGCATCATCGGGACGAGCCGACTTCAGTGAACATCACACGAGCCAAATCCGGTCCGGGGCAGTTCGATCGGAGGTGCTTGTGCCTCGCACCCGACCAGGAGGATCGAAACGGCCATGGCGAACGTGATTTGCCGCGTGAGTTGCACCCGAGCAGTATGCAGGACCGATGGTCATCCATCTGTCGGGTCAAACGCGCATCTTGCCCGGCTGGGCCGGAGCTACGCTCGGCCGATGAGCGACGATCGAAGTCCGGACGGCTGGGTCCCCTCGCCGGGTCCGTGGGTGCCACCACCCGGCTCGAGACCGGGATGGGCTTGGACACCTCCTTTGTACGGCGCATCGCCTCGAACGAAGGTGATGCCTCTCTGGCTCAAGATCTGGTATCGAACTCCGTTCCTCGATCGTCGAGCCCACGTTTGGATGTGGCATCACGGATATTGGTGGGTGCCACCCGACGTTGACCGGCGTCACGATCCCAACTTCTGAGACTCGAGCCCTTGCACGTTTGCTCCGCGGATGTAGCTGGCCGGGCCCCGCGGGTTGCTGGACGAGGGAGCACGGTCTGCAGACACCCTCACAACATCTGACAGAGAACATCCGTAGAGGCTTTCTCTCCAGTCGCGATCAAGGCAGGCTTCGGGGCTTCGCATCGTCCTTCTCTGGCATCTACACGAATGCGAACGCGTTCCGCAACAGGGAACAGGCCGTCAATTCACGGTATGGAACATGTACTGCAAAATCCTTCAGATACTGTCGCAGAGTTTGCCGATACCTCCACGACCAGATCAAGGGCAGATTGGGCAGCTGGGCCTCCATGCGGGAGTGTCTACTCCAGCAACCCCGGGAGTCAGGATTCGAGTCTGGCCGGTTCTGAAGTCCAGCACATAGAGCCTCGTCGCGGCGCCGCCGTCTTCTTGCCGCACGAAGGCGATGTGGAGGCCGTCCGGTGACCACGAGGGTGCGAAGTCAGCAACGCATGGGAGCGCGCACCTAGTGAGCTGATTCGGGTCCGATCCATCGGAACTCATCATCCACAAACGGTCGCCGGCCGAGTAGGCGATCAGCCGCCCGTCAGGAGACCAGGCGGGGAACCCTTCAGAACTCGATCCGTCCGTGAGCTGCCGTTCACCGGAACCGTCGGGACGGATCGTGAAGATCGCGATCCGATCGATATTGCCAGGCTTCGGAACGGATTGGAACGCGATCCGCGCTCCGTCCGGAGACCATGCGGGCTTCTCGTAGTACCCGCGCGATCTGGCGATCACGATTCGGTTCGTCCCGTCCGCATCCATCGTCGCCAAGGCCTCGCCTTGCCCGTCGATGAATACAAGTTGTGAGCCATCGGGTGACCACGAGGGATAGGAAACCGCGAGGCCTGTCGTGAGCCTGGACAGTGCCTGCGTCTGAACGTCGAGGACGTACAGATCACCGTCCCCCGCATAGTCGTGCATGTGCTGTGCCGGCCCCATGACGAACGCCAACCGATCTCCATCCGGCGACCAGGCCGCTTCAGCCGCAGCGTCTCCTTGCGGGACGATGCCGAGGGACGTCACCGGCCCTCCCTCGGGCTGGATGAAGCTCAGATCCTCCGGAGCATTCGGATGATCACCCGGCACCAACCCGAACACGATCGCGTTCGGAGGGATGGGGAGTGGACTTGAGGAAGAGATGGGGGGTGGAGCGCCCGACTTGGCTCTCATCACGAACCCGATCCCGGTTGCGGCGATCACGAAGGCGATCACGATCACGCCGACCCGTTTGGCAGGTGAAGGGGCGGGGTCGACAGCCGAGCGCGGTTCCCGATGCTGCGCCTCGGTCCACAGCTCGGGTGGCTCGAGGTGGTTGAAGACGTTGAATCGTTCGCGGATGTCAGGCATCGTCTTCCTCCAAGAGATGGTGCAAGTGTCTCCGTCCTTGGCTCAGGTGGACACGGACCGTCGCGGTCGTGACGCCGAGAACCTGCCCGATCGCGTCGTTCGGAAGGTCGGCGAAGTAATGCAGCACGACCGCGGCCCGCTGTTTCGGTGAAAGTCTTCTCAGCAGGGACACCATCGCGATCGCTTCCTCCGGGAGCTGGTATGAGGACTCCTCGATCTGGGTCGTCCGCCTTTTCCGGTCTTTGAGCTCCCCTGCCGCGACCCGGAACGCCACCTTCCAGATCCAACGCTCGGCGTCCCGTACAGCGGCTCCCCGGCGGAGCGCCTGAGCGAACGCCTCGGCAACCGCGTCGCTCGCTACTTCTGGATCCCCGCTATACGCGACCAGGGCGCGCCAGAGCCTCGCCGCGTGCTGTCGATAGACCTCCTCGACCAGCTCGTTGACGTCGCTCACCCGCACTGGCTCATCGTGGACCACCTGGAGGAAAGGGCGTGTGGATCCGCCAAACGTGTAATCGCCTGGAGCGAATCTTGCATGTTCCTCGGGCGATCCCGAGGCCGAGTGCAGGGCCGGCACGGTATCGGACATCGAAGTCATGAAAAGACCGTCACGGACCCGCGTCGCGAGGTGTTTCATCATCGCGTGATCGATCGAACGTCTGGCGAACGGACGAACATGGCGAGGCGAACGACCTTCGAGGCGTTCTTCGAGGCCGAGCATCGGCAACTCTTCCGCTCGTTCGTCCTGATCACAGGTGACCGTCAGGAGGCAGACGACGTGGCGCAGGAGGCGATGGTTCGAATCCTCGAACGCTGGGACCGCGTGGAACGCATGGAGGACCCGAGGGCCTACCTCTATAGGACGGCTTTGAATCTGAACAGGAATCGGCATCGCTGGACAGCTCGACGGCGGAGCCGGTCGACTGACTCGCGCGACGTGTTGCCCGACGCGGCAGATGCGGTAGCCACCCGCGTCGATGTCCGACGTGCTCTGGAAGGGCTGACTTCAGAGCAGCGCATCGCCGTCGTGCTCGTGGATTTCCTGGGTTTCGACTCCGAAGGAGCGGGGCGCGTACTCGATCTTAACGCGGACGCTGTTCGTGCTCGGGTCCATCGCGGCCGTTCGGCGCTCAGAGAAAGGCTGACCGAGGATGGATGAAAGAACCCATCACCTTCTCGAACGCGCAGTCGTCGACGTCGAGCCGCAACGAGGGCTGGACGATGTGAAGGGCAGAGCGCGTCAGCGTCACGCTCGGGGGCGCCTGCTGGCGGGAGTGACAGCCGCCATCGTGGCCATCGTTGGGGTGGGTGGGGTCATCGCGATCCTCAACGATGAGGCGCCGAGCCGCTACATCGGTGTCTCGCCGTCGCCGCCCGACAACTCCCAACAGGCAGCCGCTCTCCGAGTCAAGATCGAGAGGATCCGCCTGAAGTTGGAAGCCTTGAACGTACGCGTTGCCAGCGACCTCCACAGGCTCCTTGTCGCCAAACAGGATGGGGACCTCTCGGGGGCGCAACGCATCAGCGCACGGCTGCAGGTCGAACGTGCCGAAGTAGCCCAACTCGAAACCTTGATGCGACACCTCATGGATCGGCTGCACCGCCTTCTCGTCGCACCCTCAGGCTCCCCTTCCCCGATTCCGGTAGGCGCCGGAATCTCTGCCGGCGCGTCGTGGTCGCTCGTCGCGATCGAGGGCTCGCAGGGAGTGAGTGTCCTGGAGCTTCGACGAGCGGACACCGGGGAAGTCGTCGCGGCCGTGACGGGTGACGGAAGCGACGTGCCCGTTGTGAGCGGTTACGCATTCGGCGAAGGCGAGCCGACGGATGCCGTCGTGTTCGGGCTCGTGAGTCCGGAGACCACCAGTGTGACCCTCGATCCTGGGTCAGGTTTACCCAAGGAAGAAGGACCGACGGTCGCCGTCCTGGGAACATCGATGCGTGCCTTCGCCCTCACGGCGTATGTGCCGAACGGGATAGTGCGGGCGAAGGATTCCTCCGGACGTGCGATCGCCGACGAGCTTCTCGTCCTTCCAGGCGAGGAGCCCGTGGTGCAACTCGTGGAGCGGTTCCTATCCGCCCGCATCGAGGGCTCAGGGGCAGAGGCGTTCGTCGCTTCGAGCGCACTTCGGGAGTTCGGGCCGCGATTGGAGCTCCAACCCCTTTACGCGACGAGAGACGGACGTCCGTACACGGGCTTCACTGTCCTGTTCATCAGTGCAGGGGGCGACTCGTACTCCGTTGGGGTCCGTCTTACCGTCGATGGACGGCAACCTGTCGAGGAGACGCTGGGGGTCGGCCGCGCGGTGTCGCCGGATGGCGAGGAACGCCTCCTCGTCAACGGGGGTATCCCGGGACTCACAGGGCCGTAGGGTTTGTAGGTGGAGGGCGCAGCAACGCTGGAACCCCTTTGGCTATGTCCCCACCACGTAGCGGAAACCCGACCAGCCGAAGGCCATCGCATCCGGCGTCACACTGATCGTCTTGGCGCCGAGTGAGGCGATGTAGCACCGAACCTCGTCCTCCGATTGCCCCCACATCTCCATGCGTGGGCCATGTCCGAGCCCCGTCACCTCTCGACGCACGCGCCGGTACGGGACGAGGACGAACGACGGCGTGATGGACTTGATGCGTCGCTTGAGTCGCGGCCAACCACCCTTCGGGACGGGAACGGGGAGAGGCGCACTGGGGAGTTGGAAGACGAAGATCCCTCCCGGTGCCAACACGCGAACGAGTTCGGCCAGGTTCCGTCGCTGGTCCTTCGGCTGCATGTGCTGGAGCACGATGTTGGAGTAGATGAAGTCGAAACTCGCGTCGTCGAACCGTGAGAGATCCGCCCGGTCGTTCAGGTAGTAGTGGCACGTTCCCGTGTGACGGTTGTAGCGGTTCGCCGCTTCGATCATCGACGGAGCGATGTCGACGCCCCAAACGTCGTCGAACCGGGCGGCAAGGGCCTGGGTGAGCCGGCCGACCCCACAGCCGAAGTCGAGGGCGGCGCGACCGTGGTCGAAGGTCACCGAGAGCGACCCGACGAAGTCCATCACCTCCTCGACCTCTTGTTCGCCGGTCAAGAAGAACTCGTCGGCGTCCCACTTACCACCGCGCTTGTCGTCGTTCGTGAGATTCGCCCAGAGCGGATCGGTCTTCCCGAGGGCATCCCAATGCCGCCGCAGGCGCTTGATGTCCATCTCATCCGTCGCTCGGCCACGGCAACTCGAACGCGTCCAGCAGGTCGAGGTCTCCCGGTGAGTGTCCGCACTTGGTCAGGTAGTGAGCGAGCTCGCTGCGGTGCTGCGTCCCATGGTTCACGACGTGCGCGACGACCAACCATCGCGGGATCCTGAAGTCCGGGCGGGTCCCCCACGGTTCGTTCAGCCCCGCATCGTCGAGCGACTCCACGAAGCCGCGCAGGCGGGCGTCCTCTTCGAGGCAGAACGCGTGGATCGCCGGGAGGTCGTCCAACACGAACCCGTGGTCCCACACATAGGTGTCTCCCACGTCGTTCCCGACGCAGAACTCACGCCAGCTCCAGTCGACGTCGACGAGATGTCGGATCGTCTCGAAGGCACTGCCGTGGTCGAGAACGGCGGGTCTGCGGAGCTCCTCTTCCGACAGGCCGGCGGTCGTCGTCAGGATCGTGTCGTTCGCCCACGCGTGGAACCGGACGAATCCGAGCAGGCTCTGTCCATCCATCCGCCCATCCTAGGACCGGCCGAGTTCAGCTCGCCGGGAACTTCGGGCCGGCGCAGTCCGTGCGCTGAGGAAGCGGATCCGGCGCTCGCGGCGGCTGCGAGAAGTCGAACGCCGACATCATCGGCGTCGCTTGCCGGTCGCGGCCGGTGAGGAAGGGGCGCAGGTTCCAGTTGTCCTCGATGAAGCGGAGCACGCTCGAGAACTCCCCCTCCTCGTGGCTGACCTTCCCATCGATCGCGTACGGGCTGATCACCAGCAAGGGAACGCGGAAGCCGAACCCCATCCGGTCGATGTCAGGCGGCGGAACGTGATCGTAGAACCCGCCGTAGTCGTCCCACGTGAGGAAGATCGCCGTGTCCTTCCACATCTTCGACCGCATGATCGCGTCGACGACCTGGGTGCTCCAGTTCTCACCGTGACAGAGCGAGTAGTCGGGGTGGTCGGACAGCTCGAAACGGGGCGTGACCCACGTCACCGGCGGGAGCTCATTGGCGGCGATATCGCCGAGCAACGAGTTGACGGGGCGGATGTACCTCGCCCAGCGCGCCGGATCGTTCCGATACCGGTCGATCGCGGAGTACGCGGACCAGATGTAGCCGCGCTGTCGCTCGGTGGCCGCGTAGTACGCCCAGGGGACGTGCGCCCGGTTGAGCACGTCCCCCTCGGTCGGGATGTCGAAGCACGGACGGAGGAGCCCGACGTGACCCTCGGTGTCGTACCTCTCGACTTTCTGCTCGGGCGGTGCGTCGCAACCGAACGTGTTGGACATCGACTGGGGGGGACGACGCGGGTTGTCGCGTGCCTCGTCAGATTGCGCCGCGATCGTGTAGAGGTGGTTCGGGAACGACGGGCCCCATGCCGATGAGAAGAAATCGTCGAAGAGGACGTTCCGTTCCGCCCAATGCCAGTAGTTCGGGATCTGGCTCTGGTGGAGCTGCGAGTACGCCCACTTGCCGGTCAGCGGTTGGTCGAACCCGTCCATCTTCCCCTTGTCCCACGCCTGGATCGCGCACCGATAGCAGTGAGGGATGTCGCTGGGCAGACGTCCATCCGTCCCTCGGATGAGGGGGCGCCTCGAGACCATGTCCATCCCGACCGTGACCCCGTTCGCTCCTGGGAACGTCCCGAACAGGTTGTCGAAGGTCCTGTTCTCCTTGACGACGAACACGACATGCTTGATCGGCGTGCGCGTGGTGAACGCGTTCGCGTTCACGAACCGTGGCGTGAGAGGTACAACGGTCGGCGTCGCTGAGATAGCGAGGTGACCGGGCTGCGAGTCCGGGCCTCGAGCCGTGCAGGCCACCATGGCGAGAGCCACCCCCATGGCGAGCGGGGCTGAGGACCGGCGCACCCCGATGCTGCTTCCGCGCCTCACGACGACCATGCCTGACAGTAGACCGCAGACGGCAAGACGGCTTAGGGTGCGATCTGCACGGACTCGCTCATGAGGGGGGCACATGCCCAGCGCGTTCGAGACTCTGTCCAATGTCCCGCTCTTCGTGAACCTGTCCGCTCGACAACAGCGGCGAGTCGCACGCAACACGACCGAAAGCAGATACGAAGCTGGTGACGTCATCGTCCGCGAAGGCGGACATACCGAAACCCTCTTCGTCATATTGGAAGGGGCCGCAAAGGTCGACCGCAAAGGCCGCACCATCGCGCGGCTTGGCCCGGGCGAATTCTTCGGCGAGATCTCGCTGATCGACGGACGCCCACGGGTCGCAACCGTTGTGGCCGATTCGCCGGTGCGCTGTTTGGTCCTGGAGCACGATGGTTTGCGGAAGCTCCTGCTGGATGACCCGCAGATGGCGTGGAGTCTGCTTCAGACGCTCGCCAGCCGGCTGAGGAACACCGTCTAGGTGAGGGGTACATGGGTGAAGCATGCGAGCGGTACCGTGGCGGGCATGGGCGGATGGAAGATCCATGCGGCTCGACCGGGTGATGGCGCGGGGATCGCGTCCCTCCACCTAGCCGGAGGCAACGACTACCTGGAGCTCGATCCAACGAGGTTCCGCATCCCGATGAGGACGGCCTTGCTGAGTGGTTGGACGGCGACCTCGAATCATCGGGTGGATCGTGGATCTGCTTCGTGGCCGAAGAGGATGGTCGGATCGTGGGGAGGTGGAGGCGAAGTTGCGGCAGCCGATGGAGTCGGCTCGGTATCAGGTGATTACGGCGCTCGGTCAGGTACGTGGCGAGGTGAACTCGCTCGGCGTGCTCAAGTCGCATCGGCGCCGAGGGATCGGCCGCGCGTTGATGCAGCAGGCAGAGCGATGGCTCGCGGACCGGGGCGCCATGGTGATCAAGCTCGATATGCTCGCGACCAGCCCCGAGAGCGTGCCATTTTACGAGGCCATCGGATACGAACCTCGTTCCATCATCTTTGAACGGAAGCTCTGAGTATCTGGCGAACGTGAGGCGATCGAAAGGACGGGACGGATGAGGAAGCTGCTGGTGAACACGTTCTTGACGCTTGACGGGGTCATGCAAGCTCCTGGTGGTCCGGGAGAAGACGACAGCGGCGGCTTCGCGCTCGGCGGTTGGTCCGTGAACTATTGGGACGACTTGATGGGTGAGGCCATGGGCGAGGCGATGAGCGCTCCGTTCGACCTCCTCCTCGGACGCAGGACCTATGACATCTTCTCCGCGTATTGGCCGCACGCCACGGACAACCCGGGCGCCAAGCCGTTAAACGATGCCACCAAGTACGTCGCGTCGCGGAGTCATCGCGAGTTGGAGTGGGGTCCCTCGGTCCTGATCGAGGGCGACGCGGCCGAAGGCATCGCCGCGCTCAAGAGGGAGGATGGACCGGAGCTGCAGGTTCACGGCAGCGCGAACCTGCTCCAGACGTTGCTTCGTCACAACCTCGTCGACGAGTTCCGCCTCTGGGTCTTCCCGGTCGTCATCGGGTCGGGCAAACGCCTGTTCGCGGACGGAACGGTCCCTGTCGGTCTGAAGCTCGTCGACAGCAAGGTCTCCACCACGGGCGTCGTGATCGGCACGTACGAGCCGGCGGGTGAGATCGTCACGGGATCGTTCGCGCTGGACTGACGCGATTCGAGATCAACGCCCAAGCGTGAACTGATGGCCGTGATCCGTGGCGAGCGGGTCGTGCTCCGACCGTTTCGGCCGCAAGAAGCCGACCAGTGGCATCGCGCCAGGTTGGCCGGTGCCAACGATCGCACCCAGTTCCCCGTAGGCCCGCCCGACCCGGACAGGCTCCGTGAGCGTGTCGAGCGGTCGGGCGAGCTACGTGAGGGATGCCTGGACCTGGCCATCGAGGTCGATGGCCGGCTCATCGGAGAGATCGGCACCTACGCTGAGCCCGGTCGCACGATGTGGCTTGGATTGTTCTTCCTGTCGATCGCTCTTTTCCGTCCGGAAGACCGAGGCCATGGCCTGGGTACGGAAGCCGTCCGCGTGCTGTGCGACTGGTTGTTCGGCTCGGCTGGTGCGGAACGGATCGAGAGCTCGACCGCGGTCTCGAACGCGAGGATGCGGGGCGTCTTCGACAAGCTCGGCTTCGGGTTCGATGGCGTGAAGAGGCGCTGGGACGTCGATTGGGCCCACTATTCGGTGTCCCGCGAGCGATGGAACGTCGATCGCCCGTGACGCCGACGTGCTCAAGGATCGATCAGGCGGTGCCGAATCGCCTCACAGAGGGATCGCCGAGGAGAGCCGATGAAGAAGCGAACCGCGCTTGGCATGGTGACAGCGGTCGCGTTGCTGGCCAGCTGCTCCTCACCAACCGTCCCCACCGAGATGGGACTGCACGCGCAGATGGAGTCCGGGCCTGCCATCAACTCGAGCAACGGCCGATATCGGGCCGGCACGGCGGACATCGCGCTGACCAAGATCGTGTCCCTGCCTGACGACCAACTTGGATTCCGGTTCGTCATCTCAGCGCCCTCGCTCCGTGGCGGATGCTGTTCGTTCTTCCCGCGGATCGCTCTCGTCGGACAGACCGACGTCTCGTCGAATGACGGAACCTACGAGATCGATGTCGCCGAAGATCCGACGTCCGTCGCGAGCCAAGGCACGATCGACCTGCGCCTCTTCGGCGGGAGTCCCGGGCATCTGCTCGGAACGTTCCGGTTGGACCTGCCGGCGCTCGGCGTGAGTCGCTAAGCGGCAGACGCCTGGGACTCGTGCCCCCGGCTACTCCATGGGCTCGAGCACGAACACGGGGATCTGCCGCTCGGTCTTCGTCTGGTACGTCGCGTAGTCGGGCCACGCTTCGACGGCCCGATCCCACCAGACGGTCTTCTCATCGCCGGTGACCTCGCGTGCCATGTAGTCGCGCCTGGTTCCGCGGTCCTGCAGCTCCACATGTGGGTTCTTCTTCAGGTTGTGGTACCAGACGGGATGCTTGGGGGCGCCGCCGAGCGACGCGACCACGGCGTAGATGCCGTCATGTTCCACGCGCATCAGAGGGGTCTTTCGGATCCTCCCGGTCTTGGCACCGACCGAGGTCAGCACGATGATCGGACGGCCCCGGAGGTCGCCACCCTCCTCGCCCTTCGTCGCCTCGAAGAGCTCGGTCTGCTTGCGAGACCACGACGACGAGCTGGGCTCGTACTCACCTTCGAGCGGCACGACCCGATGTTCTCATAGCGGCGGACCGATACCGCTACCAGATGCCCGGAATGAGACGCGGCGTGTGAGCGGCATAGGCGTCGTAGTCCGCTCCGAGGGCCCTCCGGAGCGTTCGCTCTTCGTACTGGATCCTGATCAGCACTCCGATGAGGGGTACGAGGACGAGCGCGAGGACGGCTGCAGCGCTTCCCAGCGCAACCCCGAGACCGAGCAACCCCACCAACCCACCCGCATAGCTCGGATGACGCACCCATCGATACGGTCCCGCGGTCACCACTCGGTGTCCGGGCTGGATCGTGACGTCATACGTGAAGAAGCGGCCAAGGGTCACGATCGCCCACGTCCGCAAGACCGCGCCTGCAGAGGCGATCCCGAGCCCCACACCGATGCTCGGCCAGCCGCCCCCGAACATCCAGAAGCGATCTCCCACAGCGCGGACCGCCAAGACGAAGCCGCCGAAGAGCGAGATCGCGACGACGAGCCGCGTCGGATCGAATGTGCGACCGACCCGTTGGCGAAGTATCGGGATCTGGGAGATGAGTTCGATCGCCACCCAAAGCCCGATGAAACCGACGAATACATCGCGGGCGGCCGCGGTGTGGATGACGAGGGGGTTCAACCTGCTCCGCCGGCCTCGAGCTCTTGCCCCCACCGTTCGCAGTCGGATCGGAGTGTGCAGGGGAACGCCGCCACGAACGGAGTCTAGGACGAGCTAGCATCGCACTTCGTGTTCAGCGTTGAGCAGCGGGATGCTCTCCTCGAGCGCGTTCTTAGGCTCGGGCGGGAGGATGAGCGCGTCATCGCCGGAGCCGTCGTTGGCTCACTCGCCGTTGACGGCGGCGATCGCTTCTCCGACGTGGACCTCACCTTCGGCATCGCCGACCATGTTCAGGTCGCCGACGTGCTCGACGACTGGACGCGCTTGCTGATCGAGGAGCTCGACGCGGTGCCACTCGTCGATCTGCGACGCGGGCCAACCACCTACCGGGTGTTCCTGCTGCGGGACACCCTGCAGCTCGACCTCTCGATGACGCCGGCATCCCAGTTCCGCCCCGCCGGGCCGCGATTCCGGCTCGTGTTCGGCGAGACGGCCAGCGATGGTGCCGAGGCTCCCCCGCCGCCCGTCGTGGGAGACCTCTTCATCTCCACGCCGGCGGTCGCAGGGGACATCTTCGGGTGGGGCGTGATCTATGCGCTGCACTCGCGAGCGTGCATCGAACGCGGGCGAGGCTGGCAGGCCGAGCACTACATCGGCGCCGTGCGCGACCACGCGCTCGCGCTTGCGTGCCTCCGCGAAGGGGTGATCGCCGTGCAAGCGCGCGGCTACGACGATCTGTCCGCCGAGACCCTTGCTCGATCCGAGGATGCCCACGTCGGTGCGCTCGAACCTGCGGCGCTCCGGGCAGCTCTGGCCGCGGTCGTGGTGGCGCTCACGCGCGAGGGCGCGGAGGCGCGCCTCCCGCACGCTCAGGTCGTGGCGGAGCGTCTCGCCGGGCTTCGCTGACGAGCCGCAGCCTCCAGTGTGGCCCCAAGGTCGCTCGACGCCTTGCCGAGGACCTGGTGGGCACTTCCTCTGGGCGTCGGCTTTCATGGACTGGAGGCGGGAGCCGGGTTGGATCTTCGGGCGAATAGAGAGCTGACAGCACGATCCGCGATGTCCGGTCATGATTCGGAGACCGTGATGCAACCCGGGAATCCCGACAGATACGTCCTATCGCGCTCTCAGGAGGAGCGACAGCGCCTGGTGCTGCAGGACGAGCTCCTCGGCAGCATGACGCGTTCCCTGTTCCAGCGGGCAGGCCTACGCGAAGGTTCCCGCGTTCTCGATGTCGGGAGCGGCGTGGGAGGCGTCGCGCTCCTAGCGTGTGACATCGTAGGAACGAGCGGCTCGGTAGTCGGGGTCGAGATCGACGCAGAGAGCGCCGCTGTGGCCGTCCAACGTTGTGCCGTGGCCGGCGTCTCCAAGGTCACATTCCTCGTGGATGACGTCGCCACGGCAACGTTGCCCGGCCCGTTCGATGCGGTTGTCGGCCGCCTGGTCCTCATGCACCTCCAGGATCCGATCGCGATCCTCGCGCGATTGCGGGTGATGCTGCGCCCTAACGGGATCGTGGCGTTCCTGGAGGGAATCATGGCTGCTCCAAGGCTCTCCCAGCCAAGGTCGCAAAGCTTGGAGGAGCTTGAACGCGTGCGTCTCCGGGCGGTTGGTCGCGTGCCAGCAAACCTGCTTATGGGTTTGGACCTGCGACGCGTGTTCCTCCATGCGGGGCTTGGAGAGCCTCACCTGAGTGCCGAGGCGCTGATCGGGGGCGGGCCGGGCTGGCCGGGGTTCAACCTGATCGAGGAGACGCTCCGGAGCCTCGCAGAGACGTGGTCACGTGCTGGCGTTGAGGGGGCGGACCAGATCGTCGTTGACGGCCTCGCGGAACGGATCGAGCGCGAGGTCGGAGACGAAGGCACGGTGCTGATGCAGCCCCACGTCGGCGCTTGGGCGCGAGTAGGTGGCTGAGGATGCACGAGTACACAGCATGGAGACCGCAGATGAGCCGCGCTCTTGGCTATGTGTGGGGCTGTTCCTCGCCGTTGCCGCGGCGTCCCCCCCGCGGAGGCAGCGCGGTATGGCAGCCCTACTCCCACCTGAACATCCGTACCGACAGCCAGCCGAAGATCACCGCCCACGCCGTCATGACCAGCAGCGACTCGGCGGACGGGAATCGTCCCTGTATCGAGCTCTGCATGGCTTGGACGGCGGCACCCAGCCCCGTGAGGTCGCTGACGGTCCGGAGTGCGGGCGCCATCGCCTCACGGGGCAGCCACACGCCCGCGAAGAACAGCAACGGGTACAAGAAGATCGCGCCGATCGCGCTGGCTGCCCGCTGGGTCGATGCAACCGCAGCCACCCAAAGGCCGAGGGCGAACATGGCGGCCACCGCCAGCGCCAACGACAGCACGAATCCGGGCGCCTGGCGTGGAAAGTGGGAATTGAACGCGATCGCCCCGCCCAGGACGAGCACGAGAGCCGCCACAGAGAACAGCGCTAGGTTGATGGCGAGCTGGGCGCCGAGCAACCACGAAGGTGGAACCGGCGTGACCTCCATACGCCGAAGGACGCCCCGCTCGCGGTAGGAGGCGAGCGGGACCGGCAACCCGATCAGCGCGAGCAGAGCCAGGGAAAGAGCGATCAGGATCGGGAGGTAGACCTGGAAGAAGGAGAGCCCCCCGAACGCAGGGATCGGATCGTGCAGGGCCGGCACGCTCCCGAAGATCACGAGGAGCAGGATCGGCATGCCGAGGCCCCAGACCAGGCCAGCCGGCGTTCGAAGAGTGAGGCGCCACTCGCTCGCCACGAGCCGCCCGAAGGCAGCCCGCGGCGGCGCCGGGGCACCTGGCCCGCGCTTCCCACCAGCCTGCCATCCGCGGAACGCTCGTCGCTCGGGCTCCCGCCGGACTCTCCTTTCCACCCGTGAGGCGCCACCTTCGGTCTCGACGATGCCGCGGCCGGTGAGCGCGAGGAAGGCATCCTCGAGCGCCCCCGACCCCGTATCAAGTTCGTGCGCGGACACGCCCACCTCTGCAAGCGTCAGGATGACCGCATTCGCAAGATCGCCCTCACCGGTCGCAAGCACCCAGCCGTCGTCCTGCTCCAGGCTCCTCACCTCGGGGAGCCGGGTCAGCAGCGCCTCATCGAAGGGAGCCGAAGGCCGGAAGCGCACCCGCTTCCCTCCGGCGGCACTCTCGGCGAGGCGCGCAGGTGTGTCGATGGCCACGACACGGCCCGCGTCGACCAGCGCCACCCGGTCGCACAAGTGCTCGGCCTCGTCCATGTCGTGGGTAACGAGCACGATCGTGACACCGCGGTCGCGTACCTCCTCGATAAGGTCCCACGTGTCCCGTCGGGCCTGCGGATCGAGCCCAGTAGTCAACTCGTCCAGCACAGCGATCGCGGGATGGCCGATCAAGGCGAGCGCGATCGACAGTCGCTGCTTCTGTCCACCCGAGAGGTCCCGGAAGTAAGCCTCGCGCTTGTCAGACAGGCCGAGGGTCTCGATGAGCCCCTCCGGATCATCCGGCCGGAGGTAGAAGGAGGCGTACAGCGACAGGGCCTCTCCCAACCGCAGCTTGGGAGGCAGAGCGCTCTCCTGCAGCTGCACGCTCACCTGCTCAGGCAGCGCCGCGTGGTCCACGAGGGGATCAAGGCCGCGCACCCGGATCGTTCCGGCGTCCGGGACGCGCAGCCCGACGACGCATTCGACCGTCGTCGTCTTGCCCGCACCATTCGGGCCGAGGAGGCCGAAGATCTCACCCTCGCTCACCGAGAAGCTGACATCCTCGACGGCGACGATCGACCGGTACCGCTTGTGCAGATTCGCCACCTCGATGATCGCCACGCCAGCTCTCCCAGCACCTTGGGCGCGGTCGCCCGCTCGCGATGTTCGCCCGGAGCGGAGGCGGATCCGCAACGGTAAAGGCCCGGTCCCCAGGGACTCTAGACCACCACAGGAGAGTGGTTCTCGCCATCGCCAGTCAGTAACTGTGCCTGAGCCCCCGAGCTTCTGCTTCGTGTCCGGCCCGTCCGCAGTCCGGCTGGTCCTTAAGGGGCCTGCCGGCTGGTGTGCCTGTCCCGAGTTAGGATCAGGGACCTTCAGCCTCAAGCGTCATCCATGCGGCATATCGGTCGCTACTCCATCAGTAAGATCGTGCGCACATGTCCAGCGCGGAGTTGTACGACACCATCGGAGCCGCTTACACCGCGACGCGGCGCACCGAACCGCGGATCGCCGCGCAGGTCTGGGCTGCGCTCGGCGATGCGCGAACGGTATTGAACGTCGGGGCTGGCACCGGCTCCTACGAGCCCCCCGACCGTGACGTCACCGCGGTGGAACCATCGGCGGTCATGCGTTCGCAGCGTCCGGCAGGCGCAGCGCCGTGCGTGGCTGCTGTCGCGGAGAGCCTTCCGTTCGAGGACCAGTCCTTCGACGCCGCGATGGCTTTTGCCACCGTGCATCACTGGCAGGACCCGATCGCGGGCCTGCGCGAGATGCGGCGCGTGGCTCGCCGCGTGGTGGTGTTCACGCACGACACCAGTGACACCGGATGGCGTCGTCGGTTCTGGCTTACTCGCGACTACCTGCCTGAGGTCGCGGACCTCCTCGTCGGCCGTCCTTCGCTGACCGAGCAGGCCCGCGCGATCGGAGCCCACACCGAACCGGTGCCCATCCCGTGGGACTGCGCTGACGGCTTCTTCGAGGCCTACTGGCGCCGGCCCGAGGCATACCTGGACGATCATGTCCGTCGCGGAATATCGGTGTGGGCCAGAGTCGGGCCGGATGCCGAGCAGCGAGCAGTGCGCAGCCTCCGTGATGACCTTGTCTCAGGCCGGTGGGCCGAACGCAACCGCGACCTCGTCGCTCTCCATGCAGCGGAGCTTGGCCTTCGCCTGCTCGTAACCTGAACCCCGCCGCAGACGTCAAAGCTATGGCTTCTGGGCCACCAGCCGCTCGATGATTCCGGCTCGCGATCGATCGTTCTCCTCGACCAGGAAACCGGCGGCCCGCACGTGCGTGATCGGGCGGCGGGTAAGCTCGCGCTCGCCTCGGGACGGCGCGAGTTCCATCAATCGCTGGATCCAGTAGATCGGAGCGACGCTGCTGCGAACGTGGTCGACCAGGATCAGCCGTCCGCCGTTCTTGAGCACACGCTTCATCTCCAGGATCGCTCGACCTTCGTCGGGCACGCTGCACATGGAGTAGGTGGAGAGCACCGTATCGAACGTGCCGTCTGGGAACGGGAGCTCCTGCGCGTCTCCTTCGCACAGCGTGACCGGCATGCCTAGGTCTGCGGCGCGATCCCTCGCGAGCATCAGCATCTCTGGCGTGAGGTCGATCCCGGTTAAGCGCACAGTGGGCGGATAGTTCGCCAGGTTCAGGCCGCTGCCGATAGCGACCTCGAGCGTGACTCCGGTCGCCCATGAGCACGCCCAGGCCCGATGCTCCCTGCCGTAGAGCCAGCGTTCGGCGGAATCCGACTCCTTGTCGTACTTCGGTGCTTGCCTCGCGTACTGCCTGCGCTGGCGCTCGTTAGCCCTCGATCGTTCGGCCGACGAAGGCTCCTCGCCCATACACAAGGCAGACGAACCGATGGGCTAGTTAGCCGGCTGCGGCGGTCGCCTCGACGGCCTGCAGGATCAGCTGGGTCGCGGCCTCGGGCTGGGACACGAACGAGACGTGCGAAGCCGGTACCTCCACGATCGTCGCGTCGGCACGCTCGGCCATGAAGCGCTGGAGCTCCGGCGGGATCGCCTTGTCCTCGGTACCGAGCAAGTACCAGCACGGCAGTGTGTTCCACGCTGGCGGAGCCGACGGCGTTGCTGCGAAGGCGGCAGCCGCATATGGCCGCTGCGCTGCCGCCATCACCGCGGCGGTCTCAGGATCGACATCAGCGGCGAAAGCCTCACGGAACGCCTCGGGGGCGAGGTAGAGGTCGGTGCCCTCGCTGCCGTCCGGGTTGGTGAACGGAACGGGCCTGATCGAAGGCCCCACAAGGCTGCCTTCGAACTTCTCGAGGAGCTGCTGCTGGCTCTCGCCCACGTCGCACATCCAACCGTTGAAATAGACGAGCGCCCGGACCTGATCATTGCCGATGGCGGCGGCGGAGATGACATTGCCGCCGTAGGAGTGGCCGACGAGCACGATCGGACCGCTAAGGGTGCGCAAGAACGCGGCTAGGTAGGCGGCGTCGCCGTCGAGATCGCGAAGCGGGTTGCCGAACCCGATCACGGTGTGCCCGCGGCCCCGCAAGGCGCGGATCTCTGCATCGAAGCCCGTCGCGTCAGCCCAGGCACCATGAACGAGCACGATCGTCGGAGTCTCAGCAGCCATTCCCATCACCGCCCCTGTGTTGATGGCTTGCCGATACGACTGTAATCAGGCGTCCTGGGCGGTCAACCCCCTCTGACCTGCGGGTCTTCGAAGACCGCAGGTCAGAGCTCTATCAGGTCCTTCGCGCCCTCGGACGTCCGACGCGATCGAGACGCCGAGCGCCAGGATGCGAACTCCGATCGCTGAGCTGCCTATGGACTATCCCATCAGATCATGGACGGGAGTACAGATAACGAGCTGGAAACGCCGCACCCGCGGACATGGCTGGAGACGGGTTATCGGGCCCGAAGATCTCGGTTTTTCGCTTGAGGGGCTGGGTGGGGCGCTCCCAGTTGCGGCACCGTCCCATCCGGGGAAGGATTCGAGCGTGGACATCCCCGAGACCCGTTACGCGAAGACCGCAGATGGTGTTCACATCGCGTACCAGACAGTGGGCAC
>Ga0307296_10000468_pt1 | contig 19208 bp, 21 predicted proteins | sample ER_DNA_153_FD_194467 | JGI IMG/M metagenome (GOLD analysis project Ga0307296, IMG submission 194467) | Bulk soil microbial communities from the East River watershed near Crested Butte, Colorado, United States - ER_DNA_153 | ecosystem: Environmental > Terrestrial > Soil > Floodplain | place... | reverse complement strand
GGAGGAAACGCTCCTGCGTGCCGAAGGCATGCTTGGGCTCAGATGAGTGAGCCATGCAGTTCGCGCTTCGCAGTCCAGCGACAACACCCTCGTGACATTCAATACAGAACTGATGCATAGCTGCACCAAAGAAGCCCGATCCGGTTTCCGAGGATGACGACCGCGAAAGCACGACACGCCTTTGCCCTCAGACTCGCCGCGGGAATTGCCGGCTATTGCGCCTTCATCAATCTCTACTCGCCACAATCGATTTTGCCGCTGTTGTCGGAGGAATTCGGCGCTAGCGCCGCCGGCATCTCGACCATTATCACCGTCAGCACGCTGGCGGTGGCGCTGACCGCGCCGTTCACAGGAACGGTTGCCGACGTGCTGGGTCGCAAACGAGTCATCGTCGTTGCGATGTTTGTACTGGTCATTCCGACGGTCATCGTCGGTCTGTCGACAAGCCTGTCGGCGATCATCTTCTGGCGCGCGGTGCAGGGCCTCGTGCTTCCTCCAATCTTCGCGGTGATGGTGGCGTATATCGGGGATGAACTACCGCAACGCGAAGCGACCACCGTAGCCGGCATCTACTCCTCGGGCTCAAGCCTGGGCGGCTTCAGCGGCCGGCTGTTCGTAGGCCTTCTTGCCGATTTGGTGAACTGGCGCGCAGGGTTCATGGCGCTCGCGGGTATCGCTTTTGCAGGTGCGATCATCGTTGCGTTTCTTTTGCCGCACGAGCGCAAATTCGTGCGCTCTGAAGGCCTGGCTTCCTCCGGGAAGCAAATGCTTGCCCATCTGCGCAACAGGCAGCTGATCGCAACTTATGCGGTCGGCTTCGGAGTTTTGTTCAATTTCATTACCACCTTCACCTATGTCAGCTTTTATCTGGCGGCGCCTCCCTTCAGCCTTTCGGCCAGTTGGCTCGGCGCGCTCTTTGTCGTCTACCTTACTGGCTCGTTGCTCACGCCCTGGACCGGCTGGGCCGTCGCACGGTTTGGGCGACGGCGGTTCACGGTGCGCGTCATTGCTGTCTGGGTCATTGGCATCGCCCTGACGCTCGTTCCTTCGCTGCCGCTGATCATCGCGGGACTAGCGATCTGCGCCGGCTGCGGCTTGATTTGTCAGGCGGTTTCGACCGCCTACGTCACCGTCACGGCCAAAGCAGGCCGCTCGTCGGCAGTCGGGCTTTATGTCACCTCGTTTTATGTCGGCGGCAGTTTCGGCGCAGCGTTGGGTGGCCTCGCCTGGAACTACGGCGGCTGGCCGGCTTGCGTCGCGCTCGTTGCAGCCATGCTGGCGATAATGTCGACGATCGTGATTTTTGCCTGGACGCGTCGCGCGCCCGCTTCAACCGAGGTTCCGGCGGTCGAACCGCCATGACGCTCTAGTGCGCGCTTGAATGCCAGACCGGTGTGTAGCCTCGCGCAAGCACTGACAGAATCGACGGCGGAGTCAGCACGTCGACGTTGATTTCGCGCGGCCGCGCCCTTGATGCGGAATAGCCCGAAGGTGCCCAGCGCAGCAGGCGCCTGCCCCGAACAGCGAAGGCCTCCCCGTCCAGCGTCACCATCGCTCCGTCGGGCAACGTATCGATGTTGCGTCGATGGGTCCGTTTGGCTTTGTCGTTCAATCGCTCGGCGTGAAGCGCTCGATCCATTGCATCGGCCGACGCGCGTCTCCTTTTGCCGGAAAACAAATGTGCGAAGAGCTCGGCGTCGCGGCGACGACATTCAAAACACGGCCGATGGCCCGCTGCAAAAGCCGTCACTTCGTCGAGGAAAAACAATTCCGTGTAGAAGCGGCCCCATACATCGCGCTGGCGATTCTTGAATTCGAGCACGCAACAGATCCACTGCCGGGATGCCCAGCGTCGGCCGGTCAACGTCCGATTGGCGGCGTGAAACCTGCCGCCGCGATTACCCAACAACGTTCCGCGCGCGGATGTCGAGATGAGGTCGCCGGTGGGCGTGACACGATTTTGCAAAGGCATCGCATTACTCAAAGCACGAGCGCTCGCACGAACGCAGCCGCGCCCACACCGCAAACCACAGCAAGAAGATCGTTGCGACGCAGCGCCATCACAGCCAGCGCGGTGACAACGGCCACAGTCGCCGCCGTGCCGCCGCGGACGGCCAGCGGCAGAATTATTGCCACGATCACCGAACCGGGAAGCGTATTCAATATGCTGCGGACGCGGCGGGTAAGAGGAACGTAGCCCATCAACCAAAAGCCGCCCGCGCGGATCGCATAGGTCACAATCGCCATCGCGGCGATGGCGGCCCAGACGCCGAATGTGCCCAGATCCGCGCTCATTCGGTCTGCTCATCGAGATAGCCGCCGGCGACCGCACCCACGATCGAGCCCGCAACGATAAACCACCAACCCGGAATCAGACGTTCGACAGCGACAGCCACGATCCCCGCGACAAGCCAACCCCACGCACGGCGCGGTCCCACCCATAGCGGCACGAGCATCGCCGCGAAAAATGCCGGCATCACAAGATCGAGCCCGTATTTTGCCGGATCCGCAATAAAGCTGCCGACGAAGTACCCGACACCCGTAGCGGCGAGCCAAGCCGCCATGATTGCGGCGGCCGCGCCAAAATACGCGGCAACATCCCGGCCCCCGTCGGCGCGATAGCGCATGGCAATCAGCCAGGTGGCGTCGGTCAGAAAAAACAGCGCCGTGTAGGCCTGCCATGCCGGCCGTTCCCCGAGCCACGGACGCATAGCGACGCTCATCAGGAAAAGGCGCGCCCCGACAACGCTCGCCAGTACGGCGACCGTCAGGACGGCGGCCCAGGTCATAACGGCAGGCCAGATTTCGAGTGCGACAAGCTGGGCAATCCCGGAGCACACGAAAAAATTCATGGCGAGACTTTGCAGGAACGTCAGGCCTTGCCGAGCCGCGGCCGCGCCGACGACGAGACCAAACGCCATGATGCCCGGCGCCACCGGAAGCCCGAGACGCATTCCATGGACAAAGCCGGACCAACGGGATTTGTCCGGCGCCGTTTCGAAGAAGGTCATTGAAGAAACCGAAAGGAAGGTTGTTCCCGCCGAGGCTCGCACGGCTCAACCCATGAATCGAGATGGCCGGGACTGGGCCCGGCCATGAGGATTGCGGATACCGGATTAGCCTTGCGGCTGAGGAGCGACCTCGCCCGGCGGCGATTCGGGCCGCGGGCGCGGCTTGCCGGCCGGCGGTACGGCCGACGACCGTGGTGTCGTCGGTTCGATGACCGATTCACGCACCGGACGCTTGCCCGCGAGGAGATCTGTGATTTCCTCGCCGGTCAGCGTTTCGAACTCGAGCAAGCCCTTGGCGAGCACTTCGAGGTCGGCGCGTTTCTCGCTCAGTATTTGAGTCGCCTCCGCATAACCGGCCTCGACCAGCTTGCGAACCTCGGCGTCAATCGTCTGCGCGGTTGCTTCCGAAATATTCTGCTGGCGCGACACCTGGTAGCCGAGGAAAACTTCGTCCTGGTTCTCGCCGTAGGCAACGGTGCCAAGCTTGTCGGACAAGCCCCAGCGCGTCACCATCATGCGCGCAAGCTTGGTCGCCTGCTCGATGTCGGAGGCAGCGCCCGAGGTCACCTTCTCCCTGCCGAACACCATTTCTTCGGCAACGCGGCCGCCCATCATAATCGCGAGGCGCGACGTCATCTGCTCGCGGCTCATCGAGAGTTTGTCGCGTTCTGGCAATTGCATGACCATGCCAAGTGCGCGGCCGCGCGGGATAATTGTGGCCTTGTGCACAGGATCGGTCGCTATGACGTTGAACGCAACGATAGCGTGGCCGCCCTCGTGATAGGCGGTCAGCATCTTTTCTTCGTCGGTCATCACCAGCGACTTGCGCTCAGCGCCCATCATCACTTTGTCTTTGGCGTCTTCGAATTCCGACTGGGTCACCATGCGCTTGTTGCGACGCGCCGCCATCAGCGCGGCCTCGTTGACCAGATTCATCAGGTCGGCCCCGGAGAACCCGGGCGTGCCGCGCGCGATGGTCTTGAGGTTCACGTCGGGTGCCAGCGGCACCTTACGCACGTGCACCTTCAGGATGCTTTCGCGACCAACAACATCGGGATTCGGCACGACCACCTGACGGTCGAATCGACCCGGACGCAGCAGCGCGGGATCGAGCACGTCCGGACGGTTGGTCGCGGCGATGAGAATAATGCCTTCGTTGGCTTCGAAGCCGTCCATCTCGACCAGCAACTGGTTGAGCGTTTGCTCGCGCTCGTCATTGCCGCCGCCGAGGCCGGCGCCGCGATGACGGCCGACCGCGTCGATTTCGTCGATGAAGATGATGCAGGGCGCGTTCTTCTTGGCCTGCTCGAACATATCGCGCACGCGGCTTGCACCGACGCCGACGAACATTTCGACGAAGTCCGAGCCTGAAATGGTGAAGAACGGCACATTGGCCTCGCCCGCGACGGCGCGCGCAATCAACGTCTTGCCGGTGCCGGGCGGGCCGACCAGCAGAACGCCACGTGGAATGCGACCGCCAAGGCGCTGGAATTTTCCGGGGTCGCGCAGAAATTCGACGATCTCCTGCAGGTCCTGCTTGGCTTCATCGACACCCGCGACATCGTCAAAGGTGACACGACCATGCGCCTCAGCCAGAAGCTTCGCGCGCGACTTGCCGAAACCGAGCGCCTTGCCGCCTGCGCCTTGCATCTGACGCGAGAGGAAGATCCACACACCGATCAGTGCGATGAACGGCAGCCACGACACCAGCAGCGAGACAAACCACGGGACATTGTCCTGCGGCGGCCGCGCGGTGATCGTCACGCCCTTGGAATAGAGTTTCTGCACCAGACCGGGGTCATTTGGTGCGTAGGTCTGGAAGCTGGTCCCGTTGGCGAAGGTGCCATGGATGTCCGGCCCCTGGATCACAACATCGCGCACGCGGCCCTGATCGACCTCGGACAGCAATTGGGAGAAGGAGATGTCCTGCGCGGTGGTGCGTTGTCCCGGGTTCTGGAAGAGCGTGAACAACGCCAAAAGCAATAGGACGATGATCACCCAGAGGGCGAAATTGCGAAGGTTAGCGTTCATCAGGCGTCCTGACCCCGCCGCGCAACAAGCCCCGCGGCTTTGTGATTTATGCATCCCGTTCGTGGCGACTTAGCGTCGGACCCGAATTCCCAATGTAGGCAGCACGGGCCCCCAAGAAAAGGCCTCAAACCTTAATATCTAGCGTGTTTTCGCCTGGCTTGCGCGCTCGTGTCGGCGGTTGGTTAAGGCCCCGCGACCGCGAGCCGGCGCCCTTTCAACAATGAGTTGACGTTCGGTCAGCGTTACAAGCGCACCGGCCAAAGTACGGCGAAAACGCCCCTCGCTGGCCATCCGGGCGCAATCCAGGGCGTATTTAAGCGCTTCGAGCTTGCCGAGCTCAACAGGACCCTCATCACCGGCTCTGGCCACCGCCCGGCCGAGCAGGCGCAGTGCAATTTCGCCAGGCAATTCGGCAAAACGGCGGGTCTCGATCGAAAGCGAGCCCGGAGGCGCCAATTCCACTGCCATGTCGTCCATTGCGCGGTCGACCGCGGCCTCGATCGCGCCTTCCGCCCGCTTCAGCCGGCGCGCGAGTTGCGCCAGACGGTTGGCATCGAGACCTTCCGCCGCCAGCGCACCCATGAGGCCGCGGAGCCGCGCCCGCGTGAAGCGCGGGTTGCGGTTTGACGGATCATCGGCGTATGGAATTTTCGCAACGTCAAGCGTTGCAATCAGCCGCGATTTTGCAATGTCGAGCAGCGGGCGCACAAGCACGATCGTGCTCTTGCCGTCCGGGGGCAACGGAGCGGTCCGTGCCATTGCACCAAGGCCGGTCAATCCACTGCCCCGGCTCATGCGGATCAATACGGTCTCGGCCTGGTCGTCGAGCGTGTGTGCAGTGAGGACGTGCGCAGCACCTGCTTTGCGCGCGGCCTCGCCGAGCAATCGATAGCGAGCCGCGCGCGCTTTCTCCTGGACGCCCGTCGAGGGCTTGCGGCTATTCCAGCGCACGGTGCAATGCGAAATGTTTAATTTGCGCGCCAGGCGTGCAACCGCAGCAGCCTCGTCGCTGGACTCTTTGCGCAGGCCATGATCGATCGTCACGGCAATGAGCTTTGGCTTCGTCCTGAGTGAATCGCGCCAGCGTGCAGCGAGCAGCATCAGCGCGGTCGAGTCGGGTCCGCCTGACACCGCAAGCGTCAGAACAGGAAAGACTTGCAGATCCGAAAAAAGCGCCTTGGCTTCCGACGGCGCGAGGGCCAGTGATTTTTGCTCAGGCATGATCGTTACCGAAAGCCGGTTCCCGCTCCCGGATCATGTCCGCGGGCAGGCAATAGCGATCAAATCCTAACAGTGCGCGCGCTTCTGCTCCTGCTCGACCCCGCGCTTTACATTGGCCGAAGCACGCGGATACTTACGCCCGATCTCGGTAAGTGTGGCGCAAGCAGCTTCCTTCTGGTTCATCGCAGCCAGTGACTGACCGAGGCGCAGCAGCGCATCAGGCGCCTTCGCGGAGCGCTCGAACTTGGTCGATACCCCGAGGAACGACTCGGCAGCGTCGCGGTAGCGCTGCTGCTGAAACAGGCTTTCGCCGAGCCAGTATTGCGCCTCGGGCACCAGGCGTTCGTTGGGGTATTTCTTCAGGTAATCGCGGAACGACTGTTCGGCCAACGAATAGTCCCTGTGCAGCACGTACCCGTACGCCAAATCGTACTCATCCTGCGGCGAGGCCGAAGGCGGCAGCGTCGCAACCTGCTGGTTATTCGGCGTGGCGGGAACGACATTGCGCGCTTGCGGCGGCGGTGAAGGCGCCGTTGTCTGCTGTGTCGGCACCGGCACCGACCCGGCTGACGCGACTGCAGACGGCGGCACCGCTCGCTGCGGCGGTAGTTGTGAGTCAGTATTCGCCAGCGTCGACAGATCGAGCGGGGCACCCGCGCTACGTCCGCCTGGCGCACCGACCGGTGGTCCACTGTCGCGACCCTGTTCGGGTGCCGCTATCACCGCCTCATTACCCAGCGTGCGCGGAGCGCCCGGCGCATTGGGGCGTTGCGACGGATCGAAAACATCGGAGCGACGTCCGGACGGCGCCATCGGCGCGTTTCCTGGAGTGGCCGGTGCTGCCTGCGCCGGGGGCGCAACTCCGCCACGAGACCCCAATTGCTGAAAACGATACTCGGTATCGTCCTGCATGCGCTTGAGTTGCGCTTCGAGTTGCTGATTGCGGTATTGAAGCTGCTCAAGCGTACCTGTGAGTTGGCGCAACGCGCTTTCCATCCGGTCGAGCCGGACGGTCACATCGCCGGGATCGGCTTGCTCCATGCGACCCGACTGTGACTGCTGACGCGATTGCGTCTGCTCGCCGCGATTGAAAAGATTGTCGAGAAAATTGCCCGAGCCGCGCTGGTCTTGCGCCAGCGCAGAAGCGGTCAGAAGCAACACGGAAATTGCGGCAAGCGCCGCAGTTCGAGATGGTGGTCGTGAACGCTTCATGTCTGATGAGACCGGCGGCAGCCGTTTGCCGAGAAAGGGTAACATAAGACGCGCTGCGTCGAAATTGTGACTGCGGCGCCGGTTCCGGCTTCGTCACGTCCGGCTTTATGCCGAATGTATAGGTGGCCGGACGAACCCGGCCATCCGAGCCTTAGGAACTGACCCCCAGCACGGTCACTGCGCGTCGATTCTGCGACCAGCAGGAGATATCGTTACAGACCGCGACCGGCCGCTCCTTGCCAAAGGAGATCGTCCGCATGCGCTGTCCCTGAATACCGCGCGAGACCAAATAGTCGCGCACCGCCTGTGCACGCCGCGCACCGAGCGCGATGTTGTATTCGCGGGTGCCGCGTTCGTCAGCATGACCCTCGATGGTGAACTGGCCGTACTGGCTGTACGTCGTTAGCCACTGACCTTGCTTGTCTAGCGTCGCGCGCGCTTGCGGCGTGAGCTCGCTCGAGTCGGATTCGAAAAATACGCGGTCACCGACGTTGACAATAAAATCCTGCTGGCTGCCCGGCGACGCCTGGCCGGCGGCATTCGCCTGAGCATCTTCGCCTGACCTGGCGCAGGCCGAGACTGCCAGAGCCGCAGCGAGGATCACCGCGAACCGGGCAGCGTGAAGCATTTTCCTGATATCCATCATCCCGGTCCCCTCCATTCACGCGTATCGACACACCATGCGTGCGGGTCTAGCAGGCCGTTCGTTAAACGAACGTTCCATCAACCTTGATGGAACCTTGCCCAGCCCGATTAAATGTCCCGTCGTCCCTTAAACCGTTTCTAATGGTTAAGACAGTGTGAAAATAAGGCCGGTTTGCGACAGTCACGACAAAAGGGGTGACCAAGCCGGATCGGATGCATAGGCCGGCGTCGGAACCTTCAATTCATTGCGGCCGCTGATGTCGATCGTATAGAGCGCTGGCCCCTGGCCTACGTCCCGGAAGAACATCAGTACTCGCCCGTTCGGCGCGAATGTAGGCCCTTCGTTGTGGAAGCCTTCGGTCAACAGGCGCTCGCCGGAACCGTCGGGTTTGAGAATACCGATCGCAAAATTACCACGCGCCTGGCCGGTGAAAGCAATGTAGTCGCCACGCGGGGACCAGACCGGAGTCGAATGGTGCCCTTCGCCGAAGCTGATGCGTTGCGCCGCCCCGCCGGTTGCCGGCATGACGTAGATCTGCTGGCTGCCCCCCCGGTCGCTCTCGAAGCAGATGCGGGTACCATCAGGTGAGTAACAGGGCGCGGTATCGATTGCCGGAGTGTCGGTGAGACGCGTGGTCTGCTTTGACCGTAGGTCCATCACGAACAGATTGGCATTGCCTCCCTGCTGAAGACTCATGATGACGCGCTGACCGTCGGGGGAAAATCTCGGGGCGAAGGTCATGCCAGGAAAGTTGCCGACGATTTCGCGTTGTCCGGTCTCGATGTTGAGCAGATAGACGCGCGGATCGCCCTGCCCATACGACATGTAAGTGATCTCTTGCGTCGACGGATTGAAGCGGGGCGTCAGCACCAGATCATCGCCGCGCGTCAGGTAGCGTACGCCGGCGCCATCCTGATCCATGATGGCGAGCCGCTTCACGCGCCGATCCTTCGGGCCGGTTTCGTCGACAAATACGACACGGCTGTCAAAATAACCTTTGTCGCCAGTGAGGCGTTCATAGATCGCGTCTGCAATAATGTGAGCGATCCGCCGCCAGTTATCGGGTGTCGTAAAATACTGCTTGCCGTCGAGCTGCTGGCCCGCGAACACATCCCAAAGGCGAAACTCCGCCTTCAGCCGACCATCACCCTGGCGCGTGATACGGCCGGTGACGAGCGCCTGAGCGTTTATCGTGCGCCAATCGGCAAAGCGCGGCACGTTATCGCTGTTGGTGACTTTTTCGATGAAGGCAGCTGGATTGATAGGCGCGAACAGACCGCTGCGCTGAAGATTGTTGCTGATGACCGCGGTAACATTTCGTCCGATGTCGGTTTCGGAGACGAAGTCTGGTAGTGCGATCGGCATCGGCTGCAAATTACCCTGCGTAATGTCGAGCCGCAGCACCGCACCTGCCGCGCGTGGCGCAAGAACAGCCATTGCTCCCGCGCCGGCGAGCAACCAGCGACGGGTGAGCGGAAGGGGAACGGATCGTTGGGTCATTTCGATTGGATCAATAGAGGACTTAATTTGACCGAAACATGTCTTTGGGATCGAACGTCAACTCGATCTCTTTCCAACTCTCGTAATGCTCAGGTTTGAGCATGTCGAAGGGCTGACCTGTCAACACCGCGCGTACCGCGCTGTCGCGCGAGGCCATTGCGGCAACACTTCTGCCGTTGACCCGCGCAAATGGCGCCGCCGCCAGACGGCCGTCGGGGCGAAGTCTTACGGTCACATTGACGATCAGCTCATTCGGATCCCGCACACCGACCGGGGGACTCCATAGGGCCATCAATCGGGCACGAAGCGCATCGATTTCGGATTGCGACAACCTCGCCGCCATGCCCGAGGGCGTTCCCAAGGACGGAACGTTGTTGGGGTCCAGCCCGGCCGCGACATTCCGTTGTGGATCGCGCTTGTCGAGCAGAGCCGCGATCTTGTCGGCATCGAATTTCGGCTGCGGCTTCTGCGGCGGCTTCTTCGGCGGTAGTGGCTGCTCGACCTTGGTCTGCTGCTTTGGTTCGTCCGGTTGTTTAAGCTTATCGGCAATCTGATCGGGCTTGGTCGGTTGCGGCTCGGGCGGCGACGCAACTTCCTTCGCGGCCTGAACTTCCTTTTTTTCGGTGATCTTCGCCTTCGAATCTTCGACCGGTTTGGGCGGCTCTTCGGCTTTTTTCTCGGCCAGTGGCTTTGGTGTCTCGACCTTCGGCGCGTCCTTCACGCCCTTGGTCATCTCGGAGAAATCTTTTTCGCTGACGAGGTCGACCGGCAATGACTCCGCCGGCGTGACGTCGAACATCTTCCCTGAAAATGAGAACGTCGCCCACAGCAGCACCGCCGCGTGCAGGCCAGCCGATATTGCTGTCGCTTTTCTCATCACCGCGCTTTCGCGCCCTGTTCAAACTCGGTAACCAAGGCTACACGATGAAAGCCGGCCGATGACAGCCGGCCCATCACCTGCATCATGGTCCCATAGTCCACTTTCTTGTCGCCGCGTACGTAAACACGTGCTTCGACCCCACCGCGCGCTTGGGCCACGGCCTGCATTTTGGGGATCAGATCGTCGACGGCAATTTCGCTATTCTGCAGGAAAATCTGGCCTTTGTCGTTGACAGAAACGGTGAGCGGCTCCTTGTCCTGGTCCAGGGTTTTGGCCTGACTTTGCGGCAGATCGATCGGAACGCCGACCGTCAGCAGCGGCGCCGACACCATAAAAATTATCAACAGCACAAGCATCACGTCGACCATCGGGGTCACGTTGATCTCGCTCATCACCCGGCGGCGATGATGCTTGCGCTTCCCGATGATCGGCGTGCCGGCATTGGCAGCCATGAAGCGATCCCCTACCCTCGCTCGTCGATCTGCCGGGACAGAATTGCCGAGAACTCGTCGGCAAAGCCCTCGAGGCGCTGGGCTTGTTTGTTAACTTCGGACGCGAACTTGTTATAGAAAATCGTCGCTGGTATGGCGGCGACAAGGCCGAGTGCAGTCGCAAAAAGCGCTTCGGCGATGCCGGGCGCGACAACCGCCAATGATGTGTTTTTGGATGCGGCGATCGATTGGAAGCTCGTCATGATGCCCCAGACGGTACCGAACAACCCGACAAATGGTCCCGCCGACCCGACGGTGGCGAGCACGAGCAGACGCCTTTCAAGCCGCTCGACCTCACGCGCGATTGTCACTTCCATGACTTTTTCAATACGCATCTGCAATCCACCGATCGTGCGCGCATTTCCCTCGAAACTGCGTTTCCATTCGCGCATCGCGGCCACGAATAATGCCGCCATCGAATGCGCGGGGCGCGAGGACAGCGCGCGGTAGAGTTCGTCCAGCGACTGCCCCGACCAGAAGGCCTGCTCGAAACGATCCATGGCGCGGCGCGAACGGGCATAGAGCACGGTCTTGTCGATCGCGATCGCCCAGACCCAGACTGAGCAAATCAGCAGCCCGACCATCACCGTCTTGACGACCCAGTGCGCGTTCCAGAACAGGGTGAACAGCGAAAGATCGGAAGAAGTCAGCGGGAGCACCGACTGTGCCACGTCGGCAGGATTCATAGGCACGTCCTTTCGGCTTAATCCGGTCCCGTGGGTCGAACCGGCGCGGCGCAATATCCGAAGTCGACATGCGCGCGCGACGATGCCGCTCACGCGCTAAGCCGGACGTCTCGCGAAAATCGTTGGTCCCGTCCACCGGTAACCTACGAAATCCCCGCGAAACTTGGCCAAACTTGGGCGCGGAAGCGGGCCTAACCGCTCTAAACAGCGCTGATTGTGGTTAAGGAGTAGTTACCTCCGCGCGCCGGCGAAAAAAAGCGATGGCCGCCCTCTCGGGCGGCCCGTTGCTTCAGGAAAGCGGGGCGATTCAGCTCTGGGGCTGATCCGGCGAAGGCCGGTTGCCACGCTCGGCCATGAACTGGTCGAACTCGGTTTTGTCCTTCGCCAGACGAAGACGCGCGAGGAACTCACGGAACTCGCGCTGCTCTTCCTCAAGGCGCCGCAGCGTATCGGCCCGATAATCGTCGAAAGCCCGGTTGCCGCTGGAGGGCGCATAGAAATTCCAGGGGCTGCCACCCATTCGCGACCTCATCCAATCCATCTTTTGCTGCATGCGATCCACCTTGTTCTGCCAGTGGTGCTGTCCACATCCCATTCTTCCGCTCCCGATGGTGAAGGCGAGGACGCTAAGCCCAAGCGGCCACCAGACCATGAAGCCAAGAACGATCAGTGCGATCCAGGCGGGATTTCCGAAAGAGTCGAGTTGCGCGGTGATAGGCATTGTCGGCCTCGCGTGAATGTAAATAACATTTACATAGTTAGGGCCGGGCGAGGCCACTGTCAAGCGGCGCGGAAATTAAATTGGTGAGCGTTGTGGCGCCGCGCCAGACCTGCGCGCAAAAGTCGCTGGCTACTCACCGCTGCCGGGCCGCTGTCGCGTTAAGCCCCAGACCGCGCAGGTAAATGAGGACGGCAGCTTCCAGCAGTTCCTCGGGCGGCATCGGTAATGCGCGACGGGCCGCGTCGCCGCGGCCGAACAACGAGGCGATCCCGTGCGTCATCGACCATACGTGCAATGCGACCATCAGAGCCGGCGGACGCCCTGGCGACGGAATCAACAAAACCAGTTTCTCGGCCGCCGCGCGCAACACGGCAAATGCGTTCTCGCTAGCCTCGCGTAACTCGCGATCAGTATCGAGAGGAACACCCGCCTCGAACATCGCAGAGTAATAGGCCGGCTCGCGTTTGGCGAAAGCGAGATAGGTTTTGCCGAGACGGTCAAAAGCCGCCATCACCTCCGGCTTGCCTTCGTCCCAGGCTTTGGCGAGCGCGCTTGCAAACTCCTGAAAGCCGCGGCGAGCAACATCGGCGAGCAGCGCGTCTCGATCGCGAAAATGCCGATACGGCGCCGCAGGACTTACGCCTGCCCAGCGCGCGGCGTCGGCAAAGGTGAAGCCAGCCGGTCCCTTCTCAGCAATCAACTCAAGCGCAGCCCGCACCAGGGCTTCCTTGAGGTTGCCGTGGTGATAGCCGCGCGGTCCGGCACGTCTGCCCCATTTCATGTAAACGGGATTAACATGAGTCCGGCAGGTGCGTCGACGCCGATATCTATGAACGTCGCCTGCGTTTGGCGACCAGTGGCAGATGATCAAACAATGTCGGACCGCTCGGCTGTGCACCTTCGATGCTCAGCAGACGGAGCTTGCTGACGACGCCGCCCGGAGCCGAAAAGCCGCCTGTCTTGCCGCCCGCAGCGAGCACACGATGACAGGGCACGATCAAGGGAATCGGATTCTGGCCGAGCGCCTGTCCGACATCGCGCGCCAATAATCTGTCGCCAAGGCGTTCCGCAATCTCTCCGTAAGTCAATGTGGAGCCCGGCGGAATCGTGCGTGCAATGGCGTAGACCTTGCGATTGAACTCCGGCAGATCGCCAGTATCGAGCGTCACGTCGTTCAAGTCGCGTTTCTCGCCGCACAAGAGTGCAACGATGCCGTCAATCGCCCGCTGCACATGTGCAGGAGGCGGCTCTTCCTTTGCGCCGGCAAAACGCCGCAACAGGCGCGCCCGGGTGGCGCCTTCAGTTCCGTCGTGAATCTGCACGCCGGCCACGCCGCGCACGTTCCAGACGATTCCGCACGTACCGATCGCCGTATCGAATATCGCGAAACTGTTGCTCATCCAGAAATAATAGCACGTGCCGTCAGGTGACGCCGCCCGATTCCTGATCTGCTTTCATGGCAACGCGCAGCGGCTTCGGGATCGGCTTTGCGCGTCCGCCGGAAACGAAGGCGACCTGAACGTGCGCTTCCACAAGTAGATCAACGCCACGCACAACCTTCTGATTGAGTGTCACCGAGGCGCCTTTCACTTCTTCCGGTGTGGTGACGATGTCCAGCACGTCATCCATGAACGCGGGCTTGCGGAAATCGATGCTCATATGACGCACCACGAAAGAAAATCCCGGCGCTTCCTTTTCGGCTTGTTCGAACAGCGCGCGATGATCGGCGCCGATCAGTCGTAGATAATTGGTGCGGCCGCGCTCCATGAAACGCAGATAGCTCGCGTGATAGACGATGCCGGAAAAATCCGTGTCCTCGTAATAGACACGCACAGCCTGATGGTGCCGGCCGTCGAGAATTTCGCCATCGAGGGAGTTCATAGCGAACTATTTACAGACAGGAGAGAACTGCATCAATCGGCTTGCGCGTCAATGCAGCCAATCATTGAAGTGACCGCGCGAGCGGGAGCACGTGGTCGCGCGTCAATGGTGCGAATGTGAGGTCGGGAAGCGCGCGCGGATCGATCCATAAGACCTGATCGATCTCGCCGGCAGGCTCGATCGGACCGTCGACATCCACCGCATAGACAGCGGCGTTGACTTGAAATCCTGGCTCGTTCGCCGCCGGGCAATCAAACACGCCCAGAGCCTGCACGCTGCTATCCTTGATACGACAGCCCAATTCCTCGCCGATTTCGCGCGCCAATGCCGCGACGTCGCTTTCGCCAACGTCGCGTTTGCCGCCCGGCTGCATGAAAGCCACCGTCCCGCGCTTGCGGACCAGCAGAACGCGCCCGTCCCCGTCGCGGATCAGTGCCGCCACCACAGATATGATTCTTTCGCTACTCATCCTCTCCGGAAAACAGCCCAAACTGGGCCGGATCGCGCGCAGGCTCCGGCAGGCCGAGATGCTGGAAAGCCAGCGCGGTCAGTAACCGCCCGCGCGGCGTCCGTTGCAGGAAGCCTTTTTGGATCAGGAATGGCTCGATGATGTCCTCGATGGCGTCACGCGGTTCCGACAACGCGGCCGCGAGCGTATCGACACCGACCGGCCCACCTCCGTAACTCGACGCGATGGTCGAGAGATAGCGCCGATCCATCGCATCCAGGCCGGCGGCATCGACCTCAAGCGCCAACAACGCGCGGTCAGCAACTTTCCGGTCGATGGTCTTTGCACCGTCGACATGGGCAAAGTCGCGCACACGACGCAGGAGACGTCCCGCGATGCGCGGGGTGCCGCGGGCGCGCCGCGCGATTTCATTGGCGCCATCTGGGGCGATGCCGATGCGGAGCACGCGCGCTCCACGATCGACGATCTCTTCGAGCTCTTTCTCGGTATAGAAGTTAAGCCGCACCGGAATGCCGAAGCGGTCGCGCAACGGATTTGTCAGCAGTCCCGCTCGCGTTGTCGCGCCGACCAATGTGAAGGGAGAGAGATCGATCTTGACCGAGCGCGCAGCCGGCCCTTCCCCGATGATGAGGTCGAGTTGGAAATCCTCCATCGCTGGATAAAGAATTTCCTCGACTGCCGGGTTGAGTCGGTGAATCTCGTCGATGAATAGCACATCGCGCGGCTCAAGATTGGTCAGCAGCGCCGCAAGGTCGCCCGCTTTGGCAATTACCGGGCCGGAAGTAGCGCGAAAGCTGACACCCAATTCGCGCGCCACGATCTGCGCCAACGTCGTCTTGCCCAAGCCCGGTGGCCCCACGAACAGCACATGGTCGAGCGCCTCTTTGCGCGCCCGTGCTGCCTCAATAAAGACCTTCAGATTGGCGCGCGCCTGCTGCTGCCCGACAAACTCGCTGAGTTGCTGTGGACGCAACGAAGCATCGACATCGTCGTCGCGCTTGTCGGCAGCCACCAGTCGGCGCGGACTGTTCATCTTGCCAATTCCTTCAGACCGTGCCGGATCAGCGTCGCGGTGTCTGCGTCGTCACCCGCACTGCGTGCCGCGGCCGCGATGGCGGCAGCCGCCTGCAGATGTCCATAACCGAGATTGACCAGCGCGGAAACAGCATCAGTGATCGGCCTTGGCGCACGCTTTTCATCAAGCGCGCCGGCAAGATGCACGACCGCGGGATCGACGTTTGCGTAAGCGGGTGCCTTGTCTTTCAGTTCGGTGACGATACGCTCCGCCACTTTCGGACCCACGCCCGGCGTGCGGGCCACCATTGCCTTGTCACGCATGGCAACTGCTGAAGCGAGTTCGGATGGCTTCAGCGTGCCGAGCACCGACATCGCGACCTTGGCACCCACCCCTTGCACTGTCTGCAGCAGCCGGAACCACTCGCGTTCGAGGTCGCTGGCAAAACCGAACAGCTTGATCTGGTCCTCACGCACATGGGTTTCGATGGACAAGGTGGCCGCCTCGCCTGGTGAGGGAAGCGCCTGCAGCGTGCGCGCGGAGCAATGCACCTGATAGCCGACGCCGCCGACGTCGAGGATGATGTAATCCTCGCCGTAACTGTCCACGATGCCCTTGAGCTTGCCGATCATGTCTTCATCCGCTTGCCACCGCCTCAGGCCTGCGCCGCGTAGCGACGTGCCGCGCTCGTGCGATGATGGGCGTGGCAGACCGCGATAGCGAGTGCATCGGCCGCATCCTCGCTCTTGGGATCGGCCTTCGGCAGCAGCACACCTATCATCATACGGATCTGCGTCTTTTCTCCGTGGCCAGCGCCGACAACCGTCTTTTTGACGACATTGGGGGCGTACTCGGCAACCGTGAGCCCCGCCTTCGCCGGCACGAGCATCGCGATGCCGCGTGCCTGACCGAGCTTCAGGGTCGCCGCTGCGTTTGCATTGACGAAAGTCGCCTCCACCGCGGCCTCGTGCGGCCGGTAGCGTTCAATGACCGAGATCAACCCGTCGTGGATCACTAGCAAGCGGCTGCCGAGTTCGGCGCGCTCGCTGGTTTCGACAGAACCGCAGGCGATGTGAATCAACCGATTTCCGTCGCTCTCGATCAGGCCCCAGCCGGTACGGCGGAGCCCCGGATCGATGCCGAGTATGCGAATCGGATGCCGGGCCATGGTCCCGTTGATAACCCCGCGCCCGCCCGCAGCCTAGGACCGAAATGCGCGCCCCACTGCTGATCGCGGAGGCTTTCCACCATAACGGGATTCGGAATTTCCGACGTGATTGCATTAGGATGGCCGAGCATGCCGGGTTCACCCTCCCCTCGTCGCGCCAAGCGACGCGCTATCATTATTGGCGGCTCAATGTCCGGGCTCTTTTCCGCAGCGTTCCTGCGGCAGATAGGCTGGGACGCAGATGTCTATGAGCGGTCGAACGTCGAACTGGTCGGCCGCGGCGCCGGGATTACGGGCCACCCGGAACTCATGGAAACCCTCGAAGCGAGCGGTGCCGGTACCAAGGATCTTGGTGTCGAGGTCCCCAAGCGCGTTGCGATTGACCGTGAAGGCCGTGTCACCGATGAGCGCCCACTGAAGCAGATCCTCACGTCATGGGATCGCCTGCAGCGGCTCCTCCGGGCGACGGTCGACGAGTCCCGATACCATCTCGGATGGAATTTCGAACGCGTCGACCAGGATGAGCGGGGCGTGCGCGTGCGGTTTTCCGGCGGGCGCGTCGAGCACGCCAACATTCTCGTCGGTGGCGACGGAATTCGTTCAAGTGTGCGCGCGCAGATGGCGCCGGACGTGCAGCCGGTCTATGCCGGCTATTACATCTGGCGCGGCGCGCCGAATGAGGCCGACCTCGCCGCGGAAACGCTCAGCAGCATCTATCCTCTGTTCACGTTTTACCTGCCCAAGCGTCAGCAAGTGATTACCTATCCCATTGCCGGCTTCGACAACGACCTGCGGCCGGGCAAGCGTCGCTTCAATTTCATCTGGTACCGCGTCGCCGACGCCGCAAAGTTGCGCGAGATGAATGTCGACGAGAACGGCGTGCAGCACGAACATTCGGTGCCGCCACCGCTGATCCGCAAAGATCTCATCGCGGAGATGTACAAGGACGCGCGTGAAACTTTGCCGCCCGCTCTCCTCGACGCGCTGATGAAAATCAAACAGCCGTTCATCACACCGATCTACGATTTCACCGCGCCGGCGACCGTGTTCGGCCGTGTTGCAATGGTCGGCGACGCGGCGGCGAATGCGCGTCCGCATATGGGTTTCGGGATGGCAAAGGCGGGCACAGACGCACAGGCTTTGGCGAAGCATCTGCGCGACCATGACGACATCGACGACGCATTGAAGGCCTATAACGCGGAGCGTCAGCCCATCGGCAACCACATCGTCATGCATGGACGCAAACTCGGCACGCATCTCGGCGTCAACTTGAAGACCGACGAAGACCGCCGCATGCATGATCTGCTGCAAAGCGATGGCGCCATGCTGGACTGGATCGCCGTGCCGCATTTTCTTGACGCTTACAGATGAGCGACCTTCCCCAGCCCGACTATGCACGCAACATGCGCGTCGTCGGCCACTCCGATCAGGGCGGCCGTCCCGACGGCGTGCAGGTCATGGTGCATCGCGGCTTCGCTTATGTCGGTCACATGTTCTCCAGGGGATTTTCCGTCATCGATGTGCGCGATGCCAAAAATCCGTGTGCGGTGAACTACGTTGCCGCGCCGCCGAACACGTGGACCATTCATCTGCAGACACACGACGACCTGTTGCTGGTCATCAATGCCAAGGACATGTTCGCCGCTGCCGAGTTTGCCGACGAGCGCGCCTATTACAGCGGGGCGCTCGGCAAGACGGTCGGCACCGCGGAAGCCAGCCGCGTGCGCGACTGGAGCGCAGGCCTCGCCGTCTACGATATTTCCACGCCGGACAATCCGCGCCGCATCGGATTCATGGCGGTCGAAGGCGGCGGCATTCATCGCATCTGGTACACCGGCGGCCGCTGGGCCTATGTGTCGGTACTGCTCGATGGGTTCACCGACTACATTTTTATGACTGTTGACATGAGCAATCCGGCTGAGCCGCGCGAGGCCGGGCGATGGTGGATCCCGGGCATGAATCTCGCGGCCGGCGAGACACCGTCATGGCAGCCAACCCGCCGCTACGGCCTGCACCACGCCATCATCCACGGTGACACCGCTTATGCCGCCTGGCGCGATGCAGGCATGGTGGTGCTCAACATCGCCAACCGCGCCAGACCGAAGCTGATCGTGCATCGAAACTGGTCGCCGCCGTTCGGTGGGGGCACACACAATTGCCTGCCCCTGCCCGACCGCGACCTGCTGGTGGTGCTCGATGAGGCCGTGCTCGATCACCAGGACGATGGGCTCAAACTAGTCTGGGTCTTCGACAATCGCGCGCGAGAAAATCCGGTC
>Ga0307296_10000467_pt1 | contig 19241 bp, 21 predicted proteins | sample ER_DNA_153_FD_194467 | JGI IMG/M metagenome (GOLD analysis project Ga0307296, IMG submission 194467) | Bulk soil microbial communities from the East River watershed near Crested Butte, Colorado, United States - ER_DNA_153 | ecosystem: Environmental > Terrestrial > Soil > Floodplain | place... | reverse complement strand
TGCCCGGACGCGCGCTCTGCAGGCCGAGGTCGTCGCCGATCTCAAGCTGGCGCTGACCGAGGCTTGTTCGAACTCCGTCCGCCACGCCTACGAGGAGGGCCGCGACGGCGTCGTCCAGGTTTCCTACCGCCTGGGCGACGACCGGATCGAGGTCGAGGTGGCCGACGACGGCGCAGGTTTCGACCCGGAAGTGCTCGAGCGCGCCCAGGCCGAGCTCGACGAGGGCGGCCTCGGGATCGCCATCATCCGCGCCGTCACGGACGAGCTCGACATCGGCTCGAACTCGAACGGCGCAGGCTCGCGGCTCCGGTTTACGAAGTACCTCAACTGATCCCCCGCGCGCGCCGATATCCTCCGCCGCCGTGCAGCTTCAGCAGGTAAACGTCGGCCACAAGTCGCTTGCCGACTACGCGACCATCGTCAGCCGTGGGCTCATGGAGCAGCTGAAGGCCCTTGCCGAGCCGCTTGCCGGCAAGCGCGTGCTCCATCTCTCGGCGACGGCGTTCGGCGGCGGGGTGGCCGAGATCCTCTACACGCTCGTCCCGCTCATGCGCGACGCGGGGCTCGACACCGAGTGGCGGGTCATCTATGGCCAGGACGAGTTCTTCGACGTCACGAAGGCGATCCACAACGCGCTCCAGGGAGCGCCGCGGTCCCTGACGGAGGAGGAGAAAGAGATCTTCCGCCGCTACAACCTCGGAAACGCGGAGGCGCTCACCGACTCGTTCGACTACGTCATCGTCCACGATCCCCAGCCGGCCGGCGTGATCGAGCACGCGCGCGCGTGCGGGAACCACTGGATCTGGCGCTGCCACATCGACCTCTCGACGCCGAACGCCGATGTGCTCGAGTTCCTCGTCCCGTGGCTTCGTTCCTACGACTCGATGGTCTTTCACCGGGAGGAGTACGTCCCGCGCCACGGAGGGATGCCGCCCGCCTACATCTGGCCTCCGGCGATCGACCCGCTCACGCCGAAGAACATGGCGCTTTCGAGCGAGGACGCGACGTACATCGTCGACCAGTTCGGGATCGATGTCGACCGGCCCCTCGTCACGCAGGTCTCCCGCTTCGACCCCTGGAAGGACCCGCTCGGTGTGATCGAGGCCTGGCGCATTCTCCGCGAGGACCATCCGCGCACCCAGCTCGCGCTCGTGGGCTCGATGGCGCACGACGATCCGGAGGGTTGGGACTACTACAACCAGACCGTCGCAGCGGCCAACGGGGATCCGGACATCTTCATCCTCTCGAACCTGAACAACGTCGGGTCGGTCGAGGTGAACGCGTTCCAGGTGCATTCGGAGGCGCTGGTGCAGAAATCGATCCGTGAGGGCTTCGGGCTCACGGTCACGGAGGCGCTCTGGAAGGCGAAGCCGATGGTCGCGGGCCGCGCCGGCGGCATCGCCGACCAGATCCAGGACGGAGAAACGGGCTACCTGGTCGATTCGATCGAGGAGTGCGCCGAGGCGCTCAGGAAGATCCTGGACGACCCGCCCCACGCGCGGCAGCTGGCTCTACGCGGGAAGGAGTACGTGCGCCGGAACTTTCTCTCGCCGCGCCTGCTTCGGGACTGGCTCGCCCTCTTCAACCGGCTCGACGGCAACGATCTCGGTGGGACCGAGCTCGTGACAGCCTCCACGACCGCCTAGCTCTCCTAGCTCGAGCCCAGGGGTAGGGTGTCCGTTGTGCCCGGCAGGCGGAAGCTCATCGTGGTCACGAACCGCGCCCCGGTCTCGTTTTCACGTGAAACCGACGGCTCGCGCAGCGCGGGCAGGGGCGGCGGCGGCCTCGTCACGGCCCTGCGCAGCCTCGTCACACACCACGACGTCACGTGGATCGCGAGCACGATGACGGCCGAGGACAGCGCCGTTGCGGCCGAAGGCGGCGGGGACGCGGTCGAGGGGACGGCGAGCGATGGATCGTCCTATCGCCTCCGGTTCGTCGACCACGACCCACAGGCCTACGACCTGTACTACAACGTCGTCTCGAACCCCGTCCTCTGGTTCGCCCAGCACTACCTCTGGGGGCTCGCCGAGTCGCCGAACGTCGACCAGGGCCTCCACCAGGCGTGGTCGGAGGGCTACGTCGCCGTCAACCGCGCCTTCGCGGACGCCGTGGTGGCCGAGCTTGAGCGCGAGCCCGAGGCGGCCGTGTTCTTCCACGACTACCACCTGTACATCGCGCCGGGCCTCGTGCGCGAGCGGGCTCCCGAGGCGACGCTCAGCCATTTCATCCACATCCCGTGGCCGCAGCCCGACTACTGGCGCGTTCTCCCGGAGGGGATCAGGCGCGCTCTCCACGAAGGCCTACTGGCCAACGATCTCGTCAGCTTCCAGACCCAGCGCTGGGGCAGGAACTTCCTGCGGAGCTGCGAGGACGTGCTCGGGGCGAAGTGCGACTTCGGCGCGGGGCGGGTCACGTATCGGGGCCGGACCGTCGGTGTGCACGGCCGCCCGATCTCCGTCGATCCCGACGAGTTCGCCGCTCTCGCGGAGAGCGAGACCGTCCTGGAGCAGGAGACGGAGCTCGCGGCGGCGCGTCCCGAGCAGCTGATCGTGCGCGTCGATCGTACCGACCCGTCGAAGAACATCGTGCGGGGCTTTCGCGCGTACGAGCTCCTGCTCGAGGAGCACCCGGAGCTGCACGGACGGGTCGGGATGCTCGCCCTGCTCGACCCCTCGCGGCAGGACATCCCGGAGTACTCCGAATATCTGGGCGCGATCCAACGCGGCGCCCGCGCGGTCAACGACCGCTTTCGGAGCGAAGGCTGGCTCCCGCTCGACGTTCGCGTCGAGGACAACTTCCCGCAGGTCGTCGCCGCCTACAAGCAGTTCGACGTCCTGCTCGTGAACGCGATCTTCGACGGCATGAACCTCGTCGCCAAGGAGGCGCCGCTTGTGAACACGCGCAACGGCGTGCTTGTCCTGTCCGAGAACGCCGGCGCACACGACGAGCTCGGGGAGTGGGCGCTCACGGTCAACCCCTTCGACCTCTCCGGCCAAGCCGAGGCGCTCTACGCGGCGTTGACCATGGAGGAGGACGAGCGGCGCCGACGTCTCGCGGCGATCAGGGCCCAGGTGAAGGAGCACGACATCGCCGGCTGGATCGAGTCGCAGCTGGCCGATCTCGATGCCGTCGAGCGTCGGGCGGGCACTAGACTCTCAGTCTGAAATGCCTGGAAATGAGACCCTCAGCCACGTCGACGAGGAGGGCGGTGTGCGCATGGTCGATGTCGGCGGCAAGCCAAACGAGCGTCGCCGGGCGGTCGCGGCGGCCCGGGTCGCGATGGGCGCCGAAACAGCTGCCGCGCTCCGGTCGCTGCCGAAAGGGGACGCGCTCGTCACGGCCCGGCTGGCCGGGATCATGGCGGCCAAGCGCACCGCCGAGCTGATCCCGCTCTGCCATCCGCTTCCGCTCACGAACGTCGAGGTCGCGATCGAGGTCCGAGACGCGGGCGTCGACATCGTCGCTACGGCCGAGACGACGGCGCAGACCGGCGTCGAGATGGAGGCTCTGACCGCGGCCAGCGTGGCCGCCCTGACCGTCTACGACATGGCCAAGGCTGTCGACCGCGACATGGTCGTCGAAAGCGTGCGGCTCCTCGAGAAGACGAAAGGGTGAAGGCGTCCGTGCTCACCGTCTCCGACGGGGTCTCGGCCGGAGAGCGTGACGACGAGAGCGGCGACCTTCTCGCCACGGCGCTCACCGCCGACGGCTGGGAGGTCGAGCGGCGGGTCGTCCCGGACGACGCGGACGAGATTGCGGCCGCGCTCCGGGAACTCGCGGCCGCGAGCGAGCTCGTGCTCACGACCGGGGGAACCGGGTTCGGCCCGCGCGACGTCACGCCCGAGGCAACGGCCTCCGTGCTCGAGCGCGGCGCGCCCGGGATCTCCGAGGCGGTGCGCGCCGATGCGATTGCGAAGACCCCGCACGGGATGCTGTCCCGCGGCGCTGCAGGCATCCTCGGCTCGACGCTGATCGTGAACCTCCCCGGCTCGCCCGGCGCCTGTCGCGACGGCTGGTCGGTCCTCGCGCCCGCGGTCGGGCACGCTGTGAAGCTGTTGGCTACTGAGACAACGGCGCACCGCCAGACATGACCGAGACCGCGCTCCGCTATCCCCGGCTCTTCGCCTCGCTCGTGAAGATCGAGCACACGATCTTCGCGCTTCCGTTCGCGTACATCGGCGCCTTCCTCGCAGTCGACGGGGTTCCGAGCGCCCACGATCTCTTCTGGATCACGGTTGCGATGCTCGGAGCCAGGAGCCTCGCCATGGCGCTGAATCGGCTGATCGACGCAGGGATCGACGCGCGCAATCCGCGCACGGCCGGCCGCGAGCTCCCGCGCGGCGCGCTCACGGCGGTGCAGGTCGTCGTCTTCTGCGCCGTTTCCCTGGCCGTCTTCCTCGTCGCGGTCTTCCAGCTCGCTCCGATCGTGCACTGGCTCTGGCCGATCCCGGTCGCGGGCTTCGTGCTCTACCCGTACCTGAAGCGCTGGAGCGCGCTCTCCCATTTCTGGCTCGGCGCCGTCGACGGGCTGGCTCCGCTCGGCGCCTGGGCGGCGATCACGAACACGCTGCCCTGGGAGGCCTGGGCCCTCGGCGGGGCGGTTGCACTCTGGGTCGCCGGGTTCGACCTCCTCTACGCGCTCTTCGACCTCGACGTGGATCGGGCTCAGGGTCTGCACTCGGTTCCGGCGCGCTATGGAGTCGAGGTCGCGTTCTTCGGCGCCCGGGCGTGCCACGTCGCCACGGTCTGCCTGCTCGTCCTCACCGGGCTCGGCCTCCCGGTCGGTGCTTTTTACTGGACCGGCGTCGCGGCGGTGGCCGCCCTTCTCGTCTACGAGCACTCGCTCGTCTCCCCGCGCGACTGGAGCCGGCTCGATCTCGCCTTCTTCACGATGAACGGCGTCATGAGCGTGACGTTCTTCGCCTTCGTCCTGGTGGACGTGCTCCTGTGACCCGCCCAGCCCCACCCTCCATGCCTCCGACGGCCCAGAGGCTGCGCCGGGGCGGGTCACTGTGATCCGAGCACGCGGTCTCGGGCGCCGGTTCGGCGCGAAGCGCGTCCTCCGCGATCTCGATCTCGAGGTCCCGACCGGCGGGTTCCTGCTCGTCACCGGCGCGAACGGCTCCGGGAAGTCGACGCTTCTCGCGCTCATCGCCGGTCTTCTGGCGCCCACCGAAGGGGAGGTCGACGTCGAGTTGCCCCGCGAGCGCATCGGCTACCTTGCGCACGAGCCGCTCGTCTATCGTGAGCTGACCGCGCTCGAGAACCTCGACCTGTACGGCCGCCTCTACCATGTGCCGGAGCGGCGCGAGACGATCGGCGCCCTGCTCGAGCGCTTCGGGCTCTGGGAGGCCCGGCACCAGCGCGTCGGCTCCTATTCGCGCGGGATGCAGCAGCGGCTCGCGCTCTGCCGCGTCCTCCTGCACGACCCCGAGCTGCTCCTCCTCGACGAGCCTTACTCCGGGCTCGACGCCTCGGCCCAGACGCTCGTCGACGACGTGCTCGCCGAGTCGGTGGGCACGCGAACGCTCGTCGTCGCGAGCCACGACCCCGAGCATGTCGGTCCACTCTCGACCCAGGCGCTCGCGCTCGCATGACCTACTTCGCCGACGTCGCCGCTCTCGCGCGCAAGGACATCCTCCTCGAGCTGCGCTCGCGGGACACCCTGCCGGCGATGCTCCTCTTCGTCGTCTCCGCGCTCGTCGTCTTTCACTTCTCGCTCCCCTCGGATGCCTCCGCGACCGCCTCGACAGGGCTTCTCTGGATCGCGCTCCTCTTCACGGCGCTCCTCGGCCTCGGGCGCGCTTTCTCGGCGGAGCGGGAGCAACGTGTGCTCGACGGGCTCGTCCTGGCGCCGTGCGACCGCAGCGCCATCTGGCTGGCGAAGAGCCTCGGCGTGCTCGCGTTCCTTGGCGTCGCCGAGGCGGTCGCCCTGCCCGCGTATGCGCTCTTCTTCGGGCCCGTCGGCTGGGAGCTTGTGGCGGCGATCGTGCTCGCGGACATCGGGCTCGCGGCGGTCGGGACGCTGCTCGCGGCCATGGCGGCCGCCAGCCGCGCGCGGGAGCTTCTCCTGCCGCTTCTCTTCCTGCCCCTCGTCATCCCGGTCGTCGTCGGTGGCGTCGGCGCGACGGTCGTCGAGGATCCGGGCCGCTACCTGGGCTTCCTCGCTCTCTACGACCTGATATTTGCGATTCTTTCGTGGGCGAGCTTTGAGTATGTCGTTGCGGAATAACCGTGCCGTGCTGCTCGCCGCGGCTGCCTCGGTGCTGGTCGTGGCGGGCTTCGCGCTGGCGCTCTTCTGGGCGCCCGAGGACGCCGACCAGGGCTTCAGCCAGCGGATCTTCTACATCCACGTCCCGATCGCGCTGACCGCTTATGCCTGCTTCGGGTGGGGCGCGTGGAAGGCGCTCCGGCTCCTCTGGACCCGCGAGCCGCGCTACGACCTCGAGAGCTACACCGCGGTGCACATGGGCGTCATCTTCGGGATCCTCACGCTCGTCACGGGCTCGATCTGGGCGAAGATCTCGTGGGGAGTCTGGTGGACATGGAGCGAGCGCCAGCTCACGCTCTTCCTCGTCCTCTTCCTCTTCTACTGCGCCTACTTCATGCTCCGCTTCTCGGTCGAGGCCGGGCCCCGGCGCGCCAACCTCTCCGCGGTCTACGCGCTCTTCGGGGTTGCCCTCATCCCGGTCAGCTTCCTCGCCATCCGGCTCGCCGAGAACTTCATCCACCCCGTCGTCTTTACACGCGACGGCCCGCAGATGTCCGGGAGCATGTTCTTCGTCTTCTGCGTCTGTCTCGCGGCGATGCTGGCGCTCTTCGCCTCGCTCTACACGAACGAGCTCGCCGGAAAGCGCATCGACGCGCGCCTGCGCGAGCTCCGCGAGGCGCTCGAGTGACCACCTCCGAGAAGTACGTCACCGGCGCCTACCTCGTCGTCCTCGCCGTCGTACTCGTCTACATCGTCCTCTATTCGCTCAAGCTCGCGCGCTTGGAGCGCGAGGTCGCCGAGCTGACCGAGCTCGCGCAGAGGAGGAAGGCCGCCTGATGGGAGAGCTCGCGGTCATCCTCGTCTGGCCCGCGCTCGCAGGCTATGCGGAGGCGGCCCTCGCCTACCTCGGCGACGGGGTCCGGCCCGGACGGCTCTCCCGTTTCGCCATCTGGGGCGTGCGGATCGGATGGCTCGCTCAGACCGCGCTCCTCGTCGTCCAGGCGGCGCACGCGGAAGGCTTCCCCTGGGGGACCTGGGCGGGCTCCCTGAACCTCTTCGTCTGGCTCGTCGTCGGCGCCTACCTGATCTGGGGCTGCCGCGCGCCCTTCCGCCTGCTCGGCCTCGTCGTCATGCCGGTCGCGGCGGCGCTCTTCGCCGTGGCGTGGGCGTGGGGCGGAGCCGGAGCCGAGGGGAGGAGCGAGCTCGGCGACATTTTCCTCGCCTTCCACGTCGGGTTGATCCTGGCGGCGTTCGCGGGTTTCACGCTCGCCGCCGGCCTCGCCGCGCTCTACCTCTGGCAGGAGCGGAGGCTCAAGGCCCACGCGCCCGGTGTGCTGCGCCAGCGTGCGCCCTCGCAGGCCGCGCTCGACACGCTCACGGGCCGGACGATCGCGGTTGCCCTTCCCGTCCTGACCCTCGGGCTCGCCGTCGGCCTCGCGCGGCTCGGCTCCGAGGGCGGCGGCTTCGACGCGATCATGGCCGTGGCGCTCCTGACCTGGGCCGCCTACGCGGCGTTCCTCGTCCTCCGCTACGAGGCTGGCTGGCGCGGCCGGCGCACCGCGTACCTGGCCCTGGCGTCCTTCACCCTCGTCGTCGTGGCCCTCGTCCCGGTGGCTCACTTTTAAGTGACTCGACCGTCGACGCATACCGGTTTCTGGCGGCTGCAAAGCCTCGCCATGCGTCGTCCTCGGTCGAGCCCGTACTTTTCAAGTACGCCCTCTCCCTGCGTCCTAGCCCGGCTCGCTTTTCGCGCGCCAGATTCCCGGTCTTGTCAGCGGCCGAATCACTGATGCACCTCGTCCTCGTCGGCACCTCGCACCACCGCGCACCCGTGGAGCTCCGCGAGCAGCTGTACGTGAGCGCGCCGGAGAATCCCGACCTCGTCCGGCGGCTCGCCGGCCGCGAGGGCGAAGCGGTCGCACTCTCGACCTGCAACCGCACCGAGCTCTACGTGGTCGACCCGGATCCCGACGTTGCCCAGGAGCGCGCGTTCGCAGAGCTCGCAGCCCTCGGAGCGATGACGGAGAGCGAGATCGCGCCGTCCCTCTACACGCTCGGCGACGAGGCCGCCGCGCTCCACCTCTTCCGCGTCGCGGCGAGCCTGGACTCGCTGATCCCCGGCGAGGCACAGATCCTCGGCCAGGTGCGCGGCGCCTACGAGACCGCGCGGGACGCGGGCACTGCGGGGCCGCTTGCGCACCGGCTCTTCGGGCAGGCCCTCCGCGTCGGCCGCCGCGTTCGTACCGAGACTGCGATCGGGGAGAACCCGGCTTCGGTCTCTTCCGCCGCCGCCGAGCTCGCAGAGAGGGTCTTCGGAACGCTCGAAGGTCGGCGGATCCTCGTCCTGGGTGCGGGCAAGATGAGCGACCTCGCGGCCGTCAACCTCATCTCCCGCGGGGTCGAGAGCGTCTTCGTCGCCAACCGGTCGGTCGAGCGGGCCGAGCGCCTCGCGCGCCGCTTCGGGGGACGGGCCGCGGGCCTCAACGCGGTCGAGGCGGAGCTCGAGGACGTCGACATCGTCGTCGCCTCGACCGGCGCGCGCGGGTACGTGCTGTCCGCAGAGCAGGTCGAGCGCGCCATGCGCAAACGACGCGGCCGGCCGATCTTCTTCGTCGACATCGCCGTCCCGCGGGACATCGATCCCGCCGTGAACGAGATCGAGGGCTGCTACCTCTACGATGTCGACGACCTCGAGCGCGTCGTCGAGGAGAGCGTGGCGGGCCGGCGCGAGGAGGCCGTGCGCGCCGAGTCGATCGTCGCGGAGGAGGCCGAGGACTTCCGCGCCTGGCAGCTCTCCCTCGACGTCGTTCCGGCGATCGCGTCACTCCGGGCGCGCGCCGAGTCGATCCGCACCTCCGAGCTCGAGCGTGCGGAAGGGCGCCTCAACTCCCTTTCCCCGAGCGAGCGTCGCGCGGTCGAGTCCCTCACCGCGCAGATCGTGAACAAGCTTCTCCACGCGCCGACCGTGCGCATGAAGCAGGCGGCCGCGGCGGCCGACGGCGTCCTCTACGCCGACGCAGTCCGGCATCTCTTCGACCTGGACGATCGTGATTCTTCGGGTCGGCAGCAGGGGGAGTAGGCTCGCGCTGACGCAGGCGGAGCTCGCCGCCGACGCGCTGCGCTACGCCAATCCCGACCTCGACGTCGCGCTCGTGCCGATGACGACCGCGGGCGACCGCGACCGCTCGAAGCCGTTCGGGGAGATCGGCGAGCGCGGCGTCTTCGTCAAGGAGATCGAGGAGGCGCTCCTCGCGGGCCGCATCGACATCGCCGTCCACTCCGCGAAGGACATGACCTCGACCGACACGGAGGGGCTGGCCGTCGGCGCCTTCCTACCCCGCGAGGATCCTCGTGACGCTCTATGCGGGGCGGACGGGCTCGCTCCGGGGATGCGGATCGGAACCGCGTCCGTGCGGCGGCGCGTCCAGCTGCTCGCCCTCGAGCCCGGGCTGACGATCGAGCCGCTTCGGGGCAACGTCGACACGCGCCTGCGCAAGCGGGGCGAGCGCGGCCTCGATGCCATCGTGCTCGCAGCGGCGGGGCTCGACCGACTCGGACTGGCAGCCGAAGTGGGTCATCGGTTCGATCCGGAGGAGTTCGTTCCCGAGGCCGGGCAGGGAGCCGTCGCGCTCCAGGTGCGGGCGGGCGAGGAAGAGCTCGTCGCGGCCGCCGACGACCCCGAAACGCGCCGCCGCGTCACCGCCGAGCGTGCTTGCGTCGCGCGGATCGGCGGCGGGTGCCTCGCGCCCGTGGCCGCGCATCACGACGGCGACGTCCTGACCGCGCTGATCGCCGCCGAGGACGGTTCCTGGATCGAGCGGAGGCGCGGCGACGACCCCGCCGCGCTGGCCGACGAGCTCCTCGCAGCGGTACGGTGAAGGTCGCGGTCACCGGCACGGACGAACGGCTCGCGGAGCGGCTCGACTCGGAGGGCTTCGAGGTCCTCGTCTGCCCGCTCATCCGCGTCGAGGCGATCGAAGGACGGGCGATCGACGGGAGCCGGTACGACTGGGTTGTCGTCACGAGCCGGAACGCCGTCGACCCGCTCCTGGGGCGGATGACCGGGCCGCTTCCGCGCGTGGCCGCGATCGGGCCGGGGACGGCCGAAGCGCTCCGGGCTCGGGGCGTCGAGCCGGACGTCGTCGCCACCCACTCGACCCAGGAGGGCGTCGCGGACGAGCTGCCGAAGCCGCCGGGACGCGTTCTCCATGCCGGGGCCGAGGGAGCCCGAGACGTGCTTGTCAACGTGCTCGACGCGGACTTCGTGCCGCTCTACCGGACCGTCGAGCTCGACCCGGGCTCGTTTCCGGAAGCCGGCCTTGTCGTCCTCGCCTCCGCGTCGGCGGCTCGCGCACTCGCCGCCCTGCGCCTCGACTTGCCCTGCGTGAGCATCGGGCCCATAAGCTCGGAGGAAGCGCGCCGTCACGATCTCACCGTTCTCGCCGAGGCAGAGACCCACGACCTCGACGGCCTCGTCGCAGCGGTTAAGCTCGCCGCATCGCACGTCAGTTCATCACCCTCCTGACCGATTTCGGCCTCGAGGACGACTTCGCCGGCACCTGCCGCGGCGTGATCAAGCGGATTGCGCCCGAGGTCGAGGTGATCGACATCACGCACGGGATCCCCCCGCAACACGTGCTGCAAGGAGCGCTCGTCCTCGCCAACACGCTTCCGTTCATGCCGGCGGGCGTCCACGTCGCGATCGTCGACCCGGGAGTCGGCGGCGACCGCAAGCCGCTCGCGCTCCGCGGAAAGGACGAGCGTGTCTACGTCGGCCCCGACAACGGCCTCCTGCTCGTTGCCGCAGACCGGCTCGGCGGTGTGAGCGAGGCGGTTGAGATCGTCGAGCGCGCCTACATGCTCGACCCCGTCTCGCACACGTTCCACGGCCGCGACATCTTCTCCCCCGCCGCCGCGCACATCGCGAGCGGCGTGGGGCTGGCAGAGCTCGGACCGGCGCTCGACCCGGCCGACCTGCGCCGCCTCGAGGTCCCTGAGCCCACGGTCGGTGAGGCGCGCATCCGCGCGACCGTTCTCTACATCGATCGCTTCGGCAACGTCCAGCTCAACGTGACCGCGGAACACCTGGGGCGAATCGGGGTCGAGCCCGGAAATCGCGTCGAGGTCGAGGTCGGCTTCGAGCGCTACTTCGTCTTCGCCGCGCGAACGTTCGCCGACGCCCGCACCGGCGACATCGTCCTCTACGAGGATGCGTACGCGAACATCGCGCTCGCGATCAACCAGGGGAACGCGGCGCAGATGTTCTCGGTGCAGGTCGGCGACGAGCTTCGCCTGACGGGCGCATGAGAGCCCGGCTCGAGGCGGCGGGCAAGCGGTTCGCAAGGCTCGCGACGCGGGCCGTCGTCGCGCGGCCGTCGCTCTGGCGCCTCTTCCGCTCGCCGATCCGCCGCCAGTTCGGGCGCCTCGCGCCGGTCTGGGAAACACGCATCGGGCCCGAGGGGCTCCTGCCGCTTGAAGCTGCCCTCGAGCGTCTCGAGACACCGCCGCGCCGCGTCCTCGACCTGGGGACGGGGACGGGCAAGGCGGCCCGGGCTGTCGCGGAGCGCTTCCCGCAGGCGGAGGTCGTCGGCGTCGACCTTGCTCCGGAGATGGTCGCGGAGGCGACCCGTCTCCTTCCTGCGGAGCTCCACGAGCATGTTTCCTTCGAGGCTGCGGACGGGGCCAACCTGCCCTACGAGGACGGAGCCTTCGATCTCGTCGTCCTGCAGAACGCGATCCCGTTCTTCGAGGAGCTCGCACGCGTCACTGCCCCGGGCGGCACAGTGATCTTCGCTTTCTCCCGCGGGGCGGACACGCCTATCTGGGTCCCTCCGGACACGCTTCGCGCGCACTTCGAGAAGCTCGGCTTCGACCGGTTCCAGGAGCTTGCCGCGGGCACCGGCACCGCGTTCCTTGCCGCTCGAGGGGAGCCCGGTTAGGATCCTCGCCAAGCGACGTCCGCGGCGCGGTAGCACCGGCCCGGACGTCGATTTTCGCCGAGCGCAGGGTCAAGTGGCGAGGGCCGGAATCGAACCGGCGACACCACGGTTTTCAGCCGTGTGCTCTACCAACTGAGCTACCTCGCCAGGGCTCGGAACAGTCTAGCCTTCCCCTCCGTGAGGGAAAGAAAGCTCGCAATCATCGGGGGAGCGCTCGACCTGGGCGCCGGACGCCGTGGCGTCGACATGGGCCCGTCCGCGATTCGCTATGCGGGTCTGTACGACCGCCTCGCGCGGCTCGGTCTCGAATGCTTTGACTGGGGCAACGTCGAGACGGCGATTCCGGAGGCGACCGCGTCGGGCGACCCGAGTGCGCGCTTCCTCGTGCAGATCAAGGAGGCTTGCGAGCGGATTGCGCGGCAAGTCGCGCAGACTGCAGGCGACGGCTACGTCCCCATCGTCCTGGGCGGCGACCATTCGATCGCGCTCGGGACGCTTGGCGGACTGGCGTCGAACCGCGGCGCGGGCGGAGTCCTCTGGTTCGACGCCCACGGCGACCTGAACACGCCGGCGACCTCTCCGAGCGGAAATGTCCACGGGATGCCGCTCGCCGCTGCACTAGGGTTGGCCAACGATGCCTTCGCGAGTGAAGCGTGGCCGCTCCCCGCGCTCGATCCGGAGCGTGTCGTGCTCATCGGCGTCCGCTCGCTCGACGACGGCGAGCGCGAGCTCGTGCGCGAGCTCGGCGTCAGCATCTACACGATGACCGACCTCGACCGGCGCGGGGTCGAGCCCGTCATCCGGGAGGCGCTCGAACGGGTCGCAGGTGCGGCATTCGTGCACATGTCGCTCGACGTGGACGTGGTCGATCCCGACGTCGCTCCGGGAGTCGGCACACCCGTCCGCGGCGGCCTCTCCTACCGGGAGGCGCACCTGGCCATGGAGCTCGTCGCCGAGTCGGGCCTCCTCGACTCGCTGGACGTGGTCGAGGTGAATCCGATCCTCGACCGCGAGAACGCGACCGCGGAGCTCGCCGTCGAGCTCGTTGCCAGCGCTCTCGGCGAGCGAATCCTCTAGGCACTCTCGAGGAAGGCGTCGATCGCCGCGGCCGTTTCCTCGAAGGCGTCCCAGAGGACGCTGTGGCCTCCGGGGACGACCTCGAGCGTGAGGTGGCCGCCGAGCGCGCGCCGGTAGAGCTCGATCTCGCCGGCGCTGACGATCTTCGACAGTGAGCCGACCACGACGAGCGTGGGCATGCGCAGCGCGTCGAATGGTGGAGGCGGAGTCGCCATCTGCATGTAGGCCTCGCCGACGCTCGCGCCCGAATAGCGGAACCGAAGCCGCCCGTCTTCGCCCGCGACGGCGTGCTCGGAGACCTCCTCCTCCAGGATCGCGCGCGGAGTGTGGGCGAGCCCACTCCGCGCGATCCGCACCTCGATCGCCTCCTCCACGGACGCGTACGACTCGTCGCGTTTCGCGTCCTCGGCGAGATCGCGGGCGAGGAGCGGTGGGACGAAGATGGCCGGGTCGAGGAGGACAGCGCGCCTGACGAGATCCGGGCGGACGGCCGCGACCTGCATCGTCAGGCGGCCGCCGAAGCTGTGGCCGATCCAGTCCGCCGGCGTCTCGAAGGTCTCGAGGAGATCGGCCACGTGCGTCTCGATGTCCCAGGGCTCGTCCCACGTCGAGCGGCCGTGCCCGCGGAGATCGGCGGAGACGACGTGGAATCGGCGCGCGAGGCGCTCCTCCGCCAGCTTGCGGAAGCGCCCGCCGTGGCCCGTGACCCCGTGCAGGCAGACGACGGGCGCGGTGTCGGGGTCTCCCCACTCGCGGGTGTGCAGCCTCACCTCAGTCCTCCTCGGGGACGTAGTACCTGCGGCCCTTGAGCGCGTCCGGGAGGTGATCGACGTCGTAGCCGGCGGGATCGGTGGGCGGGTAGACGTAGCCCTTCCCGTGGCCGAGCTTCTTCGCGCCGGAATAGTGCGCGTCGCGGAGCGGCTTCGGCGGCTGCAGGGCGCCATGCTCGCGCACGTCCTGCGAGGCGGCGCCGAGCGCGGCGATGACGGCGTTCGACTTCGGTGCGCTCGCGAGGTAGATCGTCGCGTGCGCGAGGTTGAGGCGCGCCTCGGGTAGGCCGACGTGATCGACGGCATGCGCGGCCGCCACCGCGACGAGGAGCGCCCGAGAGTCCGCCATGCCGATGTCCTCGGAGGCGTGCACGATCAGCCGGCGCGCGATGTAGCGGGGATCCTCACCGCCTTCGAGCATGGACGCGAGGTAGTAGAGCGCGGCGTCCGGGTCGGAGCCGCGGATCGACTTGATGAAGGCCGAGGTGAAGTCGTAATGCGCGTCGCCGCCCTTGTCGTAGACGACCCGTCGGCGGCGGGCGGCATCCTCGACGTGCCGCTCCTCGAGCGGGCCGCCCTCTGCCGCTGCCGTTTGCGAGGCGAGCTCGAGCGTGTTCAGGGCAGCGCGGGCGTCGCCGCCGGAGCGGCGCGCCACGAGGGTGGCCAACTCGTCGGACACCTCGATCCCGAGATGAGCGGCCCCTCTCTGGACGATCACCGTCAGGTCGTCGTTCGAGAGCGGCTCGAGCTCATAGATCTGCGTTCGCGAGAGAAGCGCCGAATTGACCTCGAAGTAGGGGTTCTCCGTCGTTGCGCCGATCAGCGTGACGAGACCGGATTCGACCGCAGGGAGGAGGGCGTCCTGCTGCGCCTTGTTGAAGCGGTGGATCTCGTCGAGGAAGAGGATCGTGCGCGTCCCGCTCGTGCCGAGCCGCTCGGTCGCCCGCTGGAGCACGGCGCGGACATCGGACACCGATGCGGACACGGCCGAGATCTCCTCGAACTCCGCGCCGGTCGTCTCGGCGACGATGCGGGCGAGCGTCGTCTTCCCGCTCCCGGGCGGCCCGTAGAAGATGGCCGAGCCGAGCCGGTCTTCGCCGATCGCCAGGGCGAGCGCCGAGCCCGCGCCGACGACCTGCTGCTGCCCGACGAAGTCGCCGAGCTTCCTCGGGCGCAGGCGCGTGGCCAGGGGCGCGACATCGTCGAGCCGGTCGCGCGCCGCGTCGGAAAAGAGATCGCTCACGCCGGGAAGTATGCTCACCGGATGGCGACCGTCTCCGTGCGGGATGAGGCAACGGAGCTCCTGCAGGGGCTCCTGCGCGCCGACACCGTCAATCCGCCGGGGAACGAGACGATCGCCGCCGAGCTCCTCCGCGCGTACCTGGAGTACGCGGGCGTCGAATGCGAGCTCTTCGCCCGCGTGCCCGAGCGCGCGAACTTGGTCGCCAGGCTCCCGGGTAACGGCGGGCCCACGCTCGCCCTGATCTCGCACACCGACACCGTGCGGGCCGATCCCGAGGAGTGGACGGTCGACCCGTGGTCGGGCGAGCTACGCGACGGACAGATCTGGGGCCGTGGCGCCCTCGACATGAAGAGCCAGGTCGCTGCCAGCGCGGTCGCGATCGCAACGCTCGCGCGGGAGGGCTTCGTCCCGGCTGGCGACGTCATCTTCGTCGCCTCGGCCGACGAGGAGGTCGGGGAGGACTTCGGCCTCTCCTGGCTCTGCGCCAACCACCCAGGCGCTATCCGGGCGGACTACTGCGTCAACGAGGGCGGCGGCGACCGCCTTTCGCTCGGCGGTCGCCCGGTCTATCTCTGCTCGACCGCGGAGAAGATGAGCTCGCCCTTCCTCCTGAGGGTGCACGGCCGCAGCGGTCACGCTTCCATGCCCGGGATCGCCGACAACGCGCTCGTTCGCGCCGCCGGGCTGATCCAGCGTCTCGCCGCCTACCGGCCCAGGACGCGCGTTCTGCCGGAGCCCGAAGCCTTTCTCCGACTCGTCGGCACGACCGACCCGGCCGCGCTCGAGCCGCCGCTCAAGGCGATCGTCGAGCCGATGCTCTCGCACTCGATCTCGCCCACGATCATCGAGGCCTCGAAGCAGCGAAACGTCATTCCGGCGCTCTGCGACGTCGTCTGCGACTGCCGTCTCCTGCCGGGGGAGACGCAGGCCGAGGCCGAGGCGGAAATCCGCGGGGCTCTCGGCGAGGACGCCTACGAGCTCCTCTGGCTCGAGGGCGTCGGCGGCACGGCCTCGCCGCTCGACACGCCGCTCTGGACCGCCATCGAGAGCTTCGTCCAGGGAGAAGAGGCCGATGCCGTTCTCGCCCCGGTCGTCCTCGCCGGCTTCACGGACAGCCACTTCATGCGCGAGGCATTCGGCACGGTCTGCTACGGCTTCTTCCCCATGCGCGCCATGGAGTCGGACGTCGCCGCGACGCTCATCCACTCGGCCGACGAGCGCATCCCCGTGGACGACCTTGAGCTGGGTACGCGCTTCCTCATCCACGTGGCACGTACACTCGGAGAGTGAGCAGAGACAAGATTCGACTCGGCGGGATGGCACTCGCAAACGGCGTCCTCGTGCACGGCCCGCGCTATTGGTCCTGCGCCGTTCGCCTCGAGGACAGGAGCCTAGAGGTCGCCTCTGGGCTGAAGCCTCTGCGCGCGGCCGAGATCGGCAACCGGCTCATCCGCGGACCGGCGCGGCTGGCCGAGGTCTTCGCTCTTCTGCCGGAGGTTCGCCGCCGGCTGCCGGCCGCGCAACTGCCCTTTCAGCGGCCCGCGGTTGTGGCGACGATGGTCGGGAGCGCCGCGGCGGTCAAGCTCATCCGGGGCAGCCGGCTTTCGACCGCGGCCCAGGAGGTGCTCGCGGCCGTTCTCGCCGTCGGGCCGGCGGCCGTCGCTCTGCGCGGCTCGAACCTCGCGGAGTATCACGGTGCGGAACACATCTCGATCGGCACGTACGAGCACGGTGAGGAGCGCGCGAAGGAGCACGAGCGCTGTGGCTCGCACATGCTCGGCCCGCTCCTTCTGACGAGCGCAGTCGGAAACGCGCTCGCCTCGCGCGCGCCGTCCTCGCTTCGCCCCGCCGCGCGCGCCGCAGCCGGCGTTGGCGCGATCGCGGCCTCCGTGGAGCTCTTCTCCTGGATGGTGCAGAACGAGCGAAACCCGCTCGCCCGCGCGCTCGCCTTTCCCGGGCACGAGCTGCAGCACCGCTTCGTCACGGCCGAGCCGTCGGCCGAGCAGCTCGAGGTCGCAAACGTCGCTCTCGAGGAATGCCTCCGCCTAGAATCGCCCGGAAATGGCCACGACGGAACAGCTGAGGAAGCGCCTCCCACCTGAGATTTTCGACCTCCCCGTCGAGAAGATGCGGGAGGGGTACTACACCGACGCGTACTTCAACCACGCGCGCGACACGCTGCTCGCCGACGGCCGCCGCCCGCGCGTAGTCATGCAGGTCTTCCAGAAGCATGAGGCCGTGCTGGGCGGGATGGACGAGGCAATCGCGGTTCTCGCGCTCTGCTCGCACGACTGGCAGGCGCTGACCGTCCACGCCCTCTACGACGGGGACGACATCGCCGCGCGGGAGACGGTGATGACGATCGAGGGCGACTACACGCTCTTCGCCCACCTCGAGACCGTCTACCTCGGCGTCCTCGCCCGGCGCACGCTCGTCTCCACGAACACGCGACGTGTGATCGAGGCGGCCAACCGCAAGCCGATCATCTTCATGCCGGCGCGCCACGACCATCACCGCATCCAGACCGGGGACGGGTACGCGGCCCACGTCGCGGGCGCCACGATCGGCTTCCCGATCGGCGTGACCACGGACGCGCAGGCCTCCTGGTGGGGCGGCAAGGGCGTGGGCACGGTTCCGCACTCCCTCATCGCCTCCTACGGCGGGAACACCGTGCTCGCGGCGACGAAGTTCGCCGAATGGGCCGAGCGCGAAGGGACGGATATCAACGTCACCGTCCTCGTCGACTTCGAGAACAACTCCGTCGAGACGGCGCTCGAAGTCGCCCGTGCGCTGGGGAGCCGGCTCTGGGGCGTCCGCCTCGACACGTCCGAGACGCTCGTCGATCGCTCGCTTTGGGACGAGCTCGGGGACTTCAGGCCGACGGGTGTGAACGAGCGGCTGGTCTGGAAGGTGCGGGACTCGCTCGACGAGGCGGGGTTCGAGCGGGTCAAGATCGTCGCCTCCGGAGGCTTCGACGCCGAGAAGATCCGGAGCTTCGAGGAGCGCGGCGTGCCCGTCGACTCCTACGGCGTCGGCTCGGCACTCATCCGCGGCGAGAACGATTTCACTGCCGACATCGTCCTCACGGACGGGCTTCCCTCGGCGAAGGTCGGCCGTCGCTACAAGCCGAACGAGCGACTCGAGCTCGTCGCTTAAGGAATTTCCCGGCCCGGCCGATGAGAGCCGGGGTGGAGCTGATCGTCGACTTTCTGAGTTACCTGAAGGAGCAGCTCTTCACGTGGCTGCCCCTGATCTTCCTTGGCCTGATCGTCTACTTCTTCTGGCGCATGCTCGCGTTCATGCCGCGGGTGAAGCCGACCGAGGTCGAGCCCGACTCGAAATCGGCCGTGGGATGGGACGACATCGCGGGCGTGGACGAGGCCGCCGCCGAGCTCCAGGAGGTCGTCGACTTTCTGCAGCAGCCGAAGCGCTTCTCGGTCCTCGGCGCGCGCGTTCCCAAGGGCATCCTCATCTACGGGCCTCCCGGCACCGGAAAGACACTGCTCGCCAAGGCCGTCGCCCACGCGTCCGGCGCGACGTTCTACTCGCAGAGCGCCTCCGCATTCGTGGAGATGTTCGCCGGCCTCGGTGCTGCCAGGATCCGGAAGCTCTTCGACAAGGCAAGGAAGAACGCTCCCGCGATCGTCTTCATCGACGAGCTCGATGCCGTCGGGATGCGCCGCTCGGGCACGAGCTTCAACCGCGAGCATGACCAGACTCTGAACCAGCTCCTCGTCGAGCTCGACGGTTTCCGCGGCCCGGACGGCGTCGTCATCATCGGCGCCTCCAACCGGCTCGAGGACCTCGACCCGGCGCTCCTCCGTCCCGGCCGTTTCGATCGTCAGGTGCTCGTCGCGCCGCCCGACCTCGCCGGCCGTGAGGCGATCCTCAAGGTGCACACTCGCGGGAAGCCGCTTGCGCCCGACGTCGAGCTCGAGAGCATCGCGCGGCAGACGGCCGGGCTGACGGGCGCAGACCTCGCGAACATCTGCAACGAG
>Ga0307296_10000464_pt1 | contig 19290 bp, 23 predicted proteins | sample ER_DNA_153_FD_194467 | JGI IMG/M metagenome (GOLD analysis project Ga0307296, IMG submission 194467) | Bulk soil microbial communities from the East River watershed near Crested Butte, Colorado, United States - ER_DNA_153 | ecosystem: Environmental > Terrestrial > Soil > Floodplain | place... | reverse complement strand
CTTCGTCGGCAAGCGCTGGGTCCACCAGGTCGAGGCCTACGACCGCGAGAAGGGCATCTCCTACTGGACCAAGAACTACCGCACCGGCATCGAGTTCGACGACCCCGAGGCCCTCAGCCGCCGCTACGAGTACTACGACCCCATCCGCACCCTCCCCGAGTCCGGCAAGGACTATTGGCGCAGGTTCGGCGTCCCCGACACGGTCCCGGTCACCTGAGCTCCCCGGTGGCGACCCGGCCGGCGTCGGTGGTGCGGCGCAGGAACCCGGCCAGGAGCTCGAGCTCCTCGTCGCTGTAGCCCTCGCAGAGCTCGTCCATGGAGCGGTTCATGCCCGCGTAGAGGCGGAACACCTCGGCGCTGCGGTCGCGGACGGGGCGGATCAGGACGGCGCGGCGGTCGGAGGGGTCGCGGTCGCGGGCGACCCAGCCGGCGCGTTCGAGGCGGTCGAGGATGCCGGTCATGGTGGCCGGGTGGAGGCCGGCCCGGCGGGCCAGGGCGCTCGGGGTGAGGGGGCCGTGGCGGGCGATCACGTCCAGGCACTCCAGGTCGACGTCCTTCAGGCCCAGGCGGTCGCCGACGTGGTGGTTGAGGAGCGACAGCTGGCTGTTCAGCTCGCGCAGCGCCTCCTTGACGGCGGTGATCGAGCGCCGCCGGCGCCGGGCCGGGCTCGCATCCCTTGTTGATCGCGAACTCATACAGTATCGTTTCCATATATTCTGATGGACGAAGGTAGTGTACCCGAGGAGCAGCAGATGAAGCTCACCGTGTTCGCGGCCACCGGGAGGATCGGCGGCCAGGTGCTCGACCAGGCCCTGGCCGCCGGGCACGACGTCACCGCCGTGGCCCGGAACCCGGCGGCCCTGTCGGGACCGGTGCGTGCGGTCGCCGCCGACCTGGGGACGGTCGACCCGGCGGACCTGGAGCCGGCGGTGGCGGGGGCGGATGCGGTGCTCTCCGGTCTCGGGCCGCGGTCGCGGGCCGACGCCGGCATCGCCTCGGTGGGCACGCGGGCCATCGTCCAGGCGATGCGGGCCACCGGCGTCCGGCGCATCGTGGCCGTCAGCGCCGCCCCGGTGGCCACCGTGGCCTCCCCCGGGCGGCCGAACCCGCCACGGCACGACCCCGGCGACGGGTTCCTCATGCGCCACCTGGTCGCCCCGGCGCTCGTGGCCGCCCTGCACGACGTCTACGTCGACCTGGCGCTCATGGAGGACGTCCTGCGGGACAGCGGCCTGGACTGGACCGTGGTGCGGCCGCCGCGCCTGACCGACCGGCCCCCGACCGGGACCTACCGGACCGCCATCGGGCGGAACCTCCGGCACGGACTCCTGATCGCGCGGGCCGACGTCGCCCACCTCATGCTCGACATGCTCGACCGACCCGAGACCATCGGCCAGGCCGTTGGCATCGCCCGTTAGCCGCGGACACCGCCTACCTGGTCGTGGCCACGCTCGGCCTGGGGCTGCCGTCGTCCCTGGACGCCTGCGGGTCGGCGGCGGCGACCGCCAGCAGGGCGGTGCCGGCGAAGCCGGCCAGAACGGTGAGGGCGGCGAAGAGCGCGGGCACCAGGACCTGGGGCAGGTGCGGTAGCAGCTGGCTGCTCCCGATCGCGACCGCCATCGACCAGGCCAGCGCCAGCAGGAGGGCGCCGGCCAGGCCGGCCCGGGCCGCCGGCCGTGACAGGCCGGGGCGGCGGTCGAGGACGACGAACGCCAGCACGATGGCCAGCCCGACGGCGGCGGCCCGCGTGGCCGACACCAGGACGCCGTACCAGGTCAGGGCCGCCTGGCCCGGGGCGGGCACGTACCGGGCCAGCCAGGACAGCCCAACGGCCAGGTCGAGGCCCCAGGCCAGACCGGCGGCGACCGGGAGGGCGCGCGGCCAGGGCGGCCGCGGCGCCGCCCGGCCGGGCAGGGCTCGGAAGGCGGACAGATAGCAGGCCAGGGCGGCCACGCCGAACAGGCTCGGGTAGGAGTTGCGCAGGAACAGCCCCAGGCCCGCCCAGGCCGAGTCGGTCGGCGCCGCCGGGTCGGCCGGTCCGAGGAGCAGCGCCAGGCCGGCGCCCAGGGTGACCAGCAGCAGGCCGGCGAGCATGGGGGTCCGCACCTGGCCGGGACGCCGCTGACCGGCGGCCCAGAACCAGGCCAGCAGGGCGGCCGACGCGGCCAGGTCCAGGGCTCGCACGGCCGGGTCGGTCCAGGGTGCGACGAGGAGCTGGGGGCTGAGGGCGACCAGGGCCCAGCGGGCCAGCGCGGCGGCCGCGGCCACGCCCAGCAGCCAGGACCGGGGCCCCGGGAGCATCCCAGCGAGGGCCGTGCCGCCCTCGCCCGCGCCGCTCCGGCCGGGGAGCCAGCGGTGGCCGACAGGCAGCTCGTAGCCGTCGTCCAGCACCACCGCCCACTCCCGGCGGCGTGCCACCCCGTAGCGCCGGGCCCGGGTGACCACCGGGCGCTCCAGCTCCCGCTCGAGCCAGGCCGCGGCCCGGGCGGGGCCGTCCGGCTCGAGCGGGAGCTCGGCGGACAGCTCCAGGTTGGCCGGGCCGGCCCGCGGGTTGGTCCCCACCGACCACCAGCAGCCGACGCTGGAGGACCAGGCCGCCACCTGCGCCACCAGGCTGCACCCGGGGACGCCGGCATGGGGCAGGACCACGGCGGAGGCGGCGACGTCGATGCGGCCGGTCCCGGGGGCGACCGCCGGCGAGTCCAGGCCGTCGAGCATCCGCGACACGGCCCCGACCAGCCGCAGCAGCGTCTCGTCGAGCCGCTCCCCCTCGGCCGGGTCAGCGAACCATCGTGTGTGCATCGCCCCATCCGTCCAGATCGATCCTTGGAGCCGGAGTGTCGCAGGCGGCCCGTCCCGCCACAAGGCCGCCGGCCGGGTTCAGTCGGGGCGGTAGGCGAGCGACCGGAACACCGCGCCGTAGTCGAGCACCAGGCCGTCGGGGTCGACCAGCAGCTCGGCCTGGAACCCGTCGGTCGAGAAGCGCCAGCGGTCGGGGGCCAGGCGCTCGTAACGCTGGGCCGAGGCCAGCACCTCCAGGCCGGGGAACTGGACCCAGGCCATGTGGAGGTCGGCCGCCCGGCCGACCTCGAGGGCGGCCAGGCGGCGGATGGGCAGGGTGTTGGTGGCCGGGGTGACGGTGAGGTCGACGTCCAGCGACCCGGCGACCTCGGCCAGCTCGGGCCCGCCCTCCCAGCGCCAGTGCCCGGCCCCGTCGGCCAGCAGGACCCGCCGGGTGGCGGCCCCGTCCAGTTCCAGCTCGACCCGGCGGGTCAGCCCGTCCGGGGCGGCCTCGACCAGGTAGCAGATGTCCAGTGGGGTCCCGTGCTCGGGGGTGAGCACGGTCCCCGACAGGCGCAGCCCGTCCGGCCCGGTCTCCAGCCGGCAGCGGTCCAGGGCCCCGGTCTCCACGTCCTGCCAGAGGACCGTCGCCATCGGGCCTCAGCCGCGGAGCAGCTCGGTCACCTGGAAGGCCAGCTCCAGGGCCTGGCTGGCGTTCAGCCGGGGATCGCAGGCCGTCTCGTAGCGGCGGTGCAGGTGGCCGTCGGTGATCTCGTCGGCGCCGCCCAGGCACTCGGTGACGTCCTCGCCGGTCAGCTCGACGTGGATGCCGCCGGGGTGGGTGCCCTCGGAGCGGTGCACGGCGAAGAAGCCGGCCAGCTCGGCCATGACGTCGTCGAAGCGGCGGGTCTTGTGGCCCGACGGCCCGACGAAGGTGTTGCCGTGCATCGGGTCGCAGGCCCACACGACGGTGTGGCCGGCGTCGCGGACGGCCCGGACCAGCGGCGGCAGGAGCTCCTCGACCCGGGAGGCGCCCATGCGGGCGACCAGGGTGAGCCGGCCCGGGACCCGCCCGGGGTCGAGCAGGCCGCACAGGGCCACGGTGTCCTCGGGGGTGGCCGTCGGGCCGAGCTTGGCCGCCACCGGGTTGCCGATGCCGCGCAGGAACTCCAGGTGGGCGCCGTCGAGCTGGCGGGTCCGGTCGCCCACCCAGAGCAGGTGGGCCGAGCAGTCGTACCAGCACCCGGTGAGGCTGTCGCGCCGGGTCATGGCCTGCTCGTAGCCGAGCAGCAGGGCCTCGTGCGAGGTGTAGAAGTCGACCTGGTGGATGACCGAGGAGGTGGTCAGGTCGATGCCGCAGGCGGCCATGAAGCGCAGCGCCCGGTCGATGCCGGCGGCGACCGCGTCGTAACGCCGCCCGGACGGGCTGCTGGCCACGAACTCCTGGTTCCAGACGTGCACCTGGTTGAGGTCGGCGAACCCGCCCTTGGTGAAGGCCCGCAGCAGGTTCAGGGTGGCCGAGGACTGGTGGTAGGCGCGCAGCATCCGGGCCGGGTCGGGCCGGCGCGCGGCCAGGTCGAAGCCCAGGTCGTTGACCATGTCCCCGCGGTAGACGGGCAGCTCGACCCCGTCCACGCGCTCGCTGGGGAGGCTGCGCGGCTTGGCGAACTGGCCGGCGATCCGGCCCACCTTCACCACCGGCAGCCCGGCCCCGTAGGTCAGGATCACCGCCATCTGGAGGATGACCTTGAGCTTGTCGCGGATCGCGTCGGCCGAGAAGGCGTCGAACGACTCGGCGCAGTCGCCCGCCTGGAGCAGGAAGCCGTGCCCGGAGGCGACCGTGGCCAGGGTGGCCTGGAGGGTCCTGGCCTCGCCGGCGAACACCAGCGGCGGCTGGGCGGCCAGCTCGTCCAGGACCCGGTCCAGGACGGCCGGGTTGGGCCAGTCGGGCTGCTGGGCAGCCGGGAAGGCCCGCCAGGACTCGGGCGCCCAGGACGTGGTCGGGGTACGAACAGTGGGGTCCATCGGTATATCGTCGCAGAAGGGCGCCGGAGCGCGCATGCCCTGAGGCAAGGAGGCGGCCATGGACGTGGCCAGCGAGCCCTCGTACGTGCACGGGGCGAGTCCCGTGGCGTTGCTTGGCGAGACCATCGGCCAGAACCTGGACCGGACGGCGGCCCGGGTGCCCGGCAACGACGCCCTGGTCAGCGTGCACCAGGGCGTGCGCATGACCTACGCCGAGTTCCATGCCGCGGTCGAGGAGGTGGCCCGGGGGCTGCTGGCCCTGGGGATCGAGCCCGGCGAGCGGGTCGGGATCTGGTCGCCCAACAACGCCGAGTGGGTGACCCTCCAGTACGCCACGGCGAAGGTCGGGGCCATCTTGGTGAACATCAACCCGGCCTACCGGACCTCGGAGCTGGGCTACGCCCTCGGCCAGTCCGGGGTATCGACCCTGGTCCTGGCGCCCCGCTTCCGCACCGCCGACTACCTGGACATGCTCGGCCAGGTGGCCGGCGACCTGCCCGCCCTTCACCGGCGGGCGGTCCTGGGCCCGGACACGCCGGCCGGGGCGATGAGCTGGGACGAGCTGCGCTCCGGGGCCGGCCGGGTGCCGGTCGACCGGCTGCGCGAGCGCGAGGCCCTGCTCCAGTTCGACGACCCGATCAACATCCAGTACACCTCGGGCACCACCGGGTTCCCCAAGGGCGCGACCCTGTCGCACCACAACATCCTCAACAACGGCTTCTTCATCGGCGAGGGCTGCGCCTACACCGAGGCCGACCGGGTCTGCATCCCGGTGCCGCTGTACCACTGCTTCGGCATGGTCCTGGGCAACCTGGCCTGCACCACCCACGGGGCCGCCATGGTCTACCCGGCCGAGGGGTTCGAGCCCGAGGCCACCCTGGCCGCCGTCCAGGCCGAGCGCTGCACCTCGCTGTACGGGGTGCCGACGATGTTCATCGCCGAGCTGGAGCATCCCCGCTTCGGCGAGTTCGACTACTCCAGCCTGCGCACCGGGATCATGGCCGGCTCCCCCTGCCCGGTCGAGGTGATGAAGAAGGTCCAGGCCGACATGCACATGGACGAGGTCACCATCTGCTACGGGATGACCGAGACCAGCCCGGTGTCGTTCCAGACCGGCACCGACGACCCGGTCGACAAGCGGGTCGCCACCGTCGGAAAGGTTCACCCTCATGTCGAGGTCAAGGTGATCGACCCCGACAGCGGCCGGATCGTCCCCCGCGGCACCCCCGGGGAGCTCTGCACCCGCGGGTACGTGGTCATGCTCGGCTACTGGGAGAACCGCCAGGCCACCGAGGAGGCGATCGACCAGGCCAGGTGGATGCACACCGGCGACCTGGCCACCCTGGACGCCGACGGCTACGCCAACATCGTCGGCCGCATCAAGGACATGGTCATCCGGGGCGGCGAGAACGTCTATCCACGCGAGGTCGAGGAGTTCCTCTACCAGCACCCGGCCGTGAGCGACGTGCAGGTGATCGGCGTCCCAGACGTCAGGTACGGCGAGGAGCTGTGCGCCTGGGTGCGGCTACGCGAGGGCCAGCAGGCCACCGGCGAGGAGCTGCGCGAGTGGTGCCGGGGCCGCATCGCCTCCTTCAAGATCCCCCGCTACTGGCGGTTCGTGGACGAGTTCCCCATGACGGTCACCGGCAAGGTGCAGAAGTTCAGGATGCGCGAGACCTCGGTGACCGAGCTCGGCCTGGAGTCGGCCGCCGGGACCCGGACCGCCTAGCCCTCAGGCCGCCTTCAGGGTCAGGAAGTCGGCCACGCCGAGCAGGCGGAGGACCTGGCGTTCGAAGGGGCGGATGCCCCGGCGCCGCTAAACGGAACGTTCCTTCTTGACAACTCGGCGGACCCCGGTCCCCGGTTGCTGCCGACGACGGAGGGCCCGCGCTGGGGACCGTCCCAGCGCGGGCCCGTCCGCCCCCCCGGCCTCAGGCCACCCGGCGCAGCTGGCCGCGGATGGCGCCAGCCGGGAAGTCGAGGTTGTGGACGTTCGAGTAGTACTGGCGCGGATGGCGGCGGATGTCGCGCAGCAGGGCCGGGTCCTTGCCGCCGACGCACCCCGCGACCGCGCTGATGGTGTCGGGGAGGGCGGCGTTCGGCGCCCCGGCCAGCTCCGGCACGTCGAAGAACAGCACCACCACCGGGCCGTTGACCCCCACCGGGCCGGCGTGGATGTGGGCGAAGATGGGCGGGGCGATCCGCGTCCAGGCGACGGCGAAGCACACGCGTGTGCGGCCCGTCTCCACCAGCGCCAGGCCACGGCCGTCGGGATCGGCCGGCGGGACCTCGTTGGCGCCGCTGAGCCGGGCGGCGAGCTGATGCGGGAGGTCGAGGTCGAGGTGGCGGGCGTGGTGCAGCTGGCCGCGGATGGCCCCGGCCGGGAAGTCGGCCGTGTGGATGTTGACGTACCAGTCGCGGGGGCTGGCCGCGATCTTGCGGGCCAGGCCGGCGTCGACGTCGACGCAGCCGGCGACCGATGACAGGGTGTCGGGCAGCGAGGCCGCGTTGGTCCCCGGCTGGAAGAACGGCACCACCACCGGGCCGGCGACGCCCGCCGCGCCCTGGTGGATGTGGGAGGCCGTGGGGGCGCCGATCCCCGACCACTCGAGCAGGAAGCAGGCCTTGCCGCCGCCCAGGCGGACGAACGCCCGGCCGCGGCCGTCCGGGTCGCCGGGGCCCGGGACCTCGTTGGCGCCCTTGAGGCTGGCCGCGAGCAGGGTGACCTTGCCGCCGCCGGCGCCGGGACCGGTAGCGGCGGCGCCGGGTGCGGTGAGCAGGGTCAGCCCGGCGGCGAGGGCGGCGGCCAGCGCAACGACAGCGACGCGTCTCCGCATCCGCAGACTCCTTGTGTCGGGAATGGGCGTCGGTCGGCGGTCCCCCGTGCAACGGGACACAAGGACAACCACGGGAAGGCCCGTCCGCTTCCCGTGCTAGGGTCGAAAGATGGCGGCGATGAAGATCGGGATCCATCTGGGCCGCGAGGCCCCGTTGGAGCAGGGGGCCGCCCGCGGCGCCGACTGCGTGCAGTTCTTCCTCGGCGACCCCCAGGGCTGGAAGGTCCCGCCGCCCGGCCCGGACGCCGCCGAGCTGGCCGCCGCCACGATGGTCGTGTACGTCCACGCCCCCTACGGGATCAACCTGGCCTCGCCCAACAACCGCATCCGCATCCCCTCACGCAAGCTGCTCGCCGAGACCTGCCAGGGCGCGGCCGCGGTGGGCGCGGCCGGGGTGATCGTCCACGGCGGCCACGTCACCGCCACCGACGACGAGAAGGACGGCTTCCTGCGCTGGCGCAAGGCCCTGGACCAGCTCGAGTCCGAGGTGCCGGTGCTGCTGGAGAACACCGCCGGCGGCGACCACGCCATGGCCCGCCGCCTCGACACCCTGGACCGGCTGTGGGAGCACGTCGGCGACACCGGGCTGGGGTTCTGCCTCGACACCTGCCACGCCCACGCCGGCGGCGAGGACCTGGACGGCATCGTCGACCGGGTCAAGGCCATCACCGGCCGGATCGACCTGGTCCACGCCAACGACTCCAAGGACCGGGCCGACTCGGGCCGGGACCGCCACCAGAACCTCGGCAAGGGCCAGATCGACCTCGACGCCCTGGTCCGGGTCGTCCAGGCGGCCGGCGCCCCGGTGATCTGCGAGACCCCGGGCGGGGTCGCCGAGCACGCCGCCGACATCGAGCTGCTTCGCTCGCGGCTCGGCGGCCGCTAAGCTACGCCAACGTCACCGTCGCCGGGAGACCGACCGATGCCAGCCACGCCCACCGAGAACCCGACCAGGGCCGCCCTGGAGGCCGCCGTCCTCGACCTGACCGACGAGCAGATCGCCGGCGCCCTCTGCAGGGTCGACCGGGCCGTGAAGGCGGCCTACGAGGAGCGCTCCGCCTACGCCTGGCCGCGGGAGGCGCAGCTCAGCCTGCTGGGGGCGCTGGCCCGCCGGCTGGAGCGCGGGCGGGTCCCGGCCTCGTAGCCGACCGGCGAGTCTGCCGGTCGGAGTCAATGGACAGTCGGCCGAAGGCCGGCACCACGCCGTTGTCAGCCGCTCGGACCGGCCGCCGCCGGCCGGCCGCCGTCGTACGGGTGCTCGACGATGGCCACCACGCGCGAGGACAGGAACCGGGCGGTCCGCACCGGCTGGCCGGTGCGGGTCACCTCGGCCACCTCGACCATGGTCCGCGAGGTGGTCACCTCGACCCGGCGCCCGGAGCGCGTGGCCACGATCTCGAACCCGCGGACGCTGCCGTCGCCGGTGTCGACCAGCACCTCGACCATGTCTCCTCGCATACCGGGCAGCCTAGCCGCTCCCGGCCGGCCTGGGTAGCCCGCCCCGTCAGCCGCCGACAGGCGCCAGCACGACCCCGAGCACGGCGGCGGTCGCCGCCACCCCCGGCCCGTCCCCCCGTTCGGCCAGCTCGTCGGTGGCGGCCAACGCCGCCGGCGTGTCCAGGTCGTCGGCCAGCGCCACATCCACCGCCTCGCGCAGCCGCACCTCGGGCAGCCGCGCGTCACCCCCGACCTCCGGCTGTTGGGGCCCCCGAACGGGAGGGTAGCCGACCGGGGAGGTCGGGGTGTCGGGTTGTCCACAGGCCTGGCGCCAGGCCGACAGGCGGTCGGTCGCCTCCTTGAGCTCGGCCGGGTCCCATTCCCAGGCCGAGCGCCAGTGGTGGGCGAGCAGGGCCAGGCGGATGGCGGCCGGCTCGTGGTCGCGGACCAGGTCGCGCGGGAACACCAGGTTCCCGAGGGACTTGGACATCTTCTCGCCCTGGTACCGGACCATGCCGGTGTGCAGCCAGCGGCGCGCGAACGGCGCCCGGTTGGCCGACTCGGACTGGGCCCGCTCCGACTCGTGGTGGGGGTAGAGCAGGTCGGCCCCGCCGCCATGCAGGTCGATGGTGACCCCCAGGTGCCGGCGGGCCATGGCCGAGCACTCCAGGTGCCAGCCGGGCCGGCCCCGGCCCCAGGGGCTGTCCCACCACGGCTCCCCCGGCCGGCTGCGCTGCCAGACGATGAAGTCCAGCGGGTGGCGCTTGCGCGGGTCGTCGGGGTCGCCGCCCCGCTCGGCCAGCAGGGCGCGCTGCCGGTCGGGACCCAGCCCCGACAGCTCACCGAACCCGGGGAAGCTGGTCACGTCGAAGAGCACGGTGCCGTCGACCACATAGGCGTTGCCGCCGTCGACCAGCTCGCCGGCCAGCTCGACCATGGCCGGGATCTCCCCGGTGGCCTTGGGGAACATGGTCGGGCGGGCGACGTTGAGGGCGTCCATGTCCTGCAGGTAGGCGGCCGTCTCGCGCCGGCCGAGGGTGAGGTAGTCCTCGCCGTTCCTGGCCGCCCGGGCGAGCACGTCGTCGTCGACGTCGGTGACGTTCTGGCAGTAGACGACCTGGTGGCCACGGTGGCGCAGGAACCGCACCAGGGTGTCGAAGGCCACGTAGGTGAAGGCGTGCCCGAGGTGGGCGGCGTCGTACGGGGTGATGCCGCAGACGTACAGGGTGACGCGCCGGCCCAGCCGCAGTGGGGCATGGCCGTCCGGCGGCCCGTGCAGCAGCACCACAGAGTCGCCGGGGCGCTGGTCCATGGCCAGGATGGTACCGGTGTACCTTGCGGCCATGCCCGGCTCCCCCGCCCCCGACGCGGCCGGCCCCCCGGCCCTGGCCGTGGTGGGCGCGGCCGTGTTCGACGGCGGCGCCGGCCCGCCCCTGCCGGGCCGGACGGTGGTCGCCGCCGGCGGGGTGATCGAGCGGGTCGGCCCGGCCGGCCGGACCGTCCCCCCCGCCGGGGCGGTGGTGGTCGACGGGGCCGGGGCGACGCTGCTCCCCGGGTTCGTCGACGCCCACGTCCATCTCGACTGCTACCCGCCGGCCCAGGTCCTGGCCGGCGGGGTGACCACGGTGCGCGACCTCGGCTGGCCGGCGGAGCGGCTGGCCGCGCTGGGCGCCCGGGCGGCGGCCCCGGGGGCGGCGTCGCCGCGCCTGCTGGCCGCGGGGCAGATCGTGACCGTGCCCGGCGGCTACCCGACCCGGGCGCCGTGGGCCCCGCCCGGCACCGCCCGGCCGGTGGACGGCCCCGCCGAGGCGGCCGCCGCCGTGGCCGAGCTGGCCGAGGCCGGGGCGGCCGTGATCAAGGTCGCCCTCGACGACCGGGTCGGGCCCACCCTGCCTGCCCCGGTCCTGGCCGCCATCGTCGAGGCCGCCGTCGAGCGTGGCCTGGGCGTGACCGCCCACGTGGGCACGGCCGCCGAGGCGGCCAAGGCCCTGGCCGTCGGCGTCGGCGAGCTGGCCCACTGGCCGTTCGACCCCCGCCCCCTGCCCGATCCCCTGGTCGACGCCCTGGCCGAGGCGGTGGTGGCCGTGCCCACCCTCCACATCGACCCGAGCCCGGCCAGGCGGGCCGGCGTGCGCCGGTTCGTCGCCCGCGGCGGGCGGGTCGTCTACGGGACCGACCTGGGCAACCAGGGCCCGCCTCCGGCGGTGGACACCGAGGAGCTGCGCCTGCTGGTCGAGGCCGGGCTCCCCCCAGCGCAGGCCCTGGCCGCCGCCACCTCGCTGGCCGCGGCCCACCTGGGCCTGGCCGGGACCGGCCGGGTCGTGGCCGGGGCGAGGGCGGACCTGCTCCTGGTCGACGGCGACCCGCTGGCCGACCTGGCCGCCCTCTCGCGGGTCCGGCTGGTCACCCGTGACGGCTGGGTCGCGGCTAATTCGGGACGCCAGGGCGGCGCCACGCCGCCGGTGCCCTGATGGGCTTTGCCACCCGATCGCGTCATTCTGACTGACCCGGCCCCTGAGACAAGGCCCGATTGCGCATTTTCCTCGTTGTTTGGGCAAGCATTTGGCGTCCGGTCGTTGCGAACCGCCGATACCTGTGGTTATCTTTCGAGAAATCAGCGGGGTGGGGGTAACAGAATGCGCTGATGGGCATGAAAGGAGTCCGCTTGGGCACCAAGACAATCACCATGTACGTCTCGGACATCGACCGGAGCGAGATTGCCGAGGGTGAGGCGTACCAGCTGTCCATCCGTCACCCCGACGGCTCGACCCAGCAGCTCGACATCTCGGCCAAGAACTACCGTGACCTGAAGCTCGAGGGTCTCGGCAAGACGCTCAAGAAGCGCGGCCGCAAGCCGGGCTCCACCTCCAGGACCGCGGCCCGCCGCCGCAACAACGCCAAGGCCGAGTCGGCCTGACGCCCTGGCCGACGCCCGCGCCAATTCCGGCGCGGGCGTCGCCGTTTCAGGAGCTGCTCTGGCAGGCCGCGCACACCCCGAAAACATCCGCCTGGTGGTCGGTGATGGTGAATCCATGGCGCTGCGCGACCCGCGACGCCCACAGCGCGACCCCGCAGGTGTCGATCTCGACGACCCGCCCACAGCAGCGGCAAACCAGATGGTGATGGTGCACGGGATTGCAGAGGCGGAACAGCGCCTCGCCTGATGCACGCCGGAACACGTCGACCCGGCCGGTATCGACCAGCCCCTGGAGGGCCCGGTACACGGTGGCCAGGCCCACCGAACGGCCGAGGCCGGCGTGGAGGTCCTTGGCCGAGAGGGGCTCGGGGGCACGCCGCAGCGCCTCCAGCACGGCCGTGCGCTGCCTGGTGATGCGCGCCGGCTCGGGAACTCGCCCGTCGATCATGGCGACAGCAGTCTACCTCCTGGGAGAATCGGGCCCGTGCCTGCCGTTCCCAGCGGCGCCTACCGGCGCTACGCGCTCGTCTACGACCTGGTCTGGCGGGCGGCGCCCTACGACCGGTTCATCGACCTGTGCCTTGAGGCCGCCGCCGCCCAGGGGACCGGCGTCCGCCGGGTGCTGGTGGCGGCCTGCGGCACCGGCAACGCCGTCCTGGAGCTGGCCGGGCGCGGCCTGGAGGTCGCCGGCTTCGACCTGTCCCCGGCCATGGTGGCCGTTGCCGCGGCCAAGCCCCGGCCCGCCGGCCGCCCGGTCGGGCTGGTGGTCGGCGACCTCCGGGCCGCGCCCGTGCGCGACGGCTGGGCCGACCTGGTCCTGGCCCTCAACGCCGGCATCAACTACCTGCTCGAGCCGGCCGAGGTGCTGGCCGCCCTGCGCCACCTGGGCCGGATGGCCCACCCCGGCGGCGTGGTGGTGGTCGAGCCGCTGTCGCCGCGGTTCGTGCACCAGGGCTGGGAGCCGGGTCGCCACGTCGACCGCGACGGCCTGCTGCTGGACGCCACCTACGAGGTCGAGGGCGACCTGGTGGTGGAGCGGCTGCGCTGGTCGCTCGGCGGCGTGGAGGAGACCGAGTCCTACCGCCAGCGCCTCTACTCCGACGCCGAGCTGGCCGCCCTGGTCGAGGCGGCCGGGCTCCGCCTGGTCGAGCGGCGTCCGATGTGGCCGGCCATCCCGGCCGAGCCGGCCCGTGGCCGCACCCTCTGGGTCGCCCGGTCACCGGGCTGAGGCGCCTTGCGCGATCCGCTGGGAGCGGGGTTGGATGGAGCCGCAACCGAAGCCGCAGGAGAGCCCCGCGACATGACGTCCACCGTGCACCTCGAGATCCCCGCGTCCGGCGCCTACCTGGCGGTGGTGCGGGCCGCCGCCACCGGCCTGGCGGCCCAGCTCGAGTTCACCTACGAGGAGATCGACGACCTCCGGATCGCCGTGGACGAGGCCTGCACCCAGCTGCTGGCCCGGCGGGGCAGCGCCACCACCCTCAACGTCGCCTACCACCTGAACGACGCCGAGCTGCGGGTCGACGTCTCGATCGAGGCCCCCGACCGCGGCGACCCGCTGGCCAGGGACACCTTCGCCTGGCAGATCCTGTCGGCCATGACCGACGAGGTGCGTGAGCAGTCGGAGACCGGGCGGCTGTGGCTCAGCTTCCGCAAGGCGGGCGGACGCGGGTGACCGAGGTGCCCAACGCCGGGCGCGTGCACCAGGAACCTGACGCCGCCGCCAACGGCGCCACCCAGCTCAATGGCCGCTCGGTGGACCGCGGCCACGCCAAGGACCTGTTCCGGCGCTTCGTCGAGACCCGCAACCCGGCCCTGCGCGAGGAGCTGGTCGGGCTGCACCTGCCCCTGGTCGAGTACCTGGCCCGCCGGTTCCGCAACCGCGGGGAGCCGCTGGAGGACCTGGTCCAGGTGGGCACCATCGGGCTGCTGAAGGCCATCGACCGCTTCGACCTGGAGCGTGAGGTGGAGTTCTCCACCTACGCCACCCCCACCATCGTCGGCGAGCTCAAGCGCCACTTCCGCGACAAGGGCTGGGCGGTGCGGGTGCCCCGGCGGCTCCAGGAGCTGAACCTGTCGCTGAACAAGGTGGTGGCCGAGCTGTCCCAGGAGATCGGGCGCTCCCCCACCATCGCCGAGATCGCCACCAAGGCCCGCCTGCCCGAGGAGGAGGTGCTGGAGGGCCTCGACACCTCCAACGCCTACGCGGTCGTGTCCCTGGACGCCCCCGCCGGCGGCGAGGACGCCCCCGCGGTCAGCGAGCACATCGGCGCCGAGGACGAGAGCCTGGAGGCGCTCGAGTACCGGGCCGCCCTCGGCCCCCTGATCGCCGGCCTGCCCGAGCGCGAGCGGCGGATCCTCTACCTCCGCTTCTTCGGCGGCATGACCCAGTCCCAGATCGCCGCCCGCCTCGGCATCTCGCAGATGCACGTCAGCCGCCTGCTGAACCGGACACTGGCCGTGCTCCGCGAGGGTCTCCTCGAGGACGAGGAGATCGGCTAGGCGTTGCGGGTCGCGCTGATCGCCAACCCGCACGCCAGCCGGTTCAGCGGGCGCCAGCGCGACCGGGTGGTGGCGACGCTGGCGGCCAGGCACAAGGTGGAGGTGCTCCAGACCGGCCATCCCGGGCAGGCGACCGAGCTGGCCGCCCAGGCGGTGGCCGGGGGGGCCGAGGTGGTCGCCGTGCTCGGCGGCGACGGCACCGTCAACGAGGTGGTCAACGGGCTGCGCGGCTCGGCCGCGGCCCTCGCCCTGCTCGGCGGGGGCAGGGTCAACGTGGTCGCCCGCGGCCTCGGCCTGCCCGCCGACCCCGACCGGGCCGCCGCCCGGCTGGTCGAGCTGCTGGCCGCCGGGGCCCGCCGGCGCCTGACCCTGGGCGTGGCCGACGAGCGCTGCTTCGCCCTCAACGCCGGCCTTGGCCTGGGCGGGGCCATCGTCCGCGAGGTCGAGCGCCGCCAGCGGGCCAAGCAGCTCTACGGCGACCGGGCGTACGTGGCCGCCGGCCTCAAGGCCCTGCTGGTCGACCAGGACCGCGACCATCCCCACCTGACCGCCCACCTGCCCGACGGCCGGCCGCCCCTGCACGGCTTCTTCGCCCTGGTCGGCAACGGCGACCCGTTCACCTACCTCGGCCGGCGGCCGTTCCGGCCCACGCCCCAGGCCACCTGGGACGGCGGGCTCGACCTGCTGGTCGGCCAGACCATGGCCGCCAGGCCGCTGGCGCGGGCCCTGACCGGCATGCTGTCGCCGCACCCGCGGGCCGGCTACCCGGGCCTGCCGGTGCTCCACGACGTCGACGGCTTCTCGCTCTCCTCCGACGTCCCGCTGCCATTCCAGCTCGACGGCGAATATGTCGGCGACCGGACCAGCGTCACATTCGGCTGCCTCCGATCGGCCCTGGATGTCGCCGCCCCTCCGGCGCGTGCGTAATTCTCCCGATAGATATCGGCCATTCTCATTATGTGGATCGCAGCAGATCCTCCACGACCATGTCTTCCAGGCGTTTCGCGATCCTGGAAGGGGGTATGCAAGCGGTGCAACCAACCTTGGGCGTGTGCGGCAAATGATGGAGTCTCAACCGCTCGAGCGAGAATTTGGTCCTTCCCAAGGCCGGATTACTGTCCTAGACTCCCACCGCTCTTGCCCTTCCCCCAGGGCTTGCACCAGAAAGTGAGGATGTCAATGGATTGGCGCCATCGTGCCCGCTGCCGCGATGTCGACCCCGAACTGTTCTTCCCGGTCGGCACCACCGGACCGGCCGAGGCCCAGGTGCAGTCGGCCAAGGCCATCTGCGCCCTCTGTCCCGTCCGTGAGGAGTGTCTCCAGTGGGCGCTGGACACGGCCCAGGACGCGGGCGTCTGGGGTGGGCTGTCCGAGGAGGAGCGGCGCGCGCTGCGCCGCGGCCAGCGCCGCCGGGTGCGCATCGCCTGACGCGATCCCCGGACTCGCTCGCCTGAGGCGGTACGATCGGGATGAGCAGACCGTCCGGTGAGGAAGGCGGCATGGGTGACGTCGTTCGCATCCTCGTCGCAGATGACCATCCACTGACCCGCGACGGCATCAAGGCCGCCCTGGCCCTCGACGCCGAGCTCGAGGTGGTGGGCGAGGCCAGCGACGGCCAGGAGGCGGTGGACCTGGCCGAGCAGATCCAGCCCGACGTCGTCCTCATGGACGTGCGCATGCCCGTGCTGGGCGGCATCGGGGCCACCCAGACGATCTCCCGGACCGTGCCCAACGCCCGGGTGGTCATGCTGACCGTCGAGGAGACCCAGGCCAGGGTGGGCGAGGCCATCCAGGCCGGCGCCGCCGGGTACCTGCTCAAGGACATCGACGCCCGCGAGCTGGCCAGGGCCGTGCACCTGGCCGCCGAGGGCTCGGCGGTCATCCACCCCAGCCTGACCCGCCAGTTCATCGAGGAGATCCGCCAGCTCACCCGGGGGGAGCAGAGCGTCTCGTCCCTCTCGGCCCGCGAGGTCGAGGTGCTGCAGATGATCGCCTACGGCTCCACCAACCGCGAGGTCGCCGAGGCCCTGCACATCTCCCCGCAGACGGTGAAGACCTACCTGGAGCGGATCTTCACCAAGCTCGGCGTGTCCGACCGCACCAGGGCCGTGGCCATGGCCCTCAAGCACGGCATCGTGGAATGACGTAGGTTCCCGTCATGGGCGAGCCGCTGCTGTTCCTGCTGGTGGCCGGGGCCGGAGTGGCCGTCGGCCTGGCCAGGGGCGGGGAGCTGGCCGGGCTGGCCGACCCCAGGGTCGGGTCCCGCTGGCTGGCCCTGGGCTGCCTGGCCGTGCAGGCGACGGTGGTGGTGCTGCCGATGCCGGGGGCGGGCGGGGTCGTGCTGCTGGTGGCCGCTCTGGCGACCCTGCTGGGGATCGCCCGGGCCAACGGGCGCCTGGCCGGGGTGCCGCTGCTGGCCCTGGGCCTGCTGCTCAACCTGATCGTGGTCCTGGCCAACCTCGGCATGCCGGTGTCGGCGGCGACCCTGGAGCGGGCCGGGATCCAGGTCGAGCAGCCCGCCCCCCACCGCCCCGACGCCAAGCACGTGCTGGACCAGGGCGACGCCCGCCTGGGGCTGCTCGGCGACCGGCTGGCCGTGCGCCCCCTGCGCACCGTCACCGGCTACGGCACGGTCATCGAGCTGGCCGGCCTGTTCCTGCTCCTCCAGCACCTGGTCCGCGGCTCCGGCCCGTTCCGGCGCGAAGATGGAACCGCCCACGGCGTCAACGAGGCCAGAGCGGCCCCGTGGACGACGTGGGCGGATTGACCCCCCCGGGTTGGCTGTCGGCGTGCTAGCCGGTCGGCTCCTCCCGTAGGTCGTTGGCGAGCTCGCGGATCTGGGCCTCGGGGTAGCGGCGGTGCCCGCCGAGGGTCTTGAGGAAGGGCAGCTTGCCCTCCTTGGCCCAGCGGGAGACCGTCTTGGGCGAGACGTGCAGGATATCGGCCACCTCGGCGGTACGGAGGTAGCTCGGAGCCTCGATCCTGGCGCTGGTCCTGCGTTGTGCCACCGTGCGTCCCTTTCTCGAGTCCGAACCCCGACAGGCGAGCCGAGCAGAGGGGCGTGCGACGGAGACGGTCTGTCGGTCACCCTGCTGGGAGCAGTGCGAACAGGGCGATTATTAGGACTGGCCCGAGCGCCCACCATAGCCCGGTTGGGCGGTTTCAGCTCGAAAGTTCCACGTAGGTTGCGCGCACTAGAGAAGGTCGCCTCAACGCCCCATGTGGCGATGGTGGCCAGGGAGCCGCGCCTTGAGCCAGTCGACGGTGAGGCCGAGGCCCTCGTCCAGGGGGGTCCAGGGCTGCCAGCTCAGCGCCTTGCCGGCGGCGGCCGGGTCGAGGGCCGAGCGCCGCGGGTCGCCGGGGCGGGCCGGGGCCCACTTGGGCTCGCCGGCCCAGCCGATCCGGGCCGCCAGCTGCTCGACCACGTCGAGGACGCCGGTGGCCGCGCCGGTGCCGACCAGCACCCGGCCGGGGGGCTGGTCGGCGTGGACGGCCCGGGCCACGGCGTCGACGGCGTCGTCGACGAACAGGAAGTCGCGCTCCTGGCGGCCGTCCCCGTCGACCCGGGGCGGCTGGCCCTGGAGCATCGTCCAGGCCGCCCTGGCGACCAGGCCGGGACCGAGCGGGTCCTGCCTGGGCCCGTAGACCGTCCCCAGGACGAGGGTGGCCACCTCCAGGCCGCGGGCCGTGAACGCCCCGGCGTAGGCCTCCATGGCCAGCCTGGCCGCGCCGAAGGGGTGCACCGGCCGGGGGGTGTCGCCGGCCCCGGTCAGCCCGGCGAGCTGGGCCGGGTAGAGGTAGGCGCCGGAGGAGACGAGCACCGCCCTGGCCCCGGTGGCGGCCGCCGCCCGCAGGACCTCGATCGCGCCCGGGACCACCGCCCTGGCCTCCCCCGTCGGGTCCTCCCAGGCCCGCACCGGGTCGATGGCGGTGGCCAGGTGGACCCAGGCGTCGGCCCGCACCCGGTCGGCGAGGGTGGCCAGGCCGCCCTGGGCGACGTCCATGCGATGGAAGCGGACCCCGCCCCGCCGCCTGGCCTCGGCCAGGTTGGCCAGGTGCCCGTGCGAGAGGTCGTCGACCACCACGAGCTCGTCGCCCTCGGCCTGGAGCCGGTCGACCAGGCTGGCTCCAAGGAACCCGGCCCCCCCGGCCACCACGACCAGCATGGTCTCCTCCCACTTCGCGCGCTCGGCGCAGTCTAACCCCGGCGCAGACGCCGGGGTGGCCAGTAGGCGAAGCGGACCCGGCCGACCAGGGCGTCGGCCCCGACCGGCCCGAAGTCGCGGCCGTCGGTGCTGGCCGCCCGGTGGTCGCCGAGCACCAGGTACTCGGCCGGGCCGAGCTCCAGGTCGAGGTCGCCGCCGCCGGTCGGCCCGGCCAGGTAGGGCTCGGGGACGACCTGGCCGTCGACCTCCAGCCGACCGGCCCGCAGCCGCACCCGCTCCCCCGGCAGCCCCACCACCCGCTTGACCACCTCCAGGTCCCCGGAGGGGTCCGGGGAACCCCGGAGGGGTGCCCCGGTGGATCGGGAGGGGTCCGGGGAACCCCGAGGGGGTGCCCCGGTCGATCGGGGCCTCCGGAGCACGACCAGGTCGCCGCGGGCGGGCGGCCGGAGCAGGGGGGCGACGGCGATCCGCTGGCCGGGGTCGAGGGCGGGGCGCATGCTGCCGCCTTTGACGAGCATCGGCTCCAGCCGGGCCCGCCGCGCGGCCAGGGCCGCGGCCGCCAGGGCGCCCAGCGCCAGGGCGCCGGCGCCGAGCACGGTTGTCCTGCGCATGGCCCGGATCATCC
>Ga0307296_10000463_pt1 | contig 19302 bp, 18 predicted proteins | sample ER_DNA_153_FD_194467 | JGI IMG/M metagenome (GOLD analysis project Ga0307296, IMG submission 194467) | Bulk soil microbial communities from the East River watershed near Crested Butte, Colorado, United States - ER_DNA_153 | ecosystem: Environmental > Terrestrial > Soil > Floodplain | place... | reverse complement strand
GGAGACGGAACCATCGAGCGGAACGCGGGGATCGGCTCAAACTCGGGCTCGAGTTCGGGATCTAGCGCCGGATCGAGCTCAGGCTCATGCTGTTCGGCGCGCGCCTCGGGTTCGGCTCCCTCGTCGAGCGAGCGGATGCCGTGCCGCTCGGCGAGCAGGTCGGCCTCGAGCTTGGCCGCACGTTCCTCCGCCACCTGGGCGCGTTCGATCGCGCGACCGAGCTCCTGGCGGAGCTCGTGAGCGTGCGGGTCCTCGCGAGGCGCAGCAGCGGGATCCGGCTCCCGCTGGAGGGATCGCGCTTGTGCCACCTCCGCGTAGGCGTTCCGGAGACGCTGGTCCATCTGCTCGAGCTCCATACGGGTCGCGTCCAGCTGTTGCTCGAGCTCCTCGGTCCTGGCATCGGGCGCGTTCGTCGTTGAGGGGGGCGCCGCTTCGAGCTCCAGGACGCGAGCCCGAAGGGCGTCGCGCTCGGCCGTGAGCTGCGCCATCTCGCCACGGACGGCGTCCCCCCCGGACTCCGCCTCGTGCGCCCGCCGCTCCAGGTCGGCCTTCGCGGCTTCGACCTCTCGCAGCTGCAGCGTCACCGCGGCCGTCGTCGCCTCCAGCTCCGCAGCTCGCGACCCGAACTGTGCGACCTTGGTCTCGAGCTCGTCGCGGACCGCTTCCGTCGCCTCGGCTCGCCGCGCGCTGTCCGCGGCAGCGGCCATCGCCTCCTGCGCTGCGCGTTCGAGCTCGGCGATGCGGTCATCCGCAACCGGCTGCATGTTCGCCTGGCTGGCCTCGACGAGACGAGCCTCGAGCTCGGTCACGCGCGCCTCGGCGGCCGTGGCCTTGGCCTCGACCTCACGGGCTCGCTGGCCGGCCTCCTGCGCGAACCGTTCGGCGGCGGCGAGCCGCTGCGCGGCCTCGCCGTCGCCAGGAGCCGCCGCGCGCGCCTCGGCTTCCTCGACGCGGGCAGCCGCCACCTGCAGCTGTTGCGTGAGCTCCATGACGTGCCGGCCGGCTTGATCCTCTTGCTCCCGGATCCTGGTCCGGAGCTGCTCAAGCTGGGTCTCGAGCGCCTCGCGAACCTGGATCTCGCGCTGGGCCTCCTTCTCCGCTCGCTCGATCTCCTCCTTGGAGGGAGTCGCGCCGGCAGTTGCCGATCCCTTGTCCTTGCGGAAGGTCCACCTCTTCGGTTCGGGCTTCGCAGCCGCCTCTTCGGTGGGCCGGGGCGACGTTCCGGGCGGGGAAGCCGGTCGAGAATGCGCACGGGCGCGAGCCCGCTTGACGGCGAGCCGCTGCGAGAGAAGGAAGAGCGTGATGAGCAGGAACACGGCGGCCGCGGCCGCCAGTCCGAGCTGGACCGTGTGCCACGGCTGTTGCGACGCTGCTTCCAGAGGTTGATACGGCTGCTCCACGGACACCGCGCCGCTTGGCTTGCCCCGGGCGCCTTGGAGCCGCACGTACGTGTGGAGGAGCTCGATCGACGACGGTCGCGCACCGATCGACACGCGATCCATGCCGGCGACGCTCGACGGCGCGCCGCCGGCGGCGCTCCGGATCGCATCCGCGTCGCCGGGCTTGGTCCCCGGATCATCGGCCGGGTCGGACGAGAACAGCAGCGGCCCGCTCTGCGCGAAGACCCGAACGCGGACGATCACCCCAGCCGCGAGCACGCCGTTCCGGAGCTGATTCCGGAGCTTGGTCGAGGTCGCCTCGGGCAGCGGTTTCGCGAGGTTGGCCCCGCCGACGATCGGCGCGATCGTCTGCCGAACGACGGCCGACGCCTTGCCTTCCTGGGCGTCCACCTTCGACGTCAGGGCGGTCTTCTGCATGAACGACGCCCCGGCGGTGAGGAGACCGCACGCCACGACCAGCACCGCGAAGAGCGGCCACTTGGAGCCTTTGCGGTCGTCGGTTCCGATGATCATCCTCGTCCCACGCGTCGACGCAGGCACCCACGGGTGCCTTCCCTGCTGTGTGCTTCGGCGCATGCGGGGACGACCTGAACCCCCGGGTTAGGACTTCGGACCTTCCAGAGGTCGCCGAAGACCGAACGCATTGTGGCGCAGTGACCTTGAAGACGGACTGGTCTCAGCAGCTCGTGCTCCTTGGGGTCAGGACGGTAAACGCACGCCGTGCGCGAGAATCGGGGGCTGTGGAGACCGCGACGCAGACGCTGCATCGGCTCACGTCCATCGATCGCGCGTTCGCGGATTCGGCGCAGCGCGAGTGGACGGCGCCGGTCGACGACCCTCGTGTGGTCCAGGGCTTCGAGGCCAACGACCTGGATCGTTTCCCGTGGTTCTACAAGCGGTACGGGCGGTCGCTTCCACGACTGGCCCTTCCTCGAAACCTGCCGTCCACCACGGCTCCGGCGGTCGCCGTGCTCGCCGGCACCGCCGAGGTCGCCCGCAAGGGGCTGGATCTGCCCCAGCTCTCCTGCCTGCTGCACCTGTCGGCCGGGGTCGTCCGCACGACGGAGCGACCCTACGCGACCTGGTTGTTCCGCGCCGCCGGGTCCGCGGGCGGTCGTTTCCCCTTGGAGGTGTACGCCGCCGTTCCGGAGGGCATGGGAGTGCCCGCGGGCGTGCACTGGTACGACCCGGAAGACCACGCCCTCGTGCAGATCGGACCGCCACCGCGCGGCGATACGCCCACCCTCGTCGTCACCGGGGTCCCGTGGCGCACCGGCTGGCGCTACCGAGAGCGCGGATACCGGCACGTGTATTGGGACGCCGGCACGATGCTTGGCCAGCTCCTCGCCGTGGCCGATTCCGCGGGGCTCTTCGCTTCGTTGTACAGCCGATACCCCGACACGTCGGCGGCCGCGCTCGTCGGCGCCGATGGGGTGCACGAGTGGCCCGTGGCGGTCGTTGCCTTGGGCGACGGCCCGCCCGTGATCGAAGCCGCGGGCCCCGCCGCCGCCGGCGATGTTGACGCAGCGGCGTTGGAGTTCCCCCTCATCACGGCCGCGCAACACGCCGGCGACCGGGACGCGCTCGGGCGGCCGTGGGCGCGCGGTGCCCCGGTCGATGTCCCCGTCCTCGGACAGGAACCGATCGAGGCCGTCGTGCTCGCCCGCGGATCGCAACGCCGGATGGACCCCACGCGCGGACTGTCGGAGAGCACCCTGCGGACGTCCCTGTCGGCGGCCCTGCGGGGCGTCGATCTCCCCCACCGCTTCGTCGTGCACAACGTCGAGGGCTTCACGCCGGGTCTGTACCGCTGGCCGGATCTGTCGGCCCCGGTGCGCTCGGGCGAGATGCGCGAGGAGCTCTACCACGTGTGTTGGGAACAGGGACTCGCCCGCGACGCAGCGTTCGTGGTGATCGCCGCGACGGACGTCGGCGCTCTTGACGATCGGGAGTACCGCGACGCGCACCTCGCCGCAGGCGTGGTGATGGGAAGGCTCCACCTGCTGGCCTACAGCCTCGGCGCGAGCGCGTCGGGGATGACCTTCGTCGACAGCGACGTGCCCGGGCTGTTGGGCGAGCAGCTGGATGGTCTCCTGTTCACGTGCGTCGGCATTCCGGAGTACGCGTCCTTGGCCGGCGGCATGCCGGGCGCGCCGACCGCCGTTCGCATGATGGAGCCACGGGCGTGATGCCGCGACGGAGAGCGCAGCCCGAACCGTCGAACCGTTACAACGGCAGCACGTTCGCCGTCTCGGCTCCGCCGAGCGCTGGGAGGCTATATCGAGACTCGATCGCGGCGAGGATCGAGTAGTGGGTGTACGGCGTCGGATCGACCGAGCCCGGCACGACGCCGGGGCCTTGTTCCGCGGCGTAGAGGACGCCGGATTCGTCATACGTGATGATCACGGTCGCACCTGCGGCGACCATCGCGGGGACGCGAGCAGCGAGCCAATCATCGCCTCGGCGCAAGAGCTGGGGCGAATCCTCGACACAGTTCGTCCACTGGGTGCTCGCGGAACCGTGTTGATCATCGCAGATGTTCGGGGCGATGAACGAAACGGCTGGGAGGGCGGCGGGATCGAATGCGCTGTACGGCAGGACGTGTGAGGCGCACAAGGCTGGGTCCCCGAACACGGACGGGAACGGTGTGGCCGGATTGTGTCTCAGGGCGTAGGGCCCGTCGGTGACCGGATCTCCGAAGGAGACGCCGTCGTAGCACGGAGTCGGCATGGCCTCCATGTACACGCCCCAGCTCTGCCCAGCGTCGGTCAGTTGGTTCCACACGGTCGTCGGGCACACGGCCCCGATGCTGGGATCGCCGGCGATCACCGCGTCGCTGGTTGATCCGCATGACGACCCCGCGGCCACCTGGAGATAATCCGGCAGCGAGGGTCCCACGGAGTCGCCTTCGCGATAGTCGGTGAAGGTGCGACCCTCCGACGAGAACCCGTTGAGGTAGGGCGTGTTGGGGTTCCCGATGATCTCGGACGCCGACTTGTTCTCCATGAAGATGATGACGACCGGGTTGCCGGCAGCCTCTGCGGGTGGCGTCATCACTTCCAGCGGGGCGGACGGCACCGAACGGTTCCCGGACTGGTCGGATGCATCCACGGCGTAGACATACGAGGTCGATGGCGAGACGGTCGTGTCGTTGAAGCTCGTGGTCGTCACGGTCGCGATGGGGACCGAGGGGGCTCCCGAGTCCGACCGATACACGGTGTAGCCCGCTACAGCGGTGTTGTCCTGCGACGGGCTCCACGTCAGTGCCACCGCGGATGCCGAGACCGACCCCGCCGTGAGCGCCTGGGGCTGCGTCGGAGGATCGACGTCGTCCGGAACACCAGCCAGCACCTCATCGAACGCCACGTCGAAGACATGGCTGGTGGTGCCGTCGCCGAGCCGAAGGCGACCGAGAGGAGCCGTTCCGAGCGACTCCGTGTTGCTGATCTGCGGGACCGTCGCGTCATCAAGGACGACGTCGACGTGGCTCGCCGTTCCGTTGAGCAGCGTTCGCAGCACGAGGTGATGCCAAACGCCGTTCGCTGGTGCAACGGAGGTTGTGGTCGTCACGCCTGATACGTCGTTCCGCTCTGCCAACTCTCCCGCCATGTTCAGCGACAGCGTCACCAGGTTGGAACCGGTCGCCGTCTCGAGCCGCAGGAGGCCGACGCGTGTTGAGCGGCCGATCACGTTGAACCAGGTCTCGGCCGTCAGCGAGAGACTCGGGGAGGGAAGCTGCTCGTAGGCGTACGCTGGACTGGCATCGCCTTGAGCACGTGCGGCCCACGCGCCGGCGAAGACGTCGTGCTGTTGGGCGATGACGCCCACGTTCGCCGTCCAGCCGGAAAGGTCTCCGCTTTCGAAGCCGTCGGCGAAGACGGACGAGGCCGCGGCTGGCGCGACGGTCGTGACAGCGGTCAAGATCGACAGCGAAGCCGCGAGAGCGGCAACGGCAACGCCTTTCCGCTTCCTGCTCACGGGAACATCTCGTTCGCTCATGTGCACCGGAACTCGTCGTTCTGCGACCACTCCCTACCCCCGATCCCTCGGACGAACCGTCGATGGCGCTCATGCTTTGCCCGAGGACTACCACTTTTCCGTGGTACAGGGTCTGAAACGTGATCTCTTACGACGTGACCGAACCACCGCATCCGGGCGCTCAACCCCCGGATATGTTCCGCCGCTTCAGTGGTACGAAGACCCACCGCTCCCCGCACCACTCCCCTTGAAGACCCGGAACAAAAGGAACAGGGACGGAGCCACGAGCACGATGCCGATCGCGAAACCGACCGCGATCGGCCGGAGGGCGTTCGCGGGGGCAGCCGCGTCCGCAACCGTCATGTCGGGGACGATCAGGTAGGGCCACTGCGCGACGCCCCATCCCGCGACCACGGATGCGACGGCGACCGCCGCCGCGACCCGCGCAAGTCGGTAGCGCCGTCGCGCGACCGTCCACAGGGATGCGATGCCACCGACGGCCGACAGCAGGGCGAAGGGCCAGGCTCGTGTGAGCATCCCGTGCCAAAGCTGCGGTGAGACGTTGCGGATGACGAGGAGTCCCAGCATCGCGACGACACCCGACACGGCACCGGAAACGAGCGCCCGGCGGCGGAAGAACTCCTCCATCACCCGATCGTCTCGCTGCGTCGCTTCGACCGTCAGGTAGCTCGCCGCGAGGAACGCGCACGACGCGAGTGCCAGCATCCCCGTCACGATCGACAACGGGCCCGTCCATGAGCCCCAGAGCGGAGCGACGACCGTCGATCCCGCGATGCGGATCCTGCCGGAGGCGACCGCTCCTGCGGCGGCGCCGAGCGCTAGCGGCGTCACGATCGAGGCCACACCGAACACCCTCGTCCACGTCCGTTGCCACGCCGACCCCCGGTCGCCCCACGAGCCGAACGCGAACGCGGCACCGCGGAACACGATCCCGGCGATCGCGATCGAGAACGGCACGTACAGGGCGAAGCCGAGGGACGCGAACGCGGCGGGGAAGGCGGCGAGCAATCCGGTGACCACGAAGATCAACCAGACGTGGTTCGCTTCCCAGACCGGTCCGATCGCATCCGAGATGAGGGCCCGCTCACGCTCGCGCATCGGTCCGATCGCAAAGAGATCCCACACGCCGCCGCCGAAGTCCGCTCCCCCGAGCAGCCAGTACAAGGTGAGACCCCCGCCGATCACGATCAGGATCGCGACTTCGAGCTGGAACGTCGTCATGCCGGCGCCTCGAGCTCGGTTGCTCCGCGTGGCGTCCGCGCGAGGCGGAGGAGGAGCCACGCGCACGCGACGCCGAGCAGGACGTAGATCGCCACGGTGGCCACGAGCCAGAACGCGATCCCGGGTCGCGTTGTCACGGCATCCGCCGTCCGCGTTTGGCCGTAGACGATCCACGGTTGACGACCGAGCTCGGTCACCACCCAGCCCATCTCGAGGGCGACGAAGGTGGCCGGTCCGGCAACGGCGGCCGCTCGCAGGAACCACTTCGTATCGGGCAGTCGGCGGCGGCGGATCCACCCGATCAACGCCCACAGACCGAGTGCAGCGAGGGCGAACCCGATCGCCACCATGATCTGGAAGGCGAGGTGCACGACGACGACGTTCGGGCGGTCCGCCGGCGCCACCTCGTCCAGCCCGTGGACCACTGCCCCCGAGTGGCCGTAAGCAAGCCACGAGAGACCTCCCGGGATCCTGATCCCGAGGATCGTCCGTTCTTGCGACGGGAGCGGGATCCCGCCGATCGTGAGGGGCGCATCAGCGGTCGTTCGCCACAGCCCTTCCATCGCGGCGAGCTTCACCTGCTGGCGATCCGCCACCAAGCGCGCCGCCGCGTCACCGACGAGGATCTGGATCGGAGCCAGGGCGAGCCCGAGCACCAGTCCGACCGCGAGCCCGCGACGGTGGTACACGTCGCGGCGTCCCTTGAGCATCCCGACCGCGTACACGGCCCCGACGGTGAAACCGGTCGCCATATAGGCGGCCACGATCATGTGGGTGGTCATCACCGGGGTCGATGGGTTCAACATCGCGGCGATCGGTTGCACGTCGACGACCCGGCCGTCGCTCACGGTCGCGAAACCGGTCGGCGTCTGCATCCACGCGTTCGCGGTCACCACGAACCATGCGCTCGCCACACCACCGATCGCCACGGGCCATCCCGCGGCCCAATGTGCCCATGGCGAGAGCCGATCCCACCCGAAGAGGTAGATGCCGAGGAAGATCGCCTCGATGAAGAAGGCGAATGCCTCGAGGGCGAACGGGAGACCGATCACCGCGCCCCATCGCCCCATCAGCCCCGGCCAGAAGAGCCCCAGCGCGAACGACAGCACCGTGCCGGAGACCGCCCCCACCGCGACGAGGATCCCGAGCGCCCGCGCCCATCGCCTGCACAGCGCCATCCAGACGGGATCGCCCGTTCGATTCGCTCGGTACTCCGCGAACAGGAGCATCGCCGGGAGGCCGACCGCGAGCGCCGCGAAGACGATGTGGAACCCGAGCGACACGGCCATCTGTGCTCGGGCCGCTTGGAGCGACGTCAGCGCGACGATGATCACCATGACGGGCTGTCCCTCAGCGTCTCATGTCGAGCTGAGGATTGGTGAGGGTCTCAAGCTCCGCCCGACGTTTGAGGCCCCGTCTTCGGTTGGATCTTGATGCTGGATCCCGTGCCGGCGACGAACACGCCGGCCAGCTGGGTGGCTACCCGGCGCCGATGACCTCGAAGTCCTGGTTGACGAAGATGTGGTGGGGCCAGTTGACGCCGATGTAGTGGACCTCATACTCACCGGTGCTCAGCTTGACGACACGGTCGACGATGCCGCCCGCGTAAGCGGTCAGTGCGGCTTCGGTCGCCGAGTTCGCTGCCGTTCCGCCGACGATCGTTCCCGACCCCTGCTGGTAGCTCGACGGGATCTGACCGACCTGCTTCGACGTGATCGGTGCACCGCGCTGGAACGGGACCACCCCCGCCGAGGAAGCCGCAGACCCGAGACCGCCGCTCGGTTGCACGATGACCTGCGTCGCCGTGATGGTCGTTCCGCTGGTCGTGCCGAGCACGAGGACGGGTTCGCCGGGTGTGACGGCACTCGCGGAGGTCGGACTCGACCCCTCCTGGTACTTGGTGGAGGACGACTGGTCGACCGTCACCAGCTGACCCGCTGATGTCGTGATCGTGAAGCCCGACGTGGACACGCTGCCGACCGTGCCGGATGCTCCCCCTGAGGCGGGTCCAGACCGCGCGTTGGATCCCCCGCTGCCGGATCCGAGACCGCCAGCGAAGCCGGCGGCGGGCAGGAAGTTGGCTGATGTTGCCGAGGGCGACGTGCCGAGGGCGACAGAAAGTCCGATCGCCGCACAGAGCAGCGCAGCGGCAACGATCCATCCATTCCTTCTGTTCAGCAGCGATCGCCGTACCTTTGGCCACCGTGCGTGCCTAACCGTGGTCACCGAGGTCGACCTGTCCGACGAAGAATCTGGCCGGGGAGGCGGCGCGGCGTCGGCGCCCCCCGAGCTTCCTGCAACCGACGGCCATGACGTTGCGCTCGATACGGGGCGAGCGGGAGGGGCCTGGCGGGGATCGTTGGTTCGTCATCCTTCATGAGGACGCTCCTCTGACTCAGGCAACTACGCCGAGAGTCCTCCCCGTTCATCTGAGGGCTATGTGGGCCGCCTGTGATCGGACTGAGAGTCCGAGCGGAACGTCCAGGATCACCCGGAACACGACACGAGTTGGTGGAGACGAGCGGACTCGAACCGCCGACCCCCTGCTTGCAAAGCAGGTGCTCTACCAGCTGAGCTACGTCCCCGTGACTCTGACCATACCGATTCGCCCGAACCGATGCTCCCACGTACGATGCACGTTTCCGGGCCATTCCAGGGTGCACCGGCGAAGGAGATCGCGACGACGGACCACTTGCTGCAGTACAGCGGTGCATCGATCACCGCGTACGAGACCTTCGCGGTGAATGCGAGGGTTCCTCGCTGAGCGGTTCCGACGACCGATACGACCTCGGCGTCGTCGGGCTCGGCGCCTTCGGCTCGGCCGCCGCGTATTGGGGCACGCGTCGCGGCGTCAGCGTGGTCGGGCTCGAACGGTTCGAGCTCGGCCATGGACGAGGTGCATCCGAAGATCATTCGCGGATCATCCGGCGGAGCTATCCCTCGGCGGACTACGTCCGGTTCACGCGAGCGGCGTTCGAGACGTGGGGTGAGGTCGCCGACGAATCAGGTGAGCAGCTCCTCACCATCACCGGCGGGCTCGACCTCTTCCCCAGCGATCCGATCGACGAGCCCGACCCCTATGTCGCGGCGATGCGCGAGGAAGGCGTGCAGCACGAGGTCCTCGACGCGGCAGCGCTCGTCGCGCGCTGGCCGGCGTGGCGCGTCCCTGACGAAGTCGTCGCGATCTACCAGGACGATGCGGGGATCGTGGCGGCCAGCAGGGCGAACGCGGTGCATCGGCGCCTCGCGCTCGCGCGAGGCGCCGATCTCCTCCCGGAGACACGCGTCGATCGGATCGTGCCCGACGGCACGGGCTTCGCCCTGGAGACCGCGACCCGCACCATCCGGTGCTGGTCGCTCGTGATCGCGGCGGACGCGTGGATGAACGAGGTGCTGGCGCCCTTCGGCGTGCGCCTCCCACTCCGGATCCTCCAAGAGCAGGTCACGTACTTCGACGCCGCGGACGCTCCGTCGTTCGATCCCGCGAGGTTCCCCGTCTGGATCTGGCACAGCGACCCGCATATGTACGGTCTGCCGTCGTTCGGCCAACCCGGTCCGAAGGTCGCGATCCACGGCGGCGGTCCCGAGGTGACCCCCGAGACCAGGACGTTCGAGCCCGACCTCGGCTACGCCGCTGTGGTCGACGGGTTCATCCGCGAGCACCTTCCCGGTGCGGTCGGCCCACCGATCGAGGTGCGGACGTGCCTATACACCCTCACGCCCGACCAGGACTTCGTCTTGGATCTCGTTCCGGGAACGTCCAATGTCTCGTTCGCGCTGGGTACGGCCCATGGGTTCAAGTTCGCGAGCGCCATCGGTCGCGCGTTGGTCGACCTGGCGCTGGATGGCGACTCCGAGTGGCGGCTGCCCCGGTTCGCGGCAGATCGTCCGGCGCTTACCGAGCCCGCGTGACGATCAGCGCTGCGTCCACCCCGGGCGCTTGCCGTCGTCTTCGAGGAACTGCACGAACGGTGAGTCGTCGTTCGCGAGGCCGACGATCGCCCGCACCGTCCCGTCGGCGTCCAGCAGCCTGAGCACGGGCGCGCCGCCCGCCGCGAGCCCGAGGCGCACGCGAACCTTCCCTCGCTGGTCGTACAGACCCATCGTGGGGGTTCCCTGCTCGGCGAGCTTGTGGCGGTGTTCCAGCTCACCGTCCTCGACATCGACCCCCATCGTGGGCGAGGCATCCGATCCGAGCCCGAACTTCGCCCGGATCCTCCCGTTCTTGTCGCCGAACGCCAGGGACGCCGAGCCGTCCGAGGAGAGTCCGAAGGTCGCGCGGACCTTGCCGTTGTCGTCGGCGATGGCCAGACCCGCCGCTCCATCCGCCTGCACGCCGAACCGGGCCCGGACGCTCCCGTCGGCATCGAGCATCGAGAAGAACGGGTGTTCGTCCGCGGACAGCCCGATCCGCATCCGGACGTGACCGAGCTCGTCCACGACCTCGAACTCCTCGGCTCGAACGACACGCTTCTTCATGGGCTCCTGGGCGCGGGGGAAGACCGCGCGCGTATCGTCGCGCACGCGCGAGCGCCGCTCAAGCGTTGAAGGAGGGGGAACGAAAAGTGAGAGGCCGCCGAAACCCGAAGGCTCCAACGACCTCTCGCGTGATTTGTACCCCGGGGAGCCGCTCGCCGTCAAGCCGAGGCCGGAACTTTGTCACTCTTCGTCACGGGATCCGGATGAACAGGCGCGTCCGCTGGAGGTCCGGCTCGTTCTTGGTCCCGGCGACCACCGCCTCGATCGGCTTCAAGGCTTCGCCGACCTGGTTGTCGAAGGAAGCAGCTTCGGCCGGGGGGAACTCACCGCGGACGACGGCGACGATGGCCGGCACGTCGAGGTACAGGACGCCGTCATCCGTCGGAACGCTCGCCGTGGCCGACGTGAACCGCGGGTCCCCGGAGATCGCTCCCTCGCCCCGCTGGACGTCGATCACGTGTTCGACCTGGGAACGCGAGGAGCCGAGAACGGCCACATCCCCGATCACCGCATACGCCACCGGGAGGGCGGCGCCCGAGGCGTACGTGACCTGGATCCCGCTGTGTTCCTCCGTGGCCCAACCAACGGTCTCCCTGGTGACCTGGCACGTTCCCTCGAAGGAGCACGACGCACCGCCGGCGCCCAACGGCAGGCTCTGCAACGTGGTGTCGAGCCACTTCGACGTTGCGTCGGGATCCTTCGTGCCGAACATCAGGACCCCGCCGACCGGGATCGGACCTGCCTCCGGGCTCGCCGCGGCGGCGACATCGCCGGTCAGCTGGGACAGCAGCCCCCCCGGCCCCGTGAGGCCCAGCCGCTTGAACTCTTCGTCCGCGTGCGGATCGCTCGACGAGATGCGGTCGACCTGATCGGTGATCGCGGCGTCGAGGTGCTCGACCGCGTACATCCCGAACGCGTCGTCGGGGATCAGGTCGATCAACTGATTCGGATGGTCGGCCGCCGACAGCGTCTGCCGCTGGACGTCGGAGAGCTTGGTGTCGTCGTACATCATCACCGTGTCGAGGGCCAGCCCGTCGGACTCCGCAGAGACGGAGATCCCGGCGCCGTCGAGCGCATCCAGGCTCGTGACGCCGGTCGTCAGGCCAGCGGCACCCACGACGTCGCCGAACGTGCCGAGGAGCTGACCGGTGTTGACGAAGGCGATACCGAGCCGCGACTGCGGGAGCGCGCCGCTGACGCGCTGGAAGGCAGGGTCGTCCGCGATCGCCGGCCCACCGTGCGCCGTGTCGATGACCGCCGAGACCGCTCCCTCGTCGGATCCCAGGACGACCACGCCGTCGACGATCGCGAACGCCGGATGTTCGGGCGTCGTCGACACGGTGATCTCGACGCCGTCGTGATCGGAGACGTGGAAGCTGGCGCCCTGGCTCTCGAGCCCTGCTCGGAACTTCTGCAGCGACGCGGCGGCGGCGTCCTCGTCATCCGTCGCGATCAGGGCGGCGTAGGACGTCTCCTGCGCGCTCTTCACGTCCACGTAGAGCCCGACCTCCGACCCCACCCATCGCACGTCTTCGTGGGTCATCCCGACATCCCGGAGCAGGTCGTCGAGGGTCTCGTTCAGTCGTTGCTGCAGCCCATCCTGGCCCCCGAGAGCGGGGAACTTCGACGCCATGCGGAGGAGGTTCATCTTCTGGCCGGCGGCCGGATCGAGGTTCGCCGTCACGACGACGTCGGCGCTCGCGGGGATCTTGTCCAGGATCGCTTCGCCGCTGCCGCGGAGCAGCATGAATCCCGCAGCGCCAGCGGCGCCGGCCAGCACCAGGACCGTGGCGAGTGCGATGCCGGCGATCTTGAGCCCGCGACGGGGCGCGGCGGGCGAGGCCTCGCCTCCCTCGGTCACCTCCGCCATGCTGATCGGCAGGGTGCCCTCGGACGGGGCAGGGAAGGAAGAACCGGCTCGCGACGGCGGGTCGAGGCTCCACGTGTCGCCCGGCCGCGCATCCTCGGGCGGGCCCGTCACATCGTCCGTCGGGGGTTGGTCGCTCACGGTGAGGTGTCCTTCCGTCGGCGTTCGGTCGCGCCGAGGTATCGACCGCGCACAACGGCAAGCGTAGTGGCCATCCGTTCCCTCCGCGAGGAACCGGCGGGCTAGGCCTCGAGCACCTCACGGCGGAGCGTGCACGCCTCCAGCCGTTCGGGCAACGGCACCACGCCGATGCCCGGGCCGTCGGGGACCCGCATCGTGCCGTCGCCGTCGAGCACGAACGGCTCGGTCAGGTCCTCCGGGAAGTACCGGGCCGAGGCGCTCGTGTCGTTGGGCAGCGTGAACCCCGGCATCGCGGCGAGGGCGAGATTGGTGGCCCGGCCGATCCCGGTCTCGAGCATCCCGCCGCACCACACCGGGACGCCGGCGCGGAGACAGACGTCATGGACCGCGCGTGCCTCGAGCACGCCGCCGACGCGGCCCTGCTTGATGTTGACGATGCGGCAAGCGCCGAGCTCGAGGGCGGCGGCCGCATCGGCCGCCGACCGGATGGACTCGTCCAGGCACAGATCGGTGCGGATCTGTGCCTGGAGCTTCGCGTGCTGGACGAGGTCCTCGTGATGGAGCGGCTGTTCGATCATCAACAGGTCCAGGTCGTCGAGCGCGCGGAAGACGTCGACGTCATCGAGGGCGTACGCGGCGTTCGCGTCGACCGACAGGAGGACGTCCGGATGGTCGGCCCGGATCGCCGCGACCCGGTCGAGGTCCACCCCGGGCGCGATCTTGAGCTTGATCCGCCGGTAGCCGTCGGCGAGGTACGCGTCCACCTGGGCGCGCAGCTCATCGGCGGTCTCAGTGATGCCGACCGACACGCCGCAGACGACGTTCTCCCTGACCGCTCCCAGGTACGAGGCGAGCGACTCGCCGCGCCGTCGCAGCTCGGCGTCCAGCACCGCGTTCACGAGGGTCGCCTTCGCCATCGGGTTGCCCCGGACGAAGCCGAAGACATCGTGCAGCGACTCCGCCGACACCTCCGGCTCGTGGAGCAGGGTGGGCCCGAGGAACGTCTGGATCGCACTCCAGGCGCTCTGGTTCCACTCCGAACTGAAGGCGGGCTCGATGTCGGCGACGCATTCACCCCATCCCTCGGTGTCGTCGGTCTCGACCCGGACGACGACGCACTCCTTGCGCGTCGCGATCCCGAACGACGTTCGGAACGGCCGCACGAGCGGCAGCCCGACCAACCGGAGCTCGATGCGACGGACCCTGGTCATCGCGCCGCCTCCTCCTTCGCGAACAGATAGCAGGAGCGCTCGCGATCGAACGCGACCCCGATCTCGCCGCGCGCCATCGCCCCCTCGACACGCGCCGCCACGTCGTTCCGCCATCGGCGCGCCTCCTCCGGATCGCGCTTTCGCAGATCCTGATGATCGACCGGGATCGGGATCTGCGTGCTCGGCCCGGTGATCGATCGTGGGCCCGGCTCGCGGACGAGGTCCCAGCGAACCATGAACCGATCGCTCCGCTCTCCGACGTTGAGGTCGTCCGTCATCGCGCCGTAGTAGTCGCGCGTGAACCCGTCCACGACGGCACCGAGCTTCCCGAGGTTGAGCCACGCGTTGCGCGCGAGGAGCGGGTCGAACGTCCACCGCACCACGTGGATCCGTTGCTCCAGCGCCTGAGCACGCTGGGCGAGCTTCAACGCGTACCCCACGCCCCGGCGGCGGCGGTCCGGCACCGCCGCAAGCATGTGCGAGTGGACGTGCAGTCCATCTCCGTTCACGCCTGCCCAGCCGAGGACGAACCCGATCAGGTCGGAGCCGTCGAACGCCCCCCAGCACACGTTGCCGCTCGCCGCCAAAGCGCGGACCACCTCACGATCGATCCGCTGGCCACCCCAGGTCGCCTGGATCACCCCGTTGATCAGTTCGGCGTCATCGACGCCGGGCAGCGGCCGGAGCTCGACGCCCGCGCCGCGTGCCGCGGCGCGGGCGAGCACCCAGGCGTCCGTCATGGCGGCGAGCGTAACAACGCGGAGACCCGCGCCGATGGCGCGGGTCTCCTCGAGGACCTGTGGCTTCGGTGGCGGCTATCCGCCGGCGGGAGGGGGAAGCTCTTGCCACTCGACATCGTCGAGGTCGCTCCCCTGCTTCCGCTTCCAGAACGTGATCGCGGCTCCGATCGCCGCGAGGATCGCCGTCAACTTGAGGAGCTTCCGGAAGAAGCCCTTCTTCTTCTTGCCCGTTCCTTCGCTGTCGTCGCCCAAGGGAACCCTCCTCGTCATGAGCCTGGATGACTCGAACCACCGACCCTTACCCGATCACGGCTCTCCGAAGGGTAGCCGCTCCCCTCGACGTTCGGGAAGGGCCTGCTCAGAGGGCGTTGCGCGAACGAGCCTGCGCGGCGTTCTTCGCGTGCGATCGTGGGCCCGGATGGACTTGAACCATCGACCTCTTCTTTATCAGGGATATCTGAGGGGTGGCCGCTACTCTGCGCGTTTCGGAAAGGGCCTGCTCAGAGCGTGTGGGCATGTGTCTCACGATGGTCGTTGAAGGACATGGCGATCCATGGTCTGCCACCGCGTGCCACCGCGTTCGGTGTCATCACCCGCCGGGGTGCTCTTCGCGTTCGTCGTATTGGCGGATCGTCCTGCGCATGCGGATCAACACGTGGATGAGGTAATCGAGTTGATCACGGTCAAATAAGTAGCGGTCGTCGCCGAGGCTCAGCTCCGCCGCACCACGTCCGCGCTCGCCCTCTATGAACAAGACCTCCATCGACGAGACTGGCGTAGGCTTGCTCATCTCCGCCTCCTGATGATCCACCGGAGAGTCAGCGCCTTCGGGATTGACACCCTACGACGTCCAGAAGATTCACGGACGGGTACACAGCGCGCGAGTTTCCGCCGTGTGATGAGCAAGAGGCGTGCGTCGAGTCCCACGCGCGGAGTGGGGGCGTCACGAGTGTCGGGCATAGAAGGAAGGCTTGACACTCGTCTGTGGCCCGAGCAGAGTCGCAAGTCACGAGTCACGGCACAGTCCCCCCGGTGCAGCGCCCGCTCTAGTGGGTGCCTCTCAGAAAGGAGACCCCATGCGGCGCGGACTTCTGCTTCTGTCGACGGTCCTCATCTGCCTCGCCCTTGCGCCCGCAGCATCCGCCAAGAAGCCGACGAGGCAGATCAATCCGAGTCAGGATGACGTCGTCATCACCGACCAATGCGCCTTTCCGGTCCTCGGCCACATCGATGGCATCGAGATCGTCAAAACGTGGACCGACGATGCAGGCAACCCCGTCAAGCAGATCGTCACCTTCCCCGGCAACAGGCTGACTCTGACCGATCTGGATGCAGGCACGTCGGTCACCGTAATGGGGACTGGATCGTCCCAACTCCGAGCCGAGCCGGGCGGCTCGGTCTCCGCCCGGGCGATGGGTCACGGGCTTTTCTTCCCCAACCCGCTCACCGGGGAGCCGGGGATCTGGTATCTGAGCGGCCAAGGGAAGGCCACCATCGACTCGCAGGGGAACGTGACTTCGGCCGAGCTCGCGGGCAGGCTCGTTGATCTCTGTCCATCGCTCGCGTCGTAGCTTCGCTCGTGCAGCGTTCCGTGACCTCCTCCGGACGGATCGCGAATACTGAGGGATGCGCGAGTGCCCGGCTGCGTGGCGGTTCGGCGTGAGCGTCGGGGAGCACCGGGAGCTCAAGGAGGGAACGCGATCGCAAAGGTCCGGGGCCGTTCTTGTGCTGGAGGACAGAGCTAGGTCAGAGACACGCCGGCGGACCAGGAGCCGAGGAGCTACACGGCACTTCCACTTGGCTGGGATTGTGGTGCTCGGCGGCGATGATGAGCACTACCGCCATGATGACCACACCCACGACGATCCAACGCCTCATGCCGAGCCCATCACCATCAGCGAGGAACGCAGTACGAGGAAGTGGACGCACCTTCGGGAGTCCAACTACCGGCGATCACCTGTCCGTAACACACGCAGTGGCAGCGCGAACGATCCTGGACGAGGGACATCGTCACGACAACGAACAAGGCGATCGCCAGGAGAACACGTAGGCCACGTCGATGGGCTGAGACATTCCGCATTCCGGACTCGGGGCAGACAGCGCAGGCCCAGCCAAGCGATCCGTGAGGATCAACAGCCGGCCAACCGCGTTTGTCACTCTTCGGGCAGCCCGCAACTCTCAGAGCTGCGGATCTCGAGTGGGCCTGGATGGACTTGAACCATCGACCTCTTCCTTATCAGGGAAGCGCTCTAACCGAGCTGAGCTACAGGCCCGTGCCGTCAGATATCGAAGAACGCGAGGACCTCATCGAGGGTAGCCAGGCTTCCAGAACGCGTCAAACGAACCCCGTCAGCCCCGCTGACGCTCGGAGAGCGTGACCTCGACGCCACCGACGATGTCACTGATCAGGTTGTACAGGAGCGCGATGAACACCGACAGCGCCGTCCACACGAGCGCGAACACGCATCCGACGAAGAAGAGCCAGGTGAAGATCTTCGTTCCGTCGATGATGGCCGGCGTGCATCGGTACGTGCCCTGATCCGGCTTCACCAGGCACCCGATCCATTGCGCCATCGTGTCGGTGACGCCGGCGGCCTGGAGCACCAGGAAGATGATCAGCAGCGCGAGCCAGAACACGAGCATCATGCAGAACGAGAACAGGAGCGAATATCGGAACACCGAGACCAAGCCGAAACGCCTGATCGTGACCTTGGTCCGCCGTGGCTCCCCGAAGCCGTGCGAACGCTCAGCCCGGCGTGGCCGGACCGCGCCGCCCAGCTCTACGTCGATGACGGGAGCGTCGGGGGTCGTCGTCTGCGGGAAGGGATCTTCAGCCGTCGTGGTCATCCTCGCACCGGGGAAGGTTGTAAGGGTACGCCGACCCGAGGGCAAGCACCCGGAAGCCCCGGATCAAGTTCGGAACGGGCCCTGGCCCGCGAACAGGAACCGCACGTGGGCAACCGCGGCGGCCGCCAGCAGGACCGGGGCGACCACCCAGGAGGCCGGCTCGACATCGCTGAGGAGCAGCAAGCCGCCCAGTCCGACGCCGGCGCCCCCGAGGGCGAGCAGCGCGTCGAGGACCCGGTGAGGGAGCCGGGTCCGGAGCGGGAACGCGGCCAGCAGCAGCAGGGCGGCGGCCGCCAGGAGGAACGACCAGCCAGCCACCGGGTCCATGGGGCGAGGATACGGGTCGGTCAAGCGGCCGTGGGGCGGTACCGATGCAGCCCGTGTGGAAGGCTGCGCGCATGGCATGGAGCCGGCCTGGTGTTTCCTGTGCCGGATCGAACGGAGCGGGGCGGACCCGCGCATCGCGTGGGGTCTCGATGCACGGGACGACGAGGGCGACCCGGAAGATCGGCCGGGTCCGATGACCCTCGCCCAGGCGAGCTACCTCCGGTTCTTGTGTGATGAGTTCGGGGAGACGTTCGATGCCTCGCTGACCGACGGCCAGTCCGCGATCGTCGTCGCGAGCTTCCACGACGAGCCGATGACGGAGGCGCAGGCTCGGACCCTGTTCTTCCTCAGCCAGGCCGTCGGCATGGAGGCCCAGACCGGCCTCACGTACGGCCAGGCGCGATCGAAGATCAGGAGCCTGGTCGCGATCCGCGGCCTCAAGTCCGCCTGAGCAGGCGGGCCCTCCCAGTCGTAGCGCGACGGGTCGCAGCGTCCTGCGATGATGCGGACCGTGGCCATGGCGATCCCCGTCCCCGACCCCGATGACGATGCTCGCCTCGGTCTTCGCCTGGCGCTCATCGGTCTCGGCGGCGTCCCGCTGACGATCGTGCTCGTCGGCCTGGCGCCGCACGGGCTCCGGGCGGGTCTCTACCTGGTCGGCCTCGGCGCCGTAGCCCTAGTCTCGCTCGTGGGAGGGGCTCGGGGGAGGCGCGCCCTGAGCGCCGGCACGGCGCTCAGGGCGCGCGCGATCGCGGGCGCCATCCTGGGGTTCTGGCTCGGGATCACGGCGGCCGTCCTGTGGTTCTGGACGGTGGTCGGAGTCACGTTCTGAGGAGGCTGAGCGCGTGGCGACCGTGAACGTCGAGAGCGATCTCCGGATCATCCTGTGGATCCAGGCCATCCGCGCGTTCCTCTACGGGTTCGGGGCGGTGATCTTGGGTTCGGTGCTCGCGGCCAGTGGCGCGAGCGCGCTCGAGGTCGGGCTGGTCGGCGCGGCGATCCTGGCCGGGATGGCGTTAGCCGCGATCGTCGTCGGCATCGTCGGCGACCGTTCCGGTCGCCGACGAACG
>Ga0307296_10000460_pt1 | contig 19329 bp, 20 predicted proteins | sample ER_DNA_153_FD_194467 | JGI IMG/M metagenome (GOLD analysis project Ga0307296, IMG submission 194467) | Bulk soil microbial communities from the East River watershed near Crested Butte, Colorado, United States - ER_DNA_153 | ecosystem: Environmental > Terrestrial > Soil > Floodplain | place... | reverse complement strand
CCCCCCGGGCCCGCCTCGCGCCGCGCCCCCCCCCCCCCCCGGGGGGGGGGGCGCCCCCCCGCCCCCCCCCGCCGCAACGCTTGCGCGAACGCCTCCGCGATGGCGTCATCGGCCACCTCACGGTTCCCGGAAGCGAGAAGCACCGACCGCCAGAGGCGGGCGCCATGCTCCCTGTAGACGCTCTCGAGCTTCCGCTCGACCTCGTCATCCATCGGTCCCGGGTGATCGCGCTTGACATCCGCCTCCACGGCCTCATCCTGCACGTCGAGTGGACAGGAGCCGAAGCGCTCAGGTTCCTTAACAGCCTGGACGTTTCTCGCTCTCAGCCCGCGGGTAGGTCCCTGGGGTGCCCCGCCCGAGAAGCCTTCTCGCGTTGGTGATATGCGCTGCGGTGGGCTGTTCGGGTCCGGCGACCACGTTCGAGGCTTATCGGTCAAAGTCCGCCGACGCCGCACAAGAGGTGGTCTCGCAGGCTCGCACCGCGATCCTCACGGCCCCTCTCGCCGGTCAGGACCGGCTCCTCAGCTCGGCGGTCGCAGTGCAGCTGGAGGACGCGGAGAAGGCCGCTGCGAAGGCGGTTGAGAGCTTCGCCTCGGTGCAGCCTCCGGATGCGCGTGCCGACGAACTGCGCGCGCGCATCCTCCCCCTCTTGCAACGAGCGTCCGACGCGATCACGCGGATGCGGTTCGCCGCCAGGCGAGAGGACATGGCCGCGGTGCTTCACGTTCGGTCCTCGTTGATCGAGCCGGCCGACGTTCTCGACAGGTGGGCTGAGTTGGCCGCATGAACCTCAAGCGCGTGTTCCAGGTCTTCCTCGGGGTGCTCACTGCGTTCGGCGGGTTCGTGGACATGGGAGACCTCGTCGCGAACGCCCAGACGGGCGCCCGGTTCGGGATGGGTCTCGCGTGGGCCGTGGTCGTCGGCGTGATCGGCATCGTGATCTACGCCGAGATGGCCGGACGGGTCGCGGCGCTTTCCGGACGTCCGGTCTTCGACGTCGTGCGCGAGCGCCTCGGCGCTCGACCCGCTCTGGTGAACCTGGTCGCGTCGTTCTTCATCAACCTGCTGACGCTCACCGCGGAGATCGCGGGTCTGGCCGTCATCATCGAGCTGGTAACCGGAGTGAACTATCTGCTCTGGGTCCCGCTCGCCGCCGTCGCGGTGTGGCTCGTCATCTGGAAGGTGAAGTTCTCCGTGATCGAGAAGGCCTTCGGTCTCACGGGACTCCTGATCTGCATCCTGGTCGTCGCACTCTGGAAGCTCGGACCCGACTGGGGAGGGCTCGCCCACGCCGCGCTCGAGCCCGCGATCCCCACCACCGAGACCGGGCTCACCTACGCGTTCTTCGCGATCGCCTTGCTCGGCGCCGCGATGACCCCGTACGAGGTCTTCTTCTTCTCCTCCGGAGCGGTGGAGGACGGGTGGTCGCCGACCGACCTGAACCTCAATCGCGCGAACGTCTACATCGGGTTCCCGTTGGGTGGCGTGCTCTCGCTGGCGATCATGGCGTCCGCGGCCGTCGTCCTCCGGCCGAGGGGGATCACCGCGGACACGCTGGGGCACGTGACGCTGCCGGTAGCGCTCGGGCTCGGGAAGCTCGCGGTGGTGATCCTGCTGATCGGGATGTTCGCGGCGATCTTCAGCGCGGCGATCGAGACCGGATTGTCGGCCGGCTACACCGTGAGTCAGTTCTTCGGATGGCAATGGGGCAAGTACGTTCGGCCGCGGGAGGCCGCGCTTTTCCACGTCGTGGTGATCGGCTCGATCTGTCTGGCGGTCGGGATCGCGCTCACGACGCTCGACCCGATCAAAGTCACCGAGTACTCGATCGTGCTCTCGGCGGCCGCTCTGCCGCTCACCTATTTCCCGATCCTGATCGTGGCCAACGATCCCACGTACGTCGGCGAGAAAACGAACTCGAAGCCGCTCAACGCGATCGCGTTCGTCTACCTGGTGATCTTGGTCGTGGTGGCCGTAGCGACGATCCCGCTGATGATCCTGACGAAAGGGGGCGGCTAGGTGCGGATGAGCGACCTTCTCGGCGCGCAGATCCTGGACGCCGGAGGGACGACGATCGGCAGGGTGTACGACGTCCGCCTCGTTCAGAACGGGCCGCCGATCGGTCCGTTCGGAGCGGCGCTGCGGGTCGAGTCGCTGCTCATCGGCGCGACCGCCATCGGTGCTCGTCTCGGGTTCGAACGCAACGATGTCCGGGGGCCGTGGCCAGTCCGGGTCGCCTTCGACGCCCTCCGCGGCGGGATCCAGGTCCCGACGTGGGAGCAGATCGCCTCCATCGAGCAGGGCAAGATCCGCCTCCGGGTCCCTTCGGACCAGCTGGCAAGGTCCGTTCGCCCCGAGGTCGAAGCGGGGAGGGTCGTCGATGCAGGGCTCGAATTGCTCGACCGGCAGATGATCGACATCAATGAGCGGATGGCGGGCAACGTCGACGACCTCGAGCTGACGTTCCCCTCGGACGGCGGTCCGCCTCTGGTGACCGCCATCCTCGCGGGCCCCGGAGCCCTCGCTCGCAGGATCGGAGGCCGGATCGGCGGGACGATCGCGTCGATCCACGAACGTCTGCAGGAACGAGGGGTCGAAGGACCGGCCCGGGTCTCGTTCGGCGCGGTCACCTCGATCGGCAGCGACGTGCGACTCTCGGTCTCACGTCAGGATCTCGAGATCCACCGGTTCGAGCGGTGGGCCCGCGACACGATCATCGCGAAGATCCCGGGCAGCTGATCGCTCAGGCGCGGGTCACGAAGTTCACGAGCTTCGGTGCGCGAACGATCTCCTTCACGACCTCGCGATCGGCGATCGCGCGCCGGGCCTTCTCGGATGCACGGGCAAGCTCCAGCACCCGGGCTTCGTCGGCGTCGGCCGGCACATCGATCTTGTCGCGGACCTTCCCGTCTACCTGCACGACCAACGTCACGGTGTCCTCCGCGGCGAGAACCTCGTCGTACTCGGGCCAGCTTGAGACGTGGACCGACTCCCCGTGGCTCAGGACCTCTCGCCAGAGCTCCTCGGCGGCGAACGGCGCGAACGGCGCGAGCATCTGGACGAGCGCCTCCGCGGCCCCTCGCGCCGCTCCGCCCGAATCCATCGTCGAGCGCATCTCGTTGGTCAGCACCATCAGCTTCGAGATGGCGACGTTGAAGCGGAACCGCTCCATGTCGTTGGTCACGCCCTTGATCGTCCGGTGGGTCAGGCGAACCAGCCCGACAGGCTGCTCGCCGACACCCTCCGCTGCCTCCCCGACCGTGGCGAACACGCGCCCGAGCCATTGATGCGTGCCCGGTCGCCGGTCCGGATCGCCGGCGATCAGCTGCCAGTCGATGTCGTCCTCGAAGGGGCTCGCGAACAGCATCGTGAGCCGGATGCTGTCGGCCCCCCACCGCTCGACCAGCGGCATCGGCCCGGCGACGTTGCCCTTCGACTTGGACATCGACGCGCCGCCGTAGATCACCTGCCCCTGGTTCATCAACCGTGGGAACGGCTCGATGTAGGGCACCATCCCGGCGTCGTGCAGCGCCTTGGTAAAGAAGCGTGCGTAGAGGAGGTGCAAGATGGCGTGCTCGACTCCCCCGGTGTACTGGCTGACCGGCCACCGTTCGACGTCCTCCGGCCGGAACGGGCCCTCCTCGGAGCCCGGGGAGCAGTAGCGGAAGAAGTACCAGCTCGAGTCGACGAATGTGTCCATCGTGTCCGTATCGCGTCGCGCGTCACGACCGCACTTCGGACAGGTGGTCTTGACGAACCGGTCGTGACGCGCGAGCGGCGACATGCCCCCCGGTCGGAAATCCACGTCTTCGGGAAGCTCGACCGGCAGGTCGGCCTCGGGCACCGCGACCTCGCCGTGCTCATCGCAATGGATGATCGGGATCGGCGCGCCCCAGTACCGCTGTCGCGAGATCAGCCAATCCCGGAGGCGGAACGTGACGGCGGGACGACCGAGCCCCTGTTCCTCCAGCCAATTCGCCACCTTCGAGATCGACTCCGGCGAGCGTTGGCCGTCGAAGGGCCCGGAGTTCACCATCACGCCTTCGTGGTCGTAGGCCTCCGTCATCGAGCCGGAGCCACGCTCCTCGCCGGGCGACTGGATCACCACGCGGATCTCGAGGTCATGCTCGCGTGCGAACTCGAAGTCGCGCTGATCGTGCGCCGGCACACCCATCACGGCCCCCGTGCCGTACTCCATCAGCACGTAGGGCGCCACGAACGCCGGCACCCGAGCACCGTTGACCGGGTTCACGACGTGGACACCGAGCGGCACGCCTTCGCGGCTCTCGGCCTGCTCGCGGTTCGTGAGCGGCGTGGCCTGGAGGCGATCGACCATCACACGAGCCGCCTCCGAGCTGCCTCCCACGTTCGCCAGCTCCGACACGAGTGGATGCTCGGGCGCGAACACGAAGAACGTCACCCCCCAAAGCGTGTCGGGCCGGGTGGTGAAGACCTCGACATCGTCGCCGGTCTCCTCGACGGTGAACCGAACCGTGGCTCCCTCGGAGCGCCCGATCCAGTTCCGCTGCATCATGATCACGCGATCGGGCCACTCATCCAGCGTCTCCATGTCGTCGAGCAGACGCTGCGCGTAGTCGGTGATCTTGAAGAACCACTGCGTGAGATCCTTCCGGACCACCGCCGTCCCGCATCGCTCACAGAAGCCGTTGATCACCTGCTCGTTGGCGAGGACCGTCTGGTCGTTCGGGCACCAGTTCGTCGGGGCGTTCTTCCGATACGCGAGGCCCATGTGGAAGAGCTTCAGGAACAGCCACTGGGTCCAGCGGTAGTACTCCGGGTCGCTCGTGTGTAGGCGGCGGGTCCAGTCGAAGGACATCCCCAGCCGCTTGAACGAGCGGGCCTGCTGCTCGATGTTCTCGTAGGTCCACTCCTTGGGGTGGATGCCCCGCTTGATCGCCGCGTTCTCGGCCGGGAGACCGAACGAATCCCAGCCGATCGGATGCAGGACGTTGTGACCCTGCATCGCCCGGAATCGAGCCACGGCGTCCCCGCCGCTGAATGCCTCGGCATGGCCGAGGTGGAGGTCGCCCGAGGGGTACGGGAACATGTCGAGCGCGTAGAACCGGGGCCGCTGGTCGTCGGGGTCGTCGGAGGCGCGGTAGAGCCCCTCCTCCTCCCAGACGCGCTGCCACTTCGGCTCGATCTCGGCGGGTTCGTATCGGAGTGCCATCGTCAGGGCATGGTAGCGGAGCCTGACGGGCATCTTGCCCGGGGGCCGAGGCCGCGGTCTACCCCGTGATCTAGGGAGGAAGCGAACCAGTCACCAGGAGCGCTGGGATCTCCTCGGCCGGGACAGGCCGCGCGAAGTAGAACCCCTGACCCAGGGTGCATCCCGCGACACGCAGGAACGCAAGCTCCTCGGCCGTCTCGATCCCTTCGGCAAGCGGCGTCATGCCCAAGCCGTGCGCCAACTGCACCATGGCCTCGACCATGCGGCCGGAGTCGGCGTCGCGATCGACCTCGTGGATGAAGGTTCGGTCGATCTTCAGGATATCGACGGGCAGGTGTTTCAGCCGCGCGAGCGAGGAGTAACCGGTCCCGAAGTCGTCGATCGCCAGGGTGAGTCCCCATGCATGAAGCTCCGACAGGACCCGTTGAGTCCGATCGGGGTCGGCCATCGCCGTCGACTCCGTGATCTCGACGACGACGTCATGCGGATCAACGCCAGCGCTCGAGAGCTTCTCCATCATCTTCTCCGTCAGATGACCCGACCAGAGCTGGCGCGGCGACAGGTTGAAGCCGACACGCAGGTCGAGCCCCTCCGCCTCCCAGGCCTTCCGCTGGCGAGCGACCTCATCGATCACCCAGTCACCGATCGCCTCGATCAGCCCGAGCTCCTCCGCGATCGGGATGAACTCGCCGGGCGCGACGAGGCCGCCGCCGGGTTCGCGCCACCGGATCAGTGCTTCGACGCCGGAGACCGTTCCCTCCGCGAGATCCACGACCGGCTGCCAATGGAGGACCCAGTGCTGCTGTTCCACCGCTCGACGGAGCCGCGTGGTGAGCGAGAGCCGCTCGACGGCGTCGTCCGCGCCACTGGCGTAGACCACGTAGCCGCCCGGCTCGGCCCTCTTCGACTGATACATGGCGGTGTCGGCGTTTTTCAACAGGCTCGTCGCGTCATCTGCGTCCTGCGGGAAGAGGCTCACCCCGATCGAGGCGGACACGAAGAACTCCACGCCGCCCAGGTCGAACGGCTCCTGGAGCGCCTCGTGGACCCGTGTCGAAACCGACTCCGCCACGAGCACCGCAGCTTCGGTCCCGGAAACCGGGCCCATCCCGCGCTCGAGGTCGGCGAGCAGGAGGAGGAACTCGTCGCCGCCCTGCCGCGCCACCATGTCGGTCTCCCGGGTACATCCGCGGAGGCGGTCGGCGAGCTGCCTCAGGAGCTCGTCGCCCGCATGGTGTCCGAGGGAGTCGTTCACGAGCTTGAAGTTGTCCAGGTCGAGGTAGAGGACGCCGACGCCGAGGTCGTGCCGGCGCGCACGAGCGATCGCCGTCTCGAGCATCTCCTCGAAGAGGACACGATTGGGCAGGCCGGTGAGTTTGTCGTGATACGCGAGGAACGCCACCTGCTCTTCCGCGCGTTTGCGTTCGGTGATGTCGAAGATCACGCCCTGGATCAGCCAGGGTTCGCCGGCTTCGTCGTCGATCGGGTAGGCCTGTTCGAGGACCCAGTGGATCGTGCCGTTCTCGTGCACCATCCGGTACTCGTGGTTGAGGGGCTCGTGCGTGTTGTACGCGTGCCGGTACTCGTCCCACGCGCGGTCGATGTCTTCCGGGTGCACGTGATGCCGCCACGCGTACGGGTTGGTCAGCCATTCCTCCTGACTGATCCCGAGCAGCTCCACGACCTGCGGGCTCACGTAGATGGACTCCGAGTTCTCATCCACCGGGTCCAGGTAGACGACCGCAGGGATGTGCTCCACGAGCGCCCGGTATTTCGCTTCGGCCTCGAAGCGTGCGGCCCGGCCGGCCTCCAGCTCGGTGCGGTCCCGGAGGGTGACGACCAACAGCGGCGTGGTGGCTTCGATCCTGCCGACGTGCACCTCCACGGGGAGTTCTCCGCCGTCCCGGCGCGTGCACGTGGTTTCGAACGACGAGCCCGCCAGGTGTGAGGAGAGATCGGTTGCGAGCAGTCTCGCCACCTGCTGCCCGAGGAGCTCACCTCGATCGAAGCCGGTCAGTCGCTCGCACGCGGCGTTCGCGTAGATGATCTCGCCCCCCGTCTCGGCCACCACGAGCGACTCAGGGGTGGCCTCCAGGAAGGAACCGGGCGTGAGCACGTCGGAGAGCCGCCCGAGGGCAGCTTCGAAGAGGGTCGCGGCCGGGACGGAGGTCATGCTGGTGTCATCGGCCGATGCGATGGCCGACATGAGAAGCGCTGGAGGTGCGCTGGCCTGCTAGGGGTTCGAAGGGCGCTCCTCGATGTCCCAAGGCGACCCGTGGTCGTTCAGGAGGTCGAGGAACGGGCCGGGCTCGAACGCCTCTGGACCCAGGACGCCCGCGCCCGACCAGACGCCGCCCGCGAGCAGCTCGAGGGCGATCACGGGGTTGATCGCGGTCTGCCAGACGACCGCCTGGGCCCCGTCCCGTCCCCAGGTGTCCTCGTTGTCGACCACGTGATGGAGATACACCTCCCGAGGGGAGCCGTCCGTTCCCGTCCCCGTCACCCACGTGCCGGCGCAGGTCTTGCCGGTCATCCGATCGCCGAGGCTCATCGGGTCGGGCAATGCCGCCGCGACCACGTCCCGCGGCGAGACCTCCACACCATCGATACGAACCGGTTCGGTCCGATCCAGCCCCAGCCTGTGAAGGGTCTTCAAGACCTCGATGAATTCGTCCCCGATGCCGTACTTGAACGTCACCCGCCGGCAGTCGATCCACCTCGGTACGAGCACGACCTCTTCGTGCTCGACGTTCACGCACTCGACGGGACCGATCCCTTCGGGGAACGTGAAGGTCTCCGGATCGCTGAACGGCTCGGTGGTGAACCAGCCGCGATCCTTCTGCCAGATGACGGGAGGGTTCAGGCACTCCTCGATCGTGGTCCAGATCGAGAAGCTCGGCGCGAAGTCGTAGCCCTCGACGACCAGGTCGGCGCCGTCCCGGACGCCGATCTGGTCGATCTCGCTGAACAGCTCATCCGCGGCATAGCGGGCGAACACGTCCGACAAGCCCGGTTCAACGCCCATGCCGAGCACCGCGAGGAGCTCTCGTTCCTGCCACTTGTCCGAGCGCGCGAACTGTTCGTCCCCCAGCTTGACCCCCACGTCCTCGAACGGCCGGTCGGGATGTGGCTGCGACAGCGACATCGCCATGTCCATGTAGGTGGCGCCCGCGGCGAAGGCACCCTCGAACACCGACATCACGAAGCGAGGGTCGACCGCGTTCAAGATCACATCGCACCTCTTGGTTCGGGCGAGCTCGGCGACGGCCGCGGCGTCGCTCGCGTCGACGCGGGCGGCGGAGAAGCGGCCGTCGCCGTAGCGGTCGACGACGCGGGTGGCCTTCGATCCAGCGTGGTCGGCGAACACGACGTGTTCGAAGAAGTCACGCCGAGCGGCGATGGGCGCGAACGCCGAGCCGACACCACCGCTCCCCACGACCAGGATCCTCATGGGCGCGGAGTGTATCGGTCACCACGAGCGCGGCCGACGGGTATGACTTCGGCCCCGTCACGAAGAGATGCAAGATGAAACGGGAACCGGCCCCCGAGGGGGCCGGTTCCCATTCAATGCGGTGTATCGACCTTACGGCCGCTGGCGTTCACACCTCACGAAGTTGTCACTGCCGGGACCACCGACCCCGAGGTCGTTGGCACCGGCACCTCCGTCCAGGTGATCACTGCCGGCTCCGCCGTACAGCCGGTCGTTGGCGGCGCCACCGAACAACCGGTCGGCGCCACCACCGCCACGGAGCTCGTCACGGCCGCGGCCACCCCGGAGAGTGTCCGCCCCGCTCCGACCCCGCAGCAAGTCGGCCCCGCGCCCACCGATCAGGACGTCGTTGCCACCGAACCCGGTCAGGGTGTCGTTCCCACCGAGGCCGCAGATGACGTCTGCGGCACTGGTGCCCACCAGGACGTCGGGACCGGAGGTCCCCACGACCTGGTTCCGCGGGTCGCCCACGTGGCCGGGGCAATTCGGCTGTTGCACGACGCCCCGGATGACCCTGTGACCGAGGAAGCAACGGGCGCAGGAATCCGCGGTCGTGATGTCGCCGTCGCTGTTGAGATCCACCTTGCCGTTATCGGCAGCGACCGGCTCCGCGGGACCGAAGCCGCACGGGTCCGTCCCCGCGAGGTCGTTGCCGAGGATGTCGGCCGTTCCCACGACGTTGAAGGAGCAGTCGTCCTGGTCGATGGTCTCGTCGCCATTCGAGTCCACCAGGCCGTTGATCGTCGACCAGGCGAAGTCCGAGTCACCGACGTCGGGGTTGTCCGGTTGCAGGAAGTTGAAGACGGTGGGGAGCGGTCCCGACCAGCCGAACGCGCCATCGGTGACGGTGATCGTGACCCCGTCCGCGGTGCCGTCGTATCCGACGAGCGTGCAGTCATCCGCTGCAGTGATCGTTCCGCTGCCGGCGATGCCCGCGTTCGGGACAAGCAGCCACAGATCGCAGTCGAGCGCGCCGTTGATGATGGCCGTGTCGCCATAGAAGGCGTTCGAGTCATCGGCGCCATCGGCCACACCGTCTCCGTTGAGGTCTGCCAGCCCCGAATAGACAGTCGGAGAGAGGCCGCCACTGAACGGAGCGGCCGCAGCCGGGCCCGCGAACGTCAGCTGAGCGTAGAACGCCGTCAGCACGAACACGCCGAAGATCGCGAGCCTGCGGCGCGCTGTTCCGGGATGTACGGTCGAGTGGATCGCACTCATACACGTGCTCCTTTCGAGGTCGGCACGTCGATCGTGCCAGAGCGCTAAGAGATGAGGCGTCCATAAGCCTCGGTTCCCACCCCGCTCGGTCGCTGCCCTGGATCGCCAAACCAGTCTCCGACGCACCAGGACCCCCGAGACGGCACCCCTCCTTTCGCTTCTGCGAAATCCGCCGGCACGCCACCTCTTCGCTTCTGCGAAACTCCTTCGAACCTACCATCCCACTCGCCCAGACTCAATCTGACGTCGAAACCCCCAGGCGGGCTAGGTAGAAACCCGCGATCGAGCGGCACGTGGAGCGGCGAGACGTTTCCGTTCGGACAAGTGCAACGTGCTGGAGGCGTCGGATATCTGAAAGACGCAACAGACTAGCGTCGATCTGTGAAGAGGGTTTGAGCGTGGAGCCCTACGAGACCTTCTTCGCCGGGTCTCCGCCCTGCGCGCACGGGATGACGTGAAGGTTCGGGATGGCTCGGTCCACGCCCAAGAGGTCGAGCACCTTCCCGACCCCATCGTGGGCGCCGTGAAGCACGATGCAACCCGTGGGCAAGGCGTTGACCGATCCGATGATCGCACCGACGCCGCTGGAGTCCATGAACGTGAGGTCCGCCATGTCGATCGTGATCGGGCCGCCTCGAGAAACCGCATCCGCGATCGCCACGTTCATGATCGGAACGGTCGCCATGTCCAGCTCTCCCGTGAGGAAGAACATGCTCGGACCGTGAGCAGTGATACCGAAGTCGCCCATCGTGGAACCCTTCTCGAGGGGTCGGAGGGCGGCCAGTCAGGCAGGCGCCGACGGTCCAGGCGACCGTGAAGTGTTGCTCACAGAGGATACGTCTTTCGGCCGGACCGCGGACCTCGGTCAGGCACGCCTCACGAAGTAGAGCACCGCGAGCACGATCAGGACGATCACGACGATGCCAACGATCCCGACTCCTCCAACAGCAGCAAGCATGTTTCCTCCTTCGCTTCGTTCCCGACCGCTTACCCTCCGCGCTGGGCCGTGGAAACGTTGACTCTGGGCCACTACGGCCAGGTCTTCGCCAGCGACTGCTCTGCGAGGCGATTCCGGACGCGCACCTCGATCGAATGCGGCACTAGCATCGCACCTCGTGTTCACCGTTGAGCAGCGGCATGCTCTCCGCGAGCGCGTGCTGGGGCTCGCGGAGGACGATGAGCGTGTGGTCGCCGGCGCCGTGGTGGGCTCGCTTGCCGTTGACGCCGGGGACCGCTTCTCCGACGTGGACCTTACCTTCGGCATCGCCGACCATGTGCGGGTCGCTGACGTGCTCGACGACTGGACGCGCCTGCTTGTCGGCGAGCTTGACGCGGTGCAGCTTGCCGACCTCGAGCGTGGACCGACCACCTACCGCGTGTTCCTGCTACCGGAGGCGCTGCAGTTCGACCTCTCGATGACACCGGCAGCGCGGTTCCGTCCCGCTGGGCCGCGATTCCGGCTCCTCTTCGGCGAGACGGCGGCGGGTGAGTCCGAGGTTCTTCCCTCAGGCGACCTCTTCATTCCCACGCCGGGGATCGCAGGGACCATCTTCGGGTGGGGCGTGATCTACGCGCTCCACGCGCGCGCATGCATCGAGCGCGGGCGTGTCTGGCAGGCCGAGCATTACGTCGGTGCTGTGCGCGACCACTCGCTCTCGCTTGCCTGTCTCCGCGAGGGGCTCCCCGCGGCGCAGGCGCGCAGCTACGACGATCTCTCCGCTGAGACCCTTGCTCGATCCGAGGATGCTCACGTCGGTGCAGTCGAACCTGCCGCGCTCCGAGCAGCTCTCGCCGCGTCCGTTCTCACACTCCTACGGGAGGGAGTGGAGGCGCACCTACCGCACGCTGATGTGGTCGCGGAACGTCTCGCCGAGCTTCACTGAGGTCGCCGAGCGTCCCAACGTGATCGGGCGATCGCGTACATGACCACTGACGGTCGAACTCCCTCAGCGTCCCCACGAGCTCCCATCCCAGACGCTCGAAGACGGTTCGCATCGGTACGTTGGCGGGGTCGGTGGGTACCTCGACCCGCTCAGCTCCCGCATGCTCGAAGAGCCGATCGGTGGGGAGGGCAAAGGCTTCCCCGACGCTCTCCGCGGCGTCGTGCGGGACTGCCACCCACAGTCGAAAGCGCTGCACTCGACCAGTAGTTCCCGCCCGCCCCGTCCCGAACCTTCAAGATGGCCCGAGGAGAATAGGATTGCTCGCGTCGCGGTGCTCGCACTGCCCCCAAGTGGCGCGACGTCGAGGGGTCAGATGCAAAGGAGCAGCGCGATGAATACGCAGGTTCCCTCCGTGACGCTGAACAACGGCGTCGAGATGCCGATCCTCGGGTTCGGCGTCTTCCAGATCCCGCCGGACGAGACCGAGCAGGCGGTCGCCACCGCCCTCGATGTTGGGTACCGGCTCATCGACACCGCCGCCTCCTACGGCAACGAAGAAGCCGTCGGCCGTGCGCTGCGCAGCGCCGGCATCCCTCGCGGGGAGCTGTTCATCACGACGAAGCTATGGATCCAGAACCCCGGCGAGGCCAACGCGAAGCGGGCATTCGAGGGGTCCCTCGAGCGACTCGGCCTCGACCACGTCGACCTCTACCTGATCCACCAACCCGTTGGGGACTACTACAGCTTCTGGCGGGCAATGGAGCAGCTATACGCCGACGGGCGCGTCCGCGCGATCGGTGTCTCCAACTTCTACCCCGACCGACTCGTCGACCTCATCGAGCACAACCAGGTAACCCCGGCGGTCAACCAGATCGAGACGCACCCGTTCTTCCAGCGTTCTGCCGACCAGGACCTGATGCGAACCCACGGCGTGCAGATGGAAGCGTGGGGCAGCTTCGCCGAGGGCCGCAACAACCTCTTCGGCGACCAGACGCTGAGCGCCATCGGCGAGGCCTACGGCAAGTCCATCGCCCAGGTCGTTCTCCGCTGGCTCATTCAGCGCGACATCGTCGCCATCCCCAAGTCGGTCCGCCGCGACCGGATGGAGCAGAACCTCGATGTCTTCGACTTCACCCTGACCGACGACGAGTTGACCGAAATCGTGACGATGGACACCGGCGTGTCCCTGTTCTTCGATCACCGCGACCCAGCCATGGTCAGCTGGCTCAACGGCAGGCGAGACAACTGACCGGCGGGACAACGTACCCTCGGCCACACGGCCTATAGGTCTTGGCGTGAGGTAGCTACCGACCTGCCGCCGGACGGGCGTATTGAAGCCCACGTCGGGTCTTCGCGTCGTGGACTCTCATTTCCAACCCGGCACGCGCCCCGCTTGCTCGACCCATTTGTGCATCTCCGATCCCTGCGCCTCCTCTAGGGTCTTCACCTTCACGTAGCGGCTCCGATCGGTGGATCCAAGCGGCGGCGGAGGGTCGAGTTCGGCGCCGCCGAAGAAGACGACATTCACGGAGACGTCGTAGGCGACCACCTCGATGATCCACCCGAGTTCTGGCAACCCGTAGTACGCGTTCTTCCACTTGACGGCGTATCGAAGTCCGGGGATCGTCTCGCAGATCAATTCGTCCAGCCGCTTGACGATGGGATGCAGATCCGGCATCACGCGCCGGAACCGATCCTCGATGTCGGCGTGGCTATCCGATGGCACAGGCGGCTTTCGGGCCGCATTTGGCTTGCGTGGTTTCGCCATCGCACGTTCTCCAGTGTGGCCTAGCGTAGAGCGCGCGCCGAGCTTCGTCGAGACGGTTCCGGGGTTCGCCACGCCGTCCGCATCGAGCAGCTACAACGCCTCTACGCGACGGCGTATTGCGGAAACTTCCAGCCGCATTCGCAGTGGACCCAAGGGGATTCGACCCTACCTCTTGGCTGCCAGCCAGAACCGCCTAACGGTGTGCTCACCTGCATGAACGCAGGTAACGAGCGAGCGGAAACGCCAAAGTTATGGGGTGAGAGAACACCGGAACGGAACGGGAGCGTTGGCGAACAGGGCCAGGATCGTTCGGAACTCGAAAGTCAGTGGGCGAAAGAGGCAGTAGTAGGTTGTATGAGTAGTCGTCTGGACCGTCGGCGCATGCCGGACTGGCAGCCCTCTCGACCTGAGAATAGGGAGGGCCAGGTGGATGCCTCGTCCGAACCGCGCGTGGAGCTCCGCGAGCAGACGATCATCGTGGAGGTTCCCCGTACACCGGACCGATCGAATCTCCAACGGTGTCGCGCTCGTGCCAAGGTGATCGCGGCAAGGGAAGGCCTACGGACCGAGCCTGATGTCATTTCGTACGACGGTCGGCCGTTGATGGGTCTGCTGCGAGATCCGCAGGGATGGACCTTCACGTTCTACATGGACCTGGGCTACATTCCCTCCGTGCGCTAGCCACCGGATACCTAGAAAGGTATCCAAGCCGGTCCCCCTGCGGTCACGCGGTGCGAATCATGCGCGGCACCCTTGCGCGAGTTGGTCGCTGAGGGCCCTAGGATCGGCTTCGACATGATCCGGAAGGCGCTGACTGACGAGGATCTCTTCGCAGCGGCCACTGCCGGGCCTCGGATGGTGAGACGCCTGCTCGATTCCTAGAGTCAGCGCTTGCCGACGAACGTCTGCGGCCACCGAAAGGCTTGGAGACCCGGTCCCACGTCTCGAAGGTCGGCGATCGCGTGCCGGCCTCAAGCTCCCGGTACTCCCTGATGCTCACGCCAAGGCGCCACGCGGCCCCACCTCGGAACGCCGACCTCATGGCTACATCGATGCCAAGTTGTCCGAAGCTGGCTGCTACGGGTAGACCTGCGGTCGTGCTCGAGTCACCCTGACTACTCGCCCCGGGTAGATTCCGAGCGTGATCGACGTCGACGATGTCCGTTCGTTTGCGCTCGCGCTCCCGCGGACGACCGAGGCGCTTGTCCGCGATCGCGTGAAGTTCCGCGTCGGCCGCATCGTCTATCTGGCGTTCTCGCATGACGAGACGATCATGGGATTCGCGTTCCCGAGGGAGGAGCGCGAGGCGCTGGTGCGTTCGGAGCCCCATAAGTTCCTGATGCCGGATCGGAAGGATCTCCGGTACCAGTGGGTCCAGGTCCGCCTCGACGCGATCGACGAGTACGAGATGCGAGAGCTCGTCCTCGACGCGTGGCGGATGGTGGTCCCGAGGCGGGTCGCCGCGGAGCACGCCGCCCACGGATGAGGAGCGAGGCGTGCGCCGCTCGCGAGTGCCGCCACGCCGCTTGCCCGACCGACCAGCCCGCCCGCTTCAGATCGTGCTCGAGCATCGTGGGGAGCATCGCCACGACGGAAGGATAGGTCTCCCGTCGTAACGGGGCCTGCGTCCGTCGACTCGTTACAGGACCGACGTGGCGAACGTCACCATCGACCGGTGCGCGCCGGCACGGACTCCACGAGATGCCTTCCGTAGGGTCGGTTCATCGACAAGATCCCGAAGGGATCGAGAGGAAGGGGGAGCCATGAGCGCCCAGGGAGCAACCCTCGGAAGAGGGACCGTCCGGATCCCGATCTGGCCCGTGGCCGTTGTCGTTCTCGCCGCCACCGCCGCGATGATCGGACTGTCCTCGATCGACTCGATCGGCACGATCGCGCCGGCGAGGACGCTCGTGACGGTGACAGACGCCCAGCGGCTCGCGAACTCGACCGCTGCGGTCCGCGAGCAAGGCGCCGCGCTTCCCGTGATCGTGGGCATCTCCCACGTGGCACCGTCGCTGCACTCGGTGAGCGCGACGTACGGGACGGGATGGGATTCGATCGGCGGTCGGAACGAAGCCCTGCACCGCCAGTACAGCCCTCCCCAGGACGGCGAGGCACTGGCGCCCGTCTGGGGTCCGATCATGGTGAACGGCGAGCCCTGCATGCAGTGCAGGTAGACCCTCCGCCATCAGGCGAGAAAGGGGCCGGCGACTCGCCGGCCCCTTTCCATTTCGCCGGCGCCGCGAGCGCCGCCACGCACCCCTCGCCCCTACGAGACGGTGACGGTTCCCGTCATCCGGTCGGGGTGGTACTCGCAATGCCAGCCGATCCCATCGGTCAGGTTGAGCGTCACGGTCTGGCTCTCGCCGCCCTCGACGTCCTGGCTCACGCTGTCGTCATCAAGCGTGAAGCTATGCTCCACGTCGTCGTTGTTCGTCACCTTGATCGTCACGTCCTGCCCCGACGGCACCGTGAGTGTGCTCGGGTCGAACGTGAAGTTCGAGATCGTGATGGTCTGGTCTGTGGCGCCGCCTCCGTCTCCCGTCGAGCCGTCCCCTGAGCTACAGGCTGCCATCAGGAGGGCGACGGAGAACGAGGCGGCGCCGAGGCGAAGCGCACGTCGGCGCATGAGTCCTCCCCTCTCTCGGGGTACTACGGTCGGTCTCGACGTTCGGCTTGCCGATGGAGGTGGTGAGTGCGCGTACGCATTCTGCCTCTGACCTGCGGAAGTGGACCCAAGGGGATTCGAACCCCTGACCTCTTGGCTGCCAGCCAAGCGCTCTACCAGCTGAGCTATGGGCCCGGAGAGGCCGAGTTTAACGGGCCGAGGAAACCGCGTCCGGCTCTTCCCAGTCGAGCCGGGGAGCGTCACGCCACAGTCGTTCGAGATCGTAGAAGGCGCGCTCAGCGGGTCCGAACACGTGGACCACGACGTCGATGTAGTCGAGGAGCCACCAGCCCGCGTCACCCTCACCTTCCCGGCGTGCGGGGCGAACGTCCAGCTGCTCCCTGAGGGCGCGCTCGATCTCATCGACGACCGAGCGGATCTGACGGGTGGATCCCGCGGTGCAGATCACGAAGTGATCTGTGATCACGATCAGCTCGCTGACGTTCAAGACGACGATGTCCTGCGCCTGCTTCGATGAGGCGGCTCGGGCGGCAGCGGCGGCCGTATCACGGCTCGGCGGGATCCGCCCGCCTCCCCGTTCCTGGTCCCTGCTCGTCACCCGGTGAAGTCCTCCCCCACGATGATCGTGATGTCTCCGATACCCGATGGTACCTGCGAGACGCCGACGCGCCCGACCCCGAGCGCCTCCCGGATCCGGCGCGCATCTGCGATCGCGCCGTTGCTGTTCGCGACCACCCGCGTTCGTTCGTACCCGAACAGGTCCGCGTTCTGCGAGAGCACCACTCGGAAGCCGAGCGGCAGCAGGACCGCGGCCACGTCCTGCCCCAATCCGGGTGCGCCCGCCCCGTTCTGCACGATCACCGGCACGGGGTTCCGGACACCGAACACGCGGGCGACCTGTCGATCGAAGTCCGGTTGCATCGGCACGGTGACGCTCCCCGCGACCGACAACGTTGGGAACGGGGCGATCGCGGCACCGCGCGCGCGCTTCAGCATGCGGCGCACGCCGCCCAGGCCGTCCGTCTGGGCGAGGTCTCCTTCGCCGAGACGCACGCGATCCCGAAGGAGCCCCTGGACCACCGAGGCCCAGCGGGCCTCGGCGCCTTCTTCTCGCAGGCTGAGCAGGGCAACGACCTGTTCGCCGCTCAAGCGCGCGGGGCCCGGGCCCAGGTTCCCAGCGTCGGTCACGAAGAAGCCGGGTACCTCCACGCGGATGCCCTTCCCTCGATCGACGACCGAGGCGAGTCCGCCGAGATCGAGGACCGCCACATGCTCCGCCCACGCGCCGAACGTGTTGGAGACCGCCACGCGAACCGTTTCCGCGTCCAGACCGGCAACATCCGCCGCCATCACCTCGCCCTGGCCGGGCACGGTGAGGGTGAGATCGAAGGGCAGGCTGAAGAACGCCGGCCTCCGCTCACCTCGACCCGTCCCGATCACTGCGAGCAGCGGGTCGTGGGTGCCGACCACCTGCAGGACCAGGAGCTCCGACGCTTTCAAGGAGTCACCGCCCCCGTTCGCCCCGCTGTGGTTGTCGCCTGCCGCGTCGCCCAGCCGCGAGACGCCGTAGATCCCGGCGGCCACGAGCGCGACCCCCGCGACCATCGCCCCAGCCCGTCGACGTCGTCCGGCCGCTCCTCGGGAGACCCTCGTCGCGGCCGTCACCGATACAGCCCGGCCTTCTCGATGTAACTCTTCACTCCCTCGGGCACGAGGTACCGGATGGGCCCGCCGGCTTTCACGCGCGCGCGGATGTCCGTCGAGGAGATCGCGAGCGCGGGGATGTTCATCACCGTGACCGCGTCCTTCGCCGCACCGGGCACCTCGAACCCCGCCATGTCGTAGCCCGGACGCGTCGCGGCGATGAAGCGAGCGAGCTCGAACAGCTCCGCCGCTTGCTTCCACTGGATCATCTCGAGGATCGCGTCGGCGCCGGTGACGAAGAACAGGTCGGCGTCGAGCTCTGCCTTCAGCGAACGGAGGGTCTCCACCGTGTAGGTCGGCCCGTCGCGGTCCACCTCGATCCGCGACACGGAGAACAGGGGGTTGCTCGCCGTCGCGATCACGGTCATGAGGTAGCGGTCTTCGGCCGGAGAGACGCCCTCGTGCTCCTTCATCCACGGCCGGCCGGTCGGGACGAAGAGCACGCCCTCGAGCTCGAACTGCTCGAGGGCCTCCTCCGCTGTCACGAGGTGGCCGTAATGGATCGGATCGAACGTCCCGCCCATCACCCCCAGGCGTCGTCCCACCTCCGAATCCTACGGCCGGTGGGTGCCCCGCTCCAGGAACGACCGCAGATCGGGCAGATGCTCGGCGTAGTGCCTGGGGCCGGACTCCTCGAACCACTCCCACGCGTGGGCGTCCACCTCGGCGAGCTGGGAGAACACCTGGTGCATCGCCACCCGCCCCTTCGCGAAGCGGATCCGAACGACGTCGTCGTCGAGGCCGCGCCCCTGCTCGAACCACTCTTCGTTGAGGACCTGGACGTCGGGTTCGCCCTCCCGGTGCGTGCCGGCGGCGATCCGTCCGAGCACCTTGGCGGCTTCCTCGGACCAGGCCGCGACGTGATACATGACGTCCTTCGGTGACCATCCCTCGTCCGTCACAGTCGGCTCGTCGAACCGGTCGGGCGGGACGTCTCCGAACACCTCGGTGAGCACGAGCCACTCTCGCTCCTCCTCTGCGAGCAGGCCCTCGACGTCCACGTTCAACCTTCCTCTTGTCGATCTGCCGGCGGATCGTCCCCCGGGAGGAACTCGAAAGCGCGATCGGAGATCCGGATCTCGTCGCCGCGGTGGGCACCGGCTTTGGTCAGCTGCCGCTCGACTCCTTCCTTGATGAGTCGCCGCTGGAGTCGCGTGAGCTCCCGTTCGTCGTCGATATCCGTCTCCCGGACCCAGCGCTCCACGTTGCGTCCGCTGACCCGCCAGCCCCCGTCCTCGCGCGCCACCCTGAACCGTGGCCTGCCCGGCCTCAGCACGACGTACGGCGTGCGAGGAGGCTCCTCGGCGGCCGCCTGGCGCGACATCGTCTCCAACTGTGCCGCGAGGAGATCGAGCCCTTCGCCCGTCACGGCGGAGACCGGCAACGCTCGGATCGCGTCCGCGGCCTCCTGAGGGTCCTGCACGATGTCCGCCTTGGCGCCGACGA
>Ga0307296_10000458_pt1 | contig 19366 bp, 18 predicted proteins | sample ER_DNA_153_FD_194467 | JGI IMG/M metagenome (GOLD analysis project Ga0307296, IMG submission 194467) | Bulk soil microbial communities from the East River watershed near Crested Butte, Colorado, United States - ER_DNA_153 | ecosystem: Environmental > Terrestrial > Soil > Floodplain | place... | reverse complement strand
GGGAAGGCCGGGGGCCTGCGGGCGGCCGGGGCCGACCCGGTGGTCGCCGACGCCCTCGACCGGGACGACCTGGTGCGGGCGGTCGTGGCCGCCCGCCCCGAGGTGGTGGTGCACCAGCTCACCGCCCTGGCCGGGATGACCAGCTTCCGCAGGCCCGACCAGGGGTTCGCGCTCACCAACCGCCTGCGCACCGAGGGCACCGACCACCTGCTGGAGGCGGCCCGGGCGGCCGGGGCCAGGCGGTTCGTCGCCCAGAGCTTCGCCGGGTGGCCGTTCGCCCGGGTCGGCGGGCCGGTCAAGACCGAGGACGACCCGCTCGACCCCGATCCCCCGGCCCAGCTCCGGCGCACCCTGGACGCCATCCGCCACCTCGAGTCGGCCGTGCTCGGGACCGAGGGCCTCGAGGGGGTCGTGCTGCGCTACGGCGGCTTCTACGGCCCCGGCACCTCGGCCGGGGAGGGCGGCTTCATGCTCGACGACCTGCGCCGGCGCCGCTTCCCGCTGGTGGGCGCCGGCACCGGCGTGTGGTCGTTCGTCCACATCGACGACGCCGCCACGGCCACCGTGGCCGCGGTCGAGCGGGGCGCCCCCGGCATCTACCAGATCGTGGACGACGACCCGGCGCCGGTGTCGGAGTGGCTGCCGGCCCTGGCCGCCGCCGTCGGCGCCCCGCCGCCGCGGCGGGTCCCGGCCTGGGTGGCCCGCCTGGCCGGCGGCGCCCACGGCGTGGTCCTGATGACCGAGGCCCGCGGGGCCTCCAACGCCAAGGCGAGGCGCGAGCTCGGCTGGCGGCCGGCCTGGCCGAGCTGGCGCCAGGGCTTCCGCGGCGGCCTCGGCGACGCCTACCTGGCCTCGGTCTCGTAGGCCTGGGCCGGCTCGCCGGCCGGCCCGGCGCGCTCGGGGGCCGGGTCGGAGGGGGGCACCCGCAGCGGCCGGGCCGCCCACGGCGGCAGCCACCAGTTCCAGCGCCCGAGGAGGGCGACCAGGGCCGGGACCAGCAGAGCGCGCAGGACGGTGGCGTCGATCAGGATGCCGGCGCCCAGGGCGGTGGCCATGATCTTGACGTCGAGCTCGGGGATCGAGGCCATCGAGGCGAAGGCCAGGAACAGGATCAGGGCGGCGCTGGTGACCAGGCGGCCGACCCGACCCAGGCCCTGGACGATGGCCGTCGGGGTCGACCCGGTGGCGTCGTACTCCTCGCGCATGCGGGCCAGCAGGAACACCTCGTAGTCCATGGACAGGCCGTAGAGGAAGGCGAAGGCCATCAGCGGCACCCACAAGGCGATGGCGCCGGTGGCCGGGACGCCCCAGATGGCCTCCGAGCCGTGGCCCTCCTGCCAGACCAGCACCAGCACCCCGTAGGCGGCCCCGATCGACAGCAGGTTGAGCACGATCGCCTTGAGGGCCAGCAGCAGCGAGCGGAACGCCCTGGCCAGCAGCACGAAGGTGACGGCGGCGACGGCGGCCAGCATCAGCGGGAAGCTGCCGTAGAGGGTGCGGGTGGCGTCGACGGCCAGGGCGCCGCCGCCCCCCACCCTGGCCCCGGGCAGCTCGGCCGCGGCCAGGTCCCGGACCCGCTGCAGCGTCGCCTCGCCGGCTTCGCCGCTCGTCTCGGCCAGGGGCAGGACGCTGACCAGCGCGGTCCCGTCGCGCTGCCAGGCCGGGCCGGTGGGGGCGGCGGCGACCCGCACGCCGGCGACCCCGCCCAGGCGCCGGGCCGCCTCCTGGCGGTCGCTGCCGGCCGGGACCAGCACCTCGATGGGGGTGAGGGCGCCGCTGCCGACCCCGGCGGCCTCCAGGCGGTCCAGGGCCTCGCGGGCCGGCCCGGACCGGGCAAGGACCTCGGCTGGCGGGTCGCCCAGGCGCAGGCCGAGGGCGGCCACGGTGAGGGGGACGAGCACGGCCAGGGCGGCCAGGGTGGCCAACCAGCGGTGGCGGACCACCCCGGCCGCCCAGCCGGTCCAGAGCCGGCTCGCCGCCCGGCTCCGGCCCGGGCCGCGCCGCCGGGCCCGGCGGCCCGCCGGCCAGTCGAGGCGGGGGCCGACGGTGGCCAGCAGCACCGGCAGCAGGGTGAGGGTGGCCAGGGTGGCCGCCAGCGGGATCAGCAGGCCGGCGTAGCCGATGCTGCGCAGGAACGGCGCCGGGAGCAGGACCAGGGCCAGCAGGCCCACGGCGACGGTGCCGCCGCTGGTCACCACCGACCGCCCGGCGGTGGCCATGGCCCGCTGGACCGCCTGGGAGCGGTCGTGGCCCGCCGCCAGCTCCTCCCGCCAGCGGGTGACCAATAGCAGCGAGTAGTCGACGGCAACCCCGAGGCCGATCAGCGCGACCAGGAACTGGACGAAGAAGCTGACCTCGACCAGCCCGGTCAGGCCGAGGACGGCCAGGAAGGTGGTCAGGATGGCCACGGCGGCGATCAGCAGCGGCACCAGGGCCAGGAAGGAGCCGAACACGAAGGCCAGCACGACCAGGGCCCCGAGGCCCCCGGCCAAGGTCTCGACCAGCACGCCGGTCGAGGCCGGCTCCTCGGCCGCGGCCTCGCGCAGCGCGTCCAGGCCGGTCACCTGGACCTCGGCGCCGGCCGGGAGGGCGCGGCGCAGCCCGTCGCCGAGCGCCTGGGCCAGGGCCGGGTCGGCGCCGTCTTGGCCCTGGTAGGGCCCCCAGACGAGCCCGTAGACGGTCCGCCCGCCGTCCACCACCAGGCGGCGGTCGTCGGTGGCCGGCCAGGCCAGGACCCGCAGCCGCGGGTCGGCGGCGACCCCGGCGAAGGCCCGGTCGAGGGCGTCGGCGGCCCCGGGGCTGCCGACCGTGGTGCCGGCGGGCAGGGTGACCACGGGGACCAGCGGGTTGCCGGGGCCGCCGTTGCCGTAGGCCTCCAGGATGGCCACGTTGGCCTCGTAGCCCTCCTGGCCGGGGAAGGAGAACTCATGGGAGAGCCGCCCCGGGACCGCCCCGGCCGCGGCCACGCCGGCGACCAGGACCACCAGCCAGGCCGCGACCACGGCCAGCTTGTGGCGGAGCAGGAACTGGGTCAGGCGCGGCATGGGGCTCCTCCGGACGGGGCTGTGGCACGGCGGGTCGATCGTGCCGCCCGTGACCCGGCCGGTCGTCGGCCGCAGAGCGGCTCCGTGCCTGCGCAGCCCGCGCAGGACCGGCCGCCCGGCTACGGCGGCGGGCGTACCTCAGCGAAGGTGGCCGGGGCTGACCAGGCCCGACTCGTAGGCGAAGACCACCAGCTGGGCCCGGTCGCGGGCGCCGAGCTTGACCATGGCCCGGCTCACGTGGGTGCGGGCCGTGGCCGGGCTCACCACCAGCCGCTCGGCGATCTCCTCGTTGGACAGCCCGGCGCCGACCAGGGCCATGACCTCCCGCTCGCGCTCGGTCAGGGCGCCCAGGTCGACCGTGGAGGCCGGGCCGGCCTGGCGGCGAGCGGCGGAAAACTCGGCGATCAGCCGGCGGGTCACGCTCGGGGCCAGGAGGGCCTCGCCCTCGGCGACCACCCGCACCGCCCGCAGCAGCTCCATCGGGTCGGTGTTCTTGAGCAGGAAGCCGCTGGCCCCGGCGGCCAGGGCCTCGAAGACGTACTCGTCCAGCTCGAAGGTGGTCAGCACCAGCACCCGCACCCCGGCCAGCAGCTCGTCGGCGACGATGCGGCGGGTCGCCTCCAGGCCGTCCAGCACCGGCATGCGGATGTCCATGAGCACCACGTCGGGGCGGGTGGAGCGGGCCAGCTCGACCGCGGCCGCCCCGTCGCCGGCCTCGCCGACGACCTCGATGTCGCCGGCGTCGTCCAGCAGCGCCCGGAACCCGGCCCGGACCAGCCCCTGGTCGTCGACCAGCAGCACCCTGATCATCCGGGGCTCACCGGCCGCCCACCGGGAGGCTGGCCTGGACGCGGAACCCGCCTCCGGGCCGGGGGCCGGCGGTGAGCTCGCCACCCAGGGCGGCCACCCGTTCGCGCATGCCGACCAGGCCCTGGCCTGGTCGGCCCGACCGGCGAAGCTGCCGGTCGCCGACCGGCGAACCTGCCGGTCGGAATGAATCGGTCGCCGCCGAAGGCGGCACCACGCCATTCCCGTCGTCCACGACCTTGACCTCGACCCGGCCGTCGTGGTGGGTGACGGTGATGTCGGCCCGGCTGGCCCCGGCGTGGCGCACCACGTTGGTGAGCGCCTCCTGCACCACTCGGTAGCAGGCCAGGTCGACGGCGGGCGGCAGCCGCCGCGGCCCGCCCTCCAGCGACACCCGGACCTCCACCCCGGCGCCGGCCGCCTGGGCGACGAGGGCGTCCAGCTCGGCCAGCCCGGGGGCCGGGGACCGCGGGGCCCGGCCAGCGTCGCCGTCGCGCTCGCGGAGCACGCCCAGCATGGCGTGGAGCTCGCCGAGGGCCTCGTCGCTGGCCTGGCGGATCGCGGCCAGCGAGTCGGCGGCCTTGTCGGGCCGGCGGTGCAGCAGGTGGGCGGCGACCCCGGCCTGGACGCTGATCACCCCGATGGTGTGGGACACCACGTCGTGCAGCTCCCGGGCGATGCGCAGCCGCTCCTCGTCGACCCGGCGGCGCGCCTCCTCCTCCCGGGTCCGCTCGGCCCGCTCGGCCCGGTCGCGCAGCTCGGCCACGTACGACCGGCGGGCCCGCACCGACTCGCCCCACCACATGGCGGCCAGCACGGTCACGGCCGCGTACAGCGGTTCGCCGTCGAACATGGTGGCGCCGTAGAAGAACAGCTCGGCGGCGGCGACGGCCAGGGCAGAGACCCCGGCGGCCAGCCAGGCCGGGCCGGGCGGGACGGTGAGGGCCACCGTCCACAGCGCCGGGTAGATGGCTAGCTGGGACGGCCCCTCCGGGTAGGTGCGGGCGCCGTAGGCAAGGCCGCAGGCCAGGGTCACGGCCAGGACCCCGAGCGGCCAGCGGCGCCGGAGCAGCAGCGCCGCCGGCCCGACGACCAGCAGGAGGTAGGCCCAGCCGTCAAGCGGCCGCCAGGTCGGCGAGGCGCCGATGCGCTGGGAGGCCACCGACCCGGCGATCTGGACGACGGTCACCCCGGCGGCCAACAGCACGTCGAGGACCAGGGCTCGGCCACGGGCCAGGGGCAGGCGCCCGCTCGGTTCCATACGGCAACGATAGGCGCGCGGCGCGGGCCGGGCATCCGTCCGCGGGCGTAGGCGCCGCGGCCCCGGCTACGCAGGCGCGCGTAGCCGACCGGCCGGCCGCCGGCCACCCGGTTGTGGCCTCCGCGCCCGGCCCGGCACACTGCCGCTGTGACGGCGATCGAGGAGCCGGGCGGGGACGGCGAGGCGCGCGCCGGCGAGCGGCTGGCCAGGACCGACCCCGGTCTACCCGCTGGGGGTGGGGCCATGAGCACCGCCGATGCCCAGGCGCGCGTCCAGGCGATGATCGACCGTCGGGTGGCGAGCGGCGACGAGGTCGGGGTGCAGGTCGCGGTGGTGGAGCACGGCCGGGTGGTGGTGGACGCGGTGAGCGGTTCCGCGGACCCCGGGCGAGGGCGGGCCGTGGCCCCCGACACCCTGTTCTGGGCCGCGTCCACGGCCAAGGGGGTGGCCTCGGCCGTCGTCCATGTGCTGGTGGAGCGGGGCGAGCTCGCCTACGACCTGCGGGCGGTCGAGGTCTGGCCCGAGTTCGGCGCCCGCGGCAAGGACCGGGTCACGCTCCGGCAGGTGCTGTTGCACACCGCCGGGGTGCCCGCCCCGCCGTACGACACCACGGTCGAGCAGCTGTGCGACTGGGAGCACATGTGTGCGGTGCTGGCCGAGGCCGAGCCCTGGTGGGAGCCTGGCACCCGCTTCGGCTACCACGCCAAGACCTTCGGCTTCCTGCTCGGCGAGATCGTGCGGCGAGCCACGGGCCGGACCCTGTCCTGGTGGCTCCGCGAGGTGGTCACCGTCCCCCTCGGGATCGGGGACGAGGTCCACTTCGGCCTGCCCGAGGAGCTGGTGGACCGGGTGGCCCGCCAGCAGCCACCGGCCGGGCCGCCGCCCCCGGCGCCCGAGCCGGGATCGCCGGCCGACCGGGCGTTCCCTCCCGGTATCCGGCTCGACGCCGACTACGCCAACCGCCGGGACGTCCTCACCTCCGACATCCCCTCGGAGGGCACCATGACCGCCCGCGGGGCGGCCCGGCTCTATGCCGCCCTGCTCGGCCACGTCGCCGGCGTCGAGCTGGTCTCGCCGGCGCGGCGGGCCACCATGGCCGCGGTCCAGTTCGAGGGCCAGGACGAGGTCATGGGCTTCCCGTCGAGGTGGGCGTTCGGCTTCAGCCCGCAACGGCCGGGTGGCGTCCCGTCCCGGCCGGGATCGACCTTCGGCATGGTCGGGATGAACGGGTCGGCGGCCTACGCCGACCTCGACAGCGGCGTCGCCGTGGCCGTGATGCGCAGCCGGTTCGACACCGACCCGACGATGCTGGGCGAGGTCGACCGCGTCGCCGCCGCCGTCGGGACCCCCAGGTAGGCTCACGACCCGACCTCCGAGGAGAGGAGTGACGATGTCTGAGCCCGTGACCGAGCTGGACGAGCGGTTCAGCGACGCCGGGACCGAGGCGACGCCGTGGGCGACCACACGGGAGGTGTTGGAGGCGGCCCAGCTGTCGTGGGTCACCACCGTCCGCGCCGACGGGCGACCCCACGTCACCCCGCTGGTGCCGGTGTGGCTGGACGACGCCCTGCACTTCTGCACCGGCCCGGACGAGCAGAAGGCGGTGAACCTGGCCCACAACCCCCAGGTGGTCGTGACCACCGGCTGCGACCGCTGGGACCAGGGACTGGACGTGATGGTCGAGGGCGAGGCCCGGCGCGTGACCGACCGGGCCACCCTCGAACGGCTGGCTGCCGCCTGGGCCACCAAGTGGAACGGCCAATGGCGGTTCGAGGTGGCCGAGGGCGGCTTCGCCCACCCCGACGGCGGCGGTCCGGTGCTGGTGTTCGCGGTCAAGCCGGCCAAGGTCCTGGCCTTCGGCAAGGGCGAGTTCACCCACACCCGCCACCGGCCGCGCTGAACGGGCGGCCTCGGGTCAGGTGCAGCGCTTCAGGCTGGCCGCTCAGCCGTCGGGGGCGGTGAGCCAGACGGCCTGGTAGGGGTCGAGGACGACCTGGCCGTGGTCGACCCGGGCCGGCCGGCCGCTGATGCGGTCCACTGGCCGGTCGTGGCCGACCAGGTAGAGGGCCATGGGGCTGGCGCGCTGGGGCTGCTCGGTGACGTTGTGGACCGCGACCAGGGTGCCGAGCGGGTGGCGGCGCAGGAACGCGAACAGCTGCGGCTGCTGGAGGTCGACCACCTCCACCGGGGTGGCCGCGTGCAGGTGCGGGGTGCGGCGACGGGCCTCGGCCAGCGCGACCAGGGCGGAGAAGATGCGCTGGGCCACGGTGCCGGGCTCGGCCCGGCGGCCGGCCAGGTCCCAGTCCATCACCGGGCGGTGTAGCCAGCGGTTGTCGGCCGCCCGGGCCGGGTCGTCGAGGTAGCCGTGGTCGTTCAGCAGGCCCAGCTCGTCGCCCATGTAGAGCAGGGGGATGCCGTCGTAGCCGAAGACCAGGGCGTGGCCGAGCAGGATCCGGCGGACCGCCAGGTCGACCAGGTCGGGGTCGTCCGCGGCCAGGGCGTCCTCGAGCCCGGCCAGGCTGGCCATGCTGCCGCTGGTGCGCCGGTCCCCGGTGACCGGGTTGTCCTGGAACACCTCGCCGCGGGCGAAGCTGCCGGGGAACTTGCCGGCGTAGAAGTCGGCCAGGAAGCGGCGGTGGGCGGACCCGCTCCAGCCGATCGCGGCCGCGTCCTCGTCCAGGACCGCCCAGCCGATGTCGTCGTGGCAGCGCAGGTAGGTCGCCCAGGCGGTGGGGGCCGGCTTGGCCGGCAGGCGGCCGAGCACCAGGGTGGCCAGGCGCGCGTCCCTGGTCGCCACCGCCGACCAGAACTGCACCATCAGGCTGTTGTGGTAGGCCAGGTCGGAGATGCGCCCGTGGTGGCGGCCCACGCCCAGGTAGGCGGCCAGGTCGATCGGGCTCACGATCGCCTCGGCCTTGAACACCACGGCCGGGGCGACGATCCGGGCGCAGGCCCGCAGGGCCAGGAGCAGGTCGTGGACCTCGGGCTGGTTCTGGCAGCTGGTGCCGAGCCGCTTCCAGATGAACCCGACCGCGTCCAGCCGCAGCACCTCGACGCCGCGGTTGGCCAGGTTGAGCAGGACGTCGGCCATCTCTGTGAAGACCCGCGGGTTGGACCAGTTCAGGTCCCACTGGAAGGTGTTGAAGCTGGTCCAGACCCACTTGCCGGTCTCGGGGAGCAAGCTGAAGTTGCCCGGGGCGAAGTCCGGGAAGACCTCGGGCAGGGTCGGCTCGTAGGCGTCGGGCAGCTCCCGGTCGGGGAACACCCAGAACATCGCCTCGGCCTCTGGGTCGCCGGCCCGGGCGGCCAGCGCCCAGGAGTGCTCGGCGGCGCAGTGGTTGAGGACCAGGTCGACGCAGACGCTGATCCCCCGGCGCCTGGCCAGCCCGCACAGCCGCTCCAGGTCCTCCATGGTCCCGAGCCGGGGGTCGACGGCGCGGTAGTCGCGCACCGCGTAGCCGCCGTCGGAGTCGCCCTCGCGCGGGGCCAGCAGCGGCATCAGGTGCAGGTAGCGGACGCCCAGCTCGCCCAGGTAGTCGAGGTGCCCGCCGACCCCGTCCAGGGTGCCGGCGAACCGGTCCGCGTAGCAGACGTAGCCGACCATCGCCGGGTCCTGGAACCAGTCCGGCCGGATGCTGCGCTCCAGGTCGAGCAGCTTCAGCTCCTCGCCCCGCTCCCGGTAGCGCTCGGCCAGCAGCACGGCCACCCGCTCCAGCAGCCCGTCCAGGTCGTGCCGCTCCCCGTACGGCCCCGCCAGCCCCTCGACCAGGTCGCCCCACCAGCGCCGCAACCGGACCACGAACAGGTCGACGTCCCGCCCCGGCAGCCCCTCCAGCACCGCCCGGACCCGCCCCTCGACCCCCTCGGGCACCCCGCCGCCCATCCCACCTCCTCGCCCCGGAGGGGGAGGGTAGCGGACCCGACGGCGAAGTTCCCGCGACCGTCCACAGCCCCCGGCCGTCGCCCCGGCGCCGCGGCTGTGCCTACCGGCAGCCGGCCCAGCGGTCGACCCGCTTGAAGCGCTGGACCCGCAGGAACGCCTCGCGGACCCGGGCCCTGGAGAGGCGGCCGGCGGCGACCGCGCGCTCGAGGTGGTCGAGGATGGCCGGGACGGCGCTGTGGCCCGACAGGGTGAGCTGGTCGACCCCGGCGGCCAGGGCGCGCTCGGCGGCGGCCGGGACCGACAGGGTGCCGGCGATGGCGCCCATCTCCAGGGCGTCGGACACGACCAGGCCCCGGAAGCCCAGGCGGTCGCGGAGCAGGCGGCCGACCACGGCCTGGGACAGGGAGGCCGGGGTTCGGGGGTCGAGGGCCCGGACGAGCAGGTGGCCGACCATGACCGCGTCCAGGCCGGCGTGGATGGCGGCCCGGAACGGGGCCAGGTCGCGGGCCTCCAGCCGGGCCATGGTGGCGTCGACGACCGGCAGTCGGCGATGGGAGTCAACGGTGCTGGCCCCGTGGCCGGGGAAGTGCTTGCCCACCGGGGCGACCCCGCCGGCGGCCAGGCCGCGCAGGTAGGCCACGGCGGCCCGGCTCGCGGTGGCCGGGTCGGCCCCGAAGGACCGGTCGCCGATGACCCCGTCCCAGCGGGCCCCGGTGACGTCCAGGACCGGGGCCAGGTCGGCGGTGACGCCCAGGGCGGCCAGGTCGCGGCCGGCGGCCAGGCCATGGCGCCGGACCTGGTCGGCGGGCAGGCGGCCGAGCGTGCGGGCCGGCGGGCTGGGCCGGACGATCCCGGCCAGGCGAGCCACGCGGGTGCCGGGCTCCTGGTCGACGGCCACCTCCAGCGAGATCTCGGCCCGGCCCTGGAGCTCGGCCACCAGCTCCCGCACCTGCGGGCCGGAGACGACGTTGGCGCGGAACAGCAGCAGCCCGCCCACCCCCCGGTCGACCAGCCGACGGCTCACCGGCCCGGCCGTGGTGCCGGGGAAGCCGACCAGCAGCAGCTGGGCCAGCTGGGTCTCGAGTGGCGGGAGGGCGGCGCAGGAGCGCTCGGCCGAGGCAGCGGGGGCTGTGGGGCCTGTGGACAGCTGGAGCCGCCCTTTCTCGCCGTCGGCTACCCTCCCGGTCCGGGGGCCTGCGGATCGGGAGGGGGGCGGGTTCTCGCGCGCCTGGCCGCAGGCGGCCAGCAAGAAGACCAGCAGCAGCCCGGTCGCCAGGAGGGGGCGCCGGGTCAGGCCTCGACCTCCCGGCCGTCCTCGGACCACTGGGTGTGGAAGACGCCCGACCGGTCGGTCCGCCGGTAGGTGTGGGCGCCGAAGAAGTCGCGCTGGGCCTGGAGCAGGTTGGCCGGGCCGCGCTCGCGCCGGAAGCCGTCGTAGTAGGCCAGCGACGAGGCGAAGGCCGGGGTGGGCACGCCCAGCTCGACCGCGGCGGCCACCACCCGGCGCCAGGCGTCCTGGGCCTCGCCCACGGCGTCGCGGAAGTACTCGGCGAACAGGAGGTTGCGCAGGCCGGCGTCGGCCTCGTAGGCCTCGCGGATGCGGTCCAGGAACCGGGCCCGGATGATGCAGCCGCCCCGCCAGATGGTGGCCAGGCCGCCCAGCTCGACGTCCCAGCCGTAGGCCTCGGCGGCGGCCGCCATCTGCTCGAACCCCTGGGCGTAGGCGACCACCTTGGAGGCGTAGAGGGCGTCGCGGACGTCGTCGACGAAGGCGTCGGCCCGGGCCGCGTCCAGCCGGCCCGACGGCCCCTGGAGGACCTTGGCCGCGGCCGTGCGCTGGTCGCGCTGGGACGACAGCACCCTGGCGAACACCGCCTCGGTGATCCCGGTGACGGGCACGCCCAGCTCCAGCGCGGACTGGACGGTCCAGCGGCCGGTGCCCTTCTGCTCGGCCTGGTCGAGGATCACGTCGACCAGCGGCTGGCCGGTGGCCTGGTCGACCTGGCGCAGGACCTTGGCGGTGATCTCGATCAGGAACGAGTCGAGGTCGCCGGCGTTCCAGCGCTCGAACACCTCGGCCAGCTCGCCCGCGCCCATCCCCAGGCCCTGGCCGAGCAGGTCGTAGGCCTCGGCGATGAGCTGCATGTCGGCGTACTCGATGCCGTTGTGGACCATCTTGACGTAGTGGCCGGCGCCACCCGGGCCGACCAGCCGGCAGCAGGGCACCCCGTCGACCTGGGCGGCGATGGTGGTCAGGAGCCGCTCCACCATGCCGTAGGCCTTGGCGCCGCCCCCGGGCATGATGCTGGGGCCGTGCAGCGCGCCCTCCTCGCCCCCGGACACGCCGGTGCCGAGGAACCGCAGCCCCCGGGAGGCCATGGCCTGCTCGCGGCGGACGGTGTCCTCGAAGAAGCTGTTGCCGCCGTCGATGAGCAGGTCGCCCTCGTCCAGGTGGCCGGCCAGCTCCTCCAGCACGGCGTCCACCGGCGGCCCGGCCTTGACCATGACCAGGATGCGGCGGGGCCGGGCCAGGGCGGCCACGAACTCCTCGGTCGAGAAGGTCCCGACCAGCTCACCCTCGTCGCCGTGGTGCTCCAGCAGCTCGCGGGTCCTGGACTCGGTCCGGTTGTGGACGGCGACCGGGAAGCCGTTGCCGGCCGCGTTGCGGGCCAGGTTCGCCCCCATGGTGGCCAGGCCGGTGACGCCCAGCTCGCACTGTCCTGCCATCGGGGCCTCCTCCACCTCGGCGCCTGCGTGCCGTGCAGGCACGCTACAGCAACGGCGCCAGCCCGGTCAGGGATTGGCGGTGGCCGAGCTGACCCAGGACAGGTAGGCGGTGCTGCCGTGGTCGACGGGGACGGCGGTCAGCTCCGGCGTCTCGTAGCCGTGGTTGGTCTCGATGTGGGCGGCCAGGGCGTCGAAGCGGGCGGCGGTGGTCTTGATCAGGCACAGCCACTCGTCGGCGGTCTCGATCGCCCCCCGCCACCGGTAGGTGCTGGAGATCGGGCCGAGCACCTGCACGCAGGCGGCCAGACGCCGCTCGACCAGGTCACGGGCCAGCCGTTCGGCGTCCGAGCGGACGTCGGTGGTGGTCATCGCCATCAGGTACCGGTCGGGCACTGGGCAGTCACCTCATCAGGCTGGGGCTTGGGGAGCAGGGATCGTACGACGCGGGATGCGGCGGGCCAGCACGGCCGCCAGCAGGGCCACCGCGGCGGTCATGGCGAAGGTGCCGGCGATGCCGGCCCTGGGCAGCCAGCCGGCGGCCGCCCCGGCGGCGACCAGGACCCCGCCGAGGCCGGCCCCGAGGGCCACCCCGAGGTTCTCGGCCAGCTGGAGCGAGGCGCTGGCCGCCCCCTCCTGGCCGGCGGGGGCCTCGCCGAGCACGATCAGCGAGATGGGCGAGTAGGCCAGGCCGATCCCGAAGCCCCCGACCGCCCAGCCGGCCACCGCCACGGCCAGGGGCACGGCCGGGAACAGGGCCGCGGTCTGGCAGGCGATGCCGGCGACGACGATCAGGAGCCCGGCCCGGATCAGCCGCCGACCCGGCCAGTCGGCCGCCTTGCGCTCCTGGACCCAGGACCCGGCCGTCCAGGCCAGGGTCGCGGCGGTCACGGCCAGGCTGGCCACGGCCGTGCTCCGGCCCCGGACCGCGGTGATGGCCAGGGGCACGTAGGTGTCGGCGCCGAAGAAGGCGAAGGTGAGCAGGCCGCGGGAGAGGACGGTGACCGGCAGGCCGGGCCTGGCCGTGAGCGTCCCCGGCGGGAGCAGGCGGCGCAGCGGGACCACGCCGACGGCCAGGCCGGCGGCGACCAGCAGGGCCCCGGCCAGCGGCGAGGGGCTGGTCAGGCCGGCCAGGACCAGGCCGGCGCCCGCGGCCACCCCGACCGCCCTGGCCAGCCGGCCCCGCTGGACCAGCGGCTCGGCCGGGGGGCCAAGCCGGCGCAGCGACGGCCAGGCCAGGGCGCCGGAGGCCAGCACCAGCGGCAGCAGGCCCAGGAACACCGCCCGCCAGCCGAAGCGGGCCGCGACCAGCGCCGACACGGCCGGCCCGACCAGGCCGGGCACCACCCAGGCGGTGGACAGGACCGCGAACACCCGCGGCCGCAGCGACTCCGGGTAGCTGCGACCGATGGTCGCATAGGCGACCGCCGGGATCGCCCCCGCCCCCAGCCCCTGGAGGCCGCGGGCCAGCACCAGCACCAGCATGCTGGGGGCCAGGCCGCCGATGGTCAGGCCGGTCACGAACACCAGCACCCCGGCCACGAACGGCGGGGCCGGGCCGCGCCGGTCGGCCTGGCCGCCCGCGACCACGATGCCGACCAGCACGCCCAGCTGGAAGGCGCTGGTCACCCAGCCGTACAGGCGGATGCCCTGGAGGTCGTCCTTGATGGCGGGCAGGATGGTGATGACGGCCAGAGCCTCGAAGGCGACCAGGGTGATGGTCAGGACCAGGCCGATGGTGAGCCCGCGCCGGGCCGGTGTCATCAGCCCGGCCGGCCGCCTCGCCCGCTTCATGGTTGACCCACGCGGTCATGCTACCGGCCGGTGGCGGCCCGCCATGCCGGCTTGACAGGCGACAGCCTGGTTTGGAAGGGTACGCGCGTCGTCGGCCACCCCCCCAATCCCCCAAATTGGGCCAACGGCACTACAAGCGGCGCGTTCGCGTTGTGTGGTTGCTGCTTTGGTGACGCCTGGCCCTCTTCCCCCCGAGAGGCTCGCCAGCTTGCGCAACGAACCAGGCAGCGGCTCCAGGGCCCGCCCGCGGCACGCCCGGGCCGGTTCGCCCTGGCTCGGCAACCTCCGGATGGCCTTCCTGATCGTCTTCCCCCTGCTGCTGGCCTGGGCGCTGCTCCCGGCCAGCGCCAAGCCGGGCGCCGGGCGGCCGTACGGCCAGGACCGGGCCGCATCGGCCGCTCCGGCGCCCGACGCCGTCCGGCTGGTCTCGCTGGTCAACGCCGAACGGTCCCGGCACGGCCTGCGGGCCCTGAGCGTGGTGCCCCGCCTGTCCGCCCTGGCCGGCGCCCAGTCGGCCCGGATGGCGTCGGCGCGCCGCCTGTCGTCCAGCGTGGGGCTGGCCGACGCGGTCCAGCCGGCCAGCGCCTGGGAGGAACAGGTCCGCTGCGCGGCCACCGTCGAGGCCGCCCACCGTGACCTGATGGGCTCGGCCACGGCCAGGCGCCGCATCCTCGGCCACTCCTTCAACGCGATCGGGGTCGGGACGCGCAAGGCCGGCTGCGTGTGGGTGACCGAGCTGCTGGCCAAGGTCCCCGACGCCACCGCCGCGGCTGGCACCGCCCGGCGGCCAGGCCGCCCCACCACGACCTCCGCCGCCACCGCCACGACCCGGGCGGCGACCACCACCACCGAGCCGGCGCCCGAGCCGACCACCGCCCCGACGAGCGCGCCCGCGCCCGCCGGCAGCCAGTCCACCGCCCAGAAGCTGGCCAGCGACCTGTTCAACCGGCTCAACGCCGAGCGCCGGGCGCGTGGCCTGGCCGCCCTGGAGTGGGACGACGACCTGGCCCGCGTGGCCGGCGACTGGTCGGCGCACATGGCCAGCACCGGCAACTTCGCCCACCGCGACCTGGGCGCGGCCGGCAGCCTGCCCGGCATGTCCAAGTTCTCGGCCCTGGGCGAGAACATCGCCTGGGTCGAGGGCTACGCGAACATGGGCAACCAGCTCCACGTCGGCTGGATGAAGTCGGAGGGCCACCGGGCCAACATGCTCCAGCGCGGCTTCGACTCGGTCGGGATTGGGGTCGTCTGCTCCGGCGGCCGCGCCTGGGCGACCCAGAACTTCGGCCGCCTGGACAGCTCCGGCGCCCCGTCGATGAGCTCCACCACCCCGGCGGAGGAGCCGATCGTGGCCACCCGCAACGACGGCGTGCGCTGCTGACCCACAGCTGACCCGGGAACCCGCGCCTGAGGTTTCGCGCCCGGCGGCAGTCATGGTCAGATGGGCGGGCCAACGGTGGCGGCTGGGCCACCCCGAACGACCGAGGCGGTGCGGGCATGCTCAAGGCGTGGGTGCTGATCCAGACGGAGGTGGGCAGGGCCGGCGAGGTGGCGGCCGCCGTGACCGCCATCGACGGGGTCGAGCTGTCCGAGGTCACCGCCGGCCCGTTCGACGTCATCGCCAAGGTCGAGGCGTCCAACCTGGACGCGCTCGGCCGGCTGATCGTCAGCCGCGTGCAGGCCGTCCCCGGCACCCTGCGCACCCTCACCTGCCCGCGTCCTGGTCCCGACCGCCCCAACGCCTAGGCCGTCGTCGTGGACCCGCAACCGCCACCGCCGCTGCACCCCGAGCTCCAGCCGCTGGCCGGGCTGCTGGGCACCTGGCGGGGCGAGGGCGCCGGCGAGTACCCCACCATCTCCCCGTTCCGCTACGGCGAGGAGGTGCGCTTCTGGCACGTGGGCAAGCCGTTCCTGGCCTACGCCCAGCGGACCTGGAGCCTGGAGGACGGCCGGCCCCTGCACGCCGAGGCCGGCTACTGGCGGGCCAAGCCCGGCGGCACCGTCGAGGTCGTCCTCGCCCACCCCACCGGCATCGTCGAGGTCCAGGAGGGCCGCCAGGACGGCACCCGGATCGACCTGCACAGCACCACCACGGCCATGACCGCCACCGCCAAGCGGGTCACGGCCCTGCACCGCCGCTTCGACCTCGACGGCGACCGCCTCACCTACACCCTCGCCATGGCCGCCGTCGGCCAGCCCATTCAGCACCACCTGTCCGCCGAGCTCCATCGGACCGATTGACCCGCCGGGACGACGTTCAGTCCTGGCCACCCGCCCCTGGGAACAGCTCGTACAGCAGGTACTGCGCTCTGGAACCGTCGGGGCGCTCAGACCAATGCCGGCGGCCTATGGAGTGATGACCCGGCCCAGGTCGGGTGGGGGTGGGAGGTGGGCCTGGGTGGCCTCGAGGGACTCGATCGCGGCCAGGGCGGAGGGGGGCAGGGGGGTGGAGCGGCGGGCGGTGAGGTCGACGTGGAGGGCCAGCTCCTCGTGGGTGGCGGCCACGACGCCCCGGTCGAGGTTCTCCATGGCCAGCAGGTAGTGGAGCTTCTTGGCCGAGTGCCCGACCAGGCGGGCCAGGATCCGGTAGCGCTCCCCCTCGGCCAGCTCGGCGTGGTAGCGGGTGTGCTCCTCCACCACCATCAGGGTGGCCCCGGTGCGGGCGTTGTACTCCTCCGGCCCCAGCCCCAGGTGGGCGAACAGCCCGTCGGTGGAGGCGTCGAACGCGGCCCGGTAGTGGACGACGTTCATGTGCCCGTTGTAGTCGATGTGCTCGGGGCCGACCCGGCCCCGGGCCACCTCCAGCCAGCCGTCCAGGGAGGCCATGGTTCAGGCCAGCAGGCGGGTGGCCAGGTCGTCCAGGTCGGTGACGACCAGGTCGGGGGGGTGGGCGAGGGGGTCGGGGACCTTGCCGGGGCGGGCGACGAAGGCGGCCTGGCAGCCGGCGGCACGGGCGCCGGCGACGTCCCAGGCGTGGGCGGCGACCAGCAGGACGTCGGCGGGGGCGACGCCGAGGCGGGTGGCGGCCATGCGGTAGGGCTCGGGGGCCGGCTTGAGGCGGCGGACGGCGTCGGCCGACAGCACCGCCTCGAACGCGTCGAGGAGGCCGGCGTGGGTGAGCTGGGCGGTGGCCACCCGCTCGGTCGAGTTGGTCAGGGCGGCCAGGCGCAGGCCGCCCTCGGTCAGGCGGCGCAGGGCGCCCGGGACCTCGGGGTGGGCGGGCAGGCGGGTCATGCCGCCCACCACCGCCTCGCGGTCGCCGTCCGACAGCTCCACCCCGAGGCGGACCGCGGTCATCTCCAGGGCGGCCCGCCCGACGGTGCCGAAGTCGGTGTAGCGGTCGGTGATGGTGGCCACCATGGCCGACTGGAGCAGCTGGCCGAACCAGGCCACCCGGACCCCGCGGTCGCCGAACAGCCGCTCGAACTCCCCGTCGAGGGCGGCCAGGTCGAGCAGCGTCTCGTTGACGTCGAACACGCACACCGGCGCCATGGCGTCCTCCTCGGGTGGCGGCCTCCGGCGGGCAGCACACCAGGTCGGCCGGCCGACGGCAACCCGCCGGCCGGTGTGCCAGGCTAGGGCCATGGACGACCAGGGCGGGCAGCCGTTCTGCTACCTGACCACCGCCGGGCGGGTGTCGGGGCGGCCGCACACCATCGAGATCTGGTTCGCGATGCGCGGGGGCACCCTCTACCTGCTGTCGGGCGGGGGCGACCGGTCGGACTGGGTCCGCAACCTGCTGCGGCACCCGGAGGTCACCGTCCGCCTGGGCCGCCGTGATGCGCCTGCGCTGCCCGGCCGGGGCCGGGTGGTCGAGCCCGGCTCGGACGAGGACGAGCTGGCCCGCCGGCTGGTCGTGGCCAAGTACCAGCCGACCTACGGCGGCGACCTGTCCGGCTGGCGCCGCTCGGCCCTCCCGGTCGCGGTCGACCTGGACCAGGGCCCACGAGGAGAGGGCAGGAGCGATGGCGGGAACCGATGACTGGACGGTCGAGCGGGCCAACGCGGCCCTGCCGCGGGTCGGCGCCGCCCTGGACCGGATCCGCGAGCTGGTGGCGGAGGCCAGGCGCGAGCGCGAGGGCGCGGCCGGGCTGCTGGAGGGCAACGGGCATCCGGCCGCCCCGCGGGGGACCGGGGAGCTCCGGGCCGCGGTCGAGGCCCTGACCTCCGAGGGGATCATCCTGCGCGACCTGGACGCCGGGCTGGTCGACTTCCCGGCCCGGCTGGACGACGGCCGCGAGTACCTCCTGTGCTGGGTCCTGGGCGAGCCGGCGGTCGAGTGGTGGCACTGGCCCGACACCGGCTTCGCCGGCCGGCGGCCGCTGTCGGACCCGCCTGGCTGAGCCGCGGTCCTCCCGCTCGGCCGGCCGCGGACCCACAGCGGATCGGCAGGGCCACGTCAGCCCAGCGGCGCATGGTGCCAAGAGACAACCGCTTCCACGAGGGAGACACCATGAGCCAGCTGCTCGCCACCACCTCGACCCGGGCCCCGGCCCTGCCGGACCGGGACGACACCGACCACGCCGACCGCGACCGCGAGCCCGGGCGGTCCAGGCTCTGGCCCCTGATCGAGGCCCTGGCCTACGCCGGCGCCTACATCGACCCGTCCGGGATCCTGGCCGTCCAGCGCCTCCGCCAGGCGCACGAAGAGGAGCAGCGCAATGCCCAGCGCTGACCGGACCCGGCAGGTGCCGGTGGTGATCGTCGGGGCCGGGCCGGCCGGCCTGGTCGCGGCGGTCACCCTGGCCCGCAACGGCATCGCCTCGCTGCTGGTGGAGCGCAACCCGGGTCTGTCGCCGCTGCCCCGGGCCACGGCCGTGAGCACCCGCACCATGGAGCTGCTGCGCTCCTGGGGCCTGGAGGCCGAGGTCCGGGCCGGCCAGCTCGACATCACCGCCGTCGGCGCCTGGGCGGCCGAGACGCTGGCCTCGCCCGACGGCGCCCTGATGCCGCTGGGCCACCCCGACCTGGAGCAGGCCGCCGCGGCCAGCCCGACCATGCTCGCCGGCGTGCCCCAGGACCACCTGGAGCCGGTGCTGCTCCGCCACCTGGGCACGTTCGGGCTGACCGAGGTCTGCTTCGGCACCGAGCTGGTCGCCCTCGACCAGGACGCCGACGGCGTCACCGTCGAGCTGCGGCAGCGGGCCACCGGCGAGCGGCGGACCGTCCGGGCCGGCCACCTGGTCGGCGCCGACGGCGCCCACTCGCGGACCCGGGGGCTGCTCGGCATCGCCATGGACGGCCCCGACCACCTGGACGAGCAGCTCACCGTGCTGTTCGAGGCCCCGCTGGACGACGTGGTGGGCGACCGCCGCTACGGCATCTACTTCATCCAGCACCCGGAGGCCGGCGGGGTGTTCGTGCCCAACGGCGGCGGCGACCGCTGGCTCTACGGGCGCGGCTGGGAGCCGGAGCAGGAACGGCTGGAGGACTACACCGACGCCCGCCTGGCCGCCCTCATCCGGACCGCGGCCGGCGTCGCCGACCTGCCGGTCCGGGTCGTGGCCAAGGGCGCGTTCTCGTTCGCGGCCCAGGTGGCCAGGCGCTACCGGGAGGGCCGGGCCTTCCTGGTCGGCGACGCCGCCCAGCGCATGACCCCGCGGGGCGGGATGGGCATGAACACCGCCGTGGCCGAGGGCCACGACCTCGGCTGGAAGCTGGCCTGGATGCTGCGCGGCTGGGCCGGTCCCGACCTGCTCGACACCTACGAGGCCGAGTGGCGCCCCGTCGGCGCCCGCCGCAGCGCCCGCTCGGCCGACCCCGGCCCCGAGGCGTCCGGCGCCGACGCCCTGGCCGAGGACCTCAACGGCCGCCTCCCCCACGCCTGGCTCGCCACCAGCAACGGCCACCCCC
>Ga0307296_10000455_pt1 | contig 19412 bp, 15 predicted proteins | sample ER_DNA_153_FD_194467 | JGI IMG/M metagenome (GOLD analysis project Ga0307296, IMG submission 194467) | Bulk soil microbial communities from the East River watershed near Crested Butte, Colorado, United States - ER_DNA_153 | ecosystem: Environmental > Terrestrial > Soil > Floodplain | place... | reverse complement strand
CCTGCACTTCGTGATAGAACTGCACGAGGCGGCCTGGAACGCTTTTGCGCTCGACTACTTCAACCGCCATCGCTATAGCCCCACGCCGAAGGTTTGACGCGGCATTACTTGAGCCCCGGGCCGAAGGTTTGACGCGACATTACTTGAGCCCCAGGCCGAAGGTTTGACGCGACATTACTTCGTTTCCTTATGCAGCTTGTGCGCGTTGCAGCGCGGGCAGTACTTCTTCCACTCCACCCGCTCGGGGTGCAAGCGCTTGTTCTTGTCGGTGAAGTAATTGCGATTCTTGCAGACCTCGCAGGCGAGAATGATTTTTTCGCGTGGCATTGTTGTTTCCTACTTGAGGATCTTGGTCACTACGCCGGCACCGACGGTGCGGCCGCCTTCTCTGATCGCGAACCGGAGTCCCTCGTCCATCGCGATCGGCGTGATCAGCTCGATCGTCATCTGAACGTTGTCTCCAGGCATCACCATCTCCATTCCTTCTGGCAGCTCCACACTTCCCGTCACGTCGGTCGTTCTGAAGAAGAACTGAGGTCTGTATCCCTTGAAGAACGGCGTGTGACGGCCGCCCTCTTCCTTGGTCAGCACGTAGACCTCGGCGTTGAACTTGGCGTGCGGCGTAATGCTGCCTGGCTTGGCCAGCACCATACCTCTCTCGACGTCGTTCTTGTCGATGCCGCGAAGGAGGAGTCCCACGTTGTCTCCAGCCTGGCCGTCGTCCAGCAGCTTCCGGAACATCTCGACCCCGGTGATGACCGTCTTCTTGTCCGAGTTAAAGCCGATCAAGGAGACTTCCTCGCCGACCTTGATCTTGCCCTTCTCGATACGACCGGTCGCCACAGTGCCGCGGCCCGTGATCGAGAACACGTCTTCCACGGGCATCAGGAACGGCTTCTCGGTCTCACGCTTGGGCTGCGGGATATAAGTATCAAGAGCATCCATCAGCTCCCCGATCTTCTTCCCGTACTCCGAGTTGGGGTCCCCTGACTCAAGCGCCTTAAGTGCTGAGCCCTTGATGATCGGCGTGTCGTCGCCAGGGAAGTCATAGCTCGACAAGAGCTCACGGACCTCGAGCTCCACCAGCTCCAAGAGCTCGGCGTCGTCCACCATGTCCACCTTGTTCATGAACACGATGATGTAGGGCACGTTCACCTGCTTGGCGAGCAAAATGTGCTCTCTCGTCTGCGGCATCGGCCCATCGGCCGCCGAGACAACCAGGATCGCCCCGTCCATCTGCGCCGCTCCCGTGATCATGTTCTTCACGTAATCGGCGTGTCCCGGGCAGTCCACGTGCGCGTAGTGACGCTTGTCGCTCTCGTACTCCACGTGCGCCGTAGCGATCGTGATACCTCTCTCTCTTTCCTCGGGCGCCTTGTCGATCTGATCAAAGGCAACGGGCGATGCCAGTCCCTTCTTGGCCTGGATCGCCGTGATGGCGGCCGTCAGTGTCGTCTTCCCGTGATCCACGTGACCGATCGTGCCGACGTTCACGTGCGGCTTCGTCCGATTGAATTTCTCTTTGCTCATTTCTTATCTCGCCTTTGCGGTGACTTTATTGATGATTTCTTCTGCCTTCGACTTTGGTACTTCCTCGTAGTGCGCAAACTCCATCGAATAGACAGCTCTTCCCTGCGTCATCGACCGGAGCTTCGTCGAGTAACCGAACATCTCCGACAGCGGCACCTGCGCATCGATTACCTGCGCCTCACCGCGCTGATTCATGCCGCCGATTCTTCCGCGACGGGATGAGAGGTCGCCGAGCACGTCGCCCATATATGCGTCGGGGGAGACGACCTCTACCTTCATGATCGGCTCCAGAATGATGGCGCCGGCTCGCTTCGCCGCTTCCTTGATCGCCATCGATCCCGCGATCTTGAACGCCATTTCGCTGGAATCGACATCGTGGTACGAACCGTACACCAGCTCGGCCTTCACGTCCACCATCGGATAGCCCGCCAGCACGCCGCCCTCGAGAGCTTCGCGCATTCCCTGCTCGGCCGGCTTGATGAACTCACGTGGAATCGTTCCACCCACGATCTTGTCCTCGAACACGAATCCTTCGCCCTGCTTTGCCGGCTCGATGTTGATCACAACGTGACCGTACTGGCCCTTGCCGCCCGACTGGCGAATGAATTTTCCTTCGACTTTCTCAACGCGCTTCTTGATCGTCTCGCGATAGGCAACTTGCGGCCGGCCGATGTTCGCGTCGACCTTGAACTCGCGCTGCATGCGGTCGACGATGATCTCGAGGTGCAGCTCTCCCATGCCTGAGATGATCGTTTGACCAGTCTCCTGGTCGGAGTGCACGTGGAAAGTCGGATCTTCCTCGGACAGCTTCTGTAGCGCAATCGCCAGCTTGTCCTGGTCGGCCTTCGTCTTCGGCTCGATCGCGACGTCGATGACGGGGTTCGGGAACTTCATCGCCTCGAGGATGATCGGCGAATCTTCCATCGTCATCGTATCGCCGGTGCGCGTGTCCTTGAGCCCTATCGCCGCGGCAATATCTCCGGCGAGAACTTCCTCGATCTCCTCGCGCTTGTTGGCGTGCATCTGGAGCAGACGTCCCACGCGCTCGCGTTTATCCTTAGTCGCGTTGTAAACGTAGGAGCCGGATTGTAGGACTCCGGAATACACACGGAAGAATGTCAGCTTACCGACGAATGGATCGGTCGCAATCTTGAACGCGAGCGCCGCGAACGGCTCGTCGTCCTTCGGATGCCGCTCGGCTGGCTCGCCGTTCGGCAGATGCCCCTCGACGGCCGGGACATCTTCCGGCGAGGGAAGGAAGTCGACGACCGCGTCCAGCATTGCCTGCACGCCCTTGTTCTTGAACGCGGCGCCGCAGAGTACAGGCACGATGAAACCACCTACGGTCGAGCTGCGAATGGCATGACGAATCTCGTCGTTCGTCAGCGCCGTGCCTCGAAAATACTTCTCGATCAGAGTTTCGTCGTGCGAAACCGCGGCCTCGATCACGTCGTGACGCGCCTTCTCCATCGCCTCGCGATACTCCTCGGGGACTTCCGTGATCTCGAACTTCTTCCCCAGCGACTCGTCGTCGAAGATGTACTGCTTGCGCTCGATGACGTCGATGTGGCCGGTGAAGAGCTCACCCGAGCCAACCGGGAGCTGGATCGGAAATGCGGTCTTGGTAAGTCGGTCGCGAATCATTAGCATGCAGCGATCGAAATCGGCACCGACACGGTCCATTTTGTTGGCGAAGATCAGGCGTGGGACCTTGTAGCGGTCAGCCTGGCGCCAAACGGTCTCCGTCTGCGGCTCGACGCCGGCGACGGAATCGAGGAGGGTCACCGCGCCGTCGAGGACGCGGAGCGACCTCTCGACTTCAACGGTGAAATCGACGTGTCCCGGAGTATCGATGATGTTGATCCGATACTCGATGTCCTTGCGTGTCCAGAACGCCGTGGTCGCGGCGGACGTGATCGTGATGCCGCGCTCCTGCTCCTGCTCCATCCAGTCCATCGTCGCGGTGCCTTCGTGCACCTCGCCGATTTTGTGCGTCTTGCCGGTGTAGTAGAGGACGCGCTCGGTCATAGTCGTCTTCCCGGCATCGATGTGGGCCATGATGCCGATGTTACGATAGCGGTCGAGCGGGGTGTGTCGTGCCATGATCTCTGGAAGCTCTCTCTATAGAAGCGGCCCAAACAGCTGGAGCCGGAGGTCTCAATTCAACAAAAACGCGGGTGGACCATGCGCCCCTGAACGGGACCGGTATCCATCCGCTGCCGCCGGGTGCACCCGCAACTGGTTCGCGGGTGGGGACTCAAGGCGCGCCGAAGAAGCAGAATCGGCGATTAATTTTTGGTGTTCTGCGGGCGCGGTAAACCGCGTTCCGCCATAGCCTTGTAAAGGTATTCGGCAAAGCCGCCAAGTCAATGGGACCGCTATCGGATTTCCAGGGAGCGAATCGCGACTGCTGAGCCGTCGCTTATCGGTCGCATCTGGGACAAAGAGCTGGTCGGATGTGACATTAATGCTGCTTGCGGCGTCTTACTTTGTAGTGTAAAGTACTCTATGCCCTCGAACCCAACCGAACCGATGCGATCTTCCGCCTCCGCCGTAGCCTGGACCGCCGCACTACTCACATCAGCGCTCGGCGCTGCAATCCTGTTTTCTGCCGAGCCAGGCATCAACTGGCCGATCTGGGTTGCCACCGCGTCGGTCTCTCTAATCCTGTCACGGCTGGTCGCGGTGCGCCGAGTGGAAACTCCGCTCCTCGTGCTCGTCGCCTGGGCTACCGTGCTGAGCTTGGGGTTTGCGCTTTCCGACAAGGAGTTCTTCCGTGCACTGATCGTCGCGAGCGACGCCATGCTACTTGGTCTCGCCACGATCACCCTCGGCGCGGAAAAGTGGAGCGACCTGTCGGCAAAACTCCTCATCGCTGTCCCCATCCTCGCTCCGTTCCGCGTCGTCACCACTAGCGCCCGCGAGGTGGCCGACGCACCCAACTCGGTTTCGTCGCCCCGCTCGCGGTCGATCATCAAGGGCGCTTTGCTCTCCGTCCCCCTGGTGATTGTACTCGTCGCACTGCTCGGAAGCGCCGATCCGGTCATCCGGTGGACCACCGATCGCATTTCAGCCTGGCTGCCGGACTGGTCGTTTCCGCCACGGTTACTGTTCTTCGCCTTCCTGCTCACGCTCACACTGGGCGCCAACTCGATCGCTCGCCGCCAGCTTGCCGCGAAGTTTCCGCAGTATCCGCCACTTGGCGTCGCGCCCAAAGTTGGCTTGACGGAGCAGCGCATGGTGCTGTGGAGCGCAGCGGTTGTGCTCTGGCTCTTCGTGCTGCTACAAGCCTCGTACCTGATTCATCCACCGCCGGCCGCCGTCGGCACCGGCGTCACATTCGCCGATTTCGCCCGACGCGGCTTCGGCGAGCTCTCGTTTGCCGCCACTCTCGTGGGCGCGATCATACTGGTCCTCGAGTACGCGCGCCCCGTCGAGGCAACGGAGCGTGAGCGCAGGCTTCTACGTCGCCTCGAGCTGGCGCTGGTCATCGCGCTCGAGATCGTCCTCATCTCCGCCTTCCACCGGGTGATCCTCTACGAGCAGGCCTATGGCTACACGACCGCCCGGGTGCTCGCACAGGCATACATGATCGTGATGGCGCTCTCACTCGCTGCCCTCGCGCTCGAAATCACCCGCGAGCGCATCTCGATCGCGTTTGGCCGGCGCGTCGCGGAGATAGCTCTCGGGGTCTTTACCGTTCTCGTCTTCTGGAACCTCGAGGCCTGGATCGTCAACAGGAACATCGATCGGGCCGTCACCACCGGAAAGTTCGACGCCCGGTACGTGAGACAACTCTCCTACGATGCGATTCCGACGCTGGTGCAGCGACGTGAAGAGATTCCAGTCGCGCAGCGTGACAGCGTCATGATCCAGCTCGGGTGCAAGGGATTGCCCGCGGAACGCCGCTCGTTCGAGTGGAACCGCAGCGTGGCCGCGGCGGATCGCGCGTTACGCAGTATCCAAAGGCCGCCTTGTCCTCCCCGCGAATCTCCCGTGCGCTCCGATTGAGCCAGCGCGTGCGGCATCACGCCGCAGGTTTGGGCCTTAGCATCAAATAGAGCGGCCAACTGAGAGCGAGCAGTATCAGCGAGTAAATGCTGTTTCGCGTATCGGCCAGGAATGCGCCCAACAGGAAACCGACGGAGAGGACGAGCACGAGCCCGGTCGTCCAGGGATGGCCGATAGCGCGAAACGGACGGGGTGCTTCCGGCTCGCGGCCCCGCAAAATGAAGACGCTCAGAAAAATCAGCGCGTACTGGGCGACGAAAAAGAAGGCCGTCACTGCCAGCACGATCTCCAGCGTGCCGGTGATGACCATCGCCAGGCACACGGCTGCGCTGAGAAAAAGCGCTATCACAGGCGTACCGCCGCGATTCACGTAGTCCGCGCCCGGAACAAACCCGAACACGCTGAGGCGGTGCAACACCCGCGACGTCATCAGCTGATAGGCGTTGACCGCGCTGAGCAGCGACACGATGGTGAGAATCCGAATCACCGCGTCGCCTTTGCCGCCGAAGATTTCGTTCGCTGCGGTCGCCGCGACCAGTGGCTCACCCGCCATCCTCTCCAATGGCAGCACGTACAGAAATCCGACGTTCACCAGCAGGTAGATGATCGCGACCGACAACACTCCGCCGAACATCGACCGCGGAATGTCGCGCGCGGGATTTCGCAGCTCGCCGGAGAAATACACGATCCCGTTGTAGCCGTCGTAGGTGAAAATGACTGCTTGCATTGCGAGCACGAACGCCGCAAGGAAAGCAAATCCGGAGGGGGCCCCTGGCACGCCGGCACCGGTTATTCCGCGCCCGAGCACGAAACAGGCGCCGATGAGAATCGCGAAGGCGAGCGTCTTGAGAAACGCGGTAAGATTCTGCGCCGCGCTGCCGGTTCTTATCCCGCGCCACTGAATCAGCGCAAACACCATTATCACCGCACTGGCGATCGCCGCCGTGAATCCTTTGGAGATCCCGGCGAGAATGGTGACGTATTCCCCGATGACTAGCGCCGCGAGTGCTGCACTGCTACACGTCGAAAGCCAGTCACTCCAGCCAATGACGAAGCCCGCGTACGGACCCATTGAGCGGCGGAGGAACACCGTGTATCCGCCCGACTCGGGCATCATCGTCGCCAGCTCGGCAAGAGCGTTGGCGCCGAGCGCGGCATAGAGGGCTCCGATGATCCAGACACCGATAAAGAGCCATGGAGTGGGAAGGAGCTGGGCGACCAGCCCGGGGGTGCGGAGAATCCCGGAGCCGATCGTGTTTCCCACCGTCACGGAGAGGCCGAAGAGGACTCCGAGCACGGCGAGCAGTCCCATGTTTGGCCGCGCGGGAGGCGGCGTGACGGTTGCCTCTCGCGCTTCGGCGGCCTCCGTCACGCGCGAGAGTTGGGTCGCGACGAGCCGTTGGTCGGGAGTGGCCGGCTCATAAAATCCGCGAGGAGCTCGTGGAAGTGGTGCGTCCCCACTTCGCGTCGCTCCGAGTAGCGGCCCCGATCGTACAGTCGTGACCGAACTCCGCGCTGAACCGATTCGACTACCTCTTCATCCTCCATCTCGACACGGTGCAGTCCCGCTCCCATGCCACTGTCGCGCATCGAGGCATTCCATACATACGAATGGAAGGCGACCTTGGTGCGACCTACCGCGAGAGGAGTCACGACGTTGAGCGACAGGCCCCACGGGTAGAAGTTGAACATGATGTTGGGGAAGAGCCAGAAATAGAACGCACCAACACGTTCGCCCGCGTTGGGATGATCCTTCGGCAGCTCGAACGCCGGCTCCCCAGCCTTGGCGATTCCCAGCTGAAGGTTTCCATAGCGGAATCTCTCGGTCCGGTAGCCGGAGTAGTCGAGCTTCTCCGCCAATCCCGCGTGCACATACGGGATGTGGAATTCCTCGAGATAGTTGTCGCAGTAGAGCGCCCAATTGGCGTTGATGAGATAATCCTGCGACGTCGCGTTGTCGCGACTGAACTCGTCGAGCGGCATGAACGAAACGCGCTCACGAACGGGCGCTATCCATTCTTCAAATGCCATCTCGGGAGCGAGGCCACTGAAGAGAAGTGGGCCGAGGCGCTCGAGCGGCAGCTTCGGGAGATTGTCCTTCTCGGAGGGGAAACCCACGGTCGTGTCGAACTCCGGCATCGAGACGAACTTTCCGTCGAGCGCGTACTTCCGCCCGTGGTACCGGCAGCGCAGCGAGCGCGCGTGTCCCTCACCTTCGACCACAATGGCGCCCCGATGCGTACACACGTTCGAGAGACATCGAACAGTGCCCTCGTCATCCGAGGTAAGGACCAGCGGCTCGTTAAGACACCCGTCGAGCAGCGTGAAGGGAAGGACCCGGCCCGGTGCTTTGACGCGAGCGGAATCTCCGACCCACTGCCAGCTGCGCGCGAACACGCGATCCTTCTGCAGCTCGAAATACTCGGGATCGGAGTACACCCGAGCGGGAAGTGTCGACGCGCGGCGAATATCCTTGTCGATCCCGAAATCAAGCTCGCTCATTCTCGCGAATCTACGTTCGGGGTGCGCGACCGCCAGATACCATCCTCGAGATTAAAAACAACTGAAGACTACCTGCGTGGGGCTGTCGGCGGGCCCGCGGATGGCTTCGGGCCAGACCTGAATTCACTGAGTGACAGCACGTAGCCACCAGCCGGCCCGCCGACAGCACGTAGCAGGTAGTCTTCAGTTGTAGTTACGCAGTTGCGATCTACAGTTTGCAGATCCCAGTGTACGTCTCGGGCCGTCGATCCCTGAAAAACTGCCAGACGTTTCTAACTTCGCGGATCTTGTCCAGATCCAACTCCGCCGTGATCAGCTCGTCCTTGTCACGGCTCGCCTGCGCCACAATCTGTCCGCGCGGATCGCAGAAGTAGCTCTGTCCGTAGAACTCGCCGATGTTCCAGGGCTTCTCGTACCCGACGCGATTGATCGCGCCGACGAAGAACGCGTTCGCCACCGCGTGCGCTGGCTGCTCGAGCTTCCACAAATACTCTGACAGTCCCGCCACCGTCGCCGATGGATTGAACACGATCTCCGCCCCGTTCAGTCCGAGCTCGCGCGCGCCCTCCGGGAAATGTCTGTCATAGCAGATGTAGACACCGATGTCGGCGTACTTCGTCTTGAACACCGGGTATCCGAGATTGCCGGGCTTGAAATAGAACTTCTCCCAGAAACCGGGCGCGGTGTGGGGGATGTGGCTCTTCCTGTACTTCCCCAGATACGTTCCGTCGGCATCGATCACTGCAGCCGTATTGTAATAGACGCCCGTCTCATCTTCTTCATAGATGGGAACCACGATTGCCATCGAGTGCTTCTTTGCCACTTCCTGCATCAGATGAGTGGTCGGGCCGTCGGGAATTTTCTCGGTTGCGTCGTACCACTTCGTATTCTGCTCGGCGCAGAAGTAAGGTCCGGTGAAGATCTCCTGCATGCAGACGATCTGCACGCCTTCCTTGCCGGCCTGGTCGAGGAACTTGAGATGCTTCTCGATATTGGCTTCGCGGATTTCGTCGAGCGGCGCGTCAGTCGGGCCCGCGTGCGTTGCCTGGATCAAGCCACACTTTACGACTCTTGCCATTCCTTTCTCCTAGAGCACTTCGAAGTTTTTGTTCGACACCGGCTCGTGCGCGCCTTTGTCACCACGCATCAACAGCCAATAGATGACGAAGCTGAGAAAAAACGTGACGAACCAGGCATACGAATAGAGCTTGTCGAAGAATGTCGGATTCGCAACCGCGCCTCCCGGCGTCGACACCGCGCGGATGAAACCGGGGACTACCGGCGCGATCGAGAGCACCAGTGCGATGATCGCTTTCGGGTTGATGCCGTTCGCGTACGTGTAGCGGCCGCGCAGCCTGAACAGATCGTCCACGTCGAGCTGCTGCTTTCTAATGATCCAGTAATCGGCGATCAGGATGCCGCCCAGTGCACCCATGAGGCTCGAGTATCCCAGCAGCCACGTGAAAATGTAGGCGGCGGCGTCAGAATAGAGCTTCCACGGCATCATGACAATTCCGAGCACCGCGGTGATCAGTCCGCCTGTTACATAGCTGATCCGGCGGGGACTGAGATTCGAGAAGTCGTTGGAGGGCGAGACCACGTTGGCCGCCATGTTCGTCGTGAGCTGCGCGGCGAGCACCACCAGCGCGGCGAAGATGATGACGGGCGCGCGGCCGATCCGGCTCACGAGCTCGATGGGATCCCAGATCGCTTTGCCGAAGATGACGATCGTCGCACTCGTGACCGCGACACCGATGAACGCAAATGCCGTCATCGTCGTGGGCAGACCCAGCGCCTGCCCCAGCGCCTGTGAGCGCTGGCTCTTCGCGTATCGCGTGAAATCCGGAATGTTGAGACTCAGAGTCGCCCAGTAGCCGACGTTCGCGGTGAGCGCGGCGGGGAAAATTGCCCAGAACTCTCCATGACCTTTCTGGAGCTTCTGCGATTCGCTGAGGATGTTCGCGAGCCCGCCGCCGTTCCGGATTGCCCACAAGAGCAGCAATGCGCCCCCTCCGAGAAGAAGCGGCGCGGACCAGCTCTCGAGCACTTTGATCCCCTCGGTGCCCTTGAGGATGATCAGGACCTGGATTCCCCAAAAGACGGCGAACGCGATCGCGATGCTTCCGGGGATTTGCGCCCAGCCCGGCCAGGCGGCCTTGAGGAGCGCGTCGAGGGCGAGTGCTCCGATCCACGTCTGTATACCGAACCATCCGCACGCCACAATCGCGCGCAGCATCGCGGCCACGTTCGCGCCGCGTACGCCGAAGCTCGCTCGACAGAGTACCGGAAAGGAGATCCCATATTTCGTTCCGGCGTGGGCGTTGAGAATCATCGGAATGAGCACAATCACGTTGCCCAGCAGGATCACCAGCATCGCCTGCCACCACCTCATCCCCTGGTCCATCAATCCCGACGCGAGGGTATAGGTGGTGATGACGACGCTCATGCCTATCCATAGCGCGGCGATGTTGTAGGTGGACCACGTCCTTCTCGCGGGCTCCGTCGGCGACAGATCCGGATTCCAGAGCGGACTGTTTCTAATGTCGTCAGAGATTTGCGTCGAGCCCGCCGTGTAGTTTGCCCCGGTAGCTGCGCTCGTCACGAGGCGAGGCCGGCGGTCTTGCGCGGCAGCCACTGGCCACGCCCTTCCTTGCCGACAACCTGATAGTCGTCCACGATCACCTCGCCGCGCGACAGCGTCGTGCGCGCGAAGCCCGCCAGATCCCAGCCCTCGTATGGCGACCAGTCGGCATTTGTCTCCATGGATTCCGGATCAACCTTGTGGGTCTTCTTCGGATGGATGATCGCAATGTCAGCGTCGGCGCCAACCTGGATCGCACCCTTGCGCGGATAGAGTCCCATGATCCTGGCCGGATTGGTGGAGAGCTTGGTGCACATCTCTTCCAGCGTCATTCTCCCATCGAGCACGCCGCGCGTATACGTGAGAGGCATCAACGTCTCGAGGCCCGGCATCCCCATTGGAATCTTGGTCCAGTCCCCGTTCCACATCGCCTTCTGCTCGCGGTCGAAGGTGCACGTATCGGTGGAGATCACCGAGACTTCTCCGCCCTTCAGACCCTTCCAGAGGCGCTCGACATCCTTCGGCTTCTTGAGTTGCGGACAACACGCGAACAGATGACCGTCCTCTCTCTCGAACACCGAGTCGTCGAGCACGAGATACTGCACGCAGGTCTCTGCAAGCACCGGCACCCCGCGAGCCTGCGCCGCGCGGATGATGTCAGCGCCCTCGCCCGTCGACATGTGGACGATATAGAGCTGCCCGCAGGTTGCCTCGCACCACTGCACCGCTCGCTGAATCGCCTCCGCCTCGATGAAATTCGGCCGCGTCATCGGATGGAGTCGAGCGCCGTACTTCTTCATCAGCTCCGGCGTATGGTGCCGCGCGATCAACTCGTCTAGCACGCGCGCCGACTCCGCGTGCACGAGCAGCATCGTGCCATATTCCTTCATTTTCTCCAGCGTGCCGAACATCGCCCTGTCGTCCGACTGCCAGCCTTCGGATTCATAGATCATGAATTCCTTGAAGGTGGTGAAGCCGCGATCGACCATTCCCTTGATCTGATCCTTGTGCTCGTTCCAGCGCGTGATGCAGATGTGGAAGGTGTAATCGATGAGCGACTTCCCCTCTGCTTTTTTCATCCAGTTGTCGGCCGCATCATTGAGGGATTGGCCGGCGTACGGAATTGCGAAGTCGATCAGCGTCGTCACGCCACCGCGAGCCCCGGCTCTGGTGCCCGTCCGGTAATCATCAGCCGAAACAGCTCCCATGAAGGGCAGCTCGAGGTGCACGTGCACGTCGAGAACGCCGGGAATCACGTGATGACCGCTGGCGTCAATGACCTGCGTGCCCTTATCCGCTTCCAGATTGATGCCGAGCGCCGAGATCTTTTCGCCGCTGATTCCGACGTCACCCGTGAAAACCCCCGCCGGCGTCACGACGTTCCCACCCTTGACGACCGTGTCGAATTTCGCAGAGGCGCGTGCTGAGCTGGAAACCGGTCGCGCTCCGCGAGTAGCGGGCGACGCGTCTTTTTTCTTTCCTGCCATCAGCCCTTGACCAACCCAAGCGCTTGATCGAGCACGTCCAGAGTGAAGTCAGCATCCTCCTTTGTGATGCACATCGGCGGCTTGATGCGAAGCACGTTGCCGTCGAGGCCGCCCTTTCCGACCAGAACTCCCATCTCTCGCGCGGCCTCGAGCAGCGCCAGAGTCTCCTTCTTTGCCGGCTCCTTCGTTTTTCGATCGCGCACCAGCTCGACGCCAAGCATGAGTCCCATTCCGCGAACATCGCCAATGAGCTGATGGCTCTTCGCCAACTCCTTGAAGCCGTCCTTGAGCCTCTTCCCGATCACCCGGGAATTCTCCTGCAAGCCATCTTCGTCGATGACGTCGAGGACGGCGAGGCCGGCGGCCATGCAGACCGGATTGCCGCCGAACGTGTTGAAGTGGATGCGCTGCGTAAGCGCCTGCGCGATTTCCATTCGGGTCGTAACGGCGGCCAGTGGAACGCCGTTCCCTATTCCCTTCGCCATGGTGACAAAATCCGGCACGACGTCGAAGTTCTCGAAGCCCCAGTAGTGGTCGCCCGTTCTGCCGAAGCCGGTCTGAACTTCGTCGGCGATGCAAAGGCCGCCGTGATCACGGGTGATCTTGTAGGCCTCGCTCAGATAATTCCGGGCGCCGTACGTCGCCCCGCCCACGCCCTGGATCGGCTCTGCGATGAACGCCGCGATTTTGCCCGGCGTAGAGTAGCGAATGATCCCAAGGATGTCCTCGGCGCTCTTGCTCGCGATCTCTTCCGGTGTCCCCGAGTAGGGACTCCGATAAGGATCGGGAGAGACCGCGTGGTGCACTCCGACGGCGCTCGGAAGCGGATACTTCCACGTGTTGTGCGAAGTCAGCCCCATCGCGCTCGGCGATCCCCCGTGATAACCGTTGCGCAGGGCGATGACATCGGTGTTGCCGGTGTACAACCGCGCCATCGTGACCGCGAGATCGTTGGCCTCGCTGCCGTCGTTGACGAAGTAAGTGACATCGAGCCCCTTCGGCATCTTCGACGCGAGCTTCTTCGCCAAAAGCGGCAAGTTCGGATGCAGGTAGATCGTGGTCGCGTGCTGAAGGGTTTCGGTTTGTTTCTCAATCGCCGCGACGATCTTCGGGTGGCAGTGTCCGCATGAGACCGTGACGATGCCCGCGAACATGTCCAGATATCGTTTCCCCGTCTCGTCGAACAGCCACTGCATGTATCCCTCGACGATGAGCAGCGGCTCGCCGTAGAGCGTGAAAACCGCCGGATTGGTATAGCGGCGGCGCATGCCAATCAGCTCTTCGCGCGAAGGTCCGGTGTAGGGCTTCGGCTTGTGATCACACGGCGGCATCTCAACGCGCGCACGCGATGCCGGTCCCTTGCCGGTGGTGGTGCGACCCACCGGAGTCGAGGTCGAGGCTATCGTCATCTCTATGCCCTTACAACTTCTTCAGGCTGCGGAGCCGCATAACCTTCGACGTTCTCGTAGCCGGAGTAGTATTCGGCGGACTCGGGACGCCTGATTTCCGACTGCAGCACGATCCGGTCGCGCCGAATGCCGCGGAAATCCTCGACGCTCTTCCAACCGTCCTTCGCATGCTCCTCGATGAACTTGTCGAGACCGGAGAGCAGCCGCTTGATGACATTGGGTCCCACGGCCTGATCGAGCATCGCCGCAGTGCACACCTGCACCGTACCGCACCCGAGCAAGAAGTAGGATGCTGCCTGGTTGAAATCGGATATGCCACCGATGCCGGAGAAACTCCTATCCGGGAAGGCCTTGGTCAGCTGCGCCATCTTCGCCAGTGCCAACGGCAGTATCGCCGGACCGCCGAGTCCTCCACTGGACACGAGACCGTCGACGTTGATCTCGAACTCCAGCGTCTCGGGATCGATCAGCGGAATGGACGGGAAAGTATTCGACGAGACGATCGCATCCGCTCCACCGCGGAAGCACGCGGCCGCTTCGACGACGATGTCGGCCGTCGCGGGTGTGAGCTTGCACCACACCGGAACCTTCGCCACTTCCTTCACGGCCTCGGTCACGACCGAACAAAGACCTTGATCCTTCCCAATGTTGGAGCCCATGTCCCGGCGATCCATGTGCGGACAGGAGAAGTTGAGCTCGAGTCCATCGGCGCCTTCTCCCTGAGCGGTTTCCGCAAGCTCCTGCCAGTGCTTAAGCTCCTTGTCGTTGCCGGAGCCGGCCATGATAGACGCGATCAGTACCTTGTTCGGAAAGGCTTCCTTGATGCGTCTGATCCTCGGCGCCCACCACTCCAGCGTTTTGTCGGAGATGAGCTCCCAGTTCCACGAGGAGTGCAAGGCAGCGCCAGCCCGTTTTTTCATGGAGACGTTGGCATCTTCGGGAGTCGTGCGCATGAACTTCGCCTTTGCGCCGTAGACGTTGACCACCGGATGAAGGCCGATTGTCTTGGTGACGACTCCTCCCCACCCGGCGTCGAAGGCGCGCGTGATGTTGGATTCCGACTCGGTAGGCGGCGCCGACGAGAGCAAAAAGGGATTCTCGAAGCGAATCCCGGTGAACGTGACGGAACGATCAACGGCCATACTGCCTCCCCTTAGGACATCCAGTTTGTTCCAGCTTCCTTATTCCATTTCGTGGTCATCTTCTTGGCCTGCGTCCAGAACTCGATCGACCCTCGTCCGGTAATGTCGCCGACGCCGAATTTGGAATCGTTCCATCCACCAAACGAGAAAGGCTCGCGTGGGACTGGAACTCCGACGTTGACGCCGACCATGCCGGCGCTGGCGTGTTCCATCACGTACCGCGCGGTGCCACCGCTCTCGGTGAACACCGACGCCGCGTTGCCGTACGGCGACGCGTTCTCGACCTTGAGCGCTTCGTCGACGTTCTTTGCGCGAATGATCACGAGCACCGGACCGAACACTTCATCCTGGGCGATCTTCATGTCCGGCGTGACGTGATCGATGATCGTGGGCCCGATGAAGTATCCACTCTCCTTCCCTTTCACAACTGCGCGCCGGCCATCCACGAGAACTTTCGCGCCCGCGGCCTCCGCTTCGGCGATGTACCTCTCTATCCGTTCCTTCGCCGCGATAGAAATCACCGGCCCGATATCCTTGCCCGGAACGATCTTTCGGGCGTGATCGACCATGCGATCGATTATGTGGTCGGTCTTGGACACCGCGACCATCACCGACGCCGCCATGCACCGCTGTCCAGCGCAACCCGACATCGACGCGACGACATTGCTCGACGTCATCTCCTGGTCGGCATCGGGCATTACGATGAGATGATTCTTGGCGCCGCCGAGTGCGAGGCAGCGTTTGAGCGTCGCGGTAGAGCGGCGATAGACGACTTTCGCCGTCTTGGTCGAGCCGACAAAGCTGATGGCCGCGATGCCGGGGTGATCGCACAGCGCCTCGACCGCTTCCTTACCGCCATTGACTATCTGCAGCACGCCCTCGGGGAGTCCCGCTTCCTTCAACAACTGAGCAACTCTTCCGGCGCTCAGCGGAACCAGCTCCGACGGCTTGAGAATCAGGCAATTGCCGAGCGCGATCGCATTGGGTATCGACCAGTTCGGCACCATGTTCGGAAAATTGAACGGCGTTATCGCGGCGACGACGCCGAGTGGATATCGCTCGATGCGGCACTCGACTCCGCGGCTGACTTCGAGGACTTCACCCGGGGCGATCTGCGGAAGCGAGCAGGCAAACTCGCAGAGCTCCGCTGACTTCAGCACTTCGGCGCGCGCCTCGCTCGCGACCTTGCCGTTTTCCTCAGTAATCAGCGCCGCCAGCTCGTCGATGTTCTTCTCGAGGAGAGTCTTGTAACGGTAGAAGACCTGAACGCGCTCCTTGATTGGAGTAGCCGACCAGGCCGGAAACGCTTTGGCGGCGCTGGCGACGGCCGTGTCGACATCTTGCTGCGTCGATAGTGGTACGCGCGAGATGACGCTGCCATCGCTCGGGTTGTGGACCTCGAGGAAGGCGCCGGCCGTGTCCACGAACGTACCATCTACGTAGTTCCGCACTTCAGGGTACTTCATGGTGCCTCCACCGACGCCGGCCGAGCCGGCCATCCAGACCCCCAACCCAAAGATTGGAGGGCACTTATCCCACTATGCGAAGATGTGTTTAGGGGCGAAACGTCGCAAGCGCGAGGGGACGATCGGGCCGCGGTCAGCGCGACTCGAGCGGGGTCACGAAGGGCGGAGGTGCGGTTGTCCTCAAATCATTCGCAAGGTTGAATTGCGGCAATACGCGGTTGCCGCCAAAGAGTGGCGCAACCTCGTAGGAGTCGGCCACGGAAAAATCGACCTCGTAGCCAAGGTCCTTGAAATAGCCCAGCGTAATGGTGCTGAGGGGTGACCTGGTACCAACCGCCGATTCGGCAACCATTAGCTCATCGCCAAAGATGAGGTATCTCCAATGCGGGTCATTCGGACCGTTGCCACTGTGGTTCTCCAGAGGGACAATCGCGCCGGTGTACCAGGCTCCGTGACGCTTGAATTCCGCACGCGCGTTCGCGCCACTGAAGTAGGGGTCGGCCGTGCCTCCGCCGGTGAGGTTCCTCGGCATGTAACTGCCTGGGTTGAACCCCAGCGCGTGGCCGATCTCGTGCGTGATGACGCCGCTAAGAGTTCCCTGCCCTTCCATCGACGCGATGTCAGCCTGGTCCAACTGGATTTGACTGAGAATCGGCAGTGTGTCCCTTCCGCTGACGGCGCACAATCGGGTGAGCGCGAGTGATCCATTTGGTCCATCGATGGCACCGATGGAAATGAAGATGAGCGGATTGTGGTGAGTCTCGTTGAGCTGGGGCTGGCCGGGAAAGCAGGCATTCGCGGCGTAATTGAAGCGAAAGCTTCCAAAATCTTTTGACAACGCGCGCGTCCACTTATCGACTGCGGCCGAAACGACGCTCTGCTGCTGAGCCGTAAGCGTCGATAGGTATCGCACATCTATGGTGAGGTGCGGCGGAGGCCCCGAAGGTCCCTGGCTCGAGTCGGCGCCGCAAGCCAGGCAAACGGATGTCGAGATGCCGAAAAGCGCGAGATGCTTGAAAGTGAACACGGCACGAAGCATGATGCTTCGTACGGTGTCGCGCAACAAGAACTGAAACCGGAACTTTGATGACTGATCCTTCGGCTACTGCTGAGCAGCCACACGAGGTACTTCCCCACGTCGATCACGGAATGTCGATCGGCATTGCGGCGGCGATCAGCATTGTGTCGATCGTCGTCGTTACCGGCTCGACGTACGCGGTGGTGAAAGGGACGCTGTCGAGCGGAATGACGAGGCTGCTGGCGGTAGTGTCGCTCCTTTCGCTCGTGGCGATGGCTTACGGTCTGATCGAGCTGGCATTGGCGGTAGTCGCAACGACCACCGAGAGAAGGAGAAAGGCTCGCGAGGTCACCGAGCGGCGGAAAGGCAATCGGGCGAGGAAGCCGACGCCGACCTGATTTCTGAGGGCCGACCCACCTACGTCATCTGACGTATAGGCGGGGCGCACCGGATCGGCGAATCTCTTCCCTACTTCTCTCTCGAAGGTTCGTACGATGCGTCAGACCCAGAACAGGCCGATCTGGTTCTTTATCGGTTCACTCGCCCTCCTTGGCGCTGCTGGGTGCGGTGATTCAAGCGGACCGGGTGAGCCAGAAGATCCGGGAATCCTTGTCGTCCCTCCGAGTCTCGCCGGCTATTACCCCCAGGATTTGGTGTGGACGAGAGATGGCAGCGAGCTGGTATATATCAGCTACGTTACCGCGCCGGCGGGCTCAACTCGCCTCAACGCGGTAAGCGTTGCCACACACGCTGTGCGGCAACTGAATGCTTCTCCGTCCATCATCAGCCTGGCGCGTGAAAGCGCCGGTTCGCGCATCTACTTCGGCGCTTTTCTAACTACGGCAGCGCCGAACGACCCGAACTTTCAAGTAAGCCGCGTTGACGTTGCTTCAGGCGCAGTGGACATCCTGGCAACCACCTTCCTGGGATCCAGTAACCAGGTGCTCGTTTCCGGGGACGAGCGGTTTCTGGTCGCCGGTCGTAGCCTTTACAATCTTCAGACAGGCGGCCGTGTTGATCTCCCTGCGGGCGCACCCATCGACTTTTCGCCTGACCGGACGATGCTCCTCTACTTTTTGCAGTCAACCGCGACTTCGTTCGAATCGCCGACGCTGATTTCGACATCCGACGGCTCATCCCATCCGCTGCTGTATTCTACGGGTGATTTCTACCTCGCCCATCGGTGGGAAGGCAATTCGCCGCAATTGCTTAAAAAAACCTTTTTGGACGCCGGAGCCTACAACAGCGGCGCTGTTAGGCTGTCGGAGATCGATGGTATGACCGGCACGTCGCGCGACATCGTCCAATTCAACGTGCGTAGTCCCTTTATTGGTGTGACTTGGTCACCCGACGGCAGAGCGCTCGGTGCCTGGATCCCAGAAGGCTCGCTCGCAGACAGAACTGATAAGACAACCCTTTATATAGTCCGTGCTGGCAACGCGCCGGCTGTGGTCGCGACGGTGCATGGGAATCCTGACCGTCCAGTATTCTCACCGGACGGCAAGTCAATCGCGTACTTCTACTACCACGACGACTACAGCCGGAGCCTGTACATGAAGCCCGGTATCTGATACCAGGAATCTGCCTCCGTCACTCCCTCTCTCGAGGATTCGGACGATGAAGCATATCCAGAGAAAGCCAATTCGATTCATACTCGCTTCACTCGCGTTGCTGGCGGTCGCTGGATGCGGTGATCCAGCCGGTTACGGTCCGTCTGGAGCCCAGGATCCGGGAGTGCTGCTCGTGACACTGACACAAGGCGGCGGCGGCGATCTCGCTTGGACCAGCGATGGAACAGAACTGGTCTACGCGGTCGCCGGCCAACTGAACGCAGTGAGCACCTCAACACACACCGTGCGACGACTGAATACACCTCCGTCACTTTTTATCCCGGCCTTGTCCCGCGCTGGCGAGCGGATCTACTTCGCCTCTGATATCTCGGCGGCCGGACCGAACGACCCCAATTCTCTCGTGAGCCGTGTAAACCCCACCGCAGGGTCTGCGGAAATCCTGGTGACCAACCGTTCGGGCGCTGATAGGTTCATGCGAGTCTCCTCCGATGAACGGTTCCTGGTAGCTCAAGGAATTCTCTACGACCTGCAGTCGGGAGCACAAATCACTCTCCCGGCAGGCAGGCCCTTCGGCTTCTCACCTGATGGCACTCAGCTTCTCTACTATCAGTCGCAGAACGGGCTTCTCATCGGAGCACCGAGTTTGATCTCGACCGCCGACGGGTCGTCGTCCGAGCCCCTGCAATCGCCCAGCG
>Ga0307296_10000453_pt1 | contig 19426 bp, 16 predicted proteins | sample ER_DNA_153_FD_194467 | JGI IMG/M metagenome (GOLD analysis project Ga0307296, IMG submission 194467) | Bulk soil microbial communities from the East River watershed near Crested Butte, Colorado, United States - ER_DNA_153 | ecosystem: Environmental > Terrestrial > Soil > Floodplain | place... | reverse complement strand
ACCCAGAACTCGTCGTCCTCGTCAAAGTTGCGCTCCTTGCCCTTCGTGAAGTACTCGCGGCGGCGCTTCAGCCGGTCCTCGAGCGCGGCGAGGGCCTCGTCGCGGTCGACGTCGATGCGCTCCTTCTCGGCCTCGACCTTGGACTCGAGGTCGTTCAGGTCCTTCTTGCGCTTCGCGGTGTCGACCGTCGTCACGATCGAGGCGGCGAAGTACAGGACCTTCTCGAGCTCGCGCGGAGCGATGTCGAGCAGGTAGCCGATGCGGCTCGGGACGCCCTTGAAGAACCAGATGTGCGAGACCGGAGCAGCCAGGTCGATGTGACCCATGCGCTCGCGACGCACCTTCTGGCGCGTGACCTCGACGCCGCAGCGCTCGCAGATGATGCCCTTGTAGCGGACTCGCTTGTACTTGCCGCAGTAGCACTCCCAGTCCTTCGTCGGACCGAAGATGCGCTCGCAGAAGAGACCGTCGCGCTCGGGCTTGAGCGTGCGGTAGTTGATCGTCTCGGGCTTCGTTACCTCGCCGGACGACCAGTCGCGAATCTGCTTCGACGACGCGAGGCCGATTCGGATCGCGTCGAACTCATTGATGTCGATCAAAACTCTTCCCTTCCACTAGTCCCAAATTCCTTAGTCGCGCTCAGCGCAGTGATCAACTTTCGTCCGGCTTTTCTGCGGTTGTCTCTTCTGCGACCTCGACCTCGGCGAGGTCGGTCAGCGTCTCGTCGGCGGGCAGGACAAGCTCGCCGGTCTCGTCGACGCGCTCCTGTCCTTCCTCGGTCTCCTGAGCGTCAGCAGGCCTTGCCGCCGCGCGCAGCGAGCCCGGCGAGAGGTCGATCCCGAGCTCCTCGGCGGCCCGCAGGAGCTCGTCGTCCTCCTCGCGCACCTCGACCTCGGCGCCCTCCTCGGAGAGCACGTCGACGTCGAGCGCCAGTGACTGCATCTCCTTCAGGAGCACCTTGAAGGACTCGGGGATCGACGGCTCCGCGATGTTCTCGCCCTTGACGATCGCCTCGTAGGCCTTGACTCGGCCGACGGTGTCGTCGGACTTGATGGTGAGCATCTCCTGCAGCGTGTACGCCGCGCCGTAAGCCTCGAGCGCCCAGACCTCCATCTCGCCGAAGCGCTGGCCGCCGAACTGGGCCTTGCCCCCCAGCGGCTGCTGCGTGACGAGCGAGTACGGCCCCGTGGAGCGCGCGTGGATCTTGTCGTCGACCAGGTGGAGCAGCTTCAGGATGTACATGTGGCCGACGGTGATCTTCTGGTCGTAGGAAGCGCCGGTCTTGCCGTTGAAGAGGCGCACCTTGCCGGAGGTCTTGCGGCCCTTCGGCCGCTTCTCGTCCACGTGGAACTTGATGGGTGAGTCGGGGTTCTGCTTGACCCACTCGGTGAGCGCGTTGTCGACGTCCTCTTCGGTGGCGCCGTCGAAGACGGGAGTCGCGACCGGGGTCGGCTTGCGCTCGCCGTTCCCGTTGGCGGCGCCGTTCTCGGCGAAGACGCCGTGCGCGGCCGCCCAGCCGAGATGGGTCTCGAGGATCTGGCCGATGTTCATCCGGCTCGGCACCCCGAGCGGGTTCAGGATCACGTCCACGGGCCGGCCGTCCTCCAGGAACGGCATGTCCTCCTCGGGCACGATCTTGGCGATGACGCCCTTGTTCCCGTGGCGGCCCGCGAGCTTGTCGCCCTCGGCGATCTTGCGCTTCTTCGCCACGTAGACGCGAACGAGCTCGTTCACGCCCGGGGACAGGTCGTCGCCCGCCTCGCGCGAGAACGTCTTCACGTCGATCACCTTGCCGCCCTCGCCGTGCGGCACCTTCAGGGACGTGTCGCGCACCTCGCGCGCCTTCTCCTTGAAGATCGCGCGGATCAGCTTCTCCTCCGCAGTCAGCTCGGTCTCGCCCTTCGGCGTTACCTTGCCGACGAGCAAGTCGCCCGAGCCGACCTCGGCGCCGATGCGCACGATGCCGCGCTCGTCGAGGTCCTTGAGCGACTCCTCCGAGCGGTTCGGGATGTCGCGCGTGATCTCCTCGTCGCCGAGCTTCGTCGTGCGCGCGTCGATCTCGTACTCATGGATGTGGATCGACGAGAGGACGTCCTCCTTGACGAGCCGCTCCGAGATGACGATCGCGTCCTCGAAGTTGTAGCCCTCGAACGGCATGAACGCGACGAGCAGGTTCGCGCCGAGCGCCAGCTCGCCGTTGTTCGTCGAGGAGCCGTCGGCGAGGACGTCGTCCACCTTCACCCGGTCGCCGAGCTCGACCACCGGCTTCTGGTGGATGAGCGTGCCCTGATTCGAGCGCATGAACTTCGTCAGGTCGTATGTCTCCTTGCCGTCCTTCGTGTCGACGACGACCTTCTCGGCGTCGACGTCGATCACCTGGCCCGCCTCGTGCGCGAGAACGACGTCGCCCGTGTCGATGGCGGCTCGGTACTCGAGGCCGGTGCCGACGAGCGGGGCCTGCGTGATCATCAGTGGCACCGCCTGGCGCTGCATGTTCGCGCCCATCAGCGCGCGGTTCGCGTCGTTGTGCTCGAGGAAAGGGATCAGGGCAGTGCCGACGGACACGATCTGCGCCGGCGCGACGTCCATGTACTGGATGTCCTTCGGGGCGGCGGTGACCGCCTCGCCCTCCTTCGACCGGCAGAGAACCTGGTCGTGCAGGAAACGGCCGGTCTTCTCGTCGACCGGCTCGGAGGCCTGGGCGATCGTGTACTGCGCCTCTTCGGCCGCGTCGAGATAGATGATCTCGTCGGTCACCTTGCCGGCCTTCACGACGCGGTACGGCGTCTGGATGAAACCGAACTCGGAGACCGTCGCCATCGAGGCGAGCGAGCCGATGAGGCCGATGTTCGGTCCCTCCGGGGTCTCGATCGGGCACATGCGCCCGTAGTGCGTCGGGTGCACGTCGCGCACCTCGATCGGCGCGCGCTCGCGCGTGAGCCCTCCGGCGCCGAGCGCCGAGAGACGGCGGCGATGCGTCAGGCCCGCCAACGAGTTCGTCTGGTCCATGAACTGCGAGAGCTGCGAGGAGCCGAAGAACTCTTTCAGCGCAGCCACGACCGGTCGGATGTTGATGATCGTCTGCGGCGTGATCGTGTCGACGTCCTCAGTGGTCATCCGCTCGCGGACGACACGCTCCATGCGATAGAGACCGACGCGGAACGCCTCCTGGATCAGCTCGCCGACTGTGCGTAGCCGCCGGTTGCCGAAGTGCTCGTACTCGTCGAGCTCACCGCGGATCGGGTCCCGCGAGAGAACGATCGAGTCGGCCGCGAAGTCCTTCGAGTCCTCCGGCACGCCCAGCTTCGTCGGCAACTCGACGAGCTTGCGGACGAGCGCGAGGATGTCCTGCGTCGTCAGCACGCGCGTGCCCTCGGGCACATCGACACTGAGCCGCTGGTTGAGCTTGTACCGGCCGACCTTCGTCAGGTCGTAGCGCTTGGGATCGAAGAAGAGAGAGTTCAGCAGGTTGCGGGCGTTCTCGACCGTCGGCGGCTCGCCGGGACGCTGCTTCTTGAAGACCTCGATCAGCGCCTCGTCCTCGCGCGTGGCCGGGTCCTTTTCGATCGTGTTGACGATGTACATCGAGTTGTCGAACAGCTTGAGGATCGCCTCGTTGGAGCTCGTGTCGAGCTTGAACCCGGTCGACGGATCCTCTTCGGGGAGCGCGCGTAGCAACGTCGTGATCGGCAGCTTGCGCTTCCGGTCGATGCGCGCGTACACGACGCCCTTCTTGTCGATTTCGAGCTCGAGCCACGACCCGCGCGATGGCATCAGGTTCGCGGTGAAGACCTGCTTCGTCGCGTCCTTGGGCTCCATCAGGTAGGCGCCCGGGCTGCGGACGAGCTGGGTGACGATGACGCGCTCGGTGCCGTTGATGATGAACGTCCCCCACTGGGTCATCATCGGGAAGTCGCCCATGAAGACCCGCTGCTCGCGGATCTCGCCCGTCTCCTTGTTGACGAAACGGACCGTCATCGAGAGCGGGGCCTGGTAGGTCAGGTCCTTTTCTCGGCACTCCTGGATCGAGAACTGGGGATCCCCGAACTCGTATTCGCCGAACTCGATCGCGAGCGTGCCCGTGTAATCCTCAATCGGCGAGATGTCGTCGATCGTCTCGCGGAGACCCTCTTCGAGGAACCACTTGAAGGAGGCCTTCTGGATGTCGATCAGGTTCGGTAGTTCTAGGACGTGCTTGAGGCGTGAAAAGGTCTTGCGCGCGCGGGGCGCAGCAGCGGTGCTGCTCAAGTGTGGAGCCTCCCTTGTATTACGGCGTGCGGGTGCGCAGGTCTACGGCCGGAACAGAACAGAATAGCCAAAGAGACGGTCGCTGCGCAAGGGTTACCAGAGCAACGAACGTCGCAATGAAGACAGTCTAGCGGGCGTGTCCAGGGCTACGTCGAGGGGCCCGAGCGCAGTGTCTGGAGCGTCCGACCTACGGGGCCGGAGCGGGGGGCGGAGGCGGTGCGGGTGCCGCGGGCTTGGCCTTGATGTGCCTCGCGGTCAGGTCCGGCGTGCCGCCGTCCTTGAGATCGGCCTTGCAGGCCTTGGCGTCGAGCTTCACCAGGTCGCCCATGGCGAGCGAGTCCAGGGTCTTCGTAGGCTTCGAGTCAGGCGCCTTGCGGCGGACCTTCGTTTTTGCATCGACGTTGATCGTGATCGGCTGCAAGGCCAAGACGAATGCTCGTCCGTGCCTGTTCGACTTCGTCGCGGTCATCTGAAGCGAGGTGTCGCCTGTGGCCGGATCGTTGGCCAGCGTCCCCTTGAGGACGACCTTGACGCGCGGTTTGCAGTTCGGCCCGGTCGTGGGCTTCGGCTTGCTCGCCCTCGTCTCGGGCTTCCCCTTGCCCGGGTTGTCGTGAGCGAGCGCGACCGAGGCGCCGACGAGAGCGGTCACGAGCGCGAGAACGAGAATGCGGAACTTCATCTGATGAGCCTCCAATTATCGGGTTCTGAAGGATTCTCGACGGTGTCGCGGGAAAACAGGTCCCCCGCACGGGGGAAATAGGTCGGTCAGCCTATTGGGCGCCGCTTGAATCCATGTAAGCGTTCTGTGGAATGCGGTCTCGCTTCCCTGACCGGCGGCGGGCTCCCGCCGCTGGACGCGCTCCAGCCGGCGGGCCGTGTGGCTAAAAAACTGTCCCACCGGCCTACGCACGCCCAGCGACGCGTCAGGAAACCGAGAGGCGAGTCTTAGGGGGCCCGGCCCCTCGATTTCAACTCAATGCAGGGAGCTACTTGATCTCGACTGTTGCTCCGGCTTCCTCGAGCTGCGCCTTGAGCTGGTCGGCCTCGTCCTGCGGGACGCCTTCCTTGACCGGGTTCGGCGCGCCGTCGACGAGCTCCTTGGCCTCCTTCAGGCCGAGACCCGTGATCGCGCGGACGACCTTGATCACCTGGATCTTCTGACCGCCCGCCTCGGTGAGGACGACGTCGAACGCCGACTTCTCTTCTTCAGCGCCGGCTCCGTCGCCGCCGGCGGCCGGCGCTGCGGCGACCGCCACCGGAGCGGCGGCGCTCACGCCCCACTCCTCCTCGAGCTTGTTCTTCAGCTCGACGAGCTCGAGGACGGTCATGCCGCCGAGCGACTCGACGAGCTTGTCGGTATCTGCTTTCGCCATTGCTACTGCTCCTCTCCTTCCTGGGATTCCTGTGGTTCTTCTGCTGCTGGTGGTTCTTCAGCCTGCTCTTCTGGTGGTGCTTCGGGCTCTGCTTCTGCTGCCGGCTCTTCGGCAGGCGCCTCTTCGGCTGTGGGCTCCTCAGCAGGCGCTTCCTCAGCCGCGGGCTCCTCGGCAGGCGTTTCCTCAGCCGCGGGATCGGCTTCAGCGGCCGCCTCCTCGGTGGCCGGCGACGGCTCCGCCGTCTCTTCGAGCTGGCGGATCCGCGCGTCGATCACGCCGACCAGCTCGCGCATCGGGGCTGCGAACAGACCGACCACGGTGGTGAGCGAGCCGGCCAGGGCGCCCACGAGCTGCGCACGCAGGACGTCGGGTGGCGGCAGCTTGGCGAGTTGCTTGACGTCGTCGGCGCCGATCTCGGCGCCCTCCAGAAGACCGCCGCGGATGACGAGCACCTCGGTCCTCGCCGCGTCGTCGAGGGCTTTCGCGACCGCGACCGGGTCGCCGCCGGAGTCGAGGAACGCGATCGCGGTCGGCCCGTCGAGAAGCGTCAGCAGCGCGTCGACGCCGGCCGCCTCGGCCGCGCGCTTCGTGAGCGTGTTCTTGACGACCGAGAAGCGCGCGCCTTGCTCGAGCAGCTTGCCGCGCAAGGTGTCGAGCTCGGTGACCGTCAGACCGCGGTAGTCCGCCACGATCAGGGTCTCGGTGCCGCGCAGCTGCTCGGTCAGCTCCGCAACCAGGCGTTCTTTCTCAGATCTCTGCATCCATTCCTCTCTGAAACGAATCGACCCGCCACAAGGCGGGTCGCGTCAAAGAGGAGCGGGTGCTCCCACGACTGACCGCACCTCGGCTGGACTTCCACCCTCTCTCGGGCTGCCAACTGTCTTCGGCGACGGGCTCTTACGCTGAAACTGCTTCGGCCTCGACCTCCAGGTCTTCGATGATTCCCTTGGTGCGGCCCGGATCGACGCGAATTCCCGGGCCCATCGTGCTCGTAAGCGTAACCGAACGAATGTACCGGCCCTTCGCGGCCGCGGGCTTTGCGCGCAAGATCTCGTCGATCAGCGCCGCGTAGTTCTCGGCGAGCTGGCGCTCGTCGAAGCTCTTCTTGCCGATCGTGACGTGGACGTTCGCGCCGCGGTCGGTGCGGTATTCGAGCTTGCCGGCCTTGGCCTCGCGGACGGCCTTGCCCACGTCCATCGTCACCGTGCCCGTCTTCGGGTTCGGCATCTTCCCGCGCGGGCCGAGGATGCGCCCGAGCTTGCCGACGACGCTCATCTGGTCGGGCGTCGCGATCGCGACGTCGAAGTCGTCGAAGCCCTCCTCGATCTGCTTGCCGAGGTCGGCGGTGCCGACGACGTCGGCGCCCGCGTCCTGCGCCTCCTTCGCCTTGTCGCCCTCGGCGAAGACGGCGACGCGCGCCTCGCGGCCGGTGCCGTGGGGGAGCATCAGCGTCCCCCGCAGCTGCTGCTCGGCGTGGCGGACGTTGAGACCGAGGTTGAAGTGCGCCTCGACGCTCTCGTCGAACTTCGCGGTCTCGAAGGTCTTCAGGAGCTTGATCGCCTGCGCAGGCGAGTACAGCTCCTCGCGGTCATAGGCAGCCCGCGCGTTCCTGTAGTTCTTGCCGTGGCTCACAGGTCCGTCTCCACGCCCATCGAGCGGGCGGTGCCGGCGACGACCCTCATCGCCGCCTCGACGTCGCGCGCGTTCAGGTCGGGCATCTTGACCTCGGCGATCTGGCGGACCTGATCGCGCGTCAGACGGCCGACCTTCTCTCGGTTCGGCTCGGCGGAGCCCTTTTCCAGGCGCAGCGCTTCCTTGATCAGCACGGCGGCCGGCGGTGTCTTCGTGATGAAGGTGAACGACCGGTCCTCGTAGACCGTGATCTCAACCGGGGTGATCCGCCCGTTCTCCTGCTGGGTCTGGGCGTTGAACGCCTTGCAGAACTCCATGATGTTGACGCCGTGCTGGCCGAGCGCGGGACCGACCGGCGGAGCGGGGTTCGCCTGCCCGCCGGGGATCTGCAGCTTGATGAGAGTGAGGACTTTTTTCGCCATTAGAGCCCCTTCTAATCGAGCTTCTTCACCTGGTCGAATCCAAGCTCTACCGGTACCTGGCGCTCGAAGATGTCGACGAGCACCTTCAGCTTCTGGGCGTCGGCGTTGACGTCGACGATCTCGCCGTCGAAGTCGGAGAGCGGCCCGCTCGTCACCTTGACCGACTCGCCGAGCGAATACTCGACCTGGGCGCGCGGCCTGTCACCGAGGGCCGCGCCTGTCTTGAGGATGCGGTCGACCTCGGGCTGGGAGAGCGGCACGGGCGTGTTCCCGGCGCCGACGAAGCCCGTGACGCCGGGAGTGTTCTTGACGACCGACCAGGCGTCGTCGTTCAGATCCATGTTCACAAGGACGTAGCCGGGGAGAACGCGCTTCTCGGTCTGCACCTTCTGGCCGTCCTTCGTCTCGATCACCTGCTCGGTCGGCACGACGACCCGGCGAAACCGCGGTCCCTGATTCATCGAGACGATTCGGTGCTCGAGATTGGTCTTCACCTTGTTCTCGTGACCCGAGTAGGTGTTGATGACAAACCAGCGAAACATGGCTACTTCAGCAAGATGTCTCTGACGAAGGGCTTGAAGGCGAGATCGGCGGCATACAGATAGGCGCCGACGATGGCGCAGGCAATGATGACCACGATCGTTCCTTGGGTCACCTGTGCGCGGTTGGGCCACTCGACCTTCTTGAGCTCGGCCACCGACTCGCCGACGAAACGCTTGAAGCCGCCGCCCGGGACACGGCGGGAGCCGGTCTGGGTCTTCGGTGGCTGAGCGGATGGCCGGACCTGCTGCTGGCGGGTGCGCGCACGCTTCGCAACGCCCTGCTGCGGCTCGCCCTCCTGCGAGCGCGCACGGCGCTGGCGCCTGCGCTGGCGGGTGTTGCGAGCCATCGGCTAGCGCGTCTCCTTATGGGCGGTATGACGGCCGCACCACCGGCAGTACTTCTTCAACTCAACGCGGTCAGGCGTGTTTCGCTTCGACTTCGAGCTCTGATAGTTGCGGCGCCTGCACTCGGTACAGGCAAGCGTGATTGCGTCTCTGACTCCGGATGCCATTCGTGTTCCTCAGTGTAGGGAGGTAGCGGCGGGAGGACTCGAACCTCCGACACGCGGATTATGATTCCGCTGCTCTAACCAACTGAGCTACGCCGCCGAGCCAGGAAAGACTAGCAGCGAGATGAACGCGACAGAGGCCTGTTTACGCTGCGCAGCGCCGATGGAATGGCGCCACGGCACCTGGCAATGCCCGCGGTGCCGCTTCAAGCTCGGGTGCTGCGAAGGCGAGCCTCAGAGCTGCAACGCTAGCTCCGAGGCCGGAGCTCCCGGTCGAAGAACGCCGTAACCCGCCGGTCGTATTCGAGGGGCTGCGCCTCGGTCCCGCCGATGTGCTTGGAGCCTGGAACCTCCCAGATCTCCTTCCGCCCTCGGGCCGCCACGTAGAAGGAGTTGTTCGCCCCTTGCTCTGCCGGCTGTCCGCGCTCGCCGTAAATGAAGAAGACAGCGCCCGAGATCTCTGGCACCAGGCTCTTCAGGCTCCGCGGAGGCAGGTTGTTGGTGAAGACGGCCGTCGCTCCGGTAGCCACGCTGTTGCCAATCAGTTCCTGCCAGCCGCTTCCGTTCGCGAGCTCGTCGCGCACCGAGCGGCTGCTCGCGCCCTCCGAGACTATCGCCTTGAGCGCTGAGGATTCCGCCGCAGCCTCGATCATCATCTCGCCGCCGACCGAGAGGCCGATGCCGCCGACCCGATCTGGGTCGACGTCAGGACGACGCTGCAGGAACGCGACGGCCGCGTGGATGTCTCGCTCGCCCTGCCACCCGAAGGTGTTCGGGTCGCCCTCGCTCTCACCCTCACCGCGGCGGTCGAAGAGCAGGACGCCATAGCCGTGGTCTGCCAGCAACTTCGCCCTCTTCTGCGACGACGCCCGACCGGGGAACGAGATCACCGCCGCGCCGTTCCGCGACCGGATGTACCACCCCTTCAACTGCAGCCCGTCGCTGGTCGTGAACTCAACGTCCTCGTAAGCGGCGCCGAGGTCGGCGGTTGGAACCTTCGCGCGGGCCGCGTGCGTGACGATGTAGGCAATTGTGACCGGGAGGACGACCGCGACCGTTGCAAACAGCGTGCCGGCGGTGAAGATCAGCCGGCGGAGGTACCTCCACCAGAGACGGTCCTCCGTCCGCCGGGATCTCCACAGCGTCACGGCGCCCACGCCGATCAGCACGAGGCCGGCCGCGATCGACAGCAGCCCCGTGTAGTCGTCGCCTGACGGCCCTACCTGTCTCGTGTAATGGACGGCCTCGGTACCGGCTAGTACGCCGAAGAAGCCGGCGATGAGCGCGGTCGCCGCCCGTGCCCCGGGGCGAAGCCGTTTGTAGAGCACGCCGGCGCCGACGATGAGCGCGAGTGGGACGAGACCGCTGACCAGGTGGGCGGAGGCCGATGTCCCAGGGTTTGGCTGAAGGAAGTTGTCGTCGGCGACATGCAGGGCGACGATTCCAAGCGTGAGCCGAGCGAGGCCGGCCTCGGTGCGTAGGGCTGCCGCGACCCGTGTCGCGACAGCCCTAGTGGAATCGGCGGATTGGTGAGCGATGGTCGACAGCGGATTCCTAGGCAGCAGCCGTCGGCACCGGCGGCGCTTCGGGCTGTTTCTCGTGTTCCAGCCGCGGTAGCCACTCCAGCCACTTCGGCAGGTACCAGTTCCAGTCGCCGAGTAGCTTCATGCTCGCCGGCAGCAGGATCGCGCGGACGATCGTCGCGTCGATGAGGATCGCCGCCGCCAGCCCAACGCCGATCTGCTTGAACAACATGAACGACAGCGCGCCGAAGATGGCGAAGACACAAACCATCACCAGCGCCGCGCTAGTGATCACTCCCGCGGTCGTCTTGACCGCGTGCGCAACCGCTTCCTCACTAGTTGCTCCCCGGTCGTAGGCCTCCCGCACCCGGCTGAGGATGAACACGTGGTAGTCCATCGACAGGCCGAAGAGGATCACGAACAGGAAGATCGGAAGGAACGAGACGATGCCGCCGGTCTGCTCGAAGCCGAGCAACTGCTTCCCCCAGCCGTGCTGGAAGACGAGGGTGAGCACCCCATAGGCGGCCGCGACCGAGAGCAGGTTGAGAACGATCGCCTTCAGCGGGATCACCACGGAGCGGAAGGCAACGAGCAGGAGGAGGAAAGCAAACCCGAGCACGAAGACGAACACGAATGGAGCGACGGACTTCATGTAGTCGTTGTAGTCCGTCGACTCGGCTGTGAATCCCGTGACGCCTACCTCGGAGTTCGCAATCGAGCCAACTGTCGGGGGGACGATGTCCGAGCGGAGTACAGCAAGGGCCTCCTCGGATTTTTTGTCGCTTCCGTTGCCCGAGATCGGGACCGAGATGTTCGCGACCGTGGCGTCGCGGTTGACGTCGACGATGATCGGCTGGTGCAACAGGTCTGTGGCCATGGCGCGCCACTGGAGCTGCCCGATCGCCTCCTTGGTCTCGACCGAGTTCACGTTCGGCGCCTTGACGACGACGTCTGCGGAAATCTCGGTTCCAGGGAACGCCTTCTGCAGGCGGTTGTAGGTATTCATCACCGGGATTGACTGCGGGTAGGTGTCCGGTCCGGGCTCAGCAGTGTGGAGTTGCAGCGCGGGTGCCGCGAGCGCCAGCAGCACGCCGCCCGCAACCGCAATGGAGAGCAGCGGGCGCCGCAGGACGCGATCGACGATAGCGCCCCAGATCCGGCCCTCCTCGTCGTCCCGGCGGAGACGATGGACGAACGGAACGCGCAGACGATCCACGTTGTCGCCAAGCTTGGAGAGGAGCGCCGGCAGCACGGTGAGGGATCCGACCACTGCAACGGCGACGACGATCATCGTCGCGACGCCGAACGCTGCGAAGTCCTTGCCGGCGAAGAGCATTCCCGCCATTGCGATCATCACGGTCACCCCGGAGATGAGCACCGAGCGACCCGAGCTCGCCGCGGCAGCCTGGAGCGATGCCTCGGCGCTTCGTCCCGCGGCCCGCTCTTCGCGCTCCCGCTTCAAGTAGAACAAGGAGTAGTCGACACCGACGGCCAGGCCGATCAGGAGCACGATCGCGTAGATCGACTCATCGCTCGGTAGCACGTGACTCGGAATCGCCCACAGACCGAACGTTGCGAAAACTGCCGTAAGCGCGAGCAGGAGCGGGATGCCCGCGGCGATCAGGGCTCCGAAGGCGAGGATGAGGATGATCAGGGTGACGGGCACGGAGTAAAGCCCGGCCTTGCCGAGGTCGGACATGAACGCCGCCTCGAGCTGCTTGTCGGCGCTGCCGTCGCCGAACTGACCAATGAACAGCTGCGGATGTGCCGCTTTGGCCTGGTCTACCGCCGCGATGATCGGATCGATCTTGTTGACGGCCTCGTCCGCTTCACCGCGGATCTGGAAATCGACCAGCGCCGAGTGACTGTCGCCAGAGATCTGGCCGCTGTTTTCGGGATTGAGCGGAGACCGGACGTTGATCACGGTCGGCAACTTGGAGACATTCGCAACCACGTCTCGGATAGCTTTCTGGAAGGCGGGATCTTCAGTCGTCAGGGCTTGGCTCTGGATCAGAACGCTTTCGCCGGCGGGCTGCTTGAAGCCGTCTTCGAGAATCTTGTCCATCCGGCCGGACTCGCCCGGTCCTGAGGCACTCGTCGCCGTCTTCGTACCGACGACGAACATCCCGATTGCAAAGGCGGCGAGGACGAAGGCGAGCCAGCCGAAGATCGCGATCTTGCGGTGGTGCGCGCTCCAGCGGCCCATTCGGCCGGCAATGTTGGTCGAGCGGCTCGACTTCTCCGCTGGCGTTGCCGGGGGCTCAGGCTCGTTTTGAATGATGCGGGTCTTCACAGCTCGCTCCTCCGGAAGTTGGGTTTCGTCCACCTTTGCACCTGTGCCGCGCCTCGGTAAGGCGGGAGACTTGCCCTTCGAGGGGCGGTTTACTGGCGTCTTTGCCCTAGGAGCGCAGGTACAGCAGTACCGCGAGGACGCGCCGAGACTCACTACCGGTGGACGGCAGACCGAGCTTTCCGAAGATGCTGGAGACGTACTTCTCGACCGCGCGAAGCGTGATGACCAAGCTGTCTGCGATCCCCTGGTTCGAGCTCCCTCCAGCCATGAGCTCGAGCACTTCGCGTTCCCGCGGCGTCAGCTGGGAGATCGGGTCGTCGGGCCGTTGCCGAGCGAGCAGCGTCGAGACGATCGTGGGGTCGAGCGCGGAGCCCCCGTCTCCTACTCGCCGCACGGCGGCCGCGAATTCCTTCACGTTGCTGATTCGATCTTTCAACAGATAGCCGACCCCCTCAGCCGATTCGGCGAGGAGCTTCAGGGCAAGTCCCACCTCGACGTACTGGGAGAGGACGAGGACGCCCACCGACGGATGCTGCGATTTGATCTCCAGGGCGGCCCGGAGCCCCTCGTCCTTGTGAGTCGGGGGCATGCGGATGTCCACGATCGCGACGTCAGGCGAAAAGCTGCGTACCTTCAGCAGGAGGTCGTCGGCGTTCTCACACAGGGCGACCACGTCGAAGCCGGCCTCTTCCAGAAGACGGGCCAGCCCTTCTCGGAGCAGGACGCTGTCCTCTGCAATCGCTACGCGCACGGGATCTCAGCCCGCACACGGGTGCCACCGCCGTCTGGGCTCCAGACCCGCAGGCGCCCGCCGAGCGCTTCGACGCGATCGGCTAGGCCCCGCAACCCTGTCCCGCGCTCCGTGTCGGCTCCGCCGATCCCGTCGTCGGTGACCTCGACCAACAGCAGGCCGTTCGTTTGTGACACTTCGATCGTCGCCGCGGACGCCTTCGCGTACTTGTTCACGTTCGTGAGGCTCTCGGAAACCACGTAGTACCCGGCCACCTCCACGGGCTCGGGAAGACGATCGCCGACCTCGACCGTCAGGCGGACAGGGACATCAGCGCGCGCGGCAAGTTGCTCCAGCGCCACCGCGAGACCATGTCCGGTGACTACAGCGGGGTGAATCCCCCTCGCGATTTCGCGAAGCTCGTCTAGAGAGGCTGCAATTTCGCGCCTCGCCTGATCGAGCCGAGCCTTTGCGCCCGAGTCAATGTCGACCTCGTTCTCAATGAGGCTCAGCTCAAGCGACAGAGCGACGAGCCGCTGTTGTGCGCCGTCGTGCAGGTTGCGCTCGAGGCGCTGACGTTCCTGGTGCCCCGCTTCGACAATTCGCGCGCGCGACCCGCGCAGCTCTTCGAGCCGAGCGCGTAGCTCGGCATGGAGGCGTCCGTTTTCGAGTGCGATGTCCGCCGCTGCAGTGACCGCGTCGAGCAACTTGCGCTCGTCTGCGACCGAGGGGTCGTGCAGCAGGGCGGCAACATGCGCTCCGTTGCGATCGATGAGCGTCACAGCACGGTCTTCACCGGGCCCCGGCAAAGCAACCTCCAGCCCGTTCAGATCCACGTAGGTCCCGAACTCGGGCAACCAGTACACGAGGGCCAACGATGGATCGCGAAGCGCCCGGGCCAGCGCATCTCTCAGCTCAGAGGGCTCGGGGTCCGACCGGAGGTCGACGAAGAAGTCACCGACGGCCGTGCGGGCGAGCCCGGCACGCAAGTGGCCGATGAGCAGAAGAACCGGCGCAGTCCCGACCAGCCCGAACGCGATCCACCGCACCAGATCCGTCCCGGGGGCCCCAAGGGCCAACATGACGATACCGACCCCAAGACCGACAAGTGCGAGCGCGAAACAGGCAACGAGCGGCTCGAGCGAAAGGCGGAACGGTCGCCCCGACGATCGTCTGCGCGAAACGAGCGCGCCGAGAGCACCGAGCGCGATGGCGGCGATCGCGGCACGCTGCGCGTTCTTGGCGAAATCCGCGCCTCCGTGCCGTCCGGCACTCTCGAGGAGCGCCCTTACGAGATCCAGGCCGAAGACGGCTGCATACCCGGCTGCAACGAGGGACCGATCGAGCCTGCGCTCTAGGCATCCGGTCGGATAGGCGAGAAAGACGTGGAGGAAGAGCACAGGTGGCAGCAGGAGCAGGCCCTCACCGATCGTCTGGAGGCCAACGGCGTTCGCCTCGGCCAGCCTCGAAAGGGCTGGTGCAAACCCCGCAGCCACCATCAGAGGGCCGAAGCGGCTTTCGGGTCGCCGCCACCACGCGATCAATCCACAGAGAATGTACGAAAGCGTGATCCACCCGACGATGGTGGCGTGTACGTACGGAGCGCGCCCGTAATCACCCGACAAACTGAGGCCGAACGAGGCGGCCGCAGCCGCGCAACCGGCGAGCGCGATGCCGCCGACGACAATCGGACGCGGAGGCGCGCGGGCGTCGCCCGGGTCTGCAACCAACGGTGCTGCAGCGGAGACCGCCGTGCTGACTCCCTTCTGCCCTCTGGCCAGCCCAACGATACTCCCCATCGGCCCGTATTCCAACCTGTTGAGCGATCAAAAAGCCGCGAAATGCGGGGCTTTTTCCTAGAGCACAGGCGCCCTCTCATTAGCCCACAGCGTCAGGCGCCTACTACAGGAGGCCCACGAGCGCCGTCGCGAGCGCCGTCGCGATGATCGCCACGATCAGCGGCGCGCCCAACCAGCAGCGGGGGCGAGCCGCAACGATGCGACTCGCCCCCGCGAAAGCGCTAAAGCGTAAGTACCGCCGGCGCCTCGGGCATCTTCTGGCGCTCGAGGCGGGGTAGCCATTCGAGCCAGCTTGGGAGGTACCAGTTCCAGTCGCCGAGGAGCTTCATCGTCGCCGGCAACAAGACGGCGCGGACGATCGTCGCGTCGATCAGGATCGCCGCCGCGAGCCCGACGCCGAACTGCTTGAGGAACAGGATCTGGAGCGTGCCGAAGATCGAGAAGACGAACACCATCACGATCGCCGCGCTCGTCACGACTCCGGCCGTCACCTTGACCCCGTGCGCGATCGCCTCCTGGGTCGAGCTTCCGCTGTCGTAGCTCTCCCGCACTCGGCTGAGGATGAACACGTGGTAGTCCATCGAGAGCCCGAAGAGGATCACGAACAGGAACATGGGGATGAACGCGGCGACCCCGCCCGTGTACGAGAAGTTCAGCAGCCCCTTCCCGATCCCGTGCTGGAAGACGAGCACGAGAACGCCGTAGGCCGCACCCACCGAGAGCAGGTTCAGGACGATCGCCTTGATCGGGATCACGATCGAACGGAACGTGATCAGCAGGAGGAGGAACGCGAAGCCGATCACGAAGCCGAAGACCCACGGGATGCGCGAGCTCATCTGGTTGTTGAAGTCCTTCGAGCCCGCGGTGTCGCCGGTGACGCCGTAGTCCTCCACTCCCGACACGAGGCCGATGGTGTTCGGGAGCAGATCCTGGCGGAGGATCCTCAGGGCGCTGTTCGACGTTGCGTCGGTGCCCGAGCCGGCGAACGGGATCGAGATGACGGCGACCGTTCCGGCCTTGTTCACGTCGGTCAGGATCGGATGCATCATCACCCCGCTCGCGAGCGCCCGCCAGCTCAGCTGGCCGATCGCCTCCTTCATCTGTGGCGTTCGGACGTTCGGCGCCTTGATCACGACGCCGGCCGGATTCTGGCCTCCGGGAAACGCCTTCTGCATCTTGTTGAAGGTCTTCACAGCCGGCAGCGTCTGGGGGTACGTGTCCGCTCCGGGAACGACGGTCTTCAGCTGCAACGCGATGACGCAGAGGCCGACGAGGAGGCCGGCCGATAGCACGATCGCCGGAACCGGATAGCGGAGCACCGGGCCGAGGATCGCGCTCCAGAAGCGGCCCTCGCCCTGCCTCGTCCGGAAGCGGCCGACCACCGGCAGGTGAACCTTCTCCACGCGGTCTCCGAGCCAGGCGAGCGTGGCCGGGAGCACGGTGAGCGAGCCGAGCACCGCGACTGCAACGACGAGAATCGTGGCGGCGCCGAAGCCCTTGAACGTCGGGTCTCCGGTGAGGAACATGCCCGCCATCGCGATCATCACGGTGATGCCGGAGATGAGGACGGAGCGGCCGGAGGTGGCGGCTGCGGCTTGCAGAGCGGCTTCCTCGCTCCGGCCCGCGGCGCGCTCTTCCCGCTCCCGCTTCAAGTAAAACATCGTGTAGTCGACGCCGACGGCGAGGCCGATCAGGAGGACGACCGCGCCGATGCTGTCGTCCATCGGCAGCACCTTGCTCGGAAAGGCGAGGAGCCCCATCGTCGCGATGACCGCCGTGAGCCCGAGCAGGAGCGGGATGCCGGCTGCGACGAGGGCTCCGAACGCCAGTAGCAGGATGCCGAGCGTGATCGGGAGCGACAGCTCCCCGGCCTTCTTCAGGTCGTCGGTGAAGACCTTGCCCAGTTGCTTGTCCGCGCTCGCGGCTCCGAACTCCTCGATCAAGAAGTCCGGATGGGCGGCCTGCGCTGCTTTCGTCGTGTCGAGGATCGGCTGGACGCGGTCTTTCGCCGTGTCCGGGTCGCCGGTCATCTCGAAGTCGATCAGCGCGGAGTGACCGTCGTTGGAGATGAGCCCTTCGTCCTGGGCCGGCGTCTCGAAGTTCGTGACCGTCGAGTGTGCCTGGAGCCGCTTCGTGACGTCGGCCAGGACGGCCTGGAAGGCGGGATCGGCTGCCGTCAGGGTCTTCGACTGGACGATGACGCGCTCTCCGGCGGGGGACTTGAAGTCCTTGTCGAGCAGACGATCCATCCGCCCCGACTCCCGAACACCCGACTTTGCGGCCGTGAGGCTCGTCGTGCCGACCAGCGTCCCGGCCGCGAATGCGACGATGCAGAACGCAAGCCAGCCGAAGATCGCGATCTTGCGGTGCTGCGCGCTCCAGCGGCCCATGCGGGCCGCCAGGTTCCTGGATTGGCTAGATGCGGGCTGAGACATGCGGCTCCTAACGCTGGCGTTTACCGGACGCCGGCCAAGGGTTGGAGCCGGAGGGAGGCGCCGCCGGGCGCTCGGGCGGCTAAGTCCAGACTAGCCCTTAGTGACAAAGAAGTCGAGCGAGGGTATGCGAAACTCACGCAAACACGGGGGTCCATATGAGCCATCGCGAGACCGAGCATCTGCGTGTGTTGATCGCGAACGAGCGGAAAGACCGCTTGGCTCTCGTCGCGCCGATCGTCGCCGCACTCGGGCACGAGGTGATCGCGCGGGAAATCCTGGTCGAGGACGTCGGAGTGGTAACCGCCCGAGAGCGACCGGACGTCGCGCTCGTCGGGCTCGGCGAAAGCTCGGAGCATGCCCTCGGCTTGATCGAGAAGATCGTCCAGGAAGCGGCCTGCCCTGTGATCCTGCTCATCCACGCGCCGGATCCGGCTTTCGTCAAGGAGGCCTCCAAGCGGGGCATCTTCGCGTACATCACCGACGCCGACGCCAAGGACTGGCAGAACTCGATCGACATCGTGCTTCGCCGCTTCACCGAGTTCCACGACCTGGAAGGCGCCTTCGGCCGGCGCGCGCTGACCGAACGAGCCAAGGGCATCCTGATGGAGCGCCACGCGGTCGACGAGACGGCGGCCTTCGAGATGATGCGTACCGAGGCGCGTTCCGCCAACCGGAAGATCCTCGACGTCGCGACCGCTGTCGTCGACGGCCACCGTCTGCTGCCGAAGCACCCGTAGCGCCCTCTCGGCGATCAGAGTGCCCGCACGAGCCCCGTGGCGACCGCCGCCACGACGATCGCAACGATGAGCGGCGCGCGAAGGCGAACCGCCACGATCGCGGCGGCCACTCCGACAAGCCGCGCGTCGAGAACGATCGCCTCTTTCCCGCCGACCGCCTGCGTGACCACGAGCGCCGCCAGCAGCGAGGGGGCAAGCAGCTCGAACGCGTCGGTCATCCGCGAGGGGAGCTCGCGGCCGCCCAGGAGGACAGGGCCCGTGGCCTTGAACGCGATCGTGAACGCTCCCACCAGCAGCACGACGAGCCAGGTCGTGCTCATCGTCCCCTCAGCCCCGCGAGACAGACTGCGCCTGCAGCGATCACGGGCACTCCCGCGGGCGTGATCGGCAGCAGGGCGAGCGCGATCAGGCCTCCCGCGACCGCCGCGATGATCGCCCGCCGGCTCACGGTCAACGTGATCAGCAAGACGAGGAAGAGCGCAGGGAATGCGGCATCGAGCCCGAGCCGCTTCGGATCGCCCAGCACGTCTCCGCCGAACACGCCGAGAGCCGTCCCACCCACCCAGCACGGGAAGAGCAGTGCACCCGCTCCGATGAGCATTCGCCGCTCGATGCGTCCGCCGCCGACCTGTGACACCGCCCACGACTCGTCGACGAGCAGTTGCGACTCGAAGAGGCGCCGAAGACGGGAGCCGCGGAACGCCGGTGCGATCGCGACGCTGATCGCCAGGTAGCGCGCGTTCAGGAGGACCGCCGCCCCGACCGCCGCGAGCACGCTCCCGCCGTCGCGGATCACCGAGGCGGCCGCGAACTGCGCCGCGCCTGCGAAAGTGGTGGCAGACATGACGATCGGCGCAAGGACGCCCATGCCTGCCGTGACGGCCAGGACTCCGTAGGCGACGCCGAAGCTGGCCGACGCGGGAGCCAACGGCGCTACCCGTTTCGCGCCTTCGCGGTAGCTACGAGTTGTCTTCTGCAACCCAGTCTCGCGTCAGATAGAGCCAGAAGGCGAGGCCGGCGTACGCGCCGTAGCGGCGGAAGCGGCGCTCGATGGTCGAATCTTTGGCCTGCCTCGCGCCAGAGACCGCGAGGTACTTCGGTCGCGTCCAGGAATCGAGGATGAGCGGTGAGTAGCGGCCGAGCAGCATCATCACATGCGCTGCGGCATAGGGGCCGACGCCGG
>Ga0307296_10000451_pt1 | contig 19464 bp, 16 predicted proteins | sample ER_DNA_153_FD_194467 | JGI IMG/M metagenome (GOLD analysis project Ga0307296, IMG submission 194467) | Bulk soil microbial communities from the East River watershed near Crested Butte, Colorado, United States - ER_DNA_153 | ecosystem: Environmental > Terrestrial > Soil > Floodplain | place... | reverse complement strand
TGCCACTTCCATTCCTGCAACCTTCCTTCGCGTTACGGTTACCGTTTGAAACGGCGCCTCTAACGATGACTCTGCAGCGTTAGCGTTGGCCTGGCTTTTTCTTGCCTTGCGGTTGTGCCTTCGGGGCAGGGCGATTACCGCCGCCCGCTTGTGGACGCTTCCCTCCCATTTGAGCGTTACGCGCGCCCATCGGGGGACCATGAGCAGCCGTCTTCGGCGGGCCAGACCGTGAAGTCATCTGACGAGGCGCGTGAGCGCCACCACCTCCAGCTCCGGCTCCTTTGGCGGTGTGCATTTTAGCCTGGTTTCCCCCAGCGGTTCGCATGTTGTTCCCCTGATTTCCGGTCTTTGCCTTGTTCGCGTTTGCGCCGCCGTTTCCTGGCCCTGCTGCCTTATTACCTGCTCCTGCTCCCTGACGATTATGTTCGGTTACGTTCCCGGCTTTGTTTCCACCTCCCGCTTCAGTTCCACGTCCTTTTCCGGCTTGCCCGGCGCCCGTGCCCTGGCGATTAAGTTCGGATGCGTTCCCGATTTTGTTTTCACCTTTGCCTGCACCGGCTCCAGCCGCAGCGCCGGCTGCCTGTTCGCCGCCCTTGCCTTGCCCCACGCCTTCGTTCTTATTGAAAGATTTGATCGCATCGGCGTTCGGTTTGCCCTTATTCACCGACGCCTGGAGATTGCGATCCTTGGCTGCCGCCTGTTGACGTGAAAGTTGCTGTGAGGTTGGTGCCAGTTTTTTAGCATTCGCCGCAGCGGCTTTTTGTTGCGCAGTCGGTTGCGCTTTGACCCCATTCGGACCATTAAAGCTGGCGCGGTTAGCGGTCATGTTATTAGTCACCGACTTATTGACGTAGGTATTATGGACAACGTTGGTATTCACGCGCGTCACCGCAGTGTTGTACTGGAAGTTGTTTCCCTGCCATCGTCCGCCCCAGTAGCCGTTGCCGGTGTAGCCATAGCCGTAATTAACGCCTCCGTAAAAACCGACTGATGGTCCCCAGTAACCCTGGTTAAACGCGTATACACCGTTGTTCCAGCCCCACCAGGGCGGTGTCCAAAGCACACCCACCGACGGCGGAGGGACCCATCCGCCGGGCACCCAGTAATAATCTCCGACATCATACCCATAACCCCAGTAACCGGGAGTCCAGATATAACCTGCAACCGGGCAGGCCGGTTGCTCATATACCGGCAGAGGCGGCGGAGCGAAGCCAACAGAGATGTCTACCTGGGCGTACGAAGACGTCAAAGGCAGTGCGAGAAAGCCAGCTAGAATAAGGGAACGCAATTTCATAATTTTCATTGTCTTAATACGTAATTAAACGGATTTCGGCTGCTTTTCATTCGATGAAATCCACACTCTGAGGGTAATGAGTCCGGATTTTGAACGCAACGCCTTTACCAGGAAATTAGAAGCAAGAAGTAAGAGGAGCGGACCTCATTTAATTCGGTCGAAGGTTTTTTGCAGAATCTCGAGATCGCTCGCGTTCCCAGTCTTTTCGCGAGTCGTTTCGATCCATTTCTTCTCCAAGGCGTTTTTCGTCGGGCGGTCGGTTTCGTAGAACACGCCGAACACGCCTGGGAAAGGGAGCGACGCCAGCTTGTACGCGGCCAATTCGTCCGTCACATCATGTCGCAACTCGTCCTCGGGTGTATTGTCCCATTTCTTTTCCTGAATCACTTCAAAGCTGCCGCCCTTCTTCGGATTGGCCGGATCGAATACGTCCGGGAAAAATTCCACGCATTCACTCAGACATTCGATGACGCTAAAGCCCTGGTGATCGAACGCGCGTTCGATCATTTGGATCATGTGATTGACCTGTGCGGCATGGGTGCGCGCGATGAAGGTCGCCCCGCCGGCGATCAATTTCTTCATCGGATTCACCGGCTGATCGATCGCGCCCGAGGGGTCGGTCTTACTTTTGAAACCGATAGGCGACGTGGGCGAAGTTTGTTTCTTCGTCAGGCCATAGACAAAATTGTCCATGATGAAATAGGTCATGTTGATGTTCTTGCGCGCGCCGTGATCAAGATGGTTGCCGCCGATGGAGAACCCGTCGCCGTCACCGCCGAACAGGAACACGTGTAGGTCGGGCCGGGCGAGGCTGATGCCGGATGCGAGCGGAACGGCGCGACCGTGAATGTAATGTGCGCCGTGGCCGTTGACGAAATAGGGAAAGCGCGACGAACAACCGATCCCGGCGAGGGTGACGATTTTTTCGTGTTCGAGCTGGCGTTTCTCGAGGACTTTGTAGAACGCAGCGAGCACTGCGAAATCGCCGCAGCCGGGACACCAGGTCGGGTGGTCGGCGGTGATGGCTTTTTTGGTTAATTTTTCCCGTGGCGGCTCGGCAATCGCGGGCGAGTCCGAGCCGGACTGGCGGATGCCTGCCGCAGCAGGTGACGTGGTTTGTGTTGTTTCGCTCATAAGATAGACATCATCGTTAACCAACTCCCTGGGCGATAGACTCGGCGCGGGCAACATCGACATCTTGTTCGCCGTTTTCGGAAACCGGACGGTTCGGTGAATAGCCCCTAACTGAGACAAACTTGCCGGGGAAAACGCCTTGAAGAATTTCTTTTACACGGAAGGTGAGACCGTCGGTCTTGGTGACACTCTGAATTTTGGGTTCGCAGTAGCGCGCGCGCAAAATGGTGGCGAGCTGGCCGAACCCATAAAGGCCTTGATCGTTCATCTCCACCGTGACGACCCGCTTGAATTTCGCGAAGATTTTCTCGAGTCCGTTCGGTAACGGATGAACGTGGCGCAAATGTATGGCGCCGATTTTTTCGCCGTGTTCGCGCCCCATCTTCACGGCGTCGTGGATCGGCCCATACGTCGATCCCCAGCCGACGAGCAGCGTATCGCCTTCCTGATCGCCAAAAACTTCCGGCACCGGAATTTCTTCGGCGAGTTTGCGTAATTTGTTGCGGCGTTTCGCCGTCATGGCCATATGCAGTTTCGGGCTGCCGGTGGGGTGCCCCATCTCGTCGTGTTCGAGTCCGCCGATGAGCGGATATTTTCCGTCAAGGATGCGCGTGCCTGGCGGAATGTGTTGCGTGATGCGCTCAAGATCGTACGGCTTGAAACCGCCCTCACGTGGTGTGAGATCGGGCTTCGGGTCGACCATCAACTTCGAAAGATCGGGCTCGTCAAACGCTTCGATGCGCGTGGCAAGCGAAGTGTCGCTCAAAATAAAAACCGGCGTGCTGTATTTGCGCGCGATGCGCGCCGCTTCAATCGCCATGTAGAAACAATCTTCCACGCTCGCTGCTGCGAGCACAACGCGCGGACTGTCGCCGTGACTGCCGAAAATGGCCTGATGCAAATCGCTTTGCTCAACATTTGTCGGCAACCCCGTGCTCGGGCCGCCGCGTTGAATGTTACAAACGATGAGCGGGATTTCCGCCATTGACGCCCAACCGATCGCTTCGGCCTTTAGCGAGATGCCCGGTCCGGCACTCCCGGTGACCGCGAGATATCCTGAATACGAAAATCCAAGAGCCAGCGATACCGCACCAAGCTCGTCCTCGGCCTGCACAAAAATTCCGCCGTATTTCGGCAGCTCGCGCCGGAGCGTTTCCATGATGGACGACCATGGCGTGATCGGATAACCGGCGCCGTAGCGCACGCCGGCGGCGATCAGTCCATAGGCGAGTGCCTGGTTGCCGTCCATCGTGATCTGGGCGCGGCCACTCGTTTTTGGGAAGTGCTCAAATCGATAATGCTTGGTAAGGACGTTTCCGACTGGATAAGCGTAACCGGCCTGGAACGCCATTAACGCGGTGTTTACGATGCTCTGGTCTTTGCCGGCGAATTTTTCGCTGATCAGTTTTTTGAGTTTGTCGGCGTCGAGATTGAAAATCTTTGCGATCAACCCGAGAACGAAAATGTTTTTGCCTTTGTCCTTCGCAGTGCCGCCCAACGCCTCGACCGTCAGACCTGTGATGGGAACTCCGACATAGACGAAACGTTTGTCGTCGAGGTTCGGTTCGACGTTGTCGGAATCGTAAAGCAACACGCCGCCTTCGCGCAGGAAATCGAGGTGGTCCTGATAACTGTGCTGATAAAACGCGACGAGAAAATCGGCTTCATCGCCGGCTGATAACACTTCGCCCGAACCGATCCGAACCTGGAAGATCGATGGCCCACCCGAAATCGTGGCCGGAATGGTCATGTACGTCATGACATCGTGATCGCTGCGTCCAGCCAGTCGCGCCAGAAAGGCGCCAGCGGTTTGGATTCCGTCCTGCGAATTTCCGGCGAGACGAATTACGGCGTCCTGAATATTTTCAGGCCGCAGATCGGCGCGGTCCGGACCCGGACTGGCGGTGGAAGCCGGAGCGGCGCTGGAAGTAGAATTGGCGGCAGTCACGCCATCACCTTGGGTTACAGCAGGAGTTTCATTCACGGGATTATAAAATTAACAGAATTGGCGCAGCATTCCACCGGCAATTGAATTTGCCCCGGCGCGCCGTCGCCGCAGCGAGAGAGGTGTGGTCGCGCCCTACAAATTTTCCTGATTGCAGGTGGCAGAGTCACTGATAAGATGCGGGTGCCCCCCGCAATTGGAGAAGATATGCCTGAAGCGGGAATGATCGATGCGGCTCGTCAGGAGGAGTTCGTTGGAAAAGTAGTTCAGCAGATCAGCGGCACAATGACGACGCTGCTTGGAGCTATTGGCGACCGATTGGGGTTATTCAAGAATCTGACGGAGCATGGAGCGGCGACATCGGAGGAGCTGGCGTCGCGAACAAAGCTGAACGAGCGATATTTACGCGAATGGCTGGGCGGCATGGCTACGGCCGGCTATCTGGATTACGACGGAACCACAAAGCGCTTCAGTCTGCCTGCCGAGCACGCCTCCGTTCTCGCGCACGAGAACGGCCCGTTTTTCGTCGGCGGTATGTATCAGATGCTGCCTGCGCTCACCGGCGTGTTCGAGCCGGTGATGACGGCGTTTCGCAGTGGCGGAGGCGTTTCTCAATCGCAATACACCGATATGATGTGGGACGGTCTGGAAAGGTTTACGTCCACATGGTTTGAGAATTTATTGTTGCAACAATGGATCCCCGCGATGCCTGACGTGAAGGCGCATTTGGAACGCGGTTGCGAGGTGGCTGATGTTGGATGCGGACGGGGGCGAGGTCTCATCAAACTCGCGGAAGCGTTTCCGCGGTCGCGTTACGTCGGCTACGACAATTTTGGTCCGACCGTTGCTCGCGCCACGGCAAACGCGCGCGAAGCCGGCGTTTCAGACCGGGTGCATTTCGAAGAACGCGATGTATCGAAGGGATTGCCCGCGCAGTTTGATGTGATCACAACGTTTGATGTTGTCCATGATGCTGTCGATCCACTTCAGTTGCTGAAATCGATTCATCGAGCGCTTCGGCCGGGCGGCGTTTACGTTTGTCTCGACATCAACTGTTCCGACAAGCTCGAGGAGAACGCCAATCCGTTCGGCGCGATGTTTCACGGCGTAAGCGTGTTCTATTGCATGACGACGTCGCTCGCGAACCATGGCGCAGGACTGGGCACGCTCGGGTTTCATGAAGCGAAGGTCCGCGAGCTTTGCGAGAAGGCCGGCTTCAGCAGTGTCCGGCGCGTGCCGCTGGAAAATCCTTTCAACAATTTATACGAAGCGAAACCATAAAGTGTAAAAGTTTTTGTAAACGTGTAGGAGTCTCAGAAGAGGATGAAAGCGAAATCAGCCATCGCCTTTGGTTTTCCGATCTTGATTTGGGTGAGCGCTGCCGGTATCGAATACAATCTGGCAATGCACTTCCGGGTCCTGTTTAGCGTAGCAAGCGTTCTCGGTTTAGTCGTGCTCCTGGGCGGTCTATATCGAGCCCCTGAAGGTTACGAAGACGAGAACGGATTTCATATTGGTGCGCCCGCAGGCGTCGCCGGTTTGTAATCCCATCGTTTTCGTTGCCTAAACGAAACGATTAGCGATCGGGCGAGTGCTATTCAGTTTTCGTGGCATCCGAGCCGGTTGTGCGGTCCAGCCCGCGTCGCTTTAGCAACGGCTCGACATAAGGATCGCGTCCCACAAAATTCTTAAACAGTCCGAGGGCGTCAGCCGATCCGCCGCGTGAAAGTAACATGGCGCGAAAGCGATCGCCGTTCTCACGCTTCAATCCGCCATGTTCCTTGAACCACTCGACTGTGTCGGCGTCGAGTACTTCGCTCCAGAGATATGAATAATAACCGGCCGAGTAACCGCCCGCGAACGCATGTGAAAAATAAAAGCTGCGGTAACGCGGCGGCACCGGCGGAAAATCGACGCCGGCCTTGTGCAACGCTTCTGCTTCAAAGGCGACTGCGTCTTTCGGAACATCAGATGGATTCAGTTGATGCCAGGCCTGGTCGAGAAGTGACGCCGACAGGTATTCAGTTGTCTTGTAGCCTTGATTGAATTTTTCTGCAGCCATCACCTTGTCGAGCAATGCCTGAGGAATTGGTTCGCCTGTCTTATAATGTTTCGCATAATTCTTCAGCACCTCGGGCCATGTGGCCCACATTTCGTTCACTTGCGAGGGGTACTCGACGAAGTCACGCGGCACGCTTGTTCCACTGAAGCGCGGATATTTTACGTTGGAAAACATCCCGTGCAGTGCGTGGCCAAACTCATGGAAGGCAGTGCGCACCTCGTCGTGCGTCAGTAACGTTGCTTCGCCGGGCGGCGGCTTCGGAATATTGAGATGATTGGCAACGACCGGCTTGGTCGCGAATAGATCGCTTTGCTGTACGTACGCGTTCATCCATGCGCCGCCGCGTTTCGATGGGCGCGCGTAATAGTCGCCGAGGAACAGCGCCAGGGGTTTTCCGTCGCGATCGTAGACTTCGAATACGCGCACATCCGGCTGATAAACGGGAATGTCATGACGCTCTTTGAATGTGAGACCATAGAGTTTTCCGGCGGCGAAGAACACACCGTCAAGGATGACATGATTCAGCTCGTAGTATGGGCGCAGCTCCGATTCGTCGAACGCGTAACGCGCCTTGCGAACTTTCTCCGAATAAAAGGGCCAATCCCATGACGCGATTTCGAAGCCGGATTTTTCCTGGTCGACAATCTTCTGCATGTCGGCCGCTTCGCCTTTTGCATTTGCCACCGCGGCCGGCGTAAGGTCGCTCAGTAGTTTGTTTACGGTGGGAACATCGTGGGCGGTTTGGTCTTCCAGCTGGTACGCGGCCCAATTCGCGTAGCCGAGCAGTTTCGCTTTTTCCGCTCGCAATTGCGCTGTTCGCAGCACGATGTCGCGCGTGTCGAACTCGCCGCCGTGACTGTTGCGCGCAAGAGAGGTTTGCATGATGCGCTCGCGCAATTGCCGGTTTTGCAACGACCCAAGCAACGGCTGGCCGGTCGTGTTTTGCATTTGAATGACGAATTTCCCTTCCTTGTGCTCCGCTTTTGCCGCTGCGGTAACGCTTGCCATCTGATTGTCGGAAAGACCGTTCAGATCTTCCTTACGATCCACGACCACCGAGGCTGCGTTCTTTTCCTTCAAAACATTTTGTTCAAATTGGGTCTGCAAAGTTGCGAGCTCGGCATTGATTTTCTTGAGCTTTTCCTTGTCCGCATCGGAGAGCTTTGCGCCGGCGCGCACGAAATCTTTGTAATAGCGTTCGAGCAGATAAGCCGATTCCGGATCGAGTCCGAGGTGGTTGCGATTGTCGTAAAGTTGCTGCACGCGCGCGAATAATTTCGGATTCAAAAAGATCTCGTCGCGATGCGCGGCGAGTTTCGGAGCCATTTCCTTGTCGATCTTCTGCAGCGTTGGATTGGTGTTGCAGGCGTTAAGGTTCGAAAAAGTGCGCTGTGCGCGGTCGAGCAAACGGCCGGTGCGTTCCAGGGCCACAATGGTGTTGTCGAATGTTGGCTTTTCAGAGTTGTTCGCCACCGCCTCAACCTCCTTGAGTTGATCGCGCATGCCGGCCTCGATCGCGGGTGTGAAGTGTTCGTCCTTGATCTTGTCGAACGGCGGTACGTGATATGGCAGCGAGCTCTCGGTAAGCAATGGGTTATCTGCGATATTGGAATTTTCCACGGGTGATGTTTGCGCGATGACAGAGATAGCTACGAAGTGGGTCATTGCCACAATGATGCCGATTACCGCGTCAGGAGATGCCGACTTTACCAGTGAACAGAAACGAACGTGCATGGTTCGGATTTTCAACGCGCTCGCGCCGCCAGGCAACAGCGATTACGATCGCGCACAAGCATGAAACGTTTTCTCGCAACTTTGCTCCTGATGCCGCTGGTGGCAGCGGCAGCGTCAGCGGCAAACACGGCGTCGACATTCGACGCAAAGGCAGCAGAACGATTCGCCGGGTTGGCGCTCGCATGCGTAGGCAAACAATATCCAAACAAAATCAGTCATGTGCTGAACAGCGATGCGGACGTGGCACCGCCGCGCAAACTCACTCCCGCGTTTTGCGGCTGCTACGACTGGCATTCGTCGGTACACGGGCACTGGCTCCTTGTGAGACTGCTGCGCACATTTCCAAATGCGCCATTTGTCGCGCAGGCGCGCGAGGCGCTGCGCAAAAGTCTTACAACGGAAAATTTGAAGCAGGAAGCTGCGTATCTTCGCGGCGAAGGTCGTGCCAGTTTCGAACGGCCCTACGGATTGGCGTGGCTGTTGCAATTGTGCGCTGAATTGCGCGAATGGGACGACGATCAGGCGCGCGAGATGTCGGCGAATCTGCGGCCTCTCGAAGACGCAGCGATCGAACGATTGAGAACATGGCTGCCGAAACTCTCGCATCCGGTGCGCATCGGCGAGCATGATCAGACAGCGTTCGGACTCGGCCTGATACTGGATTACGCGCGCTCAACCAAAAATGATTCCTTTGCCAGACTGGTTGTGGACTCAGCGAGAAAGTTCTTCCTCACTGATAGGGATTGTCCGCTCAATTACGAACCTTCGGGTGAAGATTTTCTGTCGCCCTGCCTGGGCGAGGCCGACGTGATGCGTCGCGTTTTGCCGCAAACGGAATTTGCGAAGTGGCTCAACGATTTCATGCCGCAGATCCCGAAGACCGGAACCGGCGACTGGCTGAAACCGGTTATCTCGCCCGATCCGAGCGATCCCAAGCTTGCGCATCTGGACGGGCTAAACCTGAGCCGCGCCTGGATGCTGGAAGGAATTCTGTCGGCGCTGCCACCAGATGATCCGCGGAGAGGGGCGCTGCAGGCTGCGGCGGACGCGCATCAGCGCGCAGGGTTAGCAGCGGTTACCGGCGCGCATTACGAAGGCGGACATTGGCTTGGCAGTTTTGCAGTTTATCTCACAACGCAGTGCGGGATCCAAAAAGAACGCTAAGTAATTCCACAGATGCGTCGCCGAATCATTGCCCGACGTTTACTAGCGCAAATGTTGTAGCCACGGCGCTGTGTCGCCGGGTTGGAGGACAACAGAACGAAGCGCCTCGACACAGCGAGGCGGCTACAGGTTATTAGTCGGCGGCGATAGTCCGCTCCGATTCGCGGCGAGATTGTCCTCCCGAAGGCTGCCAGGCGCGTCTTTGCCAGAACTCCTTCAGGTCCGATTGATTGCCGCGAAAGATGTTGCGCTCGGCCTTCTTGATGTTGGCAACACTTATCGGGTAAGCGGAGCGCGGTCGTGCGCCTTTGCCGTCGCCACAATATTGCCAGAGAGACCAGTAGCTCCATGGCGCAGCTGGACGCGGCTCGCTGTGATAATTTGCCATCCATAGCCAACACTTCGCCAGCACGCTTCGCTGCGCGTTCGTCACCTGGCGACTATTCAAGGCCTGATGCAGATGATATTCGCCGGAATAAATGCCCGGATATACGCCGGTGCGTTGGCGAATTCGCTCAACAAAAGCAACCGCCTGATCAACCCGCATCGTGCCACCGGGATAATGACCGTTCTTCTCGAAATCAAGGACCAGCAGAACACCCGGGCCTCGCGCGGCCGAATCGACTTGCGCCCACGCGTTGGATACCGCGCTTAGAAAATGATCAGCCTGACGGACCGGATCGCTCGCGTTGGCGTAGTGATAAGCTCCCCAAAGCAAGCCTGCGCGCGTGGCGGCCTGCTGGCGATCCAAATATTTCGCATCGCGTACGAGATGCGGATACGTGGCTTCATGTATCACACCGATAATGCCTTCGCGTTTCATGGCGGTGAAATCGGGCCGCATCATGTCGTAATGAGAGAGATTCACTACGTTGCTGGCGGAAAAGGCACACGCCGGAAGCGAAAAAAACAAAACTGCAGCCCGTAAAATCGACAAGCGCATCAGCATCCCAAATCGCACCCGACATATCGAACAACTGTCGTTAACTTGCAAGGGTATCTTTGCGTTTTGCAAGGAACGCTGTAGCCACCGGCCTGTGGCCGGTATGCAATTTTGTAGATTTGCGCGAACAAACGGCCCACAGGGCCGTGGCTACAGCGCGGACAAATCAGCCAATTCATTCACATTCATGAACAAATTTCTTTCCGGCGAGCTAACGGATATCACCCGAAGTTTTCCCTCTGTAGCGAGGCGACCCGCCAGGGTTTGCAATGAAAAATCCTCTCCAGAAAGTGCGCTCTGAACATTTGGAAGCGCTTCGTGCGGATAAATCGCCGACAACGGTTCGAAGCGATCGTCGATTTTTGCAATCACGCCCCGGCACGGCTCAATCTGACTACAAAGAAACGTCAGGTATTCTTCCGTCATGAACGGCATGTCGATAGCGAGCGCGAGCAGATGTTGAGCGCGCATCTGCGTCAGTGATGCAGCCAGACCGCTCAGCGGCCCGCGTGATGGAAGATCGTCTGCGACAAATTGCACGTCGGCGGGACGCCACGCCGGATCGGTACGCGCAGAAACGAAGATTTCGGTCGGTTCCAATTTCCGCAAAAGTTCGAGTTGAATTTGCCAGAGCGGTTTTGCGTGAAACAAAAGTGTTGCTTTGTCCCTGCCCATCCGGCGCGATTCGCCGCCGGCGACCAACACGGCGCTGAGTTTCATGCCACTGCGCTGGGAACGAGCGCAGTTGAGTGCAGCTTGCCGTCACTGAGGATCCTGGCGCGCAGACCACCGTTTCCTTTCAAAAAAACCTGGGCGCCCGGTGCGAATGCACGATCCATCCAGTAACATGGTGCGGACTCCTCCGTTCCATAAAAACGAACGCCTTGAATCTCAAATTCTTTGCCGATGTACTCGTTCAGATCGACGCCGCGTGTAATCACGTTGCGCCGGGCCACAGCCGGCGAGCAATCATGTACGTCCAGCGCGGCGCAAAGCTCATTGAAAACGTCGAGCGAGAAAAACGTGATCTGACCTTTGTAATCGTCTTTAAAATCCAAGTAGCGATCGCCGCGAATCCCATGGCCCGCGACGCATTCGATCACGGGCACTTCGATCATGGGATGCGTGTCCGGCTCCCGACCGTGATGGCCGACGAAATTGTGCCCCGGCGAAATGTACAAGTGACAGATTTCCACCGGCTGCAACAATATCTGAAATCATCGTAGATGAAAGTACCGCATAGCATTGGTCCGGGAAGAATCATCCGGCGGAAAAAAGACGGTTCGCTCGAATATTTGCGGGACGATCTCACCATCGAAGAGCCACTCGAAATTCGAATTGGCGATAAAACTCTGGCCACGACGATGCGTACGCCCGGTCACGATGATGAACTCGCCACAGGTTTTCTTGTGTCCGAAGCGATCGTGCGTGATCGAAGCGCGATCGAAAACATTTCGCGAGATGGCGACAATCGAGTGATGGTCGATCTTATCGGTGTCGCAAAATTGAAGCTAAACTCCGCTCAACGCTTCGGAACAATTTCGAGCAGTTGCGGCCTGTGTGGTAAGACGAGCATCGATGAGATCCGGCAAAATTTTCCCGCGATCGAGTCGGGCAATGTTCGGATCGATATCGACACGTTGCTATCGCTTCCGGAAAAATTGCGTAAAGCGCAGAGCGATTTTTCGCGCACCGGCGGAATTCATGCCGCAGGGATTTTTGATTTGAGCGGTGAAGTGAAAATTGTTCGCGAAGACATCGGACGCCATAACGCTGTGGACAAAGCGATCGGCCGCGCGTTTCTCGATGAGTTGTTGCCATTGAATCGACATCTTCTTCTGGTGAGCGGCCGGGCGTCGTTCGAAATCGTGCAAAAAGCGCTTGCCGCCGGTATTCCCATCGTCGCTGCGGTCTCAGCGCCTTCGACGCTTGCTGCCGATTTTGCGCGAGAAAGCAATCAAACGCTGATTGGATTTCTGCGTCCGCCATCGTTCAACATCTATTCGCACATCGAGCGCGTGATTTTGGAAGAGCGCGAGTAACAACATGGTTGCGTCCGCGAAATGCCGTTGATCGCGGGTTGCGCGCACTGCTACGCTGAGTCGAATTCGAAGGTTCCAGTGACTGATCTCCTTTTTGCCCGCTCGCAGATGGGCATGTCCCTGGCGTTTCACATCGTGTTTGCCGCTATTGGAATTAGCCTGCCTGTTTTGATGGTGATCTCCGAAGCGCTTTATCTTCGCACCGGTCGAGCGGTTTTTTTGGAGCTGGCAAAACGATGGTCGCGCGGTGCAGCCATTCTTTTCGCTGTCGGCGCCGTGTCAGGAACGGTGCTCTCGTTTGAGCTCGGTCTGCTATGGCCACGCTTCATGGAAAAATCGGGCGCGATCATCGGGATGCCGTTTTCGCTCGAGGGTTTCGCGTTTTTCACTGAGGCGATTTTTCTCGGCTTGTATTTGATGGGATGGAAGCGTCTGCCGCCCCTGTTGCATTGGTTTTGTGGCGTGCTCGTAATCCTGGGCGGAGTTACGTCCGGCATCTTCGTCGTGACGGCCAACGCGTGGATGAACACGCCGGCCGGTTTCAAGATTGTCAATGGCAAGATCACCGACATTGATCCGATCGCGGCGATGCTCAATCCCGCGGCTGCTCATGAAGTACTCCACATGACTCTGGCTGCGTTCATCGCAACCGGATTTGCTGTTGCTGCGATTCATGCCTTTTTCCTTTTGCGCGATCGCCGTAATGCTTTTCATCGCAACGCGTTGGGCATCGCGCTCGCGGTCGCCTGCATCAGTGCTCCATTGCAATTGATCAGCGGCGACTTCAGCGCGCGCTCGGTCGCGCGACTTCAACCGGCCAAACTCGCAGCCATGGAAGCCCTTTACCAGACACAAACCGGCGCTCCCTGGCGACTAGGGGGCATTCCGGACGATCAATCACGCACCACGCGTTACGCTTTGACCATTCCGCGCGGCCTCAGTCTTCTGGTAAATCGGGATCCGAACAGCAAGATCGTCGGGCTGGATCAATTTCTGCCTAACGACTGGCCAAACGTGCGTCTGGTGCACTGGTCGTTCGATCTCATGATCCTCTGCGGCCTCGCGTTGATCTCCTTGTCGATGGCGGTTGGCTGGCTTGCTTGGAAACATCGCGGAGTTCCGGACGGCAAATGGATCCTGCGCACAATTGTCGCGGCCGGGCCGCTCGGGTTCGTTGCAATCGAAGCGGGCTGGATGGTGACGGAACTTGGACGTCAGCCCTGGATCATTTACGGCGTGATGCGAACACAAGAAGCCGTTACTCCGATGCCGAAGATTGCGATTCCTTTCGTGATCTTCACGCTCATCTACATCTTCCTTTCGGTGGCGTTGCTTTTTTTGTTGCGCCGTCAGTTTATGAAAACCGACGAGCCGGCTTCGGAACTGATCACGAAAAATGTTTGAGTTCATTGTCGCCGGTTTCATGTTCGTTGCGCTGATTTTTTATGCCGTCACTGGCGACGCCGATTACGGCGGCGGCATGTGGGATTTGCTCGCGACCGGGCCGCGCGCCGACGCGCAAAGAGCCGCCATCGAACGGGCCATCGGACCAATCTGGGAGGCTGACCACGTATGGTTGATACTTATCGTCGTCATTTTGTTTACCGCCTTTCCGCCGGCATTCGCAGCCATGATGACGGCGCTCAATATTCCGTTCACTCTGATGTTAATCGGAATCGTCCTTCGTGGTTCGGCATTTATTTTCCGGAAGTACGACATCAAATCTCACGAGGTAAAACAGGGCTGGAGTTTGTTGTTTGGCGCGGCCAGTTTCTTTACGCCTTTCATCCAGGGCGTGGCGCTCGGTGCGCTCAGCACTGGTCAGATTCGTGTCGCTGACGGTCGTGTTATGAGCGGTTTCTTTGCCGGGTGGCTTACACCGTTTGCGTTCGCATGTGGTCTGTTCGCGCTCGCGCTCTTTGCTTTTCTTGCGGCGACTTATCTTACCGTCGACCCCAATACCGGGAAGCTTGTGCAAAATGATTTTCGCCTGCGAGCGCTCGGCTCCGGCGTCGCGCTCGTTCCAATCGCATTCATTGTTTTCGTTACTTCAAAACAAGGGGCGCCCGAGATGTATCACGGCTTGACACAATGGTGGGCGCCGCTGCTCATTGGGGCGACGCTCGTTTGCGCGATCGCAGCACTGGTCAGTCTTTGGCTGCGCAGATTTGTGGTGGCGCGATTAGCCGCGATCGCCGAAGTGACCTTGATCCTTACCGGATGGAGCTTGGCGCAATATCCAAGGCTGATTACGCCCGACGTCACCATTTTTAACGCCGCTGCCCCCGAGACCACGCTCCGGTTGCTAACCTATGCTGTGGTTGCCGGCGCGATGGTATTGTTTCCTTCGCTCTTTTTCCTGTTCCGCGTTTTCAAAGGGTTCTCAAAGGAACCGAAAAGTTGATGCATTAATTCGGATTTCCAAGTCCCAGCACAGACTGCGGCTCACGCGCGAATTTGAACCCGGCTGGCGGGGGCGCGGTCGGATCGACATTTTTGGCAAGAGCGAGTGCCTGAAAGGCGCGGCCGAGCATCTCGGGATGCAGCAGCGTCTGGAGCGCGCGCTTCGTCGGGCGATCGGCTTGCAAGAGATCCGGCCAAGTGGAGATGATGCCGGTAAGGAAATGATGTTGATCAGTGAATCCGGCGATGGCGAGTCCGTCTGCCTCCGCGCGACGAGCAATGCTCGTCCAATCGACGTGCATCGTAATGTCTGCGTGACCGATTTGTTCAAAGGGCGAGTCGAGATGTCGATGCTGGGCGCGGACCTGAATATCGCTCTGAGAATCATCGCCCGAATGCCCGTAGTCTATGGCGATCACGTAGCCTCGCTTCAGGTTCGCAGCCAGGTTGTCGATCCAATCGAGCGCAGCTTGATTAAACGCCGTGTTTGAGAGTGAACCCTCAATGAACGCAAACATGTCGCCTTGAAGGCCGACAAATTTTTCAATGCCGTGGCTGGTCAAGCGGACTGGCATTGCGTCCAGTAGTTCATTTGAAAAATGGACGCCAGTGAACGGTTCAAGTGAATCGCGCCATTCAATCTTGTTTCGGAATGGTTCCAGCATTCGCGATTGGCGCTCTCGCAAAATCGGAAACGGCTCGATGATTCGATAATCCAAAGCTTCGAAAAATTCCGGGGCTCGTGACTGGGCGGATTGGAGAACGTCGCGCGCAAACTGACCATCGTGCGCACCCTGCTCAACAATGACAAAATTGTCGATTTTACCGAGCTGCTCCCAGATCTCAGCGAACTGCGCCATCATCAGGTGTCCGAAGAGTGGGCCGACGCTGACGTTGGTGAAATAGTCGCCTTTCCGGCCAATCGCGCACCGACCCGAGGCATAATATCCGTGTTCAGGATGATAGAGAGCCTGTTGCATGAACCGCGCGAATGACTGCGGGCCGCGATTGCGAATTTCGTCGCAAATAAGCTCGATCAGAGCGGGATTCCCAATGTTCGTCCTCAACGTTCAACCCGCTTACGCCGGAAGCTTTAGCGTGGCAAGCGTTCAACGCTCGCCGACCAACGCAAGTTGCAGGAACAACTGGAGCGCGCGGCTCACAGTAAATCCCATGCCGACTTCCGAACTCAGCGTCGAGGACCGACTGGATCTTGAGGCCGCGATCACAGGCGCAGATACCCGCGGATACAGATTAAGTTTCTGTATGGCTCCAGACTTAAGACACCCGCGGCGGCGCGACGCTGGGGGCTCCGTGAACTAAAACCTATGCTGAGAGTTTAGTCGTTTGTCGCGAATTGCGGCGAAAAAATGAAACCAAAAAATACACACCAACGAGAGGTTCGCACTCCTATGTCTCCGGTGAGAATCGGGCGCTCTGTTCAGTTGATCTGAGCGTGCGTCCCTTTGGCGATATAATTTTAGTACGTCGCCGCGTCCTGCCATAAGATTCATTTGATCGCGGAAGCCGATTCTCTCGTTGTTGAAGCTTGATCTCTTGGCAGCGCCGGCGAATTGCCCATAACTGGCGCAGTTTACTCCAGAATGTTTCTTTCATATTCCAGTACGGCTTTGCTCGCTTCGTGAACTCGCGAGAGACTTCATAGTTTCGCAGTCTGCCGCGGCGCGCGGCGAAGGCAAAATCTTTAGTGTTACTTTTGTGTGACAACAGTAGTTGTAGGCGCCTCACTGGCGGGATGTCGGTTCAATCCTTTTGTTAATCGTTCAAACATAAATCTTTCCGGTGCCACGTCCGAAGGTGTTCGACAGCCAAGTCCAAGTTGTGCCTGCACCATGACAAAGCCGCTTTCGCGTAGTTCCGTGGCTGTGGCACAAGGCGGGTGTCGCTTCGCCTTCTCTTATTATTTCTCTGGAAACGGCGCAGCGAAGTTTTCGGAAAAAGACGTCGAGCACAGTGCCACTCGCTGACATAAGTGTGAAAAGGTTTCGTTTCAATAGCTTATGTTTCAGTTTGTTGTTCTGCTTGTGCTTTTTACACTTCCGCAGGTAATGACCGGCAATCAATCGCGCCGGTTACATTTTTGTTCTGACGCAAAGATAGTTGGGAAATGCGTTCGCCAAAAAGACTCGAATCTCTAAGAGGGAACTCGAGCAGCAGACGAGCGAGCAAACACGCCCGATTATTCCTGTTGGTTTCACAATAGACTTCCGGAATTGTGTTTCCTTTGTCGGGATCGCGCCTAATCGCCGGATGCGGCGTGTCCCAACTGAAAGCGATGCCGAGATTCATCAAGGCGCGAAGCTTGAATTCCGTGGCAGCTACTAAAAAAGGCGATGCTCGCGACGCGACGAACGCGCGCTTGGCTTAATTATTTTGGAATGCCTATCCCCGTCGACCAATCAACACAAACACCGTCCCTTTCCCCACAATTCTTTCATCAGCCCTGATGTGCCATATTGTCTTGCGCTAAGCGGTTAGAGCATTTAACAACAGGCTAACAAGTGGCCATTCGGTGAACGAATGAGTACTTCGCAAATTCACAACCACCTCGTACCGCCGCATGGCGGCGAACTCGTTGATTTGAGAGTAGGCGAGGAGAAAGCAGCCGAGCTCAAAGCGCAGTCCAGGTATTTTCCTTCCTGGGATCTAACGGCTCGCCAGGTCTGCGATCTGGAAATGCTTTTGAGCGGTGGTTTTTCTCCTCTGCGCGGCTTCATGACTAAGGCAGATTACGAAAGTGTTTGTCATTCTCTAAGGCTAACGACGGGCATTCTTTGGCCAATTCCGATAACGCTCGATGTGAGCGAATGTTTTGCGAAGTCTCTGAAGTCCAAGAACAGCAAAATTGCATTGCGCGATGCTGAAGGAGTAATGCTCGCTGTATTGAACGTGGAAGATGTGTGGAAGCCTGATCGTAAAGCCGAAGCTGCAGGGGTTTTGGGGACGACCAGTCCGATTCATCCCGGCGTTGACAATCTACTGAACCAAGGAAACCGCTGGTACCTGGGAGGCACTGTTGAAGGTCTGCGGCTTCCATCCATTTACGATTTTAAGAGCCTGCGCGCAACGCCCGCCCAACTACGCGCCGAATTCGCCCGTCTCGGCTGGCGCCGCGTCGTGGCGTTTCAGACTCGGAATCCCATGCATCGCGCGCACGTGGAACTCACGCTTAGGGCAGCCAAACAAGTGGAGGCAAGCCTCCTAATTCATCCGGCTGTCGGAATCACTAAACCCCGCGATGTGGACTATTTTACCCGGGTCCGCTGTTATCAACTCATACTTTCGAAGTTTCCGCCGGGCACAGCAAAGCTTTCGTTGTTGACGCTTGCGATGCGAATGGCGGGACCACGAGAAGCAATCTGGCACGCTCTGATCCGGAAAAACCACGGCTGCTCGCATCTAATCGTGGGACGCGACCACGCCGGGCCGGGCAAAGACGCAAACGGTAATCCATTCTACAAACCTTACGAAGCTCAACAGCTGTTCAGGAAATACGAGGCGGAGATCGGCGTCTCCATGGTCCCATTCAACACCATGGTCTATGTGGAGGATAAAGATAAATATTTGCCAGAAGACGAAGTGCCTGCCGGCACCCGCGTGCTAAACATTTCTGGCACGGAATTGCGCCAGCGACTCAATGAAGGGCGCGACCTTCCGGAATGGTTTACCTACACTGAAGTGGCTCATGAGCTACAGCGGAGTTTTCCGCCACGGCATAAGCAAGGCGTGACAATATTCTTTAGCGGACTCTCCGGAGCGGGGAAATCGACCATCGCGAATGTTCTATTTATTAAATTTCTCGAGATGGGCGGCCGCCCCGTCACCCTGCTTGACGGTGACTTGGTTCGCAAACACCTCTCCTCAGAGCTCGGTTTTTCCAGGGAGCATCGGGATATTAATATCCGCCGGATTGGATACGTAGCCTCTGAGATTACCAAAAATCGTGGCATCGCTATTTGTGCTCCAATTGCACCGTATGATGTCACGCGGAAAGAAGTCCGCGCCTTGATTGAACCTTTCGGCGGCTTTGTTATGGTGTATCTCTCGACTCCGGTTGAGATATGCGAACGCCGCGACCGGAAAGGACTTTATGCGAAGGCGCGTGCTGGCATTCTCAAGGACTTCACCGGTGTTTCGGACCCGTATGAGGAACCGAAGGACGCGGAAATTGTGATCAATACTGCGGACGTCACGCCTGAAGAAGCGGCGCAGGCGATTATGTTACACATGGAGCGCGAAGGATACCTTGGGGTGAATGATAATCTTTAGCCCTTTTGAAAGATCTTATCCCTAGTTTACATCGTCGTCGAAATCTAGGCATGTTGCTACGGGCGAGTCAGGCAGATCATTGACGGGTATCAACAAGCGAATAACCGAACATGACCGAGGCACGCAGGCTGATTGAGAACCTGCGCACGGACTGCGTACACTATCTGGGCGATCGCCCGTGCAGGCCGCACGTGGAAGCGGGGCATCGCTGCACGTGTATCCATTTTCAGCCAACGAACCGACGCGGGGTTATCATCAAACTTGGTGCGGCTGGAGATGTGTTGAGGTCAACTCCTCTGTTGCGCGCTCTCGATCCCATCAACAGCGGCACGAAAATACTTTGGGTCACCCACTTTCCCGACCTTCTCCCCACTCACGTCTGCGAAGCCGTCCATCCCACCGCTGCAACGTTGGCGCGAATCGCGCGGGGCACATGGGATTTTTGTTGGAATC
>Ga0307296_10000450_pt1 | contig 19501 bp, 21 predicted proteins | sample ER_DNA_153_FD_194467 | JGI IMG/M metagenome (GOLD analysis project Ga0307296, IMG submission 194467) | Bulk soil microbial communities from the East River watershed near Crested Butte, Colorado, United States - ER_DNA_153 | ecosystem: Environmental > Terrestrial > Soil > Floodplain | place... | reverse complement strand
GCTGTTCCAGCTGTTCACCAACATCGGCTGGTTCGGGACCTACCAGGCGCTGATCATCCCCGACATCTCCTTCGCCCTGCCGCTGACCATCTACGTCCTCACGGCGTTCTTCGCCGAGATGCCGTGGGAGCTGGAGCAGGCGGCCCTGGTCGACGGGGCCACCCCGGGGCAGGCCTTCCGCAAGGTCATCCTCCCGCTCGCCGCTCCCGGGCTGTTCACCACGGCGATCCTGGCCTTCATCGCCTCCTGGAACGAGTTCCTGCTGGCCAGCCAGCTGTCCAGCGACCGGACCCAGCCCGTGACCGTGGCCATCGCGTTCTTCACCGGCAGCCAGCCACACCAGGAGCCGTACACGGCTGTCATGGCCGCCGGGACCGTGGTCACGGTCCCACTGGTCATCCTGGTGCTGATCCTCCAGCGCCGCATCGTCGCCGGCCTGACCGCCGGCGGCGTCAAGGGCTGACCGTTCCGACGAGGAAGGAGCCGTGCACCCCAGGGCCAAGGCCCAGCGGATCGAGATGCTCATCGGGGTGCTCGGCTTCTTCACCGCGGTCGCGTTCATCCAGACCGTCGTGCTCGAGCTCCAGGGGAAGCCGGCCCTTGGCTCGGCGATGATCCTGCTCGGCTTCGTCGTGCTCCTCGGCCTGGCCATCCGATGGCGCCGGCGCAGCAAGCCCGTCGGTGGCCCCTGACCGAACGGCGCTGGCTGCCGGCGGGGGCGGCCTGGCCGCAGCGGCGTCCTCGGCCGTGACCCGGGCGCTGGTGGTCGCCGACCCCGCCCCCGGCACCCCGGTTCCCGTCACCCTGGCCACGCTGGTGTTCGCCGCCGTCACCATGGCCGGGTTCCTCCTCGGCGTCCTGGCCGTCTGGTCGGCGGTCAAGGCGTGGCTCCGCGACGACCTGCTCAGCCTCCGCGCCCGCTGGGGCGGTGCCCTCGGCATGGCGGCGATGCTCCTGGTGGTGGCCGTCGGCCCCTGCGGGCCCCGAGGCTGCCCCGGCTGAGGGCTAGTTGGGGGCCAGGGCGCGCGGGATGGCGTCGAGCGCCTGGTCGGCGTCCAGCCAGACCTGGCCGGCGGCTCGCCCGCCCGGCGGCCAGGCCACGACCGAGGTGCCCGGGCCGGGGCCCAGGAAGAACAGCCAGCCGTTCGACGCCCAGCCCAGGCTGGGCTGGCCGCCGGTCGGGGTCACGTCCTCGGACCCCGGCAGCAGCGCGGCCCGGCCATCGACCAGCTCGACGATGGCCAGCCCCGGCGACCGTGGCCCGGCGAGGTGGGTGTACGCGGCCAGCCAGCGGCCGCTGGGGTCGAACGCGCCCAGCCCGTAGCAGCAGCCCGCCCACGACACCGGCTGGCCGGAGCCGTACCAGCCGGCGCTGGCCGGCGGCGGCGGCACCGCGGTCGTGGCCCCGCTGCGCAGGTCCCGGACGTACAACAGGGCGCCAGCCAGCCAGGCCACGCGGTCGCCGTGGGCGTCGAGGAAACTCGCGCGGTGGGCCAGCAGCGTCCGCACCCGGCCGGTGCCCGGCGCGATCACCACCAGGTCGCCCTCGAGGTCGCTGGCGAGCACGCCCGAGCGCAGGACGGCGACCGGCGCGACCTGGTAGGGGAGCGTCCAGTGGGCGTGCCGGCGCCCGTCGGCCAGGCCCACCTCGACCAGGTCGTAGCGCTGCTCGGGCGGGCCGAAGCGGGTGTCGACCAGCCAGACACGGTCCGCCGCCAGGGCGGGAAGCGCCTGCCGGGCCTGGCCGAGCAGCCACTGCGGGCCGGCCCGGCCAGCCGGGACCGCCCAGGCCCGCCCGTCGGCGACCAGCACCGTGAACGACCCCTGGCGGAACAGGCTGACGGCCTGGTCGGCGCCCGAGGAGATGCGGCGCAGCTCCCCGTTGGCCGGGTCGACCAGGGTGGGCCGCCGCCCACCCAGGGACAGCCGGGTCCCGGCCGCCGCCAGGAGCTGCTCCGGGGGCGCGGGGGGGACGGGCGGGGCCGAGGCCGGGGCCACGGTCGGCGCCGGGGCCACGATCGGCCGGGACAGCGCGCCCGTGACCGACCAGCGCACCGCGACCAGGCCGGCCAGGGCGGCCGCGACCAGCAGGGCGCTCTGGGCGACATCTCGGCGTGACCTCGATCCCGGCATGGCGACCTCGCACCGGCCCACCGGGGCCGACGGCACCAGGACACCGCCGATGGTCGCCCAGGGCCCCGGCGATGGCAACAGCTCGGCGCCGCCGCCCCTCTGCCTGTTTCCGACAAACACCTACATTCTTCTCGACTTCGCGGGGTGGCTGCGCCAGACTTGCCGGAGCCGTCGGGAGGAGGGCGTCATGACGCGAAGGTTCGTGGCCGCGCTGTCGGTGGTCGTGGTGGTGCTGGGCGTCGCGGTCGCGGGACCGGCGCTCGCCGGCCCCCGGGCGGCGGGCGTCCAGGTGGCCGCCGGGGCGGGCTCGCCCGAGCTGTCCACCACCAGCCGCCTCCAGGACCGCCGCGAGGTCGCGGCCGGGACGCGGGCGTATGCGATCGGCTTCCAGGACGGGCGCTTCTACGCCAACGGCTGGCACATCACCGGCGAGATGGGCGGCGTCTGGACGCCGCCGCTGAAGCTGGTCGACGGCGTGTGGTTCGGGCTGGACGGCCAGTGGGTCGGCCCGGCCACCAGGTTCTCCAGCGGCTGGGGCTACACCCGCTACGACCTGCCCGACACCGCCGGCCTGAAGGTGTCACGCACCGACGTCGCCCCCGACGGGCGCCGCGGCGTGCTGTTCGGGCTCACCGTCACCAACCCCGGGGCGGCCCGGACGGCCAGGCTGACCGTTGACGCCCACTCCGAGCTGATGGGCCAGTACCCGTGGGGGTTCACCGGGGTCACCCCCAACGCCAGCGACAACCTCCCCGACAAGGGCAGCTTCGACGGCCGGAACCTCGTCTTCACCGACGACGGCGCCCTGCCCGGCGCCCCCCAGCACCACTACGCGGCCCTGGTCGGCACCGCCCACAAGCCCGACTCGGGCACCGTCGGCGACCAGTTCTGGGGCCCGCAGCCCGGTCACCGCTGCACCGGCACCGAGCCGGGCGCCCCGGCCGACCCCAAGCCGTCCCAGTGCGACGACGGCCCCTTCGGCCGCGGCACCGGCGGCGAGCTGACCTACAACCTGTCGCTCCCGGCCGCCGGGTCGAAGACGGTGTGGCTGGCCGTGGCCGGCTCCGACAAGGGCCTGGCCCCGGCCCGCGCCGAGCTGGCCAGGGTGCTCGAGGACCCGGCCGGCCGGCTCGCCGCCAAGGTGGCCTCGCGCCAGCGGCTGTCGCGCATGACCAGGCTGTCGCTGCCCGGCGACCGGCTGGTCCAGGACGCGGTCGAGTGGGGCAAGCAGAACCTGGCCGACCTCACCCAGCACGCCGAGGACCTCCAGGTCCGCTGGACCGACCAGGGCAAGCAGTTCCCGCCGCCGCTGGGCACCGTGCCCGAGGCGACCTGGATCGGGGCCGGCTTCCCCGACTACCCGTGGATCTTCGGCACCGACGCCGAGTACACCGCCTTCGCCGCCGTCTCGCTGGGCCAGTTCGAGGCCATCAAGGCCAACCTGCGCACCCTGCGCGACATCTCCGACATCCTCAACGACCGCTCGGGGGTGGTGGTGCACGAGTCGGTGGCCGACGGCTCGATCTGGTTCGGGCACGACTCGCGGCACACCAACCCCGACGGCACCGTCGCCTACGACTTCAACACCGACGAGACGGTCAAGTTCCCCAGCGCCGTGGCCCTGCTGTGGCGCTGGACCGGCGACGACCGCTTCCGCGACGAGCTGTACGACTTCGCCGTGCGCAACCTGCGCTACGTGGTGCGCAACCTGGACGCCGACGGCGACGGCTGGCCCGAGGGGCTGGGCAACGTCGAGCGCACCGGCATGGGCCCGGAGAAGCTCGACAACGCCGTCTACTTCATCCGCGGCCTCTACGACCTGGCCGACATGGCCCGCTCCAGGCACGACGGGGCGACCTTCGCCTGGGCCAGGAACCTGGCCCGCGACCTCCAGCGGCGCTTCGACGGCACCTGGTGGTACGAGGCGGCCCAGCAGTACGCCGACTCCCTGAACGAGCCGGGCAACACCCAGTCGTTCCAGAAGCACTGGATCGGCCAGACGCCCATGGATGCCGAGCTGCGCGTGGACGGCCGGACCGTCCCCGGCCTGGCCCCCTTCGGTCACGGGGACGCCGCCCTGGCCGGCCGCGAGGACCCCTGCTTCAGCGGCGAGCACCCGCTCAACCCGGGGCTGTTCCACACCGGCTGCGGCGGCGGGCCCAACGGCGAGGGCGAGCTGGTCATCTTCGGCCTGACGACCTCGATCCAGTCGATCGGCGAGGGCAACTACGGCCGCCTTGGCCCGGGCCAGCAGCAGCGCTACACCCACGCCCTGGCCGAGACGATGTTCTCCGAGCCGGCCACCGGCGGCACGCCGGACGAGCAGCCGGGCGCGATGCCGGAGATCTTCCCGTCGCCCGCCCAGGGCCCGAACATCGACCGCTGCTGGACCTGCCGCTCGATGTTCATGCAGGCCTGGGGCAACTACGGCACCGCCTGGGCGGTCGTCCACCAGTGGCTGGGGGTGCGGCCCGACCTCGGCCACGGCCGCCTCGAGGTCGTCCCCCAGGTCCCGCAGGGCCAGACCACCGTCCGGGGACGCGACATCCGGCTCGGCGGCGGCGCCGCCGACGTCGAGGCCACCCACGACGGCGCCACCTACAAGACCAGGCTCGACGTCTCCAAGGGCGTCGGCGCCAGCCAGGTCGCCATCGGCCACACCCTCCCCGCCGGGTCGCGGCCGGCCACGGTCACCCTCGACGGCAAGCGGGTCCACAACTACCGGGTCGTCGAGACCAACCGCGGCACCGAGGTGACGGTCTCGACCGGGCCCGGCCGGCACACCCTGACCGTCACCACCTGAACCCGGGCCGGCGGCCGCCTGGCTACCCGCGGCCGCCGGTGAAGGGGGGCTCGCCGGGCTTGAGGGCGGTCCTGGCGCTCACGGCGTCCTCCCGGTCAGCGCAGGACGCGGTAGCTGATGTGGGTGGCGAACGGCGACTGGAGCAGCCGCAGGTGCTCGAGGCGCAGCGTCTCGTCGAAGCCCTCGAACAGGCGCTTGCCGCCCCCGAGCACGACCGGGGCGATCGAGATCGACAGCTCCTCCAGGTGGCCGGCGGCCAGCGCCTGGCGGATGACGTCGGCCCCGCCCATGACGAACACGTCCTTGTCCCCGGCCGCCTCGCGGGCCCGGGCGACGGCCTCGTCCAGCCCGTCCACGAAGGTGAACCCGGCGTCGGCGGGGGCGTCCTGGGGCCGGTGGGTCACGATGAAGAACGGCACCCCGAACGGGTTCTGGCCGCCCCAGGCCTCGGCCGCGTCGTAGGTGTTGCGGCCGCCGACCACGGCCCCGACGCGGGCGAAGGCCTCGTCCAGGACCTGCCTGTCCGCCCCGGTGGGCTCGCCCCGCGGCTCCTCGGCGTAGCTCCAGGGGCCGCCGAAGACCCAGTAGTGCAGCCGCTCCCCGCCCTCGCCCAGGCCCCGGCCGGGCCCGTCGTTGGGGCCGGTGACGTAGCCGTCCAGCGAGGTCGTGATGCCCGCGGCCACCTTGGTCATGGTCGTTCCTCCTCGGTCGGGGGGTCGCGGCCCTGCCAGGTGGTGATGCAGGCCTCGTTGCCCTCGGGGTCGGCCAGGACCCAGAAGGCGGGGGCCTCGGCGTCGTAGACGACCCTGCCGCCGGCGGCCAGGGTGGCCCGGATGCGGCGCTGGGCCTCGTCGTGGGGGACCGAGACGTCGAGGTGGATCCGGTTGCGCTGGGGTCGCGGGGCGTCCATCTGCTGGAACCAGACCGCCGGGGCCTGGCCGACGGGGTCGACCAGGGGGTCCTCGGGGCCGGAGCGCCCGGGCTCGTCGACGTAGCCGAGCACGGCCTTCCAGAACGGCCGCACGGCGGCGATGTCCATGGCGTCGATCGCGACCTCCACGACCTGGACCGACCGCGGGGCGCCGCCCCCGACCCCGAGCCCGGTGGCCAGCCCCAGGCCGCTCGCGACCTCCGAGATCCGCCTGGCCAGGGCGACCTCGCGCGGGGTGACCGCGGCCCTGGCGGGCGACTGGAGGCTCAGGACGAGCTGGTCGCGGCGCAGGTCGATCCACAGGCGGCCGTCGGCCTCGGGGCCGCAGGCGGCCGTGACCCGGCCGGCGAGGTCGGCGGCCTCGGCCAGCGACCCGGCGGGCAGGCTGGCCCGCAGCAGGCCCAGGACCAGGCGCCAGCCCAGGCCGCCGACCGCCTCCGACGCCTCCTGGCGGCGCAGGGTCCGGTCCAGGTCCCCCTCCGGTCGGTCCATGGCGGCATCGTATCCGGGGTCGGTGACAGGCGCCGTCACCCGCCGGCCGTTCCCGTAGGGTATCCGGCGTGGTCCTGGTCGCCGTGGTCGTGCTGAGCGCGCTGGCCGTGCCGCTCTTCGGCGGCCGGCTGGGCGCCCTGGTCGAGCTCCGCCTCCGGCACCTGTGGGCGGTCTACGCCGCCCTCGGCCTGGCCGTCCTGGCCATCGGGCTGCCCGGCCTGCCCGACGGGCTGCGCTCGCTGCTGCTGGTGGCCGCCTACCCGGTCGGGGCGGTGTTCCTGGCCGCCAACTGGCGGGTCCCCGGCATGCTCCTGACCGCGCTCGGGGCCGCCCTCAACCTGCTCGCCATCACCGCCAACGGCGGGGTCATGCCGGCGTCGCCGGCCGCCCTGGCCACGGCCGGGCTGGCCGCCGACGAGGCCGGGTTCCAGAACTCGGCCGTCCTGGCCGACCCGCGGCTGGCCTTCCTGGGCGACGTGTTCGCCGTCCCCGCCTCCTGGCCGCTGAGCAACGTCTTCAGCGTCGGGGACGTGCTCATCGCGGTCGGCCTGGCCTGGGGACTGCACCGGATCTGCGGGTCGCGGCTGGTGCCGCGCTGGACCGGAAATGCGGGTGCGCCGCCACCCGGCCCCCTCTAGGGTTCGGCCATGAGCGACGACCGGTGGCGCACCCGCCTGCGCTGGGTGGTGGTCCATCCCGACCGCCCCCAGGTGCTGCTGGCCCGCCGGGACGGGGCCCTGGACCTGCCCGAGGTCGAGCGCCCGGGCCAGCTCTGGACGGCCGACCCCACCGAGGTCCTCCCGGCCCTGCGCGAGCTGCTCGGCGCCGACGCCCTCCTGCTGGACTGCCTCGACCAGCACGAGGACCCGGCGGCCCGGGTGCAGCGGGCGACCCTGCTGGCCGTGCCCCGGGAGGCGCCGGCCCTGCCCCAGGGGATGGCCTGGGTGGGGCGGGACGGCCTGGCCGGCGGCCAGACCGAGGACGCCGCCGTGGCCGCCCGGGTGGTCGAGGCGCTGGAGCGCGGCCCCGGCCGGGACGGCGGCCAGCCCTGGGCGGCCCGCGGCTGGTTCGGCGAGGCCGAGCGCTGGCTGCGCGCGACCATGGAGCGCCTCGGCCGGCCCGTCACCGGGACGGTGCGCCAGGCCCGGGTGTGGCGGCTGTCCTGTGTCCTGCGTGCCCCTACCGGCGGCGGCGAGGTCTGGTTCAAGGCCAACACGACCTCGCCCCTGTTCGTCAACGAGGGCGTGGTCATGGGCGCCCTGGCCGGGCTGTTCCCCGGCCAGGTGCCGGCCCCGCTGGCCGTCGAGCCGGAGCGGGGCTGGATGGTGCTGGCCGACTTCGGCGAGGAGGTCGGCTGGGAGGCGCCCCTCGAGGTGGTCGCGGAGGTGGCCCGGACCTACGCCCGCATCCAGGTGAAGGCCACCGGGCACGTCGGCCGGCTGCTTGACGCCGGCTGCCGCGACCGGCGCCTGGAGCGGCTGGCCGCCCAGGCGCGGGCCTGGCTGGCGGCGGTCGAGGCCACCGCCGACCTGCCCGGCATCGACGCCGCCACCTGGCTGTCGCCCGACGAGGAGGCCGGGCTGCGGGCGGCCGTGCCCCGGCTCCAGGCCCGCTGCGCCGAGCTGGCCGGCCACGCCGTCCCGCCCTCGATCGTCCACGGCGACCTGCACCTGTCCAACGTGGCCAGGGGGCCGGTCGGCTACCTGTTCTTCGACTGGACCGACGCCTGTGTGGCCCACCCGTTCCTCGACCTGGCGACGATCCGGCGGGGCACCGCCTTCACCGACGCCGTGTGCGAGGACGAGCTGCGGGAGCGGCTGCGCGAGGCCTACCTCCCCGAGTGGGCGTCGTTCGAGCCGCCCGGGCGGCTGGCCCGGGCCTGGGAGCTGGCCGCCCCGCTGGGCGCCCTGCACCAGGCGGTCAGCTACCGGTCGCTGGCCACCCAGGCGCCGATGGACCCCCACATGGCCCAGTCGACCGCCTTCTGGCTGCGCCGGGTGCTGGCCCTGGCGTGACCGACGGCACCCGCCCGCGGTGTCGCACGGCACAGCCGGCCCGCCGCCGCCGCGCCCAGACTGAGGGCGGATGCACCTCTGAAAGGCGGGAGAGATGGAACTGGAGACCACCGGGACCGTGCTGCCGGAGCTGATCGCCTGTCCCGAGCCGGGCTGCGGCGTGCCCGCCGGGATCGTGGACCGGTTCGTGCTGGCCTCGACCGCCGGCCCGGTCGAGCACGTCAAGACCTGGTGCCTGGAGGGCCACGGGTTCACCCAGCGGGTGGACGCGCTCGCCCCCTGGCCGATGATCCGGGCCCGGCGCCCACTGGAGACCGGCTGACCCGGAAGGGGGCCGCCATGACCGCCGCCGACCTGGTCGAGCGGGAGCGCGCCGACGCCGACCCGGCGTCCGCGCTGGTGGAGCGGGTCCGCCATGCCGTCGTCGGCGACGGCCAGCTGCTGGCCGGGCCGTACGGGCCGCGGCGCATCACCTACGCCGACTGGACCGCCTCGGGCAGGGCCCTGCGCTTCGTCGAGGACGCCATCCGCGACCAGGTCCTGCCCTGGTACGCCAACACCCACACCGAGAGCTCGGGCACCGGACGCCACACCACCCGGCTGCGCGAGCAGGCCCGGCGGACGATCCACCAGGCCGTGGGCGGGACCGACCAGGACCTGGTCGTGTTCTGCGGGTCGGGGGCGACGGCGGCCGTGGCCAAGCTGGTCGGCCTGCTGGAGCTGGGCGGCCCGCCGCGGCCGGCGGCCGGCGTCCGGCCGGTGGTGTTCGTCGGCCCCTACGAGCACCACTCCAACCTCCTCCCCTGGCGCGAGTCGGCCGCCGAGGTGGTGGCCGTGGGCGAGGACGCCGACGGCCACGTCGACCTGGACGAGCTGGAGGCCCAGCTGGTCCGCCACGCCGGGCGGCCGCTGCTGGTCGGCGCCTTCTCGGCCGCCTCCAACGTCACCGGGATCCTGACCGACACCGACCGCCTGGCCGCCCTGCTGCACCGCCACGGCGCCCTGTCGGTGTGGGACTACTCGGCCGCCGCCCCCTACCTGCCCATCCGGATGGCCGCCAGCGCCCCCGGGGCCGGCGACCACAAGGACGCCGTGTTCTTCTCGCCGCACAAGTTCATCGGCGGCCCCCAGACCCCCGGGGTCCTGGTCGTCCGCCGGGACCTGGTCCGCAGCCGGGTCCCGACCGTGCCCGGGGGCGGGACCGTCGCCTTCGTCGACCCGGTCGGCCACCGCTACCTGGACGACCCGGTGGCCCGGGAGGAGGGCGGCACCCCCGGGATCGTCGAGTCGGTCCGGGCCGGGCTGGTCGTGGCCCTCAAGCAGGCCGTCGGGACCGACCTGATCAGGGAGCGGGAGCAGCGGTTCCTGCGCCGGGCGCTGGAGCGCTGGCGCCGCAACCCCAACCTGGAGCTGCTCGGCAACCTGGAGGCGGACCGGCTGCCGATCGTGTCCTTCCGGGTCCGCCACGGCGACCGCCACCTGCACCACGAGCTGGTGGTGGCGATGCTGAACGACCTGTTCGGCATCCAGGCCAGGGGCGGCTGCTCGTGCGCCGGCCCCTACGGGCACCGGCTGCTGGGCATCGACCCGGAGCGGTCGCGGGCCCTGAGCGAGCAGGCCGGCCGGGGCTACCTCGGGATCAAGCCGGGCTGGGTCCGGGTCAGCTTCAACTACTTCATCTCCGACGCGGTCGCCGACTTCCTGGTCGACGCGGTCGACCTGCTGGCCACCCACGGGCACCGGCTGCTCGGCGACTACCGGTTCGACCCCCGCGGCGGCCAGTGGCGTCACCGTCTGGCCCCGCCCGACGCGGTGCCGTCCCTCGCCGACCTGCTCGAGGGCCGCTCCGGCCCCGGGCCCGGACCGGCCGGCGAGGACGCCCTGCCCGGCTACCTCCGCCAGGCCCGGGCGCTGCTCGCGGCCGCCCGCCCGGTCACCGAGGAGGCGGGGCCGAGCTGGCTGCCCCCCGAGGTCGAGCGGCTGCGCGACTTCCCCCTGCCCGGCGACACGTCCAGGTGACGGCGGCGGCGACCACGACCGCCACGGCGAGGGCCAGGGACATCCCGGGGCCTGGCCGGGCTCAGCCGGCGGTGGCCAGCAGCCAGATGAAGGCGAAGTGGCAGACCCCGGCGGCGACGGTGAAGGCGTGCCACACCTCGTGGTAGCCGAACACGTGGGGGACGGGGTCGGGGCGCTGGCGGATCAGCACGACCACGCCGGCGGTGTAGAAGAGGCCGCCGACCATGGCCAGGCTCACCTTGCCGAGGCCGAGCGTGCCCACCAGCTGGGGCAGGAGCAGGACCGAGATCCAGCCGAGCCCCAGGTACAGGAGCATGCGGGTCAGGCCGACGACCGGGTTGGCCGTGCGCAGCAGGACCAGCACGATGCCGACGGCGGCCACCGTCCAGACCATGGCCAGGAACGCGACCCGCCAGCCGGGGCGGAGGGCGAGCAGGATCACCGGCGTGTAGCTGCCCGCGATCAGCACGTAGATCATCGCCCGGTCGAGCCGGTCCATCCACAGCCACGCCCTGGCCGACCAGTGCCGTCCGTGCAGGGCGGCGCTGGTGCCGAACATGGCGGCCAGGCTGACCACGTAGACGAGCGCGGCCAGCCGGGCCCGCCCCGAGCCGGCGGCCACCAGCAGCGCCGCCCCGGCCGGGAGCGAGGCCAGGAACGCGATCAGGTGGAGCCGGCCGCGCAGGCGCGGCCTGGTCGGCCTGGGGTGCGGGATGGCTTGCTCGCTCATTCTCTCTATTGGACGACGCCTGGCGGCCGCCAACCACCCCCCATCGCCGTAGTTTCCGCGCGAGGTCGGTGGCGCCCCGGCCCTGCCCGGGGGAGCGTTCAGAGCCGAGGCGCCAGCACAGAGATACCCAGAACCGGCCCGGTCGATGCCGTCAGCGGACGGTCAGGGTGCCGCGCATCCCCAGGGCGGCGTGCCCGGGGAGGCGGCAGTAATAGGAGTAGGTGCCCGGGCGGGCCTCGAAGGTGGCCGCGCGCAGGCGGCCCACCGGGGCCCTGATGTCCACGTGGAGGGCGTCGATGGTGAAGGTGTGCCAGAACAGGTCGCGGTTGTGGAGCGCCACCGTCACCTTGCCGCCGGTCGCCTGGAGGCTGTCGGGATGGAAGGCCACGTTGACCGTCCGCACCTCCAGCGCCCCCTCCGGGGCGGCCTGGGGGGCGGCGTTGGTCATGGCCCACACCAGCCCGAGGCTGGCCACCACGAACACCACCGCCAGGATCCCGGTCGGGCCGGCCGCGCCCCGACCGGCCTCCGGGTCGTGGAGGTGGACGATGGCGGCCACCGCGCCGATGAAGCCGGCCAGGGAGAAGGCGACCAGCGACCCCGGGACCAGCAGGTCCACCAGCCCGACGCGGTAGGCGGCGTTGCCGTTGGCCGCCGGGAACATCCAGAGCTCGATGTTCACGAACAGGGCGGCCAGCACCAGCAGGCCGAGCAGGCCGTTGCCGACCCGCAGCAGGCCGAGGCCGGCCAGCATGACCACGGCGAAGCCGAGCGCCTCCCGGTCGCCTCTGGCCAGGCCGTAGCCGGACAGCACCACGGCGTCGGCCAGGGCCGCCACCACGGCCAGCCGGCGCCACCCCACCAGTCCCGAGCCGATGCGCGGTGCGGTCCTCATGCTCCTCCCAGGCCGTCCCGGCGCCCGTGTCAGGGCCGGGGGTTGCGGAGCCTGCTCGACAGGGGGCCGCGCCCGAAGCCGTGGGCGAAGTCCGATCCCTGGCGCAGCCACTTGCCGGACCCGGGCCGGCGCTCCTCGGCCCGCTTGGCCAGCTGGTCCAGCCCCCACCCGACCAGCGGCAGGGCGACCATGATGAGCCCGAGCTGTGCCAGCCGTTTCCTGATACGCATCGTCCTACCTCGCCTGGAGACGTCGATAGCGGCAAGGTAGCAGGATTCGCCGACAGTTCGTCCGCCGCCAGGACCGGCGGCGCTTGACCGTGGTCGGCGGTAACCGGACACTGGGGCTGGCGTCCCAGGGGGAGGGGTGCATGGCGTCTGTTGACCTCGGCGACCACGGGCGGTTCTCGGACCCGTCGTTGCTGGTGATGTCGAGCCTGGCCGACGGGCCCAAGCACGGCTACGCCATGACCAAGGACATCCAGCGGTTCGCCGGGGTGATCCTCGGGCCGGGCACGCTCTACGGCGCCCTGGCCCGGCTCCAGCACCAGGGGCTGATCGAGGCCCTGCCGGCCGACGACCGCCGCCGCCCCTACCGGCTGTCCGAGCGGGGCGCCAAGGTCCTGGCCGCCCAGCTGGAGGCCCTCCAGCAGGTGGCCACCACCGGCCTGCGCCGCCTGGGCCGGGAGTAGCCGCCCGCTCCTCAGGGGACGGTGGTCGTCGTGGTGGTGGGCGACGCCGGCCGGGTCGAGGTGGTGGTGCCGCCTCCTCCGCCGCCGCCTCCACCGCCTCCGCCGCCTCCACCACCGCCGCCGCCGCCCCCCGAACCGCCCTCGCAGTCTCCGGGGCTGGCCACGCACTCGGCGCCGCCGGTGAAGGCGCCCCTGATGCTGTCGGAGAGCACGAAGACCCCGCCGACGAGCAGCAACGCGATGATCGCGACCATCACCGCATAGGCGACGGCGGTGGCCCCCCGCTGCGCTCGGGCTCTGTCCACGCGTGGGATTGTGCACCACGCCTCGGGACAGCGACAGCAGAGCGGCAGTTGCTACAATCCGGCCGCCAGCCGAACCACCGACCGGAGGCCCAGGCGTCGCGGCCCGGACCCCGACAGGAGCGCACCGCAGCCCATGCCCCTCGCCGCCCGCAGCCTGCCCCGCCTCCTCCCACTGGCCCTGGCCGTCGCCCTGCTCGGCGCCGCCCTGGTCCTCGCCGCCGCAGGTCCGGCCGCCGCCCAGTCCGCCCCGGGCAAGGTCACCATCGACGGCACCGCGCAGGACAAGTGGGAGCCGGCCAACGCCACCATCAAGCCGGGCGGGACGGTCACCTTCCGGGTCGCCGGCGGGGCCACCCACCCGGTGGTGTCGGGCGACGGGTCGAACCTGCAGGGCGACAACCGCTTCGACGACTCCGGCTGCACGCTGGCCCAGATGACCAAGGTCGGCGACTCCTGCCAGGTCAAGTTCCCCAAGGCCGGGACCTTTCCCTTCTTCTGCCAGGTGCACGTGGCCCTCGGCATGAAGGGCGTCGTCCAGGTCGGCGCCTCGGCCGGCGGCGCGACCACGACCACGGCCGCGGGCGGCCAGGCCGGCGGCAACGTGGTCGAGCCCCCGAGCGCGGCCGCCCCGCCCTCGTCCGGCCGCCCGGCCATCTACTGGGCCGGCTGGGGCCTGTTCGCCCTCGGGGCGCTGCTGGCCCTGGCGCTGATCGCGCTCTACGTGCGCTTCTCGCCCGGCTTCGGCCGCCCCAAGTCCTGACGCCGCCCCGCCCCGCCGAACCGGTCGGCCTGGCGTAGCCTGGGATCGGCACGCCGCCTCGTTCCTGGAGCAACCGTGGTCTCGACCGCCCTTCCCGCCGACGTTCCCGAGCTTGTCGACTGGCAGCTCGCCGCCCGGGTCGGCCGCCGGGTGGCCGGCGGGTCCGAGCTGCCCGCCCGCGCCGCCTGGTCGCGGCAGTTCACCGAGCTGTCGACCACCGCCGACCAGGCCGTGGCCGAGTACACCGGCCTCGGCGGGGACCTGCCGCCGCCGGTGGCCGAGCCGCTCGACCGCGGCCAGTGGGTCGAGGCCAACCTGGCCACCCTGCGCCGCATCCTGCGCCCGCTGGCCGAGAAGGTGGCCGAGCGCAAGGCCTGGAAGGCCAGCGGCCCCATGCCGGCGGCCATGCGCACCAGCACCCGGGCCATCGCCGGGGCCCAGGCCGGCACCCTGCTCGGCTACGTCGGCCAGCGCGTCCTCGGCCAGTACGACCTGCCCATGCCCGGCCCCGACCAGGCCGCCTCCCCCAACGGCGACAGCGCCTTGGCGGTACGGGCCCATGGTGAGGGCACCGTCTGGTACGTGGTGCCCAACATCGTGGCCACCGAGCGGCGCCACCGGTTCCGCCCGGGCGACTTCCGCCTCTGGATCGCCCTGCACGAGACCACCCACCGCCGCCAGTTCCGCGGGGTGCCCTGGCTGCCCGGCCACATCCAGGGCCTGCTGGACGAGTACCTGGGGTCGGTGGAGGTCGACGACGAGGCCCTCAGGCGCCTCACCCAGCGGCTCCAGGGCCTGGCCAGGCGGGTGATCGCCGGGGAGAAGATCGAGCTGCTCGACCTGCTGGTCACCCCCGAGCAGCGGGCCATCGTCGACCGGGTGCAGGCCACCATGACCGTGCTCGAGGGCCACGGTGAGTTCGTGATGGACCAGCTCGGGGACCGCCTCGTCCCCGACCACCAGCACATGCACGACACCCTGCGGGCCCGCCGCAACGCCCCCGGGGCCGCCGAGCGCCTGATCCAGCAGCTCCTGGGCTTCCGGCAGAAGCTCGACCAGTACGCGATGGGGGAGAAGTTCGTGCGCCGGCTGTTCGAGCGCGGCGGCATGGCCACGGTCAACCGGGTCTTCGCCGAGCCGGCGGCCCTGCCCACCCTGGACGAGGTCCGCGACCCCGACCGCTGGCTCGCCCGGGCCGGCTAGGAGCGCGGGTCGCCATGCCCTGGGGACCGCCGGCCCACCCTCGCCGGCCGGCGGGGCGACGGCCATGACCAGGGCGCCGGCCGAGCTCCGCCTGGTCGCCGGCCTGGCCGCCAAGGCCCTGGCCGCGGCCGGCGCCCCGACCCCCGGCGACGGGGTCGCGGTCGCCGTCTCCGGCGGCGCCGACTCCCTGGCCCTGCTCCACGCCCTGCGGGCCCTGGCCGGCCGGCGCGGCTGGCGGCTGGCCGTGCTCACCGTCGACCACGGCCTGCGGCCCGGCTCGGCCGCCGACGCCGCCTTCGTGGCCGACCACGCCAAGACCCTCGGCCTCCCGGCCCGGGTCCTCACCCTCGCCCCCGGCGACCTGGAGCCCCACCGCGGCGCCGGCCCCGAGGCGGCCGCCAGGGCGGCCAGGTACGGGGCGCTGTGGCCGGCCGCCGACGCGCTCGGCTGCCCCTGGCTGGCCACCGGCCACACCCTGGACGACCAGGCCGAGACGGTGCTGCTCCAACTCCTGCGGGGCGCGGGCCCGGACGGCCTGGCCGGCATGGCCGTCCGCACCGGCCGCCTCCTACGCCCCCTGCTCGGCGCCCGCCGAACCGAGACCCGGGCCGCCTGCGTCGCCATGGGCCTGGCCTGGCGCGAGGACCCGACCAACGCCGAGGCCACCCCACTCCGCAACCGGGTCCGGACCCAGTTGCTCCCCCTCCTCGAGGACCTGCGCCCGGGCGCCACCAGGACCCTGGCCCGCACCGCCACCCTGGCCGCCGACGAACGCGACTGGCTCGCCCCCCTGGTCGCCGCCACCCTGGCCGCCACGGTCTCGCAAGGTGAGGATGCTCCGCGCCCCGAACCCCACGGCATCGCGCTCGACGCCGCCGCGCTGGCGGCGTTGCCGGTGAGTCTCGCCCGGCGGGTGGTCAGGGCGGCGGCCCGGCGGGCCGGGGTGGCACCCCCCGACGCCGGCGCCACCGACCGGGTGCTGGCCCTGGCCGGGGCGGCCGACGGCGGCCGGACCGGCTGGCCCGGCGGGTCGGCCACGCGCGAGGGGGCGGTCGTCCGGCTGGCCCTCCCGCCGGATTGACGCAGCCGTTAGGCTTACCCCGCCATCCGGGGGTGCCCCTCCTGGTTGAGCCCCCGGCCCCCGACCGAGCGGATCCCCAACAGGAGCCAGGCGCTGGTGTACGAGGACGACATCGAGTCGGTGCTGCTCACCGAGGAGCAGGTCCAGGGCAAGGTCCGCGACCTGGCCGCGCAGATCTCCAAGGACTACGCCGGGCGCGACGTGCTCCTGGTCGGCGTGCTCAAGGGCGCCTTCATCCTCATGGCCGACCTGGCCCGGCACCTGACCGTGCCCCACGAGTTCGACTTCATGGCCGTGTCGTCCTACGGCTCGGCCACCCAGACCTCGGGCGTGGTGCGCATCCTCAAGGACCTCGACCGCGAGATCCAGGGCCGCGACGTGCTGATCGTCGAGGACATCATCGACTCCGGCCTGACCCTCAACTACCTGCTCAAGAACCTGCGCAGCCGGCGCCCGGCCACCCTCGAGGTGTGCGCCCTGCTCTACAAGCCCGAGCAGCTGAAGGCCGACATCGAGGTGAAGTACGCCGGCTTCGACATCCCGAGCGTGTTCGTGGTCGGGTACGGGCTGGACTACGCCGAGCGCTACCGCAACCTGCCGTTCGTCGGCACCTTGAAGCCCGAGGTGTACCGCGGCCGCTGAGGCGCTGCTACGATGACCCTTCTGACCACCCGTTTCGTTTCCCGCCCCTCCGACCCGGGCATGGCCCGGTCCTCCCGGCTTCACAAACGGCAAGCACGTGCCACTATGGTCCCGGGGAGGAGCGACAGGATGACACGATGCCCAATCTGAACCGACTGTTCCGTGGACCAATGGCATATCTGTTGTTGATCCTCGTGCTGGTCTTCCTGTTCTTCCGGTTCTTCGCCGCCAGCCCCCAGGTCGAGCAGGCCCGCCTGTCCGACGTGGTCACCAGCATCGAGGACAAGAAGGTCAGGGACGCGGTCCTCAAGGACCAGGACCAGAAGATCACGGGCACCTACACCGACGGGCGCAAGTTCGAGGCCGCCTACACCGAGCAGCAGGGCAAGGACCTGTTCAACCTGCTCCAGGAGAAGAGCATCCCGGTCAAGGTCGACCCGCGCGGCCAGTCGGTCCTCGTCCAGATCCTGATCCAGCTGCTGCCCTTCGCCGTGCTCCTGCTGCTGTTCTTCTTCCTCATGCAGCAGATGCAGGGCGGCGGCAACCGGGTGATGAGCTTCGGCAAGTCCAAGGCCCGCCTGGTCACCAAGGACCAGCCCAAGATCACCTTCCAGGACGTGGCCGGGGTCGACGAGGCGGTCGAGGAGCTCCAGGAGATCAAGGAGTTCCTCGAGAACCCGGCCAAGTTCCAGGCCATGGGGGCCAAGATCCCCAAGGGCGTGCTGCTGTTCGGCCCCCCGGGGACCGGCAAGACCCTGCTCGCCCGGGCGGTGGCCGGCGAGGCCGGGGTGCCGTTCTTCTCCATCTCCGGCTCCGACTTCGTGGAGATGTTCGTGGGCGTCGGCGCCTCCCGCGTCCGCGACCTGTTCGAGCAGGCCAAGGCGAACGCCCCCGCGATCGTGTTCGTGGACGAGATCGACGCCGTCGGCCGCCAGCGCGGCGCCGGCCTCGGGGGCGGCCACGACGAGCGCGAGCAGACCCTGAACCAGCTGCTGGTCGAGATGGACGGCTTCGACGTCAAGTCGGGCGTGATCCTGATCGCGGCCACCAACCGGCCCGACATCCTCGACCCGGCCCTGCTGCGGCCGGGCCGCTTCGACCGCCAGATCACCGTCGACCGGCCCGACCTCAAGGGCCGCCTGGACATCCTCAAGGTCCACGCCCGCGGCAAGCCGCTCGCCCCCGGGATCGACCTGGAGGTCCTGGCCCGCCGCACCCCCGGCTTCACCGGCGCCGACCTGGCCAACGTGGTCAACGAGGCCGCGCTGCTCTCGAGGAGGCCCTCGACCGGGTCATCGCCGGCCCGGAGCGCAAGACCCGCGTGATCTCCGACAAGGAGAAGCGCATGATCGCCTACCACGAGTCGGGCCACGCGATCGTCGGGCACGCCCTGCCCAACGCCGACCCGATCCACAAGGTGTCGGTGATCTCCCGCGGCCGCGCCCTCGGCTGGACCCTCAGCCTGCCCGTGGAGGACAAGTTCCTGGTCACCCGGAGCGAGATGATCGACGAGCTGGCCATGCTGCTCGGCGGCCGGGTGGCCGAGGAGCTGTGGTTCCTCGACCCGACCACCGGCGCCTCCAACGACATCGAGAAGGCCACCCAGGTCGCCCGCAAGATGGTCTGCGAGTACGGCATGAGCGACCGGCTCGGCTCCCTGGTGCTGGGCACCAAGCAGGAGAACGTGTTCCTGGGCCGCGACTTCGGCCACCAGCAGGACTACTCCGAGCAGGTCGCCTTCGAGATCGACAAGGAGATGCGGCGCCTCGTCGACGAGGCCCACGCCGAGGCCGAGCAGATCCTGACCACCTACCGCGACGTGGCCGACGCCATGGTCGAGGCGCTGATGGAGAAGGAGACCATCGGCAAGCAGGAGCTGGCCCAGATCCTCGCCCCGGTGGTCAAGCGCCCGGCCCGCGGCATCATGGCCCCCCCGCCCGGCCACGTCCGCTCCAACGGCGGCCGTTCCCGGGACGAGGCCGGCATCGCCCGCGCCCAGGACGGCTCACCGTCCGACTGAGCACGCGCCCGTGACGGCCCAGCACGACGGCCACGGCCAGACCGGCGGCCTGGCCCGACCCAGGGCTGTCGACCTGGCCAAGGTCGAGGCCGGCGTCCGCCTGATCCTGGAGGGCATCGGCGAGGACCTCGACCGCCCCGGCCTGCGCGAAACCCCCGGCCGGGTCGCCCGCATGTACGAGGAGATCACCTCGGGCCTCCGCGAGGACCCGGCCCGGGTCCTGGAGGCGGTGTTCGACGAGGGCCACGACGAGATGGTCATGGTCCGCGACATCCCCATGTACGGCCTCTGTGAGCACCACCTGACCGTGTTCCACGGCAAGGCCCATGTGGCCTACATCCCCAACGAGCAGGGGCGGATCACCGGGCTGTCGAAGCTGGCCCGGCTGGTCGACGGGCTGGCCAGGCAGCCGCAGATCCAGGAGCGGCTCACCGCCCAGATCGCCGACGCCATGGTGGAGCGGCTGGAGCCGCGGGGGGCGCTGGTGGTGATCGAGGCCGAGCACCTGTGCATGAGCATGCGCGGGGTCCGCAAGCCGGGAGCGGTCACGGTCACCTCGGCCGTGCGCGGCTCGTTCCGCGACTCCATGTCCACCCGCATGGAGGCCATGAACCTCCTCGGGGTGACCCGTCTCGGCTGACCGGCCCGCTGCCACCCCCCATCGAAAGGCGGTCCCCATGGACATCACCGAGGTCATCCTGTCCGACCATCACGGCCAGCGCCGGATGTTCGCCCTCCTGGACGACGTCGACCGGTCCGACGTCAAGACGCTGACGATGCT
>Ga0307296_10000449_pt1 | contig 19511 bp, 16 predicted proteins | sample ER_DNA_153_FD_194467 | JGI IMG/M metagenome (GOLD analysis project Ga0307296, IMG submission 194467) | Bulk soil microbial communities from the East River watershed near Crested Butte, Colorado, United States - ER_DNA_153 | ecosystem: Environmental > Terrestrial > Soil > Floodplain | place... | reverse complement strand
TAAAGAAGGGCTTCACATCATGGGCCGCTAACGGCCCGTCGAAGGCGCGCTCCGGAACCATTTCGGAGCTGCTTCCCGAATGCATGGGAACAAACCGTCTCGGCATAATATATGTCTTTACGTCGGCTGCCAAAGCCCCGTTACGCCGGACGATGAAACATAAAGGCGGCAGCGCGGCGTTCCCGCTCAGTCCCGCGAATAGCCGATCAACGGCTTGCGAGGCCGGAACAGGAGCATCAGCAGAATACCAAGCACGCCCATTACCGCGAAAACCGGCTGCTCCAAAATAACCTTGACCACGCTGGTCCAGAGCCACGGCGCCGTGCTCTCCACCCAGGCCTGAAACGCCCGTTGGCTGGATTGATGGACGTCGTTCCAGAATTGACCAAACCGGGTGAAACGCAGGGTTTGATCGGCGACCCAGCGCGCACCGTCGTAGACCATGAAAATGAATCCGCCGGCCAGCAGCAAAAGCCCGACAAGTCGGAAAAAACCGCGGATCATGCGTCACCTTATATCTGTCGCGCCCGAAAGCGCAGCCAGCCAATAACGGGATGGCGGCGGAAATTCAACCTCATCAGCACCTTATCGGCGTTTTACGCGCGGGCCTGCCGGTTCGGGGCGGCCCGGAAGCCGTTGACGCTGCAAAACCTGCCCTCTATAAGGGCGCCAATGGCGGCGGGCGCAATCCCGCCGCCGCTGTTCTTTGAGCGGCGCCGTCGCGCAAGCATATATGCTTCCCACGGTCCGGCATGCTCAGGGAGCATCGAACAATACACCAGCGTCGATCATGCGGTTGAACGTCCGGCGCGCTGAAGCCCGACCATTTAGCGACCGGTCACCCGAAGGATATGTAAGAAGATGGCCAATACGACTTCCGCCAAGAAGGCGACGCGCAAGATTGCCCGCCGCACCATTATCAACAAGTCGCGCCGTACCCAGATGCGCGGCGCGGTCCGCATTGTCGAAGAGGCGATCAAGAGCGGCGACCGCGATGCGGCGCTGAAGGCAATGGCGCGCGCCGAACCGGAACTCATGCAGGCAGCGCAGCGCAATATTGTTCACAAGAACAATGCGAGCCGAAAGGTCTCGCGGCTCGCGCATCAGATCGCCAAGCTGGCGAAATGAACTAATCGAAAAAGACATTCGCGAAAAGCCCGGCAGTGCCGGGCTTTTCTGTTTGTCCTCGTATTGCACCGCAGGCTACGCCGGGCGAAATTCCTGCGCATCCGTATTCTTGCTGGTCCTATGTCGGAAGGTGGGCTTAAGGAATTCACGGTGGCCGCGACGAATTGATGTGCCTGATGATCGCGCACGCTTTGAAAGTAAACAATCGCAACGGCGCCCCAACGTTCAACAGCTCCGCAGGGTTACCCTGTTCTGATGAGCAAGAAAAAACGCGTTTGCGTAGTCACTTATCGGCATAGTGGCGACAAGTTGTTCGAAAATTCCTGTCCGCCTCGCTCAAACGTAAACAAATTATGAATTTATTTTGGGCGCTTGTCGGAAATGTCACAGCGCTTCGGCGTTTCGAATCTATGCACAGATTCAAAACCTTGCCCTGTTCCATGAAATCCGCTGCCGGTTTTGGCGAACGCGGAGTCGATTTTCCGGTCAGTCGAGCTGAATCATTTTCATTGCGGGAAATAAGGCATGCTGTACATGTAAGAACGTTCGCGGCGCCTGCGGCTCTGAGACCAGCGCGGTTTAAGATACGGGGCGGACGTGCAAATCGGCGGCGGTGTGCACGTTGGCGATGCTTTCCAAGCGATTGTCGGGTTCGGCCTCGTAGCAATATGGGCATTGTGGTTCTGTGTCGAAATTTCTCAGGCGGGGCATTGCAGTCCCGTTCGTTTCAAACAAGAGGGATACGCACCAACCACCCGCAAGCGCCGAAGGCGAAGCACGTGAGCGGTTAGAACGGACGGGCTGAGTTACGCGGCGTAGCGGCTGAACAATTTTGCGGTTCGGACGCGGCCGACTGAACTGAAACAACACGTGGAATGACAACTTGCCGTACGCAATCGCGGCGAGGGGGGAGGTTGTATGCCTTACGGAATCATCACGCCATTCGAGCAAACGCCATTTTCAAATGATGCCTTATTAGACGCCGCCGGCGCGCGGCCGCCTACACCAAGTCCGGACAGACCGTCGAGTACGCACTGACCTCGCGGACGCTTCCCTTCCAGGCCAATTGATTTGCCTGACGGCACTTCGCCGCGCGGCTGGTCTGTGGCTGAAGACGAAGCCCGCTGGAGGTCACGCCGCGCGGCAAACCCGCACGGCGGTTTCGCTGGGCAATATTACTCTTTCGGAAAAGTCGTCGGGCAATGACAAATACGGAACAGGATCGCTGGTCACGCGTGAAGGGGCGGCTGCGCTCAAGCGTGGGAGAAGACGTCTATACAAGCTGGTTCGCGCGCATGGACCTGGAGAGCGTCCAGCAGCAAAGCGTCCACCTTTCGGTTCCGACGCGGTTTCTCAAGAGCTGGATCCAGGCGCACTACGCCGAGCGCGTTCTCACCTGCTGGCAGGCCGAGATGCCGGAAGTGCACCGGATCGACCTCACCGTGCGCACGGCAATGCGATGCGCGGCGCCGGCAAAGGAATCGCTGGCGCCGGCCGATCAGCGGCGCGCCGAACGGCTCGATGGCCGTCCCGCGCTGGAGCTGCGCGCAACCGCGATCGCGCCGGTGTCCGCGAGCCATGACGCACTCGGCGGTTCGCCGCTCGATCCGCGCCTGACCTTCGGGAGCTTCGTTATCGGCCGCTCCAACACGCTGGCCCACGCCGCGGCGCGCCAGGTTGCGGAGGGACGGCGCGGCGATGCCGTGATGTTCAATCCGCTTTATATCCACGCCGGCGTGGGACTTGGCAAAACCCACCTGTTGCAAGCGGTGACATGGGCCGGCAACTCGGGCAGCGAACGCAAGGTGCTTTATCTCACCGCCGAGAAATTCATGTACGGTTTCGTCGCGGCGCTGAAAACGCAGACCGCGCTGGCGTTCAAGGAGGCGCTGCGCGGCATCGACGTGCTGGTGATCGACGACCTGCAATTCCTGCAGGGCAAATCGACCCAGGCGGAATTCTGCCACACCTTGAATGCGCTGATCGACGCCGGCCGGCAGGTGGTGATCGCAGCCGATCGTCCGCCTTCCGACCTCGAGAGCCTCGACGACCGCGTGCGTTCGCGTCTCGCCGGCGGCCTGGTGGTCGAAATGGGATCGCTCGGCGAGGAGTTGCGGCTTGGCATCCTCAAGTCACGTGTCGCGGCGGCGCGCGCCCATCATGCGACCTTCGACGTGCCGGAACAGGTTTTGGATTATCTCGCCAGAACCATCACCCATAACGGCCGCGACCTCGAGGGCGCCATCAATCGCCTGCTGGCGCACAGCAAACTCAACGCGCAGCCGGTGACGCTGGAAATGGCCGAGCGCGAAGTGCGCGACCTGATCCGTCCCCAGGAACCCAAGCGCATCAAGATCGAGGACATTCAACGCGTGGTGGCCCGGCAATACAATGTCAGCCGTTCCGACCTGTTGTCTTCGCGCCGCACCGCCAACGTCGTCCGCCCGCGCCAGGTCGCGATGTATCTGGCAAAAACCCTGACGCTGCGCTCGCTGCCTGAGATCGGCCGCCGGTTCGGGGGACGCGACCACACCACGGTGCTGCACGCCGTGCGCAAGATCGAGGCCCTGGTGGCAAAAGATGCCGCACTCTCCGAAGAGGTCGAATCGCTGAAGCGCCAGCTGCAGGAGTGAGCCCGTGTCCATTCCTCCCCGCTTGCGGGGAGGGTTAGGCCGGCGTGGTCGACGCGCACCGGAGGCGCAAAATACCCCCACCCCCAACCCTCCCCGCAAAGGGACGGGAACAGCCTCGTCTCCGGGGTTTCCTTTCTCGCGAAACGTGGGGAACGGCATCACGCCTCTCTTGCGCTTGTCGCCTATCCGCGCCACCCTTGCGGTCCCTCCGCGGGTTTGATCAAATCCAGCTTTGATCAGGCTTCCGGGCCTAAATGCCGCGGCGCGCCTTTTGGGCCGCCCGGCTTTTCCATCTCTGGGATCAGGCGGGTATTGCAATGAAGGTTACCGTCGAACGCGCGCAGCTCCTGAAGTCTCTGGGCCACGTCCATCGCGTGGTCGAGCGCCGCAACACCATTCCGATCCTCGGCAACGTGCTGGTCCGCGCCGAAAATGCGCGGCTGTCGCTGAAGGCCACCGACCTTGATCTCGAGGTGACGGAAACGCTGCCGGCGGAAGCCGCAACCGCCGGTTCCACCACGGTGCCGGCGCATATGTTTTACGACATCGTCCGCAAACTGCCCGACGGCTCCCAGATCCTGCTGGAAGGCGACGGCGACCGCTCGGTACTGGCGATCCGCGCCGGCCGGTCGCGCTTCACGCTGCAGACCCTGCCCGAAAACGATTTTCCCGATCTTGCCGCCGGCGAGATGACGCATTCGTTCATGGTCGCCGCCTCCGACATGAAGCGGCTGATCGACCGCACCCAATTTGCGATCTCCACGGAAGAGACCCGTTACTATCTCAACGGCATCTATCTCCACACCGCCGGCAGCGCCAAGGCGGCGACCTTGCGCGCGGTTGCGACCGACGGGCATCGTCTGGCCCAGATCGATCTGGCTTTGCCCAAGGGCGCATCTGGCATGCCCGGCGTGATCGTGCCGCGCAAAACCGTCGGCGAAGTGCAGCGGTTGATCGAGGACACCGAGGGCGAGGTCAGAATCGAGCTGTCGCAGGGCAAAATCCGCTTCACCATTGGGGACGTGGTGCTGACCTCGAAGCTGATCGACGGGACGTTTCCGGACTATGGCCGCGTGATCCCGCAGAACAACGACAAGGAACTGATTGTCGACAAGAAGGATTTCGAGGCCGCGGTCGACCGCGTCTCGACGATCTCGAGCGAGCGCGGCCGCGCGGTGAAGCTTGCTTTATCGGCGGGCAAGCTGGTGCTGTCGGTGACCAACCCGGACTCCGGCAGCGCCACGGAAGAGCTCGAGGTCGAATACGCCTCCGACGCGCTCGATATCGGATTCAATTCGCGCTATCTCTTGGACATCGCGGCCCAGATCGAGGGCGAGGTCGCGGTACTAAAACTGGCCGACCCCGGTTCGCCGACGCTGGTGCAGGACAGGGATTCCAAAGGCGCGCTCTACGTGCTGATGCCGATGCGGGTGTAGGATATATAATCGTCATTGCCGGGCTTGACCCGGCAATCCATCACACTTCGAAATGACCTATTGGGTGTACATTCTCGCCAGTGGACCCGGAGGAACGCTGTATGTCGGCGTGACGAATAACTTGGTGCCGCGCTTACGAGCATCGAGAGGGTTTGGTCGAGGGCTTCACCAAGCGATACAACATAAAGACGCTGGTATATTTTGAACCGCATGAAACGATAGCTGCCGCGCTCCAGCGGGAGAAGAATATCAAACATTGGTCGCGGGAGTGGAAAATCGATCTGATCGTGGCGGACAATCCGGATTGGCGAGATCTATATGAAGAAATTGTCCGCTAATGCGGACGATGGATTGCCGGGTCAAGCCCGGCAATGACAACTTGAGACGCCTCTCCCGCCATGCCCATCTCCCGCATCCGCCGCCTCACCCTGACGCACTTCCGCAATTATCGCGCGGCGAGTCTTGAGACGCGCGGTGATGTGGTGGTGCTGGTCGGTCCCAACGGCGCCGGAAAGACCAACGCCATCGAGGCGATCTCGTTTCTGTCGCCGGGACGCGGCTTGCGCCGGGCGACGCTCGACGACGTCGCCGACAATCAGGGCGATGGCTCATGGGCGGTTTCCGCCGAGGTCGAAGGCGCGCTCGGGCTGGCGACGCTCGGCACCGGCATCGACGCCCCCGGCGGCGATGCGCCCGCCGCCAGCCGGCGCTGCCGGATCGACCGCGAGGCCGTGAACTCGGCCACCGCGTTCGGCGATCATCTGCGCATGGTCTGGCTGACGCCTGCGATGGATGGGCTGTTTTTGGGCGCAGCCTCGGAGCGGCGGCGGTTTTTCGACCGGCTGGTGCTCGCGATCGACAGCGAGCATACCAGCCGGGTGTCGGCGCTCGACCGCAGCTTGCGTTCGCGCAACCGCCTCCTGGAAGTGCGCAACTATGACGACCATTGGTGCGACGCGATCGAGCGCGAAACCGCGGAACTCGCGGTTGCGGTGGCGGCGACGCGCGGCCAGACCGCGGTAAAACTCGCGGCGATGCTGCGCGCGCGCGGAGAAGCTTCAGCGTTTCCATCCGCGCAGATCATGCTCGATGGCTGGATGGAAAACGCGCTGCTTAGCGAGCCCGCTACCTCGGTGGAGGATCGCTACCGGGAGATATTGCGCGACAGCCGCGCGCGCGACGCCGCGGCAGGCCGTACGCTCGACGGTCCGCATCTCACCGATCTGCAAGTGATCTTCGCGCCAAAGAACATGCCGGCGCGCGACGCCTCCACCGGCGAGCAAAAGGCGCTGCTGATCGGGCTGGTGCTGGCGCATGCTGCTCTGGTCGCGGAGGTGACCGGCATCACGCCGCTCTTGCTGCTTGACGAGGTGGTGGCGCATCTCGATCCCGAAAGGCGCAACGCCTTGTTCGATGAACTGGCAAAACTCGGCGCGCAGGTGTGGATGACCGGCGCCGACCCCGCGGCATTCTCCGGCATCGCCGGATCAGGCGAGATTTTCGACGTCGAGGCCGGCCAGATCACCCGCCGCGCCTGAAGGCCCCAGCCCCCGATAAGGCGGATCGGTGCGATCACTGCTCGTTGGCGGATCGCGCGGTTCGCCCACGAAGCAGTTGATCGATGATGGACTGAACCAAAAACACCGATCCCTTTTCAGTAAAATGCACCTGATCGCTCGCGCTGATATCACTGGCGGCATCGCCGATGCGGGTCAGACAACCTTCGGCGTTGCACATCACGTCCCACACCGAAATGAATTCCGCTCCCAAGGGTACGAGCCTCTCGCGTAAGCCCGCGCCAGACCGATCGGCTTCTGCACGACCGGATCGCTCCGGAATCAAACGATGATGCAGCATGAAATAGCGCAGCACCTCGTTTGGCAGCCCGCGCTTCCACCACGGCACCGAACCCAGCACAATGACGCGGGCGCTGGTCTGCTTTTTCAGCGCGGCCACGGTCTCGGCTACGCCATCGAGATACCTGTCCCAGGTACTATGCAAGAGCACGATCTCGGGCCTGATCTCCCGGGCGATCGCCAGAACCTTGTCATTGATCGCGCGGCAGTTGGGTACGCCGGCCACATCGGTGTTGAGCGCCGGGATGCACGAACTGGAGGTAAACTGCGCGATGCCGAAGGCGCGGCTTTCCTGTGCCTTGCGCAGACCCGGCAGCAGCGCGCCCGCAGTCGAGTCCCCCCAGACCAATATCAGGGGCCGGCGGTTACGATCGACGCAGCTGTCGGCAAACGAGGTTTCATGGCTGAGATCGAGCAGACATTCATGGAACCGCCATTTGGCGGATTGCGTCGGCACATTGACCATGTCGCGAATTTCCGGCGGCAGCCGAAAGTCGAAGCCGCGTCCCTCGACGACCACAGCGCCTGCCACGGCGACCAGCACCATGCCCGAACACAGGCTGGGTATCTTGAGCGGGCTCGGGCGGCCGAATCGAAACGGGATTTCGACAAATCGATATGTGAGCCACGCAAGTGCAAAGCTCAGTCCGACGATCAGTCCGCGCTCCAGCAGGGTCAGCGGCGCGAACTTGATGATGCCGGAAAATACCAGGAGCGGCCAGTGCCAGAGATACAGCGGGTAACTGATCAGCCCGATCCAGACCAGCGGCGGGCTCGCCAGCAGCGCGCGGCAAAACCACGCCGCGGGCGCAGACAACAACAGCGCGGCGCCGGCGACGGGCAAAACGGCCCACCAGCCCGGAAATGCGCTTTTGGTATCGAGCACGCCGGCGGCGGTCGCAATCAGCAGGAGCCCGATGGTGGCGCGCAGATTGCTTGCCATGCCGGTTTGGCTGACCTGGCTCCAGCCGCAAGCCAGGGCGGCGCCGGCCAGCAATTCCCACGCCCGGGTGAACGGCAGATAGAAGGTCGCCACCGGGTTTGAACCGATCAGCGCCACGTTGAGCACAAAGGACGCAACGCCAACGACCGCCACCGCAGCGAGCATGCTCACGCGCAGGCGGGCAACCAGCATCAGCATCAAGGGCCAGAACAGATAAAATTGCTCTTCGATTCCCAACGACCAAAGATGCAGCAGCGGCTTCCTGGCGGATTCGGTATCGAAATAGCCGGACTGCAACAGCAAGGCGATATTTGCGAAAAACGCCGCGCTGGCAAACACGTCGCTGCTTAGCTGCGCATAGGCCGCCGGCAGCATCCACAGCCAGCCCAGCACCAGGGTCACGCAAAGCACGACGATCAGGGCCGGGAAAATCCGTCTGATCCGGCGGTTGTAGAAGCCCAGAAGACTGAAGCGCTTCTGGTCCAGCTCCCGCGCGATGATGCCGGTGATCAGAAAGCCCGATATCACGAAGAAAATATCGACCCCGATGAACCCGCCCGGCATGGCCTCCGGAAACGCGTGAAAGAGCACCACCAGCATCACGGCAATGGCCCGCAGGCCGTCAATATCCGGCCGATATTTGCTTGATGCGGAAGACAAGATCAGCCGATCCATGATTGCGCGATGTGCGGAATAGGTGAATGCGTAGACCTCGGGGCACAAGAATTGCCCCGCCAGCGAAGTTGCCGAACTGCTGCCGTCCCTTCTCTAGCAGTTCTCCGGCAGTCTGCCATTTTCGGGCCGCGCCACCCCGTCACCGAGGCAAAAAAATCCGGACTTTCGCGGGCCAAGATACGGCCTGCGAATCGCGCTTTTGCAGGGCCTCCAAACCGGCTTCCGGGCGCCTTGAAAAACACGCGAAAAACCCCACTTATTCAACAACTTGTTGATAGAGACTTTGCGCTAGGCGCATCGCCCCTTTCATGGCACAAATAAGCGATTCAGCGCCTGATTTGCGCCGCTGATTCCAAGACATCCTCGAAGGCCTTGTATGACAGAACCTGCCCGGCAACCGATCGCCGATACCGAGCATTCCATTCCTATCGAGTACGGCGCGGAATCGATCCGAGTTTTGAAAGGCCTCGACGCCGTGCGCAAGCGGCCGGGCATGTATATCGGCGACACCGATGACGGAAGCGGCCTGCATCATATGGTCTACGAAGTCGTCGACAACGCCATCGACGAGGCGCTGGCCGGCCACGCCACCTCGGTAGAGGTCGTGCTCAACGCCGACGGCTCCGTCACCGTGCGCGACGACGGCCGCGGCATTCCCGTCGATATTCACAAGGGCGAGGGCATTTCCGCGGCCGAGGTCATCATGACCCAGCTGCATGCCGGGGGAAAATTCGACCAGAATTCCTACAAGGTATCCGGCGGCCTGCACGGCGTCGGCGTTTCCGTGGTCAACGCGCTGTCGAGCAAGCTGCAGCTGCGGGTCTGGCGCGACGGCAAGGAGCATTTCGTCGAATTCGCCCATGGCGACGCGGTGGCGCCGCTCAAGGTGGTCGGCGAGGCCAATGGCAAGCGCGGCACCGAAGTGACGTTCACAGCCTCGACCGGGACTTTCACCAATGTCGAATATGATTTCGCCACGCTGGAGCACCGCCTGCGCGAGCTCGCGTTCCTGAATTCCGGGGTCAACATCGTGCTGTCCGACATGCGCCACGCGGTCGAGAAGCGCGAGGAGATGATGTACAAGGGCGGTGTCGAGGAGTTCGTCAAATACCTCGACCGCAACAAGAAGCCGATCGTGCCCTCGCCGATCATGATCAATGCGGACATGAACGGCATCGGCGTCGAGGCGGCGCTGTGGTGGAACGACAGCTATCATGAGAATGTGCTGTGCTTCACCAACAACATTCCGCAGCGTGACGGCGGCACGCATCTAGCAGGCTTCCGCGGCGCGCTGACGCGCCAGGTCAACGGCTATGCCGATGCCATCGCCAAGCGTGAAAAGATCGCGCTGACCGGCGACGACTGCCGCGAGGGCCTGACCGCGGTGCTCTCGGTTAAGGTACCGGATCCAAAGTTCTCCTCGCAGACCAAGGACAAGCTGGTGTCCTCGGAAGTGCGCCCGGTGGTCGAGAATGTCCTGAACGAGGCTCTGGCGGCGTGGTTCGAGGAACATCCCGCCGAAGCCAAGATCATTGTCGGCAAGGTGGTCGAGGCCGCGGCCGCCCGCGAGGCCGCGCGAAAGGCGCGCGAGCTGACGCGGCGCAAGGGCGCGCTAGATTACGCCTCATTGCCCGGCAAGCTCTCCGACTGCCAGGAGCGCGATCCCGCCAAGTCCGAACTGTTCATCGTCGAGGGCGATTCGGCCGGCGGCAGCGCCAAGCAGGGCCGCAACCGCGAATTCCAGGCGGTGCTGCCGCTGCGCGGCAAGATCCTCAATGTCGAGCGCGCGCGCTTCGACAAGATGCTGGGCTCCGAGCAGATCGGCACGCTGATCACCGCACTCGGCACCGGCATCGGCCGCGACGATTTTGATTTGTCAAAACTGCGCTATCACAAGATCATCCTGATGACCGACGCCGACGTCGACGGCGCCCATATCCGCACGCTGCTGCTGACGTTCTTCTTCCGCCAGATGCCGGCGCTGATCGAGGGCGGCTACCTCTACATCGCCCAGCCGCCGCTCTACAAGGTGAACCGCGGCAAGTCCGAGCAATACCTCAAGGACGAGCGCGCGCTGGAGGATTACCTGATCGCAACCGGTCTCGACGACTGCGTTTTCAAGACCGCGTCCGGCGAGGATCGCAGCGGCCGCGACCTGCAGGCTTTGGTGGAGGACGCCCGCGTCATCCGCGGCACGCTGCACAATCTGCACAGCCGCTATAACCGCAAGGTGGTCGAGCAGGCGGCCATCGCCGGCGTGCTCAGCCCAAAGATCACGAGTGATGTCGCAACCGCAAATGCCGCAGCAGGCTATATCGCGCGACGACTCGATGCGTTGGCCGACGAAGTCGAGCGCGGCTGGACCGGGCGCTTCACCGAAGGCGAGGGGTTCTTCTTCGAGCGTACCGTGCGCGGCGTCAAGGATGTCGCCATCATCGATGACGCGCTGCTTGGCTCCGCCGACGCGCGCAAGCTCGATGAATATGCCGCAAAACTGCAGGAGGCCTATCCGCGCCCCGGCCTGTTGCGCCGGAAAGACACCGAAACCACCATTCACGGCCCGGTCGGCCTGTTCGAGGCGGTGACCGGGGCCGGCCGCGAGGGCATAAAGCTGCAGCGCTACAAAGGTCTCGGCGAGATGAACCCGGGCCAGCTCTGGGAAACCACGCTGGACACCAACGAGCGCTCGCTGTTGCAGGTGAAGATTAAGGAGGTCGACGAGGCCGACGACATCTTCACCAAGCTGATGGGCGACGTGGTAGAACCGCGCCGCGAATTCATCCAGGACAACTCGCTCAGCGCCAATGTGGATGTGTGATTAATCCCGCGGCGTAGGGTGAACAAAGGCGCCCTTGGCGCCGTGCCCATTCTCCTGCACCTGGTCACGACGGTGGGCACGCTTCGCTTTGCCCGCCCCCCGCGCTAGTCTGCTCCTATGACATCCCTTGACAAGATCGAGCGCGGACCGGTCGCGACGGCGACGTCCGGCCGTCACCTCGCGCTGGAGTTGACCGAGACGCTCAAGCTGGCGGTGCCGATGGCGCTGACGCAGCTCGGGCAGATCGCGATGATGACGACCGATCTTGCGCTGATCGGACGCCTCGGGGACGAGGCGGTCGCCGCGGCGGCGCTCGCGCATACGGTGTTCTTCGTCAGCTTCACCTTTGGAATGGGCCTGATGTCGGCTGTGGCACCATTGGCCGCGCAAGCATTCGGCGCCCGCAACCCGCGCCTGGTTCGGCGCTCGCTTCGCGTCGGGCTTTGGGCGGGCTTGCTGGTTTCCCTGCCGATGATGGCGTTTCCGCTGTACGGCGAACAAATCCTGGTGACGCTCGGCCAGGCGCCCGCGACCGCGCATCTCGCGCAACAATATCTGTTCGGCTTGGCGTGGGGCATCACACCGGCACTCTGGTTCCTGGCAATCCGCGGGTTCATGGGCGCGGTCAACCGGCCGGAGCCGGGACTGTGGATCACGCTGGCCGCGATCCCGGCCAATGCTGTGCTGGTCTATCTCTTGATCCACGGCGAACTGGGATTGCCGCGACTGGAGCTGTTCGGCGCCGGTCTCGGCTCTACCATCATCGATTTCGTCATGCTTTTGGCGGCGCTCTGGATTGCCTATGGCCGCCAGCCGTTCAGGAAATATCGCGTACTCGCGCACATCTGGCGCATCGACTGGACGCTGCTGCGGCAACTGATCGTGATCGGCGCGCCGATCTCGATCGCGTTCCTGCTGGAATATGGCCTGTTCGCCGCGGCGGCGCTTTTGATGGGCCTGATCGGGACCACCGCGCTGGCCGCGCATCAGATCGCCCTGCAGGTCACCGCCATCCTGTTCATGGTGCCGTTCGGCATCGGAATGGCGGCGACGGTGCGGGTAGGACACGCCGTCGGCGCAATGATCCGGCGGCGGTTAAACGCGCGGGCTTTGTCGCGACGCTGCTCGGAATCGTGCTGGTATCGGCCTTGACGCTGGCCGTGATCCTTGGCCGATACGCGATCGCGCGATTCTTCTTCGGCGAGGCTGCGGCGAGCGCTGGCGACGCTGTCGAGCTCACCGCGACGCTTTTGGCGGTCGGTGCGACGTTCTTTGTCGCCGACGGCATCCAGACGGTCGCGGCAGGCGCGCTGCGTGGCTTGAACGACACCCGAGTGCCGCTCGTGTTCGCCGCGATCAGCTACTGGCTGATCGGATTTACCGCCGCCTACGGGCTCGCCTTCCGGGCTGGATTTGGCGCTGTCGGTGTCTGGATCGGGCTGTCGTGCGGAACCGCCGTTTATGCCATTCTCCTCATCTTGCGTTTCCGGCGGCTTGCGGGTCATCTGGCGCTCGCGGCATCCGCAGAAAGTTGGCGATGAGAGTCCACGAGGTCGATCCGAATGTTGACAGCGGCGCGCTGCTCGCCGGGGCGCAGTTCGTCGATGCCTACAGCATCGCGATTGAAGGTGGCGGGCTTGATGCGCGGCAGGCGGCTGAGAAAATGCTGGCGCGCGCGCCGCGATGGATCGAGGTGCTGCTGGTTTTGCGCAATTTTCTGGTGGCGCCGCTTGGCCTGAGAACGTCGGCACCGGACGAGCGCGGCGCCCGGGATATTATCGGGGTATTTCCGGTCGTGCGCCAAACGCCCGATCGCCTTGTTGCGGGCTTTAACGACAGGCACCTGGATTTTCGCCTCGTGGTCGATGTCGCAAGCGCCGGCCATACTCAGCGCATCACCGCGACCACGCTGGTATTGACGCACAACCTGCTTGGCCGAACCTATTTGGCGATCATCCGGCCATTTCACCGACTCGTCGTCCCCGCCATGCTGCGGCAGGTCGCGGCCTGAGAGCTCCGCCTCTTGATCCGGCCTAATTCACCGCGGCAGCTGTCGCCACCCGCGCATCCGACCACTCAGCGACGCAGCGCTCCAGGTCCTTCAGATTCTGCCGCATTTGCTCGAGCGAAAATCCCAGCGCGAAAAATCGCTCGACCACGTCGCCGGGCAGGCCGCGCGTCTGGCCCTCGCCTCGCAGCGCTGCGACTTCTTCAGCATACGCTTGCAGAGCCTCCTCGACCGCGCCGAGCGTTGGCGAACCAGTTCCAGTGCGCAAGGCATCGGCTGTGGAACGCAGGAAGGTGGCAATCGCGTCGCTGACATTGGCCAGCGGCGCCGCCAGCCGGGTCTGCAGACTGGAAGGCAGCGGGACTACACTGGCCCGTCCGATCATCACGGCGTCGTGGCGCAGCCGCAATATCGTGCGCAGCAGCGGTCCGGTGTAAGGACCCGACGAAAGACGCGCGGCACGCTCGCGCTCTGCTTCCGCGCCCGTCGCATTCAGATTGACCAACGCCGCGCCGATCCCATCCTGGATTCGATGCAAGGCATCGTTGTCGAGCCCGCGCGTCAGGCCCGCCAGCAATTCGCAGAGCGCGGCTGCGATCAAGTCGAGCAACCGCGCCGCATTGACGCGGACCTGACTGTGCGCCCGCGACGGCAGCACCAGGAAAGACACCAAAAGCCCGGTGACCGCGCCGACCATGACTTCCATAACGCGATCGATTACCGAATCGAGAGGATTGGCATGCCTCATTTCCGGGACCAGCAGGACGATCACCGCGGTGACGATGGCTGCGTTCAGGCTGGGATTGATGGCGGCGATGAAAGCCAGCGGCGCGACCGCGAGCACCAGCAATGCAAGCAGCCCGATCTCCCCGGAATGCGGAATCAGCACCGCGATGGCGCCACCATAGATCGCGCCGCCGACGGTCCCCAGCATATAATCACGGGTCGCCTTCAGCGATCGGCCCACGCTCATCTGGGTGACAATGAGCGACGTCAGCACCGCCCATAGCGGCAGCATCAGGTGGAGTGCCGTGGCGACAGCGTACGCGCCGACCGCCGCCACGGTGACCCTGAGCGCCAGGGCCAGTTGTGTCTTCCGGGACCGCGCCAAGGCGGGCAGGCGTTTCAAGAAGGCGCTCATATGCCCCGTTCCGGAATGTTACAGGCCAAAACCCCTTATAGACGACATTAGGCATGGCTGCTTCCCATCGCCCGCAGCCGGCTTGAAAGCCGGATTCAGCCCGCCTACCCTGTGCAGAAACAGCGAGGGAAACACGATGGCCGATGAAACCGCAACGCTCGCCGCCTACGTCGCCAACCTGAAATTCGAAGACATTCCGCACGAAGTGCTGGAGCGCGCCAAGGTCCTGACGCTCGATTTTCTCGGCAGCGCCATCCGCGCGCGGCGCGACGCGGAATCGACGCCGTCGCTGCTCAAAATGCTCGAAGTGCTCGCGCTCGATGGCAGCGGTGTATCCACCGTGTTTGGCGACGGTAAGACCTGGACGCCCGCGGTCGCGGCCCTGCTCAACGGCGCGCTCGGCCATTCCCTTGATTTCGACGACACGCATGCGGATTCCTCGCTGCATGCGAGCGCGCCGGTGGTGCCGGCCGCTTTCGCGGTCGGCGAGCTGACCGCCGCATCCGGCCGCGACGTGCTCACCGCCATCGTCGCTGGCTATGAGGTATGCTGCCGGCTCGGCAACGCGCTCGATCCGACCTCGCATTATGCACGCGGATTCCATCCCACCGCCACCGCCGGGACCTATGGCGCCGCCGCGGCGGCGGCAAAGCTGTTCGGGCTGTCGAAGGAGCAGATCATCGCGGCGTTCGGCGTCTCCGGCAGCCAGGCCGCGGGCTCGCTGCAGTTCTTGGTCAACGGCGCCTGGAACAAGCGCTACCAGGTCGGCGCCGCCGCCATGAACGGCGTGATCGCGGCCACCTTGGCGCGCAACGATTTCGTCGGCGCAATCGAGTCGGTCGAGGGCAAGCACGGCCTTTTGGTCGGCTACAGCGACGACGCTCATCCGGACAAAGCGGTCGCCGGCCTCGGCAAAATCTACGAGACCATGAAGATCGGCGTAAAACCCTATCCGAGCTGCCGCTATACCCACGCCGCGCTGGATGCGCTGATCGCGATGCGGCGCGAGCACAATCTCACCCCGGAGCAGATCAAACGCGTCGAGATCGGGCTTCATCGCAACGGCATCACGTTGACCGGCGACGCCGCCACCAAGCGGCACCCGACCTCGATCGTCGGCGGGCAGTTCTCGATGTTCTTCACCGGCGCGGTAGCGCTCGATCAGGGCCGCTTCGGCTGGGACGACTACGAAAGGCTGGGCGACGCTAAAATCGATGCGCTCGCCGACAAGTTCGACGTGGTGCAGGACGATCGCCTCGAGGCCGGCCGCAGCCATCCCTTCGGCGCCCGTGTCAGCATTTTGACCGACGACGGCGTCCACGAGCGGCTCCATGCCGACCCCTCCGGCGAACCGAACTCGTTCCCCGACGCGCAGGCGATGGCGCAGAAATTCCTGACGCTCGCCCGACCGGTGCTGAATGGCCGCGCCGACCAGCTTGCCAGCGCGATCCTGTCGCTTGAGCGATTCGATCGCGTCGAAGCCGCGACCCATCTCGGACGGCAGTAGGCGCAACGCCGCCTAATTTCCGGCGGCGACATGCCCCTTGCCGCCGGTGGCGGCGATGACGTCGGCAACAAGTCGTGAAACGCCATCGATGTCGTATCGATTTCCCGAAGTGCCGAGGCGCACAACGACGAGCCGTTCAAATGGCACGATGATGACGTATTGCCCGAAGGTGCCGCTCGCATAAAAGGCATCGTGTGGCATGCCCAGCGAAGTGCGGAACCGCGAACCCCAGCTGTCACCGAGATTTGTCCAGAATCCGGCGCCCATACCTACCCATGCGTTAGGCGTGAGCGAGGCCGAATAACCTACCCATCCCTCAGGCAGGATACGCCTGCCGCCGACGACTCCATCGTTGAGATAGAGCAGGCCAAAACGTGCCCAGTCGCGCGCCGACGCCAGCATCTGGCTCGATCCCTCCGGCGTGCCGACCGGGTCGAACTCCAGCGTGACGCTGCGCATGCCCAGCGGCTCGAACAACTCACGCCTCGCAAAGCGCAGGACATCGGCGGCGCGACCGCCGGCGGCGTCGCGGATCAGGCGCGACAGGATGACATAATTGCCGTCGTGGTAATTCCAGGCGCTGCCCGGCGCGGTCTCGAGATCGGCGCTTTCCGCGAATCCCGCCATATCGCGCTCGATATATTTCATCCGGTTGACGGGCGCCAGCGCGCTGGCGAGCGAGGCATTGAGCGAACTGCCCATCGCCAATCCACTGGTATGGCGCAGCAGATGGTCGACCGTGATGACATGGCGGGGATCGCCGGAGTTTTGCCACGTCGCGACCGGGGCCGGTTGATTGACGTCGAGTTTGCCTTGGCGAACAAGAATGCCTGTCAATGCCGAGGTCACCGATTTGGTCGCGGAATAGCCAAGGATCGGCGTGTCGATGCGATAACCCGGCGCGTAGCGCTCCGCGACGACGAGGCCGTCCTTAACGACGACGACCGCCGTGGTGTGGCGGAACGGCGGCTGCTCAGGCTCCGCGAAGGCGCGATCGAGCGCGCGCTTGAGGTCCGGATTGGCGGGCTCGACCGGCGCAGGTCCGGCGATCTCGGGCAGCAATGCGCGTTGCGGCTCGCTTCCCGCTGGCGGCAGCAAGACATTGGCCGCTTCCTCGCCCTGGACGACGTAACACCCCAGACCCTCGCGATAGACGGCACGGCTTTGTCCGCCGCCAAACAGCGTTGCTGTCACTTGCTTGGCTTCGCAATCGACGTTGTAGCGGAGCGCCCAGGCGATGAGCCCGACACCGGGCATCGCCTCCATGGTCTCGGCATAGACCTCATCGGGATCAACTCCCGACACGAAGGCCGCCGAACACAGAGTATGCACGACGAAGCCGCTTGCGACACGCGGTACGTCGTGCGCCCGCACGGCCGTCAGCGCCAGCGCGCCGCAAAATATTGTCGTCACGAGGATGATGATTCGCTTGTTTCGGGTCACGGTTGTCTCCGGCAGTCTCTCGCCATCATGGCGTGCCGGACATGACCTCGTTCGCTGCGCGAGGGCTCGCCGTATTCGGAAATTGCAGCGATCGAAGACTGAAACGCCTGGCCGATTCCAAAATATGCCACCTATCCCAATTGGTTAGGTGGTCAGACGCGAGCCTCGTTGAGACGGCGGTATTCGGTCGGCGTGACGCCGGTGGTCGCCTTGAAGGCGCGATTGAACGGCCCGAGCGACTGAAAGCCCGCATCCATCGCAATGGTGATCACGGGCACCTCGGCCTGCGAGGGGTCCGCCAAAGCGGCCTTCGCCTCCTCGATCCGGTGATTGTTGAGGAAAACATTGAAATTTCGGTACCCAAGCCGCTGGTTGATCAAGCGCCGCAATTTGTACTCGGGCACCGTGAGCTTGGTTGCCAGCGTTCCGATGGTCAGGCCCTCATGGCGGTAGATGCGGTCGTCGGACATCAGGCGCATCAAGGCATCGAGCAGCTTTCGATCGGCAGCGCTCGACTCGTTGGAAGCGACGGCCGAGGCAGCTGGTCGCTCGGCGGCCGGAAATATTGTTTCCCCGCCAACGCCCATCAGCGAATAGGCAATCGCGATCACAACGGCGGCGAGAATGGCGGCGTTCGCGGTGGGCACAATATTCGGCGAGCCGCTTGCGGGCATGAAAAGCTGCAAGATCGCATTGACCGCGGCATAGATGGCGGTCGCAACCACGACAAACACCCGGAGCCGCCGGCGGTCCTCGACAAGATCCGTGGACCAGGACGCAATGGTTTGACTGACCGCCAGCGCCACAAAAACAAGCGAAATCACGCTGATGGCGATTGCGAAAATACGCGGGTCCAACGTCTGCGCGGGCACGAGTACGAGACAATTGATCAGACTTAAGATCACAACCGCCGCCCATGGCGCGGCATGCCAGCGGCGCACCTCAAATCCGTCGTCGAACAGCGCCCGCGCGAACAGCCAGAACACCACGACGTTTCCGGTGGAAACCGCAATCAATACCGCGTGCCACGGCGTCACCGGCGGTGCAAATCCGGACGTTGCGGTCAACGCATGGGCGGCAGAACCCAACGCAAAGGCCACCGCCAGCCGGCCGGCGGCGACCGTTCTGAAATCACGGAACAAGAGCGCGGCCAGCAACACAAGCAGCGTTGCCGTGCCCGCGGCCAACGCCAGATCGATCTGGGGTAGCATCACGTCACAATTTTCCCGACGGCCGTCATGATGCCGCTGAATCTAGTGCAATCGATCGTCGGTTTCAATTTGCTGTTCGTGACGATCCCTGCCATTTGTCTCGCGACGTCACCCACACATCCGCGGCATGGCCGAACAGGTCCATCTCGCCCTGCTTTTCGGCGCCGAGGCGCCGGGCCACCGCCTGGGGCGCGGTATTTTCGCAGTCGATGCAGTGCATGATTTGATCGAGCTCGAAGGTCGCAAACGACCAGTCGATCGATGCCCGCGCCGCCTCGAGCGCATAGCCCTTGCCGCGAAACTCGCGGGCGATGCCCCAGCCGACTTCAAAGCCCGGCCAACCCGGCGGAAACCAGGGTCCTACCCGCCCGACGAATTTTCCGCTGGATTTTTCCTCGACCACAAACATGCCGGCGCCATGCAGCGCCCAATGTCCGGCCATCACTGCCGCGTTGCGCCATCCCACCAATTCACTGGTGGGGGGCATGCCATCGGCGGCAATGAATCGCGCGGTGCCGGGATCGGACAGCATCGCGGCGTTGGGCGCGACGTCGGCGCCGCACCACTGCCGCAGTTTGAGACGCTCCGTCTCGATCACCGGGCCATTTGGTTGGGCAAGCGTGACGCCGGGTTTGAGCGGGGGTAACATCGGTTTTCGTCCTCACAATCTTTGGAAAGCATGGAAGTGCGTCCCGCCGTGGGGGGGGGGGGC
>Ga0307296_10000448_pt1 | contig 19514 bp, 16 predicted proteins | sample ER_DNA_153_FD_194467 | JGI IMG/M metagenome (GOLD analysis project Ga0307296, IMG submission 194467) | Bulk soil microbial communities from the East River watershed near Crested Butte, Colorado, United States - ER_DNA_153 | ecosystem: Environmental > Terrestrial > Soil > Floodplain | place... | reverse complement strand
TGCGAGCGCCTCGAAGTCGTCCCGCGTTGACACCGCGTCGTACAGCAGCTGCGCCTGCGCCAGGTTGCGTTCGATCGCCTCCGCGAACGCCGCCGCCCCGTGCACCCGCATCGCGAGCCAGAACTTGAGCGCCCGGAAGGGCCGCGAGTACTCGAACGTCGTGTCCATTGCGTGGAGCTCGTGCCGCTGGTGCGGGAGGTACCCCTGCTCGTGCCCGAACGAGGCAACGAGATCCTTCTCCTCCCGGACCAGGAGGACCCCGCATGCCTTCGGCAGGAAGAGCCACTTGTGCGCGTCGACGGCGACCGAGTGCGCGCGCTCGAATCCCGCGAACAGCTCGGGCCGGGCGGCCACGGCCGGGAGCCCGTACGCGCCGTCGACGTGGAACCACACCCCGCGCTCCTCGCAGATGTCCGCGATCGCCTCGAGCGGATCGATCGCGCCGGTCAGCGTGGTCCCCGCGGTCCCGACCACCGCGATCGGTGTCACGCCGTCCGCGAGATCGCGGTCGATCGCCTCGGCGAGGGCGTCGGGCTCGAGCCCGCGGTCGGGACCGAGCGGGATCGCCCGCAGGTTCGCCGAGCCGACGCCGAGCGTCTCGACGGCGCGGGTGACCGAGTAGTGCACCTCCTGCGAGCAGTAGATCGCCACCCGCTTGCCGCCGAGCCCCTCGTAGCGCGAGCCCGGCAGGGCGTGCTCGCGCGCCGCGGCGAGCGCGGTGGTGTTCGAGACCGTACCGCCGCTCGTGAACGCCCCCGCGGCGTCGGGCGCGTACCCGATGAACTCGGCCGCCCACCGGACCGCCTGCTTCTCGATCAGCGTCGCCGCGCGGGCGTCGACCGCGAGGTTGATGTCGTAGGTGTGCGCCAGCAGGTCGCCGATCGTCCCGATCTCCAGGCCGCTCGAACCCACCCCGACGAAGTACCTCGGCCGGGGCTGCGCGATCGACTCGTCGAGGATCCGGGCGGCGTCGTCGACCGCCTCGTGAGCCGAGCCGGGGGTGGCCGGGAGCTCGGTCTGCAGGAGCCGGCGGACGCGCTCGTCGAGCGGTGGCTCCTCGGGCCGGTACCGGTCGAAACTCTGCCACGCCTCGGCGACCAGCTTGGCCGCGTGCTCGAGCACCTCCTCGCGCGGGGCGTCCAGCCGCAACGGGACGTCGTGCTCGATCATCGTTCGGATGCTACCCGGCTCGGCTCGGGGACCGGTGCACCCGAGCGTCGACGGAGCGCCCCGACGTAGACCCCGATCAGCACGAGGACCGAGCCGGCCGCGAACGTCCAGGTGATCTCCTCGTCCTGGAGCCACGACGCCAGCAGGATCGCCACGATCGGGATCAGCACGCCCTCGTACGAGACCGCGCTCGCAGTCCAGCGGCGCAGGACGAAGACGTACAGCGTGAACGCGACGACCGAACCGAAGATCACGAGATAGACCTGCGCGAACCAGGTCTTCTCCAGCTCGGGCACGGCGAGGGACTCGCCGTAGAGCATCGCGAGCACGAGCAGCATCAGGCCGCCCTCGCCCAACCCGATCGCGTTCATCGAGACCGGGTGCACGCGCGGGAACGCCTTGACCACGATCCCGGTCTCGGCGAAGCACACGGCAGCCGCGAAGAGCGAGAGCAGCGATGCGAACGGGACGCCGGCGCCGATCCCCTCTCGGAAGATCACCGCCATCCCGGCGATCGCGAACACCCCGCCGATCAAACCCTCCCACCGGAACCGCTCCTGGCGATGGGCGAGGGCGAACGCAAAGGTGAGCAGCGGCACGGTCGCGAGGAACACGGCGCCGAGTCCTGCGGACACCCGCTGCAGGCCCCAGTAGGCGAACGCGAACGCGGCGCCGAACCCGAGCACGCCGTACAGCACGGCGCCGAACAGAGCCCGGCCGCGAGGCATGCCGGCTCGGACCACCAGCGCGATCGCCGCGAGGATCAGGGACGCGAGGAGGAAGCGCGTGGCGGCGGCCCAGAACGGTTCGAGCTCGCACCCCTCGCACGAGACCGATCTGACCGCGACGACGTTGCCGCCGGCCAGCGTCACGAACCCGACGAACGCCGCCAGCGTCATCCGGTCGGGTCCGCTGGTCCGCTCCCCCGGGTTCGACATCCCGCAGAGCCTAGCCCGACCCGCGTCGGGGAATCCCCGAAGCCGGTCGCGGACATACCGGCGTCCCCCAGCGCCTGACCGAGTTCGGACGGCCGTGGCTCATAAGCGTGGGAACGTCAGGATCGTCACGAGCCCGAAGATCATCAGTCCGCCCGCGACGCCCAGGACGCCGTAGCGAACGCGCCGCACCCTGAACCGCTGTGAGAGCGCGATGAGGAACAGCACCGTCGCGAGCATCACGGTCGTCCGGATGTAGTCGTCGGCGCGGCTCCTCGCGATCGTTCCCTCCCCGAACCTGCGGTTGGCGAGTTCGTTCAACTCCGCCCCCTGCTCGAGCTGGGGATTGACGTACTCGGGCATGAAGCTGGGCCCAGGCGGCGCCCCCGGGTTCGAGAAGGGCTTGGTCGCGAGCCAGGCGTCGAACGCGATCTTGAACTCGGGGCTGAAACGACGTTCGTACAGCGCGGTCAGCTCCGTTCGCCCCTCGAACCGTGCCTCGATCCACGTATTGAACGTGGTGACGTCGAGCAGGCGCTGCTGTCCACCCAACGTCAGGACCTGGTCCGCACGAACACGGATCGTCGAGGCCTGCGCGTAGAGCTCCGCTTCACGGCCGTCCCACCTCGCCGCCTGATACCCGCTCCAGGCGGTTGCGATCGCGACGAAGGCGAGGAGGAACGCCTCCAGGATCTCGACGACCTCCTCCCAGCCCGTCTTCGGAGATCGCGCCTGCGCACCCTTGCCTTCGCCTTCGCCCTCGGCAAGGGTCCCCGCGATCTCGATGTTGAGGTCGTCCTGCATCCGCTTCACCTGCAAGGTTGAGGTCGGCCAAGTGTAGGGTGCTCCCGACCCGCCAAGGAACCGAGGTTCGCGAAGGCGCTAGCCCCAGAGTCGGTTGGCCACGCGGGCTACGAGCCCGAGCTTGCGCCACTGCGCGTCCTCGTCGATCTCGTTGCCGACCATCACGCTCGCGAACCCGCACTGCGGGCTAATCGCGAGCCGGTCCATGCCGCCGGCGAGGCTTGCCGCCTGCTCCATCTTCCGCACGAGAGCGTCCTCGTCCTCGAGCACCGGCGTCTTCGTCGACACGATCCCCATCACCATCGTCGAACCCTTCCTCAGGAACCGCACCGGTTCGAACCCGCCGTCGCGGCCGAGGTCGTCCCACTCGACCAGGAACGCGTCGTACGGGAGCTCGCCGAACACCTGCTCGGCGACCGGCTCAAGCGATCCCTCGCACATCCACGACGAGCGGTAGTTCCCGCGGCAGATGTGGAGCGCCACGGTCACGCCGTCGGGGATGTCCTCGAGCACGGCGGTGTCGGCGGCGATCGCCGCCTCAACGAGGTCGGCGACGCGGTGACCCTGCGCCTCGAAGCGCTCGACCCACGCCTGATCGACGAGGTACGGGTAGAGCGGGAAGTCGAACTGCACGTACCGGGTGCCCGCCCTGATCGCGTCGGCGACGAGACCGCGTTCGATCTGGATCGCGTGCGCGACGAACTCTTCGAGCGAACCGTATCCGGAGGTTACGCCCGCTTTGTACGAGAACGGGTGGCCGAACAGTGACGGCGCGGGGAACGTGACCTTGAACGGGAAGCCGTCGACGACGGCGCCCATGAACGCCGCCTCCCGGGCGGCCGGCGAGTCGACGGGACGAAGGCGCTCGACGATCTCGTGGACGCGGAGCGGCACCTCCTCGCCCCGCGCGTTACGGAAGTTCACGACGTTGTCGGTGCGGAACCCCTCGACCGCGTCGTAGAACGCGTTCAGGAACATCCAGCGTCGGAACTCGCCATCCGTCACGACGTCGAGCCCGAGCTCGACCTGCCGACGAACGACGTCGCGGATGGCCTGGTCCTCGAGCGCGCGGAGCCCAGTGCGATCCTTCTCGCGCTCGTCCGCGAGCACGGCCGAATGTCCCTCACCGTAGAACCCCTCGACCTCGCGTCGTAGCGACGGAGGCCGCAGCAAGGAGCCGACCACCTCGGCCCGGGCCGGCGTGCGCCCGGTCACCCCGCGTCCCAACGGACCCACGTGGAGTCGGGGGCTCGGAACTCCCATCCCGACAGCGTCGCCGGACGCTCGTGGTCGAGCCGCAGTCCGGGCAAACGATCGAGCAGGATGTCGAGCGAGACGCGTGCGAGGTGCCGGCCGAACCAGGCCCCGAGGCAGAAGTGGTTTCCGACCGCGAACGCGAGGTGCGCGCCCTCCTTCCGATGCACGTCGAACCGATCGGGGTCGGAGAAGCGTCGAGGGTCGCGGTTCGCGCTCGAGAGCACCGCGCCGACGAGCGCGCCCTCCTCGAGCTTTGCGCCGGCGAGCTCGGTCGTCTCGGTCGTCTGGCGGGTCGAGGTCCCCACCGGCCCCGCCCACCGCAGGGTCTCTTCGACCGCCGCCTTGACGAAACGCGGGTTCGAACGCACCTCCTCGAGCTGCTCAGGGTTCGAGCCGAGCGCGTGGATCACGAGCGCGATCACGTCGCGCGGCTCCTGGAGTCCGCCCGAGAGCATCAGCTTGGTGTTCGCGACGATCTCCTCGCGCGTCATGCGGTCGCCGCCCTCGTCGTGATGGAGCATCGCCGAGAGCACGGAGCCGTCGGGTTCGTCTGCGAGCCGCTCCAGCACGCGTTCGATCACCTCGGAGAGCGACGCGCTCGCCTCGTCGGCCGGCGCCTGTTTCGCGGGATCGCCCTCGAAGTTCGCGAGCCCGAGCATGAGGCCCTGGTTCCAGCGCAGGAGGTCCTGCCACGCCACCTCGTCGAGCCCGAGCATGAACCTTAGCGACCGAACGCTCATGGGGTCGGCGAACTCGGTGAACAGGTCACACTCGCCTCGGCCCCCGAACCCGTCGATCAGGTCGTTCGCGAGCGCCGGGATCATGCCCTTGGTGCGCTCCTCGACGTCGCGGGGACGAAACGGCGGCTCGACGACGCGCCGGACCCGCTGCTGGTCCGGACCCTCCGAGCCGAGCATGTTCCCGCCCATCGTGCGGTTCAGCGTCGAGGGGTCGGTGGCGGCCGTGAACACATCGGGCGACAGGTCGACCGTCCGAACGTCCTCGTACCGCGTGACGAGCCAGAGCTGGACCGCCGGCACCCACGCGACCGGCTCCTCGTCGCGCAGGCGCGCGTAGATCGGGTACGGGTCCCGCTCGAGCTCCTCGAGGGTGATCTGCTCGCCGAAGGTCATCCGTGCTTCCCCGGCTCCCACCCGTGCGGGCCGATCGTCCGGCCGGCGAACGCGGTGGGGATCTCCTCGAGGTCGGTGGCCATCGAGTCGTTCCAGCGGTTCAGGAACCCGAAGAGGCCGACGACCGAAAGGATCTCGACGATCTCGCCGTCTTCCCAATGCCGCCGGAGGTCGTCGAAATGCTCGGGCGTGACGGCGTTCGGGACGACGCTCGCGTCGCGCGCGAAGCGTAGGGCCGCGCGCTCGGCCTCCGAGTAGCGCGACGAGCGCTCGAAGTCCCAGATCTCGGCGATCTTGGCCTCGTCCATGCCCCGCATCTTCGCGTCGACGGTCTCGTGGGCCTGGCAGTACCGGCAGCCCGCCGCGGTGCTCGCGACGATCGCGATCAGCGGCTTGAGGCCCACCGGGACCGTCCCGGTCCGCCAGATCCGGGTGATCAGCTCGCTGAACGCCCGGAGGATGTCGGGACGGCGGGCCATCGTGAACAGGCTGTTCGGGACGAAGGACATCGTGTCGTCGTACAGCCGGAAGAGCTCCTCCAGCTCCGGATGGTCCTCACGCCGAAGCGGCTGCATGTTCGCCACGCATCGACCTCCCTGCGCTCGTCGGCGCCGGTAGGGCAGACTATGCCCCATCGCGAGGAGGCGAGATGCGGCTCGAGGGCAAGGTGGCGATCGTGAGCGGCGGCGGGACGGGGATCGGGGCGGCCGCGGCTCGGCTGTTCGCGCGCGAGGGCGCGAACGTGGTCGTCACCGGCCGCCGCGCCGAGCCTCTCGAGGAGGTTGCGGCCGAGACCGGATGCCGCGTCGTCGCCGGCGACACGGCGGACGACCACCACGTCCGCGAGGCGGTCGCGGCCGCGGTCGACGCGTTCGGAGGGCTCGACATCGTGGTCGCGAACGCGGGTCTGGGGTTCGGCGGGGCCGCCGTGGACGTCGACGACGAGCGATGGGACCGGACGCTCGACGTCAACGTCACCGGCGCCTTCCGGCTGGTCCGCGCGGCACTCCCGGCGCTGATCGAGCGCGGCGGCGGCTCGATCGTCCTGGTCTCGAGTGTGAACGCGTTCGTGAGCGGCACCGAGAGCGCCGCCTACGGCACGTCCAAGGCGGCCATGAACGGGCTCGCGCGGTCCATCGCCGTCGACTACGGGCCGCGCGGCGTCCGCGCCAACGCGCTCTGTCCGGGCTGGGTGATGACCCCGATGGGCGACCGCGCGATGCAGGATCTGATGACGGAACGCGGGATCTCGCTCGAGGAGGCGTACGACCTCGTGACCCGGTACACCCCGCTCCGGCGTCCGGCCACCGCCGACGAGATCGCCGCATGCTGTCTGTTCCTCGCGAGTGACGAGTCGTCGATCGTGACCGGGACCGCCCTGGTGGCCGACGGCGGCGGCCTCGCGATGGACCTCACCGAGGTCGCATACCAGCAGGAGATCCCATGAGCTTCGACCACTCGGGACGCGTCGCGCTGATCACCGGGGCGGGCTCGGGCATCGGCCGGGCAACCGCGCTCCGTCTCGCCTCCGAGGGGGCCGCGGTCGCGGTCGTCGACATCCGGCTCGACGCCGCGCAGGAGACGGTGGCAGCGATCGCCGACGCCGGCGGGACCGGCGTGGCGTTCGACGCCGACGTCCGGGACCGCTCCGAGGTCGAGAGCGCGCGCGACGGCGCCGTGAACGCCTTCGGGCACATCGACTACCTCGTGAACAACGCCGGCCTGGTCCGGATGTCCCCGCTGGACGAGCTCGCCGAGGACGAATGGGACCTCGTGCTCGACACGAACCTCAAGGGCATGTATCTGGTGACGCAGGCGATCGCGCCGGTGATCGCCGGCGCGGGCCGGGGCGCGATCGTCAACCTCGCGACGATCGAGTCCGAGGTCGTGGTCGCCTCCACCGGCCACCCGCAGGTGCACTACAACGCCTCGAAGGGCGGCGTGAAGATGCTGACGAAGGCGCTGGCGGTCGAGCTCGCCGATCGCAACATCCGGGTGAACGCGGTCGAGCCCGGGGCGATCGCGACCTCGTTCATCCCCGGCGGGGATCTCCGGTCGCCCGAGGCCTGGGCATCCATGAAGGACCGGCTCCTGGTCCCGCGCGTGGGCGAGCCCGAGGACGTCGCCGCGGCCATCTCGTTCCTGCTCTCGAACGACGCCTCGTACATCACCGGGGCCATGCTGCCCGTCGACGGGGGGTGGCTCACCCGGTGACGCTCGACCTCGCGGACCTGGACGGCTTCGCGACCGTGATCGTGACGTCGGCCGACGTGACGGGCCGCCCGGTCGGCAAGCGCGTCTCGGTCGAGGTGTTCCGGCGGATCGTGCACGAGGGGATCCCGCTCAGCTCCTGCGTCCTCGGCTGGGACGTCGACCAGTGGCCCGGGCCGGTGCAGGAGTACACCGGGCACCACACCGGGTGGCACGACGTCCGGCTCGTGCCAGATCTCGGGACGCTGCGACCGGCGGCCTGGCTCGAACACTCGGCGATCTGCGTGGCCGACTTCGTCGAGATGGGTTCGGAGGAGCTCGCGCCGGTGGCGCCCAGAACGATCTTGCGGCGGCAGATCGAGCGCCTCGCGGCCACCGACCTCACCGCGCAGGTCGCGAGCGAGCTCGAGTTCGCGCTGTATCACGGGAGCTACGACGAGGGCCGCGCGAACGGCTACGAGACGCTCGTCCCCACCACCCTCGCGAGGGCGGACTACACGATCCAGGCGGGCGACCGGTACGAGGGCTTCTTCTCGGGCGTGCGCGACGAGCTCGCCGCCTCCGAGCTCGGCCCCTGGACCAGCCAGGTCGAGTGGGGTCTCGGCCAGTGGGAGATCAACCTCGAGTACCGGCACGCGCTCGAGATGGCCGACCGGCACCTGCTGTTCAAGCTCGCGATGCGCACCTTGGCGGCGAACGCCGGGATGGCGGTCACGTTCATGGCTCGGCCGTTCGCCGACACGACCGGCTCGTCGTGCCACCTGCACCTCTCGCTTGTCGACGGCGACGGCCGCAACGTGTTCCACGACGAGGAGGACGCCGACGGGATCTCGTCGACGCTCCGGCACGCGATCGGCGGCGTCCTGCAGCGAGGGCCCGAGCTCATGCTCTTCTACGCACCGACGGTGAACTCGTACCGACGGACGACGAGCGGCGAGTTCTCGGGCAACGGGCTGTCGTGGGGGTTCGACAGCCGGATGGTCTCGTGCCGCGTGCTCACCGAGTCGCCCGAGTCCACCCGGCTCGAGTGGCGCGTGCCCGGTGCCGATGTCGACCCCTACCTCGCGATCGCGGCGCTGCTCGCCTCGGCCGGCGACGGGATCGAGACCGGGGCCGAGCCCGGCGAGCCGCTGATGGGCGGCGACTACGAGCGCGCGGTGGCGCCGTTGCCAGCCACGCTCGGAGAGGCGGTCGAGCGGCTCCGCGACGGCGCCTTCGCATCCGAGGCCTTCGGCAAGGACGTGGTCGCGCACTACGGGGAGGCGGGGCGGTGGGAGTGGGCGCAGTTCCTGTCCCCCGGCGCGGTCGGCGAGTGGGAGCGGCGGCGCTACTTCGACGTGATCTGAGGGAGGTGGTCGCGTGGGCGAGTTGGTCGAGGCGATGAGGATCGGCTCGGACGAGCTGGTCGAGATCGAGGGCCCGCCCGAGATCCACCGGCGGCAGGCGTTCGCGGGACCGGGTCTGTGGGCAGGGCTCACGTCGACCGAACCCGGACTCGTGAGCGGCTGGCACCATCACGGCGGGCACGACACGATCGTGTACGTGCTGTCGGGACGCCTGGCGATCGAGTTCGGCGAGGGCGGTCGTCGCGCCGTTCAGGCCGGCGCGGGCGACTTCCTGGTGATCCCCAGCGGTCTCGTCCACCGCGAGAGCACGCCGGGCGACGAGCCCTCGCGGAGCGTCGTGATCCGAGCCGGCGGCGACGGCCCGCCGACGATCGAGGTCGAGGCTCCTTCCTAACTCAGCCGGCGAGCGCCTCCACGCGCTCGATCACCTCGCGGCAGAACGCCCCGATCCGCTTCGGGTCGTCGACGAACTGCGAGGGCTTGATGCAGATCGTGGTCAACCCGCGTTCGAGCTGCGCGGGGATCGACGCGAGTGCCTCGCCGAGGTCGGCGAAGTCGTCCGGGCCGGCGAACCGTCCCCGCGTCCCGCCCACCATCTCCAGCTCGGCGATGTCCCGGCCGGCCTCGGCCATACCCGCGCGCAACCGCCCGAGATCCTCGTCGCCCGGCCTCCCGAGCGGGTTGAACCCGCTCCCGTATCGCACGAGACGTGCCAGGAGCCGGTCGTGCATCGTCTCGCCCCCGAACCACAACGCCGGGCCCTCGGGCCGGAACGGGTTGGGCTCCTGCCAGACATCGGAGAAGCGGTAGTGACGGCCGGTGAACGACGCGGGGCTCTCACGCCAGAGCGCGGCCCAGGCTGCCAGGTGCTCGTCGAGCAACTCGCCCCGCCGCTCGAACGGCACCCCGAGCGCTTCGTACTCGGGCCGGTGCCAGCTCACCGTTGGCTGCACCACCAGGCGTCCCTCGGACAGGAGGTCGAGCGTCGCGAGCTGCTTGGCCAGGAGCAGCGGGTGGCGGAGCGGCGCGATGATCGAGCTCGCCACCAGCCGGAGCCGCGACGTCGCCGAGGCGACCGCCGCGAGCACGGTGAGCGCGTCGGGCCACGGCGTGGAGGGGTCCTGGTTCCCGGGCAGCGCGTAGTCGCGCGGGTTCTCGGGCACGCCGTTCGCGTCCGCCCCGGGACCGAGGACGACGTGCTCGCTCACCATCGCGGCGTCGAACCCCGCCGCTTCGGCCTCGACGGCCATCCGGACCAGCGCGCCCAGATCGCGTGCCGGGATGAGGGTGTGGTTCTCGCTCAGGATGAGGACGAGGCGGGGCCGGGCGGCCCCGCCTCCCCCTCCACGCATCAGGCGCTCGTGCGCAGGTCCGCCAGCGCGTCGCTCGCCGGCTCGCGCCCCTTGACCGCGAACATGAGAATCAGCCCGATGGCGCCCCAGATCAGCGCATACCACGGCGCGAGGATCGTCGGGCTCGGCACCTTGTAGAACGAGCCGAAGATCGCGGCGGCCGTGATCGCGATCCCGACGAGGGACGCGACGATCACTCCGGCTCGGCCTTGCGGATCCGTGAGCCCGAACAGTCCTCCCATCGAGAGCAGGAAGTACACGACGATGAGCGCGAATGCTCCGAACGTCGAGCACCAGACGAACAACGAGAAGTAGTGCGGGAGACCCTCGAGGGCGAACAGCGAATCCCACGACTCGCTGGCCACGATCAGAAGCGCCTGGATGAAGATGAGCAGGAAGATCGCGCCGGAGGGCGTCCCGTACCGCTTCGAGACCGATGCAGCCATCCCTGGGAGCCGCCGGTCACGGGCCATGGCGAAGATCCCTCGCGTCGAGGCGACCGCCGCCCCCACGTAGACGGCCAGCATGTCGAGGAAGACGACCAGCAGCAGGATCTTGAGCCAGAACTCCGACCCAGAAGGGCTCCCGGGGGCGCCGAGCGCGAACAGCGGCGCGCCCGCGACCTCGGGGCTCGTGATGACCGACAGGTCGAACCCGAACCCTGCGACCTCCGTGTACGCGGCGATCACGTAGAAGATCGAGACGATCACGACCGCGCCGAGAACTGCCCTTGGGATCGAGCGCTTCGGGTGGGCCGTCTCCTCCGCGAGGTTGGCGGCAGTCTCGAAGCCGACGAAGATCAAGACGCCGTACAGGACCCCAAACAGGATCCCGCCGATGCCGTCTGGCTGCGGATTCGGATCGAAGGCCTTCGCGACGTCGTTGCCGCTCCCCAGATCCGCGATCACGGTGATGAAGAAGACCAGGACGACCGCGATCGAGATCAGCGCGAGGGTGAGCTGCACTCGGGTCGAGATCTTGACGCCGAAGTACAGGACGCCGAACAGCAGGAGCGCGAAGACCGCGTCCCACACCCAGATCGGCAGGTCGAGGTCGATCTCCCACGCCGGCAACAGGTTGTCGTGCACGTAGCCGCCGATCAGCACCCCGAGACCGGTGGTCAAGATGATCGTGCCGCCGTAGTAAAGCCAGCCGGTCGCCGCGCCCACCGTCTTGCCGAGCCCGTTCGACACGTAGTCGTACAGCGAGCCGGCCGCGTGGATCCGCTTCGCGTACTGGGCCACGATCCAGCCGAGCGCGAAGATGCCGACCCCGGCGACGACCACCGCCAGCGCCGCCGACGTGCCTGCCCCCCGGGCAGCCGCGTTCACGCCGATGATCAGCGGGATGATGAACGCCGCGCTGAACACCGGGCCGATGAAGCCGACCGACTGTGCGAGCACGTCGATCAACGAGAGCTTCTTGCCGCCGAGGCGCTCGTACTCCTCGGTCACCACCAACGGTCGTTCACCTTCCACGGACCCTCCCCTCCCGACGAACGGATCTGCTGGTGCTTCCTACCCCGCCGCGGCTACGCCGTCCAGCCCCTCTCGGGCCGCTCGAACCAGACGTGCACCTGGCCCGTGCCCACCGAGGCCTCGTACTCGCTGAACAGCTCTCCCGTTGCGGTGCAATCCCGTCCACCGAGCGCCGCGGCCATCATCAAGTAGTGGCCGAAGTGGCCCTCGGGGTACGCCTTGCGGTACTCCGGCATGCCGTCGATCACGCCGGCGTGGTCGCCCTTCTGGAACTTTTCGACCACCTGCATGTCGGCGTCGTAGTACGCGAGATCGTAGATGTTGTCGGGGGCCTTCTGGCTCTCGCGCTTGCGCAGATCCTTGAAGTTGAAGAAGCGGTGCGTCATCCCGCCGGACGCCAGCAGCACCACACGCCGATCGCTCTCTTCGATCGCCTTGCCGATCAGCTCCCCGAACAGCAGGAAGTCGCCCGTGTCGCAGCACTGGTTGAGCGCCACGCTCAGCCAGGCCGTCTTCGGGTCGCCGAGGAACGTCCAGATGTTGACGGTGCCGTAGAACAGGGGCAGGTACGGGTCGTCGTTCGCCAGGATCCAGCAGTCGTCGCGCCCCTCGGCCTGCGCTGCGATCAGGTTCGCGAGCTCGGGGTCCCCCGGCATGTCGTAGGGGATCTGTTTCATGCCTCGCGGGAGCTCGTGGCTCGTGAACTTGCCCTCCCGGCGCTCGTGGCTCGTCACGATGTGCTCGAACGTGGACTCCCAGTGCGTGTCGAACACGATCACCGCGTCGGGCTGCAGCCGGCCCAGGCACTCGGTCTTGATGCGGTGCAAGCCGGGGACGAGCGTGATCTCCTTGCCCTCGTTGATCTCGAGCCGGACCTCTTCCGGCAGCATTATCGTGGGGACGTGGGCCACCAGGGCCGCGCCGACGATCTCACCCATTCAGTCCTCCCATCCCATCCGGCCTACCGCTGCGCTCCTTGAGGCCAGGGTGCCGAGCAGACGTTCTTCACGTCCGCGTAGAAGTCGAAGCTGTAGACGCCTCCCTCGCGCCCGACCCCCGACGACTTCGCGCCGCCGAACGGCGCCCGCAGGTCGCGCACGAAGAAGCAGTTCACCCAGACCGTGCCGGCGATCAGGCGCTCGGAGACCCGTTCGGCGCGCTCGCGGTCACCGGTGTACAGGATCGCCGCGAGGCCGTAGTCGGTCTCGTTCGCGAGCCCGATCGCCTCCTCCTCGTCCTCGAACGTCTGGAGCGTGAGGACGGGCCCGAACACCTCTTTGCGCAGCACCTCGGCGCCCTCCGGCACGTCGCCGAACAGCGTCGGCCGGTAGAACAGGCCGCCGAGCTCCTCGTTCGGCCCGCCGCCGAGCAGGACCTTGGCGCCGTCGGCCTTCGCCCGCTGCACGAACCCGTCGACCCGCTCGAAGTGCTCGCGCGTGATCTGCGGCCCGATGTCGGTGGTCTCGTCGCGCGGGTCGCCCTGGCGGATCGCCGCGGCCGCCTCGAGGAACCGCCGGAGGAACGCGTCGTGCATCGAGCGCTCGACGATCAGCCGTGTCCCCGCCAGACACACCTGCCCGGCGTTGTCGAACTGGTTCACCGCCTGCTTCACCGTCGCGTCCAGGTCGGCATCGGCGAACGCGACGAACGGCGACTTCCCCCCGAGCTCGAGCGAGACCGGCGTGAGGTTCGCCGCCGCGGCCTGCGCGACGAGCTTCCCGGTCTCGATCGAGCCGGTGAACGCGATCCGATCGACGTCGGGGTGACCCGTGAGCGCGGCGCCGGCCTCCTCGCCGATCCCCTGGACCACGTTGAACGCGCCGTCGGGCAGCCCGGCCTCGCGCGTGATATCGGCCAAGAGGGACGCGGTGAGCGGCGCCCACTCGGGCGGCTTGGCGACGACGCTGTTGCCCGCCGCGAGCGCCGGCGCGATGCGCCACGTCGCGAGCATCAGCGGCGCGTTCCACGGCGTGATCACGACGGTCACACCGGACGGATCCCACTCGGTGCGGCTCACGAACTCGTTCATCTCGAACGCCTCGTCGCCGAGCTCGGTGAGCTGGTCGGCGAAGAATCGGAAGTTCCTCGCGACGCGCGGCATGACCGAGTTCAGGTGCGAGCGCAGGAGCGATCCGTTGTCGTGCGTCTCGACCGCCGCGAGCTCGGGGACGCGCTCCTCGACGAGCTCGGCGATCCGGTGCAGGACCTTTGCCCGATCGGCCGCGGACGTCCGCCCCCACGTGTCGAACGCGCCGCGAGCCGCCGCGACGGCTCGGTCGGCCTCCGCACTACCGCCGCGCGCGACCTCGGCGATGACCCGCTCGTCGATCGGCGAGACGTCGGCGAAGGTCTCGGACGAGCCGACCCGCTCGCCGCCGATCCAGTGCTCGGTAGCGACCTCGACGCCCTCGATCTCGGCGGTCCCGCCCGTGGACAACCTCCCTCGTCGCGTTCCGACAACAGGTCGTTCGGTACCGAACGGTAGGTCGGTCCCGTTCGGCGTGTCAAACGCCTCCCCATCCTCCCCCGCAGGGTGAGGCGACGCATGACGTACGTGGCCGACCCGGAGGAGCACCTTGTCGTGCTGTCTGCGACGCGAACGGCGACTCTCGGTGATCTCCGGCTAGACGAGCTCTGGTCCCGCGGAGAACGCGCCCATGAGATCGGGGGTGGCGCGCGCGCGGAAGGCCTCGTTCACGCGCTGGCGTTCGAGGGTCTGCTGGAGCTGCAGCGACGACTGCGGGATCGGGTGCGCTGCGAAGAACGCGGCGGCGTCCTCGACCTGCCCGGGCCCGGTGAGGTACCGAACGCCGTCGGCCACGTAGACGAGCGTCGTTGGGGCGATGCGCGACACGATCTCGTCCCAGTGCTCCTTGATGAAGGCCCACGCCCGGTCGCCGTGGTCACGATTGGCCACGGCGCGCGCAAGCACGCCGGGCGCGTTCTGCGAGCGAACCTCGCCGGTCAGCGTCCTCTCCACGGTCCGCTGGATGAGCTCCGCGTCCCGGAAGTCCGGGAGCGCGTACAGGTACCGGAGCTCTTCTTGAGGCGTCCGCGCCGAGCCGATCGCCTCGACGTAGCGCTCGTAGTCCTCGGCCGTGCCGCCGGCCGCCACGATGGCGACGGAGGCCGCCGCGAGCGACGGATCGACCTGCCCGTCGCCGCGCGACTCGCGCTCGATCTCCATCGCCAAGCCGAAGGCCTGGGGGTCGGCGCCGAGGACACCGAGCGCGGCCATCAACGCGCCACGCAGAGGCTTGTCCAGGTCCCGCTCGCCCTCGCGCGGCTCCCATCCGATCCGTTCGATCGCCGGCCAGAGAAGCCCCCGGATCCACGACCGGAAGTGCTCTCGCGGACCGTCCGTCAGGAAGCGCTCGCACCAGGCCAGACCCTGCAGCAGCGACTGCCACACCGGGAGCTCGGTCTCGTCGGCGAACGACGCCGCGAACCGGCAGAAGTCGACCGCCGAACGCCGCCCGGCGACCACGGCCGCCCACGTGTCGTCCACGAGCTGCGTGCGCTCGTCGGTCGAGAGCGAGCGCAGGTCCGCCGTGAGCCGTCCGAGCAGCTCGTCGTCGTACTGGACGCGGACGAACGCGTGCACGCCGGCGTTCACGACGACCGGACCATCACCGGGGATCTCGATCGACACGCCGCCCGGCTCGATCAGCACGGGTTCGGTCCCCTCGGACGTCCGCACGAGGAGCGGCACGTCCCACACCGTGTCGTCCTCCTCTCCCGAGATGAGGTAGCGCCGCTGCCCCAGCTCGACCTTGCCGTTCCGCAGCCGAGCCGAGACCAGCGGGTACCCGCCCTGCCAGATCCAGCCGTCCATGATCCGGCGGACCGGCTCATCGGTGGCCTTCTCGATGGCGTCCCACAGGTCGTGCGTCTCGGTGTTGCCGAACCGGTGCTCGTCCAGGTACCGGCGGATCCCGTCGCGGAAGCGTTCGGCGCCCAGGTACTGCTCGAGCATCCGCAGCACCGCCGCGCCCTTCGTGTACGTCAGGATGTCGAACATCCCGGACGCGTCGTCGGGCGAGCGCACGGGGTACTCGATCGAACGCGTGCTCGCGAGCGCGTCCACCTCGAAGGCGATCGCGCGCGACCGCAGGAACTGGCTCCACCGCTCCCAGTCGGGTCGGTACGCGTCCACCGCGAGCAGCTCCATCAGGGTGGCGAAGGCCTCGTTCAGCCAGATGCCGTTCCACCAGCGCATCGTCACCAGGTCGCCGAACCACATGTGCGCGAGCTCGTGCGCGATGACATCGGCGACCGTGGCGAGCTCCGGCTGAGTCGCCTTGTCCGGATCGACCAGCAGGAGGCTCTCGCGGTAGGTGACGCAGCCGAGGTTCTCCATCGCGCCCTGAGCGAAGTCGGGGAGCCCGACCATGTCCACCTTCGCGTCGGGGTAGGGGATCGCGTAGTAGTCGGCGAAGAACCGCAGGCTGAACGCCCCGACCTCGGCCGCGAACGCGGTGAGGCCGGCCTTCCCCGGCCGGTACACGATCCGGAGCGGCACGCCGTCGACGTCGACGGGCTCGGTTGCCTCCAGCGGACCGACCACGAACGCGACCAGGTACGTCGACATCTCCATCGTGTCGGCGAACCGCACCCGGATAACGCCCTCGCCCGCCGGCTCGCGGCCGATCTCGGGGCCGTTCGAGATCGCGAGCAGACCGTCGTCCACCACCAGCGTGACGCCGAACACGGCCTTGAGATCGGGCTCGTCCCAGCTCGGGAACGCCCGCCGGGCGTCGGTGGATTCGAACTGCGTGGTCGCGATCGTCTTCGTGACGCCCGCGTCGTCGGTGTAGGTCGAGCGGTAGAACCCCTGCAGCTGATCCGAGAGCCTGCCGCGGAACTCCAGGTGCAGCCTCCACTCCCCCGGCTCGGCCGTCCCCGACAGGAGCAGGTGCGCACGCTCGGTCTCCGGGTCCAGCCGGATCGTCGAGACCTCGAGCGTCCCGCCGGGGCCCTCGAGCCGCCCGGGTCCCACGTCGAGGTCGGCCGCGTTCAGCACGATCTCGTCGACCGGCTCGACGACCTCGAGCGTCACGGTCTCGGAGCCGGCGAACGTCACCGCCTCCAGATCGGGTTCGAGGACCAGGTCGTAGCGATGGGGGACGACGGAGCGGGGCAGGCGGTAGCGAGCCTCGTCGTCGTCCACGCGCTCTCCGATCGCGGGCTGGTCGGTCACGCGCTCAGTCGTTCACGTAGGTGAGCCAGGAGGCGTGTCGCTCGGTCTCGCCCTTGGTCGCGGCGAAGAACGCCCCCTGCAGCTCCTTGGTGATCGGACCGCGGTGCCCTTCGCCCACGGCGCGGTCGTCGACCTCGCGGATCGGCGTGATCTCGGCTGCCGTGCCCGTGAAGAAGCACTCGTCCGCGTTGTACAGGTCGGTGCGGACCAGGTTCTCCTCGGTGACCTCGTAGCCGAGGTCGCGTGCGAGCGCGATGACGGTCTCGCGCGTGATGCCGTCCAGGCACCCGGCGGAGATCGGCGGCGTGGTGAGCCTGCGTTCGCGCACGATGAACAGGTTCTCCCCAGAACCGTCGGTGATGAATCCTTGTTCGTTCAGCATCACGGCCTCGTCGTATCCGGCCTTGAGGCTCTCGATCTTGGCGAGCACGCCGTTGATGTATTGGCCGGTTGCCTTCGCGGAGGACGGGAGCGCGTTCTGCGAGTTCCGGCGCCAGGACGCGATCTTGATCCGAACGCCGTTCTCGAGCGCGTCCTCGCCCAGGTACGCGCCCCAGGGCCACACCGCGATGAACACGTTCACCGGCGCGTTCAGCGGGTTGACGCCCATCTCGCCGTACCCACGGAGCACGAGCGGCCGGATGTAGCACGCGGTCAGCCCGTTGGCGCGGATCACGTCCTTGATCCCGTCCGTGATCGCCTCGATCGAGAACGGGATGTCCATGTGGTACAGCTTCGCCGAGCGGAACAGCCGCTTCAGGTGCTCGTCGAGGTGCCAGACGGCGGGCCCTCGAGCGGTCTCGTACGCCCGGATCCCCTCGAACACCCCGCTGCCGTAGTGCACGGCGTGGGAGAGCACGTGGACGTTCGCGTCGGCCCAGTCGACGAGCTCGCCGTCCTTCCAGATCTTCTCGACCTCGGTGATCGGCATCTCGGAGCCTCCTCGGAGCGGGTCGTGTCTTGGTCGTGGTCCGTGGCCTCGGCCCGGTGCCGACAGGATAGCGGCTGGTCAGGGGTCTCGGTTCAGGCTTCGCCGGGCAGGTCGTAGGCACGCCACACGGTCTCGACCGAATAGCGCTCGACGCGGTCGAGCGGCCCGTAGCGCTCCTCCGCCCATGGCCTGAGTTCGCGGACGGCGTCTAGGCGCGCGTCCTCGGGGACGTGCCACGTCCAGGACCAGCGCCCCTCCTCGAGCGCGTCCAGGAACGACCCGAGCGGCTCCTCTCCTTCCTCGAGGATCGCGGGCAGGACGCGGAGCCGGGCGCCCAGCCCTTCGAGCTCGGCGTCGAGCGCGTCGTGCTCGCCCCACATCAGGCCGACGGGGTCGGTGGACAGGCCCGTGATCTCGGAGAACCGGGCCCGGATCGCCGTGCCCACCTCGTCGAACGCCCCCAGCGAAACCAACAGGACGCCCCCCGGACGCACCACCCGCGCCATCTCGGCGAGCGCGGCGCGCCAGCCGGGGATCAGGTGCAACACCCAGCGCAGGTACGCCGCACCGAACGCCCCATCGGCGAAGGGCATCGTCGTGGCGTCGCCGAGGACGAGCGGGAACGGCGGCGCGCCGCCCGCCTTCTCGACCAGCTTCGCGAGCATCGGGGCCGACAGGTCCAGGCCCGAGACCGGGATGCCGGACTCGTGCAGCCGCAGGGCGAGCAGGCCGGTCCCGACCCCGACCTCGAGGACCCTGCCGCGGTCTCGTAGCTCGGACGACAACAGGGAGATCGTGCGGTCCATCGTCTCGTCCGAGATTGCCCGGGTCTTGTCGTAGTGGTCCGCCGCGGTGTCGAACCGGATCGAGTCGCTCACGTCGCCCGAGGCTACGACTTCGGGATGTCCTTGGTCGGGTCGACGAACGGCAGGCTCGCTACCGTCACCGGTACGCGCCCCCGCGGGGTCTCGGCCTCGAACGTCGAGCCGGGTGCCTCCCATCGGATCGGCACCCACGCGTACCCGATGTTGCGCTCGAGCCGGGGCGACCACGCGCCCGCCGTCACGCTCCCAAGCTTCGCGTCGCCCTTGACCAGCGGCCAGAAGTCGTTCAGCGCGCCCTCGTCCCGCATGGGCTCGCCGCCGATGTCGATGCCGACGAGCTTTCGGTCGATCAGGTCGCCGTCGCGGATCTCCTCCAGCCGCTCGCGCCCGAGGAAGTCCGCCTCCTGGTCCCACTCGACGAACCGCTCGAGCCCGCTCACATGCAGCGGCGTGTCTTCGACCCGGATGTCCGAGCCGTAGTTGAAGATCCCGGCCTCGATCCGCCGCGCCTCGCTGGGGGCGATCACGCGGATCCCGTGCGGCTCGCCGGCCTCGAACACGCGCTCGAAGAGCTCGTCGCCGCGGCCCGTGTCCTGCAGGTAGAGCTCGTAGCCGACCTCCCCCGTCCAGCCGGTCCGGCTGATCACGACCGGGATGCCGTCGACCTCGGCCTCGGCGCAGAAGTAGTAGCGAAGGTCGGCCACCGCGTCTCCGAACAGGCCGCGCATCACGTCCTTCGAGCGCGGTCCCTGGATCTGCATCGGCGCCACGTCCGCCTCGAAGATCGAGACGTCCATCCCCCGCGCGCCCGCGACGCCGGCCAGGTACAGGAGCGCGTCCGAGTCGGCGAGCGCGAGCCAGAACCGGTTCCGG
>Ga0307296_10000447_pt1 | contig 19552 bp, 18 predicted proteins | sample ER_DNA_153_FD_194467 | JGI IMG/M metagenome (GOLD analysis project Ga0307296, IMG submission 194467) | Bulk soil microbial communities from the East River watershed near Crested Butte, Colorado, United States - ER_DNA_153 | ecosystem: Environmental > Terrestrial > Soil > Floodplain | place... | reverse complement strand
CCGGTGCAGCCGGCCAGCGCGCCCGACAGCGCGATGACGACAGCAGCGGCGATCAGACGTTGCGAGCGGCGCATGGTCGATTTCTCATTCAACTCGGTTTCCTGCCGTCAGCTTTTCGCGGCCGGCGGAAGCAACCCCTGCAGGGCCTCGGCACGCGAGCGCAGGCTTGGCGGCGTCCCGCCGTCGTTGGCAATCAGATCCAGCCACTGCCGCGCCGCCGCCGTATCGTTGGCGCGCCAGGCCGACAGCGCCAGCAGTTCGCGCGCGGTATGACGAAAGGTCGCCCCCGGCGCGGTAGCGGGCTCAAGGCGCTGCAGCATACCGGGATAGCTTGTGGTTTCCAGCAACAATCCGGCGGCGCGGACCCTGGCAAGATCCCGCTCCGTCGCGCCGACGCTGCGGTCGGCAGCGATGTCGTCATACATTTTCGCCGCCCCTTGCGGATCGCGGCTGGCGACTTCGGCCGCGGCGCGTAGCCGCGCCAGCATGCGATATCCCGATGGCGCCTTTGCTGCTAAATCGGTAAAGGCCGCCTCGGCCTCGGCATGCTTGTTCTGCTCGGAGAGCTCGACGGCCTTGTCGAAGGCAGCCCCCGCTTCCGCCGCCTTCTTCGCTTCCAGGTACTGATAACCACGCCAGCCGCCGACTGCGGCAATGATCAACAGCGCGCCGGCAATGATGTAGATCGAATACTCGTCCCACAGCTTTTTGAGCCGCTCGCGACGTACCTCTTCGTCCACTTCATCAAATAATTCAGACACTTAAGACTATCCCATCCCCGATGGACCGGGCCAAATCAAAAGCCCGCCGCACGCCTGGCCCCGCGTTGCGGCGGCGATACCCTAGCGATATGGCGACGGCAAGGCAAAACTGTCGGGATCAAGGCGGTAGCTAAGCCCGATCTGACGCGAATCCAATTGCGGAGCGCTCGGCAGGGCTACGATTGCGTCGCCAGCCACGCCTCGCGCAGCTGCCGCTTCATGACCTTGCCATTGGCATTACGCGGCAGCGGTTCCAGCGTCAGGTCAATCGTCTCCGGCACCTTGTAATCCGATAGCCGCTCGGCGCACCAGGCGCGCAGCGCCTCGCGGCTGACATTGCTGTCGCGGGTCACGATCACCGCATGCACGCGCTCGCCCAGCACCGGGCACGGTTTTGCGATGATGGCGCTTTCGACGACGCCGGGATGACCGGCAAGCGCGGATTCGACCTCGGCGGAATAAATCTTCAACCCGCCGCGGTTGATCATGTCTTTCTTGCGATCGAATATCCGCACCAAATTCTCCGCATCGATCGAACCGAGATCGCCGGAGTGCCAAAAGCCGCCGGTGAAACTCTCGGCCGTCGCCTCCGGATTGTTCCAGTATCCCCGGATGACCGAGCCGCCGTGAATCCAGATCTCGCCGATCTCGCCGCGCGGCAGCTCGCGGCCCTCGGCTTCCATCACAACGATATGCGCGCCCGGACAGGGCAAGCCGACGCTGTCGAGATGCGCGGCCGTCAATTCCGGCGGCATGATGGTTGAAGGCGACGTGGTTTCGGTCGCACCATAGGCGTTGATCAACCTCAAGCCGGGAATCTTGGCGGCCAGTTTTTCAATGGTCGCGATCGGCATCGGCGCGCCGCCGTATCCTCCGATGCGCCATGCCGAGAGATCGTGGGAATCGAAATCCGCCTGCAGCAGGCAAAGATTATACATCGCCGGCACCATCACGGTCTGCGTGACGCGTTCCCGCGAGGCGATTTTCAGAAAGTCCGCGGCCTTGAATTCGGCGACGATGATCAACGTTCCCGCACACCGCACCATGCTCATGATATTGGCGACCACGCCGGTCACATGCGCGAGCGGCACCGCGGCGATCGAACGATCCGCCGATGTCAGCTCCATGCAGGCCTCATAGACCATCGCCGAATGGATGACGTTGCAATGTGCGAGCATCGCGCCCTTGGGCCGCCCGGTGGTGCCGGACGTGTACAAGATCATGGCGGTGTCTTCTTCCCCGACGGCTGCGGGCGCATGCGCGGCCGCGTTATCGGTCAGGTCCGAAAATTGCGACGCACTCTCGTTGTCATCGACGGAAAGCCGGTACTTCAGATCGGGAATATCGCGGCTATCGGGCAGCCGATCAGCCAGCGTGGCCTCATGGATCAAGAGCTTTGCGCCGCAATCGGCCAGCACATAGGTTATTTCAGGCTTTTGCTGCCGGGTGCTGAGGATGACCGTCACGGCGCCGAGATGCGCTGCGCCGAGCATCGCGAGTGCGAATTCGATGCGATTGCCGAGCAACAGCGCGATGCGATCACCGCTTTGCAGGCCCATTTTACGTAATCCCGCTGAGATTTGCGCGGATCGTTGCGTCACTTCACGCCAGGTCATTCGCATGATGCCGCAGACCAGCGCCTCTCCATCAGGATTTCTTGCAGCCGCGTCCGAGACCATCGCCCAGATGCTGTTGGGCCGCTCGCAAAATGTCGGCACCACGCGATCGCCGAAACGCGCCTCAAGCCGCATGGCGGGAATGGAATAGTGCGACCAGTCCATGTCGCGGCCTCGTCTTTAGGTCTTTTGCTTCATACCATAGACATGCTCCGGACCCGGAAAGGCGCGGGAGCGCACGTCCCTGGCATAGCCCTCGATCGCAGCCTCGATCATCGGGCCGAGATCGCCGTAGCGGCGGACGAATTTCGGCGTCCGCGGCGACAGTCCGAGCATATCCTCCAGCACCAGCACCTGGCCATCGCAGGCGGCACTGGCGCCGATGCCGATGGTCGGAATGGCGATGGTCTCGGTGATCTTCCTGGCCAGCGGTTCCGCCACCGCCTCGATCACCACCGAAAATGCCCCGGCTTGCGCGATCGCATTGGCGTCGTTCTCGATCGGCTCCCAGTCATTCTCCTCGCGGCCCTGGGCGCGAAACGAGCCGAGCGTATTGATCGACTGCGGCGTCAATCCGATGTGGCCCATCACCGGAATGCCGCGCTGGACGAGAAACGCGACGGTCTCCGCCATCCGCGCGCCGCCTTCGAGTTTCACCGCGCCGCAATGGGTTTCCTTCAGGACTCTCGCCGCGGAGTGAAACGCCTGCTCCTTTGAGGCTTCATAGGAACCGAACGGCATGTCCACCACGACCAGCGCATGTTGCGAGCCGCGCATCACGGCGCGTCCCTGCAGGATCATCATGTCGAGCGTCACCGGCACCGTGGTCTCGAAACCATGCATCACATTCCCTAAGGAATCGCCGACCAGAATCACGTCACAATGGCGATCGACCAGCGCCGCGGTGTGCGCATGATACGACGTCAGCATCACGATCGGCTCGCCGTTCTTGCGGGCGCGAATATCCGGCGCGGTCTTGCGCTTGATGGCGGATTGGACGGACATTCTAGACTCCGAATACGGGGACGCCGATCACGACGGGATGGAACGCGAAAGCCAGCGCCAGATAGGCGACGATCCCGACCGCCACCGCAATCAGGTCGTTGGCAGGCCCGCCGACCGGGATCGGCGGCGCTCCGGCGTCGGCGCGATGTTTGAGCGAGATCCGGTCGTATACCGCCCAGCCAAGGAACGAGCCGAACAGGATGATCGAGCCGAGATCGCCGTTGGCGAGCAGATGCGCCGCTGCCCACAGCTTGACGCCCGACAACATCGGATGCTTCACCGCGGTGTAGATGCGTCCGCGCAGATAGGCGGCCACCACCAGGATGACGGCGGGGAGCATCAATGCCACCGCGATGTGCTTGAGCGCCCTCGGCGGGTACCAGACGTCGATCCACCCGGTCGCGCGATAATGGGCAAAACCCCAGACGATCAGCGCAAGGCCTGCGACCGAGACCAGCGCATAGCCGATCTTGTAGCCGCCCTCGCCTGTTGACGCGATTACGCTCGCGCGCAGCTCACGCTGGGTAGTGAGGGTATGGGCGCCGAGGAACAGGACCAGGCCCAGGATCATCACCAGCAGTCCCATGATGTTTCCTCCTTTTGGCAGGGCCAGCCTTTGCCAGCTTCGCGTATCACCTTAGGGGCTCAAGCCGCAATGCGCTAATGAGGCGTGGGGCGCCATCCAGATGCGCCGTCATTCCGGGATGGCCCGAAGGGCCAGACCTCAGATGTGCGATTGCACATCGGGGAATCTCGATGTGGTTAGGATATGCAAGACAATCTCGCGATTCCGGGTTCGACGCTCCCCGTCGCCCCGGAATGACGGACGTACGCTCACGGCGTGCCCGACTGCTTGCCCAGCTCGCGATTATCGACATAGCGGATCGCGATCGGCCGCCCGGCGATCGCGCCGCCTAATCCGTCAGTGAACTTCAGTGGCTCGCAGCCATCAAGCGAAGCGTTGATCGCCTTCAGATAGGTGGCGCGGACATCCGCAGGCGCTTCCGCCGTGGCATAGGTCATGCGCGGGGCGGCGATGATCGCGCCCGACCGCTTGAAACTGAAGAGCACCGTCATCTGCATGCCCTGGCGCGCAGAGTCAGCCGGTGGCGGGGTCCAGCACGAGCGCAACGCCGCAAACAGGTCGCCGATGGTGTTGAGATCGTGGTCGGGCTTTTGGTATTTTGCGGCGTCGTCCCGCGACGGCACGCTTTGGACCGTCACCTGCAGGTTTTCGTTAATGGGATAATCGATCTCGGGAATGCACGGCCCGTGATTGAATACGCTGCAGAAATATGGCGTGCAAGGCCGTCCATCCAGCACGCTGCAGGGCGAATGCGAAAACGGCGTGGCATCGATTTGACGCCGCTGCCGGGCGCTGGCCGCGTCAGCAACCGTCAACGCCGCCACGGCAACGATCAAGCAGATAAGGATGCGCCGGAGCATGAAGCGAGCCTTCGAATGCCACAGGACTAAATGTTAAGGGGAAAATGATGCCCACGGCAGGCACTATCAAGCCCGGGTTCGTTCACATCCGCGCGTTTTTTCACCCAGAGTCCCACGACGAACATTAGCCCCAACACCAGCGTCATCGCCCGGCTTGCGGGCGATCCAGTATTCCAGAACGCCAGTGATCAATCGAAAGGCCGCGGAGTACCGGATATTCCGCTTTCGCGGAGTATGACGGTCATGGGTGAAGCAGCGCCCGGCTCAGGCCTTCTTCTTCACATCCTTGATGCTGGAGAATGTGATGCCCTCGGCGCGCTCGCTGGTATAGCCGAGATAGAATTCATTCCTGGCCAGGAACACCGGATCGCCGTCGACATCGTCGGCGATGCCGGAACCATTGGCGGCGATGAATGCGTCGAGCTTCTTGCGGTCGTCGGATGAAATCCATCGCGCCAGCTGAAATTCGCTCACCTCGAATTCGACCGGCAGGGCATATTCGGCGTCGAGCCGCGCTTTCAGCACGTCGAGCTGCAACGGGCCGACCACGCCGACCAGGGCCGGCGCGCCGTCGCGCGGACGAAACACCTGCACCACGCCTTCCTCCGACATCTGCTGCAAGGCCTCTTTGAGCTTCTTCGCCTTCATCGCGTCCGTCAGCCGCACCCGGCGGACGATTTCCGGCGCGAAGCTCGGCACGCCGACGAAAGTGAGGTCCTCGCCTTCGGTCAGCGTATCGCCGATCCGCAGCGTGCCGTGATTGGGAATGCCGACGACATCGCCGGCAAAGGCCTCGTCCGCCAGCGCGCGATCCTGCGCGAAGAAGAACTGCGGACTGGAGAGCGACATATTCTTGCCGGTGCGCACCAGTCTTGCCTTCATGCCGCGGCTGAGTTTTCCCGAGCACAAACGCGCAAACGCGATGCGGTCGCGATGGTTCGGGTCCATATTGGCCTGGATCTTGAAGACGAAGGCGCTCATCCGCGGCTCCGCGGCTTCGACCTTGCGCAGATTGGAATCCTGCGCGCGCGGCGGCGGCGCGAAACGGCCGAGACCTTCGAGCAAATCGCCGACGCCGAAGTTGCGCAGCGCGCTGCCGAAATATACCGGCGTCAGGTGGCCCTCGCGAAAAGCTTCGAGTTCGAACGGCTTGCAGGCTTCCGAGACCAGCGCGAGCTCGTCCTTGATTGCGGCAACGTCGAGATTGGGGTTGCGGCCGGCAAGCTCGGCGATGTCGATCTGTTGCGCCGCGCCGGTCTTGGCGCCGCCACCCTCGAGCAGCCGCACGCCGCCGTTGGCGACATCGTAGGTGCCGAGAAAATCACGGCCGCGGCCGACCGGCCAGGTCATCGGCGTGGTGTCGAGCGCCAGCGTCTTTTCGATTTCATCCAGGAGATCGAAAGTGTCGCGGCTCTCGCGGTCCATCTTGTTGATAAAGGTGATGATGGGAATGTCCCTCAGGCGGCACACCTCGAACAGCTTCCGCGTCCGCGCCTCGATGCCCTTGGCGGCGTCGATCACCATGACGGCGGAATCCACCGCGGTGAGGGTACGGTAGGTATCTTCGGAAAAATCCTCGTGGCCCGGCGTGTCCAGAAGGTTGAATACCAGGCCCTCGAATTCGAAGGTCATCACCGAGGTCACGACCGAGATGCCGCGCTCACGCTCGATCTTCATCCAGTCGGAACGGGTGTTGCGGCGCTCGCCCTTGGCCTTGACCTGGCCTGCGAGATTGACGGCGCCGCCGAACAGCAAGAGCTTCTCGGTCAGCGTGGTCTTGCCGGCGTCAGGATGGGAGATGATCGCAAAGGTCCGCCGCCGCGCGACCTCGGCGGCGAGCGGCGAGCGGGACGGCGATTCGGTTGCAATGGCGAGGTCGGACATGGGGCTGAGCGTTTGGCAGGGAAACCGGGCTGGATCAAGCAGGATCGGCACACCCGATATATGGATTGCGCGGCGGAACTCCAGTTCGCGGCCTATTCGCCTATCGCACCAACGATACCGACCAGTATGTCAGCGCCGCGATGGCGGCTGCGGCCGGAATGGTGATCACCCAGGCATAAACGATCGAACTTGCCACGTTCCAGCGCACCGCGGAGACCCGCCGTGCCGCGCCGACGCCGATGATGGCGCCGGTGATGGTATGCGTGGTCGAAACGGGAACACCGAGCCAGGTCGCCATGAACAGCGTCGCGGCCCCGCCGGTCTCCGCGCAAAATCCCTGCATCGGCGTCAGCTTGGTGATCCTCAGGCCCATGGTGCGGACGATCCGCCAGCCGCCCATCAGGGTGCCCAGTGCCATCGCCGCCTGGCACGACAACACAACCCAGAACGGCACCTCGAAATGGTCGCCAAGATATCCTTGCGAAAAAAGCAGCACCGCAATGATGCCCATGGTCTTTTGCGCATCGTTGCCGCCATGGCCGAGCGAGTACAGCGATGCCGAGACGAATTGCAGGATACGGAAGGCGCGATCGACCGCGAAAGGCGTCGAGCGTACCGACGCCCATGAGACGATCGCGACCAGCACCATCGCCAGCAAAAATCCAACCAGCGGCGACAGCACGATGGCGAGCAGCGTTTTCGACAGCCCGCTCCAGACCGCCACCCAAATTCCACCCTTGGCCATTCCGGCCCCGACCAGTCCTCCGATCAGGGCATGCGAACTGGAGGATGGTATCCCCAATCCCCATGTGATCAGGTTCCAGACGATAGCGCCCATCAACGCCGCGAAGATGACCTGCGCATCGATGATGCTGGGCTCGACGATCCCGGTGCCGATGGTTTGCGCGACATGAAGCCCGAACACCAGGAAAGCGACGAAGTTGAAGAACGCGGCCCAGAACACCGCGTATTGCGGCCGCAGCACCCGGGTCGAGACGATCGTCGCGATCGAGTTGGCGGCGTCGTGCAACCCGTTGAGGAAATCGAATAGCAGCGCGACTGCGATTAATCCGACCAGGATGGGAAGACCAAGCGTGGCGTCCACTGCGCGGCCCTCCCCTATACCTGTTCGATTACGATACTGTTGATCTCATTGGCAACGTCGTCGAAACGATCGGCGACTTTCTCGAGATGGTCGTAGATCTCGGCGCCGACGATGAAATCCATGGTGTTGGCGCTGCGATGCTTGAGGAAGAGCTCTTTGAGGCCGATATCGTGGAGATCGTCGACCCGGCCCTCCAGGTTGGTCAGTTCCTCGGTGATCGCCGTCAGCATCGCGACATTGCTGCCGATCGATTGCAGCAGCGGCAACGCGCGGCTGACCAGATTGGCGCACTCGACCAGCAGCGTTCCCATTTCGCGCATCGGCGGCTCGAACGTGCGCACCTCGAACAAAATGACGGCCTTGGCGGTCTGCTGCATCTGGTCGATGGCGTCGTCCATCGCGGTGATCAGGTTCTTGATATCGCCACGGTCGAACGGCGTGATGAACGTCCGGCGCACCGCGGTAAGGACCTCTCGGGTGATGTTGTCGGCATCATTTTCGAACTGGTTGACGCGCTGGCAGAATCCCGGCGTTTCGTCGCCTCCGCGCAGCATGTCCTGCAAGGCCAGCGCGCCCTGCTTGACCGTCTCGGCATGCCGGGCGAACAGGTCGAAAAACCGTTCTTCCCTCGGAAGAAAGACGCGAAACCAACGCAGCATCTGACATGTCCAATGTTGCGGAAAGGACCGGGCCGGAGCGGCCTGTCACATAACTGTCATAAACTATTTTCCCGGGGAAGCGCGCAGCGAGCCGCTACCGGACCGGGTCATCCACCGCTTTGTAGGGCAAGGAAGTGTCCCGAACTTGGTTTCGCTTAGAGCGAACGGCGGAAATAATGCGCGATCTCGCCGATCACGCCGCGGCGGAAGGTCAGCACGCAGACCACGAAAATCACGCCCTGGATAACGGTCACCCATTGCCCGAACCCGGCGAGATATTGCTGCATGGCGATGATCACGAAGGCGCCGACGACCGGGCCGAACACGGTGCCGAGGCCGCCTACCAGCGTCATCAGCACGATTTCGCCCGACATGGTCCAGTGCACATCGGTCAGCGAGGCGTTCTGCGCGACAAACACCTTCAGCGAGCCGGCAAATCCCGCCAGCGTCCCGGAGAGAATATAGGCAAGCAGCTTGTACTGGTCGGTCTTGTAGCCAAGCGAGATGGCGCGCGGCTCATTTTCCCGGATCGCTTTCAAGACCTCGCCGAACGGCGAGTTGATGGTGCGAAAAATCAAGAGAAAGCCGAACAGGAATCCGGCGAGAATGACGTAATAGAGCACGGTGGAGTTCGCCAGATTGAAAATTCCAAACAGGTAGCCTTGCGGAATGCCCTGGATACCGTCCTCGCCATGGGTGAACGGCGTCTGCAGATAGATGAAATACAACAGCTGCGACAGCGCGAGCGTGATCATCGCGAAATAGATGCCCTGGCGACGGATCGCGACGACGCCGGTGATGACGCCAAGCCCGGCGGCGCCGGCGGTACCGACCAAAATTCCAAGCTCGGGTGTAAAGCCCCAGACCTTCAACGCATGCGCGGTGAAGTAGCCCGCAGTCCCTAAAAACATCGCGTGACCGAACGACAGCAATCCGCCATAGCCGATCAACAGATTGAAGGCGCAGGCGAGCAGCGCAAAGCACAGCGCCTGCATCACGAAGAATGGATAGAGGCCGGTCAAGGGCACGATCGCCAACAGCACGGTCATGATGCCGAACGCGATCATCTCATCGCGGATGCCGCTCGGGGTCACCGGTATTGTATTGTCGGTTATCGCCGCCATGTCAGGCCGCCCGTCCTGTCAGTCCCGAAGGTTTCACAAGCAGCACCAGCACCATTAGAACGAATACCACGGTGTTGGAAGCTTCGGGATAAAAGTATTTCGTCAGTCCTTCGATCACGCCAAGCGCAAAACCGGTGATGATCGATCCCATGATGGAACCCATGCCGCCGATCACCACCACCGCGAACACGACGATGATCAGGTCGGCGCCCATCAGCGGCCGCACCTGGTTGATCGGGGCCGACAGCACTCCGGCCAGCGCGGCAAGGCCGACGCCGAGCCCGTAGGTCAGGGTGATCATTCGCGGCACATTGATGCCGAACGCGCGCACCAATGTCGGGTTTTCGGTAGCGGCCCGAAGATAGGCGCCGAGGCGGGTCCGCTCGATCAGGTACCAGGTCCCAAGGCAGACCACGAACGAAAAGACCACCACCCAGCCGCGATAGATCGGCAGGAACATGAAGCCGAGATTCATGCCGCCCTTCAACTGGTCCGGGATCGCGTAAGGCAGGCCGGACGAGCCGAAATAATTCTGAAAGACGCCCTGGATGATCAGCGCCACCCCGAAGGTCAGCAATAGCCCGTAGAGGTGATCGAGGCCGGAAAGCCATTGCAGCATGGTCCGCTCCAGGATCATGCCGAAAATACCGACCGCGATGGGAGCGATGATGAGCGCCGGCCAATATCCGATGCCCGCCACGTTCAGGAGAAAATAGGCGCAGAAAGCGCCCATCATGTAGAGCGCGCCATGCGCGAAATTGATGATGTTGAGCATCCCGAAGATCACGGCGAGCCCGAGACTCAAGAGCGCGTAGAACGAGCCGTTGATCAGTCCCACCAGAAGCTGCGCGTAGAGGGCTTGCATCGATCGATCTTTCGCACTCAGGCTTGGAGAACGCCGGACGAAAACCCGCCGACACGAGGCCGGCGGGTTTTCTTTGCTACTTCTTTACCAGCGGACAGGCACTTTCCGAAAGCGGCCTGAAGGCCTGCTCTCCCGGGGTCGTTCCGATCAGCTTGTAATAGTCCCACGGTCCCTTGGATTCGGACGGCTTCTTGACCTCGAACAGATAGGCCGGGTGAATCTTGCGGCCATCGGCGCGGATCGTGCCCTTGCCGAACAAGGGATCGTCGGTCGGCGTTTCCTTCATTTTCGCGACGATCTTTGCGCCATCATGGGTATTGCCGCCCATGGCTTCGAGCGCCTTGAAATAGTGAACCAGACCCGAATAGACGCCGGCCTGCACCATGCTCGGCGGCGCCTTGTTCTTCGATCGTTCGGAATAACGTTTTGAAAACGCGCGGGTCCCGTCGTTCAGATCCCAATAGAAGGTTTCGGTGAAGTTCAGGCCCTGCGCCACATTCAAACCGAGCGAGTGAACGTCGGTGATGAACAACAGAAGGCCCGCGAGCTTCTGGCCGCCCGAGACGATGCCAAACTCCGCGGCCTGCTTGATCGCGTTGGTGGTATCGCCGCCCGCATTCGCAAGTCCGACGATCTTCGCTTTCGACGCCTGCGCCTGCAGCAGGAAGGACGAGAAGTCCGATGAATTCAGGGGATGCTTGACCGCGCCAAGCACCTTGCCCCCCGCCTTCACCACGACCGCGGTAGTGTCGCGCTCGAGCGCTGCACCGAATGCGTAGTCGGCGGTCAGGAAGAACCAGGTGTCGCCGCCGGCCTTGACCAGGGCCTGACCGGTGCTGTTGGCGAGCATGTAGGTGTCGTAAACCCAATGGATGGTGTTCGGCGAGCACTGGGCATTGGTGAGGTCCGACGACGCCGCGCCGGTATTGATCATGATAGCGTTCTTCTCTTTCACCAGATTATTGACCGCGAGGGCAACGCCGGAGTTCAGCACGTCCATGAAGATGTCGACCTTCTCGACGTCGATCCATTGGCGCGCAATGTTGGTGGCAACGTCGGGCTTGTTCTGGTGGTCGGCGGAAATGACGCTGAGCTTCCAGCCCTTGGCCGTGAGCCCGGAATCCTCGATCGCCATCTGGGCTGCCAGGGTGGAGCCTGCACCGCCGAGGTCGGAGTAGAGTCCCGAACCATCGGTCAGTACGCCGATCTTGACGGTCTTGTCCTGCGCAAAAGCGCCACTACCCGCGGCAAGCGCCAGCGCGCTCCCGAGCAAAAGAGCCGAAATCGTATTTTTCATTTTTTTCTCCGTGGGTTCTGCTTGGAGGCGCTGTTCAGACGCCGAGATAGGTGTGAAGCTTATCCATGTTGCTTTGCAGCTCAGAATTGGCAAAGCCATCGATGATCTTGCCATGTTCGACGATGTAGTAGCGGTCCGCGACGGTTGCGGCGAACCGGAAATTCTGTTCGACCAGAAGGATCGTGAACCCCTCTTTCTTGAGCCGCGCGATGGTATGGCCGATCTGCTGGATGATGACCGGCGCAAGGCCCTCGGTCGGCTCGTCCAGCATCAGAAACCGCGCGCCGGTACGCAGGATTCTTGCGATCGCCAGCATCTGCTGCTCGCCGCCCGACAATTTGGTGCCCTGGCTGTTGAGACGCTCCTTGAGGTTGGGGAACAGTTCGAAGATTTGATCCAGCGACAGGCCGCCTGAGCGCACGACCGGCGGCAACAGCAGATTTTCGCGGACGTCGAGGCTGGCGAAAATCCCGCGCTCCTCGGGGCAGAAGGCGACGCCCATGCGCGCAATCCGATCCGATGACGACCGGCTGATCTCCTGCTCGTTGAAACGGATCGCACCGGTGCGCTTGCCGATGATCCCCATTACCGATTTCAGCGTGGTGGTCTTGCCGGCGCCGTTGCGCCCGAGCAACGTCACCACCTCGCCGGCGTTCACCTTGAAATCGACGCCGTGAAGGATGTGCGATTCCCCGTACCAGGCTTCGAGATTTTGAACCGAAAGCACTGGCGCACCCGTGCCGGGCGTGGGTGTGCGATTCCTCGCTACGGCTTTGGCCATTTCCACTTCAGGCATGACCAGCCCCCAGATAGGCTTCCTTGACGCGTGCATCCTTGGACAGGTCGGCATAATGGCCTTCCGCCAGCACGTGACCCCGCGTCAGCACGGTAATGATGTCGGAAAGGTGGGCGACGACGTTCAGATTGTGTTCCACCATCAGGATCGTGTATTTCGCGGAGATGCGCTTGATCAGCGCGGCGATCTTGTCGATGTCTTCATGTCCCATGCCGGCCATCGGCTCGTCCAGCAGCATCATTTCCGGATCGAGCGCCAGCGTCGTTGCGATTTCGAGCGCGCGTTTGCGCCCGTAGGGCATCTCGACCGCCGGGGTGCTGGCAAATTCGCTCAGGCCGACATCGTCCAACAGCTCATGGGCGCGGCCGTTGAAGCGGTCGAGTACGGTTTTGGAACGCCAGAAATCGAAGGAGTGCCCGTGCTGACGCTGCAGCGCGACCCGCACATTCTCGAGCGCGGTCAGATGCGGGAATACCGCTGAAATCTGGAACGAGCGGACCAGGCCGAGACGCGCCACCTCGGCAGGCGCCAGCGCCGTGATATCCTGCCCCTTGTACAGAATTTGGCCGGCCGAAGGCTTCAGGAACTTGGTCAGCAGATTGAAACACGTGGTTTTGCCGGCCCCGTTTGGACCGATCAAGGCGTGAATGCTGCCCCGGCGGACCCGAAGATCGACATCGCGAACGGCGAAAAAGCCCGCGAATTCCTTGGTCAATCCATGGGTTTCGAGAATGAACTCATCGGCCAATCAAATTTCCCCCGTCAGCCCTCGCCGCGACGTGATATCGCCGGTGGCCAAATTTTTCCTAACCGGCAGGTTCTCCTAAGACGCTTGGAAAATCCGTCCCGGGCCGCCTCCGGTTGCGAATATGCCGTCAACCGGCCGGTTTACGCAAGGCGGAAAAGCTGGGCATCCGGCGAGGCAAAGGGAAGCGGATTCGCCATTAGTCGAATTGCCCGGGCGCAGGATGGACCGGGTTCGCCGGACGTTTTCGGCGGCCGAAAAATTCGAAAGCAACGATCCGGCGCTGGTCAGCCAGGCTGGCTGCGGCGTGATCGGCCCGATGGCGCCAATTCCCTGGCGTAGATTTCCGGCTTGAACCCGACCAGTAATTTGTCGCCGAGATCGAGCACGGGTCGCTTGATAATCGAGGGCTGCGCCAGCATCAAGGCGAGCGCTTTGCGCTCGTTCAGGCCTTCCTTGTCGCTGTCGGGCAATTTGCGAAACGTGGTACCGGCGCGATTGAGCAGCGTTTCCCAGCCCAGTTCGTCCGACCAGCGCTTGAGTTTTTCCTTGGCGATGCCCTCGGTCTTGTAATCGTGAAACCCGTAAGTCACGCCATGGCTGTCGAGCCACGCGCGGGCCTTCTTCATGGTGTCGCAGTTCTTGATGCCGTAGATGGTGATTGTCATTTTTCCGAATGCCTGCGCACCCCTCACTCCCGCTCGATCAATGGCATACACGCGCTATTGAGAAAGAACATCTTTTTTTGGACCAAAAGAATCCTAAAATCCCGTGCTGTGAAAGGTACCTTTCGTTCGCTGAACGGTTTCAACTATCGGATGTGGGCTGGCGGGGCGATCGTGTCCAATGTGGGAACATGGATGCAGCGCATTGCCCAAGGCTGGCTCGTGCTCACTCAATTGACCCACAGCAATGCGACTGCCATGGGCATGGTCATGGCGCTCCAGTTCGGACCCCATCTTCTCTTGCTACCTTTGACCGGTTTTGCGGCCGATCATCTCGAACGGCGAAAGCTCCTGATCGGAACGCAAGCCGCCATGGGAACCCTCGCCTTCGGACTGGGTATCCTCACCATCACCGGGCTCGTCCAGTTGTGGCATGTGTACGTGTTTGCGTTTCTGCTTGGCTGCGTGACGGCGTTCGACTCGCCGGCGCGTCACACATTTGTCTCTGAGCTTGTCGGGGAAGCCGACCTGTCGAATGCCGTGGCGCTGAACTCCACTTCGTTCAACGCCGCGCGGATGATTGGTCCGGCCATCGCCGGCACCCTCATCGCTTCCGTGGGTTCCGGGTGGGTATTCCTGATCAACGCCGCCTCGTTTGTCGCCGTGCTCGGCTCGCTGGTGCTGCTTCGCGTCAGCGAACTCCATGTGCAGAGCAGGGCCTTCCGAACGCCTGGCAGTTTCGCTGCAGGCTTCCGCTATGTCTGGAAACGACCCGACCTGAAAGCCATTCTTCTGATGCTGTTCTTGATCGCAACGTTTGGGCTTAACTTCCAGATTTTTATTTCAACCATGTCCGTCACCGTGTTTCATGCGGGAGCGAGTCAATACGGGTTCCTGACGTCGGTCATGGCGATCGGAACGGTCGCCGGTGCGCTCCTCGCCGCCGGGCGGGAGAAACCCCGCTTCGCGCTTCTGTTGGTCGGCGCCGTGATCTTCGGGTTCGGCTGCGCCTTGGCCGCGGTGATGCCCGACGCCTGGCTCTTCGGCATCGCTCTCGTCATCATTGGCGCGTCGGCGTTAACCTTCACGAACTCAACGAACAGCCTGATGCAATTATCAACCGAACCTGTCATGCGCGGGCGTGTAATGGCGATCCGTCTCGCAATAGCCATGGGCTGCGCACCTATTGGCGCACCGATCGTCGGCTGGGTTGCTGACAGGTTCGGGCCGCGCTGGGCGCTGGGCATCGGCGCAGCCTCGGGTTTCGCCGCAGCGATCATCGGGATTCACTATCTCGTAAGGTACCGTCACCTGAGCGTGCGCATCGACGCGGGACACTTACGCTTCAGCATCGACGACGGCGGCCCCGTGATCGATTCACAGCGAGCCGACCACCCTGCCAAACAACAGGAGGCCACGTAAATCCAAGCATTCGCGGCGCCCGAGCCCCGGCGCGCGTGCCCGGCGGCATGCTTCGGCAAACGCGTGCACGCCTGAGGCAGGCGCCCTCCCGCAGCGGCCGCGTTCCTGCCACGCCTGCGGTCAGGATCGCCCCGGCTCCAGGGCTTCGCCGAGCTCGATCGGATGCGCCATCGTTTCGTGCAGTTTGTTCTTGTCGAGTTCGCCTTCCGAGCGGCTGATAACGATGCAGGCAACACCATTGCCAATAAGGTTGGTGAGCGCGCGGCATTCGGACATGAATTTATCAATGCCGACCAGGATGGCGATTGATTGGATCGGTATGTCGGGCACGATAGAGAGGGTCGCCGCGAGCGTGATGAAGCCCGCGCCGGTGACGCCCGAGGCGCCCTTCGAGGTGATCATGGCGATGCCGAGGATGCCGAGCTCATGCCAGATCGTCAGGTTGGTGTTGGTTGCCTGAGCGAGAAACAGCGTCGCCAGCGTCATGTAGATATTGGTGCCGTCCAGGTTGAAACTATAGCCTGTCGGAATGACGAGGCCGACCACCGATCGCGACGCGCCGAGATGCTCCATCTTCTGGATCATTTGCGGCAGCACGGTCTCCGAAGACGAGGTGCCGAGCACGATCAGCAGTTCGTCCTTGATGTAGGCGATGAAGCGGATGATCGAAAAGCCGGCGAACCGCGCGATGGTGCCGAGAACGATCAGCACGAACAGCACGCTGGTCAGATAGAACGTCCCGATCAGCGCGATCAGATTCCAGAGCGATTCGAGGCCGTAGGCGCCGACCGTGAACGCCATCGCGCCGAGAGCACCGAGCGGCGCGACACGCACGATGATGCGGATGATGCCGAAGAACATCTTGGCGGCGCGGTCGACCGCATGGGCGATCGGCTCGCCGATCTTGCCGAGATAGGCGATAGCGAAACCGGAAAGGATCGAGACCAATAAAACCTGCAACAGGTCGCCGCGCGCGAGCGCGCCGAAATAGCTGTCGGGAATAATCCCCAGCAGATGCGCGACGATGCCGGCTTCCTTCGCCTGGGTGACGTAGGAGGCGACGGCCTTCGGGTCGATCGAGGCTGGATCGATATTGAAGCCGCGACCCGGTTGAAGGATATCTCCCACGATCAGGCCGATGGCGAGCGCCAGCGTCGAGACGGCCTCGAAATAGACAAGCGTCTTCAAACCGACGCGACCGACGCGCTTCAGATCGCCCATCGAGGAGATGCCGTGCACCACCGTGCAGAATATCACCGGCGCGATCATCATCTTGATCAGCGCAATAAAGCCGTCACCGAGCGGCTTCAAGGCCTTGCCGAGGTTCGGATAGAAGTACCCAATCAGGATTCCGAGCGCGATCGCAATCAGAACCTGAATGTAGAGGATCGAATACCACCGCTGACGCGCGGTGGCGGGACGGACAGCCTCTGTGGTCATTTGGGCACCCGGAACAGCAAACGCTGAGGATAACTGCGCAATGATGCGATGAAATGCAAGCAGTCCGTCAAGATTTTTCGCTTTTGAATTTTAACGGAAATTTGTCCGATCAACGATTTTCTCGGTTTCATACGGGCTCGATGCGTCGCGATCACATTTGCCGCTGCAGCACTGTCACGTAAAGACGGCGGCGGATTTCCATCCCCTGTCGCCGGTAGAGTGCGATTGCCGACTCATTATCGGAAAATACGTGCAGGAACGGAATCTCGCCTCGCGCCACAATCCGGCAAGAAATCGCGGCAAGCAGCACCTGCGCGTAACCGCGACCGCGATGATCGGGATGCACGCAGACGGCCGTTATCTCGGTGTAATTGGCGGGCTTCATTCGCTCGCCCACCATCGCAACCAGCTGTCCATCGATCCGAATTCCAAGGAACGTTCCCAATTCATGCGTTCGCAGCGTAAAGGGACCGGGCTTGGTGAGTTCGGTCAACTCCACCATCGCCGGAGCGTCATCGGCGCCGAGCGTGACGGCTTCCACGCCGCGGATTGAGCGGTCCGCGGGCGTTCCAATCATCTGCTCTCCGGTCTCGGCGAGCACAATCCTGAATTCGGCGGGCGGGGCCACGGGGGCGGATGTAAACAGCACGGCTACCTCGGATCGTGACATCAGCGCACCGAGCGCCGCGAAACTCTGCGGGGACGTGTCCACCATTGCCGCGAAAGGCGCGATGGCAAAAGGATAGCGCCGCGCCAAGGCGCGGCCTTCCGCCAAAGCCTGCTGCCGGGTCGTCAGGGCGCTCCAGATTGGATGGTCAAGCGGATGGGTCGATGTAGAGGAAATGGGCATACGCTGTTTTTACTCACACTGGTGCGATTATTTCAAACAGCCGAACAGGTGTGTGCCTTCGATCCCGCGACGCGAGGCGCCCGGGTTATGCAAGATCTTTGTCCCTCCAAAGACAGAGGGCGCAAGGAGAGCCGGGTGTCGATGCACCCGCAGCCTCGTGTGTAATGAGATAAACACACGAGTTAGTCACCACAGGTCCACCGTTCAGTCCGGCTCTCCCTGCGCAATGGTTTTAACGGCTTACTTCACGCTCTCCCCGGTGACCAGGCTTGTTTGACACCGTCATCTGCGCTTCTTATCGCAGACTTGACGCCAGCATCGGGGCGTCAGAACCACACGACTTCGCCGTACGCATCAGCATCATTCGTCCGGCTCGCATTCGCTCGCCTGACGCTGCCGCGTCCACCGCATCCCGCTCCGCGTTCGTGACGTGCGCACGCCCCTCTGTGGGACGGGACATGAGGGATATGCATCTGATTTGGGTCAGGCGAAAACAAAAATATTTTTGATTTCGGGGCTTGACACGATTTCGGAAAATCAGAAGTGATTTGCCCGTCGGGTTGATTTGCCGCAGCTCAATGCCCGGATTTGATTTGCCATGGCGGCAAATCAGCTCGCCCGTAGCCCGTGGGATGGGTTGAGCCCTTCGCGAAACCCATCAGCGCCGTTTGCAACATGATGGGTATCGCTTCGCTCAACCCATCCTACGCCCTAATTGTTTACGAGAGCCGTCTGCCAATCGCTCAGTTGATTGGCCGCGGCGTATGGGTCCCCGCTTGCGCGGGGACGACGTGGAGAGTTAAGCGCGCAGCATCACGTCAATCGCGCCCTGCACGATCGCCTCCAGTTCCTTGCGCGGCACGCGGGCACGGGCGCGGATCGCGATGGTGTGGATGGTCGCGGATGCCAACTGCGCAAGCACCACGGCATCGGCTGATGCAGGCAGTTCGCCTTTCTCCTTCGCCAGGCGGAAGCAGGCCGCGAACGCCCTGTCGAGCTCGGACAATCCTTCCAGCACCATGGCGCGGATATCAGGATCGGAGATGGCTTCCGATGCTGCCGTCATTACCGTGAAGCAGCCGCGCGGGCCGGCGTCGCCGGAGAGATAGATATCGAGCGCCACCGCGAAAATGCGTTGCAGCCGTTGGCGGATCGGCTGTTGGTCCCTGAAAATGTCGATCATCGCCGCGGCGGCGTCGGCGCGGTAGCGCTGGTAGGCCTTGATGTAAAGTTCGCGCTTGTCGCCGAACGCGCCGTAGAGGCTCGGCCGGTTCATCCCGGTGGCGGCGCTGAGGTCGTCGAGCGAGGTCGCCGCAAAACCACCTTTCCGAAACAGATCGAGCGCCTTGCCGAGCGCGACCTCGGGCTGATAGGCGCGCGGGCGGCCGCGGCGCTTCGCTGCCACGGGCGCATCGATTTTTGTCCGCGATGCCGGCCTTCTATTTTTTTGTACCATTTCGCAAAAAATCCCTTGACCGGGGTCATATTATGCGGAACAGTATAAAAATCAACCTGCGTCCGCAACGCCGGAGCAAAACCGCCAAGGAGGCATCCATGGACCTGTATTTTTCACCGCTGGCCTGTTCGCTCGCGACCCGTATCGCGCTGTATGAGGCCGGCGCCGAGGCCAATTATCTCGAGGTCGATCCCAAAACCAAGGTGGTGCAGAACGACGGCTCGGATTTTTACCAGGTCAACCCGCTCGGGCTGGTGCCGGCGCTGCGCACCGATGACGGGCTGGTTCTCACCGAGAACGCGGCGATCCTGCAATATGTCGCCGACCGTTTTCCGAAAGCCGGCATCTCGGCCGCATCGGCTGAGGAGCGCAGCCGCCTGCATCAGTGGCTCTGCTTCATCGGCACCGAACTGCAC
>Ga0307296_10000444_pt1 | contig 19579 bp, 17 predicted proteins | sample ER_DNA_153_FD_194467 | JGI IMG/M metagenome (GOLD analysis project Ga0307296, IMG submission 194467) | Bulk soil microbial communities from the East River watershed near Crested Butte, Colorado, United States - ER_DNA_153 | ecosystem: Environmental > Terrestrial > Soil > Floodplain | place... | reverse complement strand
TTCCGCGTACTCGGACATCTAGCCCCTCCCCTTGGTCTTCAGCGCGCGCAGCCGAGTGAGCTCCTCCTCGGCCGGCGGCGCGGTCTCGCCGAGATCGTCCACGACGCGGAGCTCCCAGCCGGTCGCCTCACGTACCTGCTCGACCTCGACGCCGGGGTGCGTGAAGGTCAGCGCCAACTCCCGCGACTCGGGGTCCGGCTCGAGGATCCCGAGGTCGGTCACGACGAGCGCCACCCGGTCGCCGCTGCTCGTGAGGAAGTCGAGGCGCTCGACGAAGGCACGGGGGGTCTGCCGGAGCATCACGAACACCTTCTGGGCCGACGTTGCGATCTCGGGAGCGCCGCCGCCGCCCGGGAGACGGACCTTGGGGGACGCGTAGTCGCCGATCACCGTGCTGTTCAGGTTGCCCCAGCGGTCGATCTGCGCCGCGCTGAGGAAGCCGACGTCGATGTGGCCGCCCTGGAGCCAGTAGGCGAACATCTCTGGCACCGAGACAACGGCGTCCGCAGTCTCGGCGAGCTCTCCGTCTCCGATCGAGAGCGGCAGCTCGGCCGGCTTCGAGCCGATCGTCCCGCTCTCGTAGATGAGGACGCAACTGGGCGCGTGTGTAGCGCGAGCGAGGTTCGCCGCGAGGCTCGGGAGGCCGATGCCGACGAAGCAGACATCGCCGTCGCCGAGCCGCCGCGCGGCCTCGACGGCCATCATCTCGTCTGCGGTGTAGGTGAGGGTCGGACTCCTCAGGCCGGGACCTCCTCGGCCGCGAGGCTCGTTCGGTACTCCGACACGTCCCTGGTCGCCAGCACGTGCCGCTCCATCCAGGCCCTGAACCGGTCGCGGTCGCGGCTGATCTCGTCCCAGGCGACGTAGAAGTCGTTGTCGCGGTCGTAGAAGCCGTGCGCGTACGACGGGTGTGCGCCGTGCGGGGCGAGCGCGACCGCGCCGACGCTCCAGCCGGGGACGACGATCGCGCCTGGGAGTGGCTCCAGCTCCTCGACGATCTCCTCGACGGTCACGATCGAGCGTGCGGAGGCGAGCACGGTCTCCTTCTGCACGCCGAGGATGCCCCAGAGCTGGACGTTCCCGCGCCGGTCGGCCCGCTGCGCGTGGACGATGCCGACATCGGGCCGGTGCGCCGGGACTGCGGCGAGCTCCTCGCCTGTGAACGGGCAGGTGATCGTCTCGACGTGCGTGTGGCCGGCGAGGTCGGTGCCTCGGTAGCCGCGCAGGAGGCCGAAGGGCAGGTTCGCCGCCCCGGCGGCGTACGCCGTCGCCATCCCCGCATGGGAATGCTCCACGAGCTCGAGCGGCGCGGGCCAGCCATGCTCGACGGCGTCTCGGACCCGGTGGAGCGAGCCCACGCCTGGATTCCCGCCCCACGAGAACACGAGCCTGCTGGCGCAGCCCATCCCGATCAGCTGGTCGTAGATCACGTCCGGAGTCATCCGGATCAGCGTCAGCTCGCGGCGTCCCTGGCGGATCAGCTCGTGCCCGGCCGCATGCGGGATCAGGTGCGTGAACCCCTCGGCGGCGACGGTGTCGCCGTCGTGCACCAGCTCCGCGACCGCATCCGCGAGCGGAACGATCTGCGCCATCGCCGCGCCTGCGCCTCAGAACGGGTACGGATGCGGCCGTCCGACCGTTATCCAGTGCAGGTCGGTGAACTCGTTGATCGCCGCCGTCGACCCGAAGCGGCCCCAGCCGCTGTCCTTGACGCCGCCGAACGGCATCTGCGGCTCGTCGCCGACCGGCTGGTCGTTGACGTGGACGATCCCGGCCTGGATCCGCTGCGCCAGCTCGAGCCCCTTGTCGGCGTCGTTCGTGATCACGCCCGACGCGAGCCCGTAGGGGGTGGCGTTGGCCCGCTCGACGGCCTCGTCGCTCGAGTCGACCACCTCGATCGCGGCCACCGGCCCGAAGGTCTCGTACTTGGAGAACTCGGCCTCCTCGGGCACGTCCGTGAGGAGCGTCGCCTGGAAGCACGGCCCGACGGCCTCGCCCCCTGCGACCACCTTTGCGCCCTTGGCGACGGCGTCGTCGACCCGGCTCTTGACCAGCTGGAGCGCCTGCTCGGTGATGAGCGGGCCGATGATCGTGTCGTGCTCCTTGGGATCGCCGGACTTCAGGCCCGCGGTCTTCTGCGCCAGCTGCTCGACGAACTGGTCGGCGATCGGCCGCTCGACGATGATCCGCCGCGCGGACATGCAGATCTGCCCTTGGTGCAAGAACGCTCCGAACGCGGATGCATTGACCGCGAACTCGAGGTCGGCGTCTCCGAGCACGATCAGCGGGTTGTAGCCGCCGAGCTCGAGCACGACGCGCTTCAGGTTGCGGCCCGCGGCCTCGGCCAGCCGCCGGCCGGTCTCGGTCGAGCCGGTGAAATTGATGCTCCGCACGTGCCCGTTCTCGACCAGTTCGTCGCCGATCGGGCCCGCCGCGCCGGGAGCGTGCGTGACGATGTTCAGGACTCCCGGCGGGAGCCCCGCCTCGGCGAAGATCTCGCCCCAGAGCAGCCCGCCGACGTACGGCGAGAGCTCGGAAGGCTTGAGCACGACCGTGTTGCCGAGCACAAGCGGCGCCGTGATCGAGCGCGCAGAGAGGATCAGCGCCGCATTCCAGGGCGCGATCGCGCCCACGACGCCGACCGGGCGTCGAAGCCCCATGGCGAAGGCGCCGGTGTCCGAGGGGATGATCTCGCCCATCGGCGCGTACGCCGTTCCGGCCGCCTGCCGGAACAGCCCTGCCACGAAGTGGAGCTGGAACATGCCGAAGCCAAAGGTGGCACCGGTTTCGCGAGCGAGCAGCGAGACGACCTCGTCCCCCCTGCTCTCGAGAGCGTCTGCCGCCTTGAGGAAGACCTGCTGCCGTGCGGCCGGAGGCGTGGTCGACCACTCCGGAAACGTGGCCGCTGCTGCCTCGACGGCCCTTTGCGCGTCCTCCCGCGTGCCGGCCGAAATCTTCCCGACGACGTCGCCGGTGAACGGATCGAGATCGTCGAAGGTCTCCCCGCCGGCGGACGCGACCCACTCTCCGGCAATGAACTGCCGACCCTCCAGGACCTCGCTCTCGACTGCCGCCATCGTCGCTCCTTTCCTCGCGTTCGACTCATCCTCGCACGACGACGGCGGCGTCGCTCCGTTAGCGTCTCGCTCGTGCAACAGGAGACGACCGAGACCGCGAGCAGCAAACGGACGAAGCCGCCGTTCCGGGCCGAGCACGTCGGCAGCCTGCTCCGGCCGCGGCGGCTCCTCGAGGCGCGGGAGGCCTTCACGGCAGGACGGATCGACGCCGCCGAGCTCCGGACGACCGAAGACGAGGCGATTCGAGATGCGGTTCGGATGCAGGAGGAAGTCGGGCTCCGCTCGGCCACGGACGGCGAGTTCCGCCGCGCTTCCTGGCACATGGACTTCATCTACCAGCTCGACGGCATCACCCACGAGGCCGGACACATTGCGGTCAAGTTCATGAACGAGGAGGGCGAGATCGAGTTCACGCCGGCCGCTCTCCACATCGAGAGCAAGCTGGGCGTCTCGAAGACGATCTTCGGCGAGGACTTCGAGTTCCTCCACGACACGGCGCAAACGGCCCTGCCGAGGCTGACGATCCCGTCCCCGAGCATGGTCCACTACCGCGGCGGCAAGGCGGCCGTCGACCCGGCCGTCTACCCGGAGCTGGACGAGTTCTGGGCCGACCTCGTCGCCGCCTACCGCGAGGAGGTGGGCCGCCTGGGCGAGCTCGGCTGCACCTACCTCCAGTTCGACGACACCAGCCTCGCGTACGTGAACGACCCGCACCAGCGCGAGTACGTCGCCTCGATCGGCGGCGATCCCGAGCGCCAGCACCTCGAGTACATCCGCCACATCAACGAGGCGCTCGCGGGACGGCCCGAAGGGATGAGCGTCACCACGCATGCCTGTCGCGGCAACTTCCGCTCCTCGTGGGCGGCGGAGGGGAGCTGGGACTTCGTCGCGGAGGCGCTCTTGAACGACCTCGAGGTGGACGGCTACTTCATGGAGTGGGACGACGAGCGCTCCGGCGGCTTCGAGCCGCTGCGCTTCCTCCCGAAGGGGAACAAGCAGGTCGTGCTCGGGCTCGTGACGACCAAGCGCGGCGAGCTCGAGTCGCGCGACGAGCTGCTGCGACGAATCGAGGAGGCGTCGAAGCACGCGCCGATCGAGCAGCTGTGCCTCTCGCCCCAGTGCGGCTTCTCCTCGACGGTCGAGGGCAACTCCCTCACGGAAGAGGAGCAGTGGGCGAAGCTCCGCCTGATCGTCGAAGTGGCGGACGAGGTCTGGGGCTAGCTAGGGCAGGAAGGCCGCGTCCGGCTCGACCGTGACCTCGAGCAGCAGTGGCTCGTTGCGGTCGGCAAGATCGGGCACGACCTCGTCGAGCACCTCCCGAAGGGTGTCGAGGTCGGCGATCCGTCGCGCGTCGCACCCGAAGACCTGCGCCAGGCCGGCGATGTCGACGTCGACGTTCGGCCATGCCGACGCTCCGCCTTCGTGCTCCGCGAGCCGGTCCATGATCGCGTAGCCACCGTTCTTCAGGATCACGAACAGCGGCCCGACCCCATACGTAGCCGCGCTCCAGAGCGACTGGATCGCGTACAGCGAGGAGCCGTCGCCGATGATCGCCACCACCGGGCGCGAAGGAAGCGCGAGGCGCAGGCCGATCGCGGCCGGCATCGCGAAGCCGAGCCCGCCCATCGCGGGACTGATAAGGCCGAGGTTGTCGCGGGCCGGCAGGCGGGCGAGCAGCTCGGGACGGTTCGACGGAGCTTCCTCCAGGACAATCGCATCGCTCGGCAGACGGGCCGCCAGCTCGGCGAGGACGTGGCCTGCGCGCAGAGCGTCGCCCGGCTCCGGCGGATCGGGAGCCGGCCTGGAAGCCGGCGGCTCGGCGTCCCGCTGGGGCAGACGTTCGGCGAGGGCGGCGCACACCGACGCGTGCGGCGCGAGCACGGCGAGCTGCACACGGCTGCGCTGCGCCTCGGCGGGATCCTCTGTCACGACGGCGACGACCGTTCCTTCCTCGACGAACGGGCCCTCCACGTAGGCGTATTGGCGGAAAGCGGGAGCACCCACGACGAGGACGACGTCGTGGCCGGAAAGCGCCTCCCGGAGCCTGGCGCGATCAGCGGAGAGGTCGCCTGCGTAGAGCGGGTGCGTCTGCGGAAAGCCGGCGCGGGCGCCGAAGGGCTCCTGCCAGACCGGCGCAGCCAGGCGCTCGGCGAGCGCGGCGAGAGCGGCCCACGTCTCGGGATCGTCGGCCCCGGCCCCGGCGACGAGCGCCGGAGACTCGGCCCGCTCCAGCAGTTGCGCGAGCTCCTCGACCGCAGCGGCGTCCGCCGCGGCCGCCCGCACGAGACGATCGGGAGCGGCGTACTCGTGCGGCTCGGGCGACGGGGCCTGCCAGTCGTCCATCGGCACGATCACGAGCGCGGGCCCGCGGCGTGTCTGCGCCTCGTGCCAGGCCCGCTCGAGAGCACCCGGGACGTCCTGGGGGCGCACCGGCTGGTCGACCCAGACCGGGTACTCGCCGGCGAGGCCTGCCAGCTTCCCTGCCAGGAACGGCTCGTGGGCCAGGTGGCGCCGGTCCTGCTGCCCGACCGCCACTACGAGCGGCGCGCGGTTGACGCGTGCGGTCGCGAGCGCCGATACGGCATTGCCTAGGCCGGGTGTCGTGTGCAGGAGCACGAACGACGGCTCTCCGCGGCCGAGCGCGTAGCCGGTCGCGATCCCGACCACCGAGCCCTCGTGCAGCGCGAGCACGAACTCGAGATCCGGGGGCAGGTCGACGAGGAACGGCACCTCCGTCGAACCGGGGTTGGAGAAGATCTTCGTCATCCCCCGGCGGCGCAGGACGTCGAACGCGGCATCACGGACCGTCACCGGTGTCGAAGTCCTCGCAGAGGCCCCGTCGGGCCGCACCTGGGTGCCGCTCACGTTGCGGGGGAGCCTATCTCGCCGGCCCCAGCATCCCTGCGTGCGGTGCTGGTAAGCGGTGCTTCTCCCACCATATGATCGGAGCCGCCACCGACGGGAGGTGCCCGATGACGACCATGCTGACCCCGGAGCTGTCCGAGCAAGTGCTGGAGTCTTTCAGGACGGCGCTCGACTCCGACGCGGTGATCACCGACGAAGCCGGTCTGCGCGAGTTCCGCGACCCGTTCGCTTTCTCGAGCTGGGACGACTACACAGCCTCGGCTGTGGTCATGCCCCAGACGGTCGAGGAGATCCAGGAGATCGTGCGCATCGCGAACGAGCACAAGGTGCGTCTCTGGACGCACGGCGCCGGCATGAACAACGGCTACGGCGGGGCCGCCCCCCGGCTGAGCGGCTCGGTCATCCTCAGCCTGCGGAAGATGAACCGCGTGCTCGAGATCGACGAGGAGTGCGCATACGCGGTCGTCGAGCCGGGAGTCCGCTGGTTCGATCTCTACGACGCGATCAAGGCAGGCGACCACAAGCTGATGGCCTCGATTCCTGACCTCGGGTGGGGCAGCGTGATCGGCAACACGCTCGAGAACGGGGTCACCTACCTCCCGACCGGCGCCGACATGGCGGCCTCCTGCGGGATCGAGGTGGTGCTCCCAAGCGGCGAGATCATGCGGACCGGCATGGGCGCGATGCCCGGCAACAAGGCCTGGCACGTGTACAAGCGCAGCCTCGGCCCCTCGCCGGACAACCTCTTCATGCAGTCGAACTACGGCATCGTCACGAAGCTCGGCCTCTGGCTGATGCCCTACCCGGAGTGCTACATGCCGCTTTGGCTGCGGGTCTGGAAGGAGGACGACCTCGCTCCGCTGGTGGAGACGCTGCGAGGGCTAATGCTCGACCGCACGATCGAGAACGTGCCTCAGATCTGGAACACGATCTCGTTCGCCTCGGTCATGTCCTCGCGGTCGCTCTGGTACGACGGCGACGATCCTGTGCCCGACGAGATCATCGACAAGATGGCGCGCGAGCTCGAAGTCGGCCGTTGGATGATGCGCTTCGCTCTCTACGGCGACGAGTCGGTCGTCGACCACCGCTTCGCCAAGATCAAGGAGGCGTTCGGGCAGATCGAGGGCGCGGAGGTGTGGGGCGAGAAGTGCTCGCCGGACGCGATTCCGCAGCTCGAGAACCCCCACGAGCGCGTCCAGGGCGGCGTCCCCAACCTCGACATCAACCAGATGACCGGGTGGTACGGCGGCGAGGAAGGCGGCCATATCGGCTTCTCGCCCGTCGCGCGCCTCACCGGGCCGGATGCGGTCGCGCTGCGCGACCTGATCCGCGGTCTCGTCGAGAAGGAGGCCCGGCTCGATTACGCGGCCGTCCTGATACCGACCAACGCGCGGAGCTTCATCCACATCACGCTGGTCATCTTCGACACGAAGAACGAGGCCGAGGCGCGCCGCGCCTATGACACCGCCAAGCTGCTCGTCCGCGAGGCGGCGAAGGCCGGGTACGGCGAATACCGCGCCCACCTCGACTTCATGGATCTCGCCGCCGAGCAATACAGCTACAACGACCACGCCTACCGTCGCTTCACCGAGACGATCAAGGATGCGCTCGACCCGAACGGCATCCTCTCGCCAGGGAAGCAGGGGATCTGGCCACGCTCGTTCCGGGAAAACGGCGGCGGAGCCGGCCGGCAGGAGGGTTTGGCGGAATAGCGCTCGTCGCCGGAGTGCGATGGTCGTTCCGAGGCAAGGACGCAGGGAGCGTTCGTACCGGGAAGGTACGGGCGCGACTGAGGACGCCGCCTCGGGGCGAGCAGCGTGCTCCGGCGGCACAGCCGGTATTTCGTCAAGCCCTCCTAGAGCCGGTCGAGCAGCTCGGCGACCCCGTCGACCACCTCGTCGGGGCGCTGGCCCTCGGGCACCTGCCCGAGCTCGAGCGTCCCGCTGATCCCGCTGCGCACGAGGATCGTCCGCGCGCCGCCCAGCTTGCCGAGAGCGACGTCCATGCCGAGGTCGTCCCCGATCACGACCAGCTCGTCCGTCGGCGCCCCGAGCCGGTCGCTGATCGTCTGGAGCGCCGCCTCCGACGGCTTGCCAACGACGACCGGTCGAGCGCCCGTGACCTTCGCGAGCGCGGCAGTCATCATCGCGCCGCGGCTGAAGATCGGTCCGTCGGCGCCCGCGTAGGCCGGCGCGTAGCTGCCCGTCAGCAGCTGCGCCCCGCCGAGCACCGCCCGCGCGGCCCGCTCGAGCTGCGCGAAGTCAACCGCTGCGGGCGTGGCAACGAAGATCGCACCGACGCCCTCGCCGTCCTCGAGCCGCAGCCCGACCCGGAGGAGGTACTCGCGCGAGGCCTCCGTGCCAATCAGCTGCACGCCGCCGTCGAGGCGGTTCGCGTCCAGGTAGGCGCGCACGCTCTGCAAGGGCGTGAGCAGCTCGTCGTCGGCGACGTCGAGACCGGCCAAACGCAGGCCGGCCGCGAATGTCTCCGGCGCCTCGTAGGTGCCGTTGGTGAAGATCGCGAAGGGCCGGCCAGAGGCGCGGATCCTGGCCAAGACCTCGGCCGCCCCGGGCTGGACGTGGAGCTCGTGACCGGCCCGGTGCACGAGCGTCCCGTCGACGTCGAACACGAAGCCGGCGGCGTCGTCAAGTCGCACGGCGCCACTCCACCACGTCGTCCCCCTTCTGCACGCGAAGGTGTGTGACCGACTTGCGCTTCTCGACCTCCCGCAGGAGCGTCGCCACCGGGTAGCGGCTGTCCGGCCGCGGCCGGCCCGAAGCCGGCTGAGACGCGACAATCGCGTCCACCTGCTCTTCCGGCATGGTCAGCCGCAGCAGCAGCTCCTCGTCGGAGATCCCGCGCCCGAAGCGTTCGCGGGCTCCCTCGAGATGCACCGGCTCGAGCTTGCGAAGCTCCTCGACGCCGGCTCGCGAGAGCACGCGCTCGGCCACGTCGGCCGCCACGGGCGCGGCCGGCTCGCCGTAGTGCCCGAGGAAGTAGCGGATGGTCTCGACGGAGACGTTCGCCCAGCGCTCGCCGTCGATGACGTTCCTCACCGCCTGGGTCGCCACTAGCTGCGAGACCGGCGTGACGATGATCGGATAGCCCATCTCGGCACGCACGCGACCGACCTCCTCGAGCACCGGGTCGAACAGCTCGGGCCGGCGCTGCTCCTCGAGCATCCGGCGCGTGGTCGAGACCATGCCGCCGGCGAGTTGGTGACGGTAGTAGGTGGCGTCGAACTCTTGCGGCGCGCCGACCGGCAGTCCCTTTTCACGGCCCAGCTCGCGGAAGTACTCCGACATTGCGGCGAGCGCATCGTGATCGAGTCTGTGCGAGTAGCCCTCCGCCTCGAGGTCGCGCAGAGTCGTCTCGGCCGCGGGGTTCGACGTCCCGCGCGCTAGCGGCGCCACGGCCGTGTGGAGCACTCGGAAACCGGCCCGTAGCCCTTCCACGTAGACGAGTGGCGCAAGCCCGATCGTGCAATGGCTGTGCAGTTCGACGGTCCGGTCTCCTGCCGCGCGCAGAAAGTGTGGAGCAAGATCGTGCAGCGCCGCCGGGGTGAGCAGTCCGCCGGGATCCTTGAGGTAGAGCCGATCCATTTCCGTGCAGTCGGCGAGCGCCTCAGCGCGCTCGGCGTAGTAGGCGTGGGTGTGCACCTCGCTGACCGAGTAGGTCAACCCGATCACGACCTCCTCCACCCCTTCCTCCCGCGCCATCCTCGCGAGCCGCCGCAGCCGCACGGGGTCGTTCGAAGGGTCGGCGATCTGGAAGCGGCGGATCCCGTTTCGCACTACGCAGCGGAAGGAGAGGCGCATCACCTCCTCGTCGGCCGGGACCCAGGAGATGAAGCGCATGCCGGTGGTGATGAAGCTGAGGGGCGTGTTCGGCATTGCGGCGCTGACGAGCCGGAACCGCTCCCACGGGTCCTCCTTGTGGAACCGAACCGAGACCGCCATGTGCGTGCTCGAGCTGAAATCGGCGGCGTGGAAGCCGACCCGGTCGATGGTCGGCGCGATCGCGAGCACGTCCGGCGTGGTCAGGCCGGTAGCGCTCCATAGGCTCTGATTCCCGTCCCGCGTCGTCGTATCGACGATGTCGACCAGCGCGCTCACCGGTCGCGGCTCTCCTGCCCGTCGGCCGTAGGCGGTGCCGACGACTCTCCGCTGCGACGGACGTAGAGTGAGAACCCCTCGGTTTCGACCCGGAGCTCCTCGTCGTCCGACTCGTCGATCAGCCGAAGGATCTCGCGGACGTCGTCCTCGCTCAGGGGCATCAGGATTGCTTCGGTGGTCGGGGCGCGGCGCCGAAGGTGCCCAGCACGAGCGACATGGCCGAGGCGGACACCTTCGTTGGGGGATCCGGCAGCGCCGTCGCCGGACGGGCCTGCAGCACCACGAGCGCACCAGGCAGCGGCCGGCCTCGCGCGATCGCCCACTCGATGTCCTGGCGGGTGCCGAAGTGACCCTCGATCCGCCGGGCGACCTCGAGCAGCGCGGCCAGCTGCTCCTTGCCCAGGCACGACTCGTCCCGCCGCTCCGCCGGCACCTCGACGCGCACCGTTCCTCGACCGGCGACGTCCGGGATGTACTCGATCTCCTTCGCGTTGACCTTGCTGCGCACCACCTCTCCGGTGACCTTGCTGAGCAAGTAGTCGTCCGGCGTTGTCTCGCCTGAGACGACCGCGATCCCGAGCCCCCAGCTCGCGTTGATCGCGACCATGCTCGGGTCGCCGCTGACCGGGTTGCAGGTGAACATCACGCCGGAGACTTCGGCGTCCACCATCTGCTGAACGGTCACCCCCATTGCCGGGTCCGAGGTACCGGCTTCGAGCTCGGCCCGGTAGCTGATCGCGCGGGGAGTGAACAGGCTGGCCCAGCAGTCGCGCACCGCGTCGCAGACCTGCTCGAGGCCGCGCACCCAGAGGAAGCTCTCCTGCTGACCGGCGTGAGTAGCGTCCTCGCCGTCCTCTCCGAGGGCGCTCGACCGGACTGCGACCGGAGGTTCCTCCTCCTCCAACACTCGCGCCAGCTCGTCGTGGCGCTGCTCCAGCTGCTCGCGAACAGCGTCGGGCAGCGGCGCGAACCGCATCGCCTCGCCGATCGCCTTCGAGGCCGCGTCGGTCTCCTTCACGTCGCCGACTGAGGCACGGGAGAGCGCTGCGGCAATCGTCCCCTCCAGGCCCGCCTCCTCGACGAAGGCGCGAAAGGCGTGCGCTGCGAGCGCGAACCCGGGCGGCACCGGGATCCCCGCCGCGAGCAGCTCGCCGAGGTTCGCGCTCTTGCCTCCGTACTCGCCGGCGTCCGTCCGCCGCAGCTCAGCGAGCGATTGGGTGTAGGCGGTGCCCACGTCCTCAGGAGTCGAGGATCGTCACGACGCCGGTCGAGCCGTCGACTCTCACCATCTGCCCGGTCTCGATCGTCGCCGTCGCACGGCCGGTGCCGACCACCGCCGGAAGGCCGTACTCGCGGCAGACGATCGCCGCATGCGACATGACGCCGCCGATGTCGGTGACCACTGCCTTGACGCTCGAGAAGATCGGGGCCCAGGCCGGCGAAGTGATCGGGCAGACGAGCACGTCCCCCTCCCGGACGGCCGCGATCTGCTCGACGTCGATCACGACCCGTGCGGCGCCCTCGACGACGCCGGGCGACGCCGCCATGCCCGTGAGCCGGCCCCCGCCGTCCTCCGCCTGCGCCCACTCCTGTACGCGCTGGGTGGTCACGCCCCAGAGCATGATGCTCATGGGGTCGGTGATCGCCTCGGGCGTCGCCCCGATCGCCGGAGGCGGCGTCCAGTCGGCGAGCTTCTCGAGCAGCTCCTTCCGCCGCGCGACGATCGGCGGCCAGTGCGTCGGGCCGAGCGGAGCGCCGCCGGTCGCCCAGGTCAGGACCAGCTCGTCGAGCGCCTGCGCGACCTCGTGGCGTCCGAGCTGGAAGACGTCCTCGGTTTCCTCGAGAAAGCCGTGCTTTGCGAGCAGGGCGCCGAACTCGCGCACCTTGTTCCACCAGCGCGTCAGGAACCAGTAGTCGCAGTAGAACTTGTGCTCCTCGACGTACGGGAAGACCATGCGCGACAGGCCGAGCAGCTCCTGGAACGTCCCCCGCGTCTCCTCGTCGAGCAACGCCCCGTACTCCTCCGCCAGGCGCTCCCGCTCGCGGGCGAGCTCCTCGCTCGGGCGCTCGACCTCCTCGCCGTCGTTCAGCGCGCGCACGTAGCTGACGATCGAGGCGTAGGCGATCGTCGGGTCGTCATACCAGCTCCCGTAGTAGTGGTAGAGCCCGTCGCCGGTGGCCATGTTGAACCACGGGTCCTTGATCTTCTCGAGCTCCTCGAGCCAGGTCTTGCCCGCGTCGCTCTGCTCGAGCTCGGCGTCGATCTCCGCCGGCGAGCGTCCCTCGACGAACGCCCCGTCGACACCGCTGTCGATCGCGACCTTCGCCAGGCGACGCAGCTCCGCGTCGGGCCTGAACAGCAGCACGTCGATCCCGGCGACCATCTGGGCGATGTGCTGGTCAGGGATGTCCGGGAGGCTGGTCTTGCAGAAATCCGAGAAGGTGACGTAGGCGCCGTACCCCAGAAGCAGCAGCTCGAAATGGTGCTGCCACATCAGGTCGCCACAGCGGAGCGTGCGGTCGTAGGCGGAGAGAAGCTCGTAGAACGCGGTGTTCCGGTCGTCCTCGAGCATCAGCTCGTCGGGCTCGTACTCGGGCAGGTCCGGAACCGGGAGCTCCGTGATCTCCGCGATCAGGGCCTCCATCTTCGCCTTCCACTTCGCGTACAGCTCGTCCCAGTGCTCGAAGTAGTAGCCCGCGCGGCGCTGGAAGTACTCGACGCGCTCGACGATCTTGTCTGGATCCGTGACCGGGTTCCCGGAGATGTAGACGTAGCCGTTGACGATGCGGTAGTCGATCCCCATCGCCGGCGGCACCGCGAAGAACCGGTTCTGCCACTCGCCGACCGCCTGGTAGGGCGCGTCGATGCAGTGGACGTCGAACGCGGGCATCGGCACCGGGAAGTGCATCGAGTTCCAGAACCAGAATCGCGCCTCGTCCGTCTCCCGCCGCGCCTCGTCGAAGAGCGTGTAGTAGGGGTACATCTCCTGCCAGCCCTCGCAGCCCGGCGGAGTCGCGATCTCGTACGGACTCGGAAATGCGGAGCTCGTCTGCGTCGGCGCGGCCATGTCTCTCCTCCGTCGGGGCCTGGCCTGTATACAGCACGCGACGATGCGCATCATCCGCCAGCGGGCCCTCGGCGGGGGGGACGTCCTGGAGCTGACCGAGGCTCCACGGCCCGAGCCGGGCCCGACGGAGGTGCTCGTCCGGATGAACGCAGCCGGCGTCAACCCGGTCGACTGGAAGACGCGCGAGCGCGGCGGCGCCCTCGGCGAGCCGCCCTTCACCGTCGGCTGGGACGTCGGCGGCGTGGTCGAGGTCCTCGGCCGCGGCGTGACGCGGTTCCAGCCGGGAGACCGGGTCTTCGGGATGCCGCGCTTTCCCAACGAGGCGGCCGCTTACGCCGAGTACGTCACCTCGCCCTCGCGCCAGCTCGCCCGGACCCCCGACGGGCTCGGCGACGTCGAGGCCGGTGCCCTTCCCCTGGCCGGGCTCACGGCCTGGCAGGCGCTCGTCGAGACGGCCGGCGTCGAGGCCGGCGACCACGTCCTGATCCTCGGCGCTGGGGGCGGCGTCGGGCACCTGGCGGTGCAGATCGCCAAGGCACGCGGTGCGCGCGTGACCGGCACGGCCAGCTCGGCGAAGCACCAGTTCCTGGCCGAGCTCGGCGCCGACCAGGCGATCGACTACACGACCGAGGCCGTCGATGAGCGCGTCCGGGACGCCGACGTGGTCCTCGACCTGGTCGGGGGCGAGAGTGGCTTGCGGGCGCTGCCGGCGCTCCGCGACGGCGGCCTGCTGATCGCCGTGCCCTCATCTTCGGGCCTAGAGCCGTTGCGCGAGGCCGCCGGAGATCGAGTGCGCGTCACCGGCATCCTCGTCGAGCCCGACCGGGCCGGGCTGGAAGCGCTCGCTGCCCTCGTCGAGGCCGGAGAGCTGCGCGTCCACGTCGAGCGGACCTTCCCGCTCGAGGAGGCCGCGGCCGCGCACGAGGCCGGCGAGACCGGCCGCACGAAGGGCAAGCTCGTACTGACGGCTTCGGCATGAAAGGAGGCTGAATGGCACGCCTCGTATTCGTCCACGGTGCCTTCGGCGGCGCCTGGAACTGGGAGTTCGTGCGTGAGCCGCTCGAGACGGCGGGACACACCGTCGAGACCTTCGACCTCCCGGGAGGCGGGAACGACGAGACGCCGGTCGAGGGTGTGACGCTGGAGAGCTGCGCCGACCGCGTCTGCGAGGTTCTGGCCAGCCGGCCGGAGCCCGCCGTGCTGGTCGGCTACAGCATGGGCGGCGCGATCGCCACCCAGGCCGCCTCGAACTGCCCCGACCGGGTCGCAGCCCTCATCTTCGTCGCCGCATTCATGCCCGCCGACGGCCAGAGCCTGCTCGACCTGACCAGGCTTCCCGAAGGCAAGGACGACATGATCCAGGCGAACCTCGTCGTCGAGGGCGATCCACCCGTCGCCGTGCTTCCCGACGAAGCGGCCAGGGAGGCGATCTTCAACTGCTGCACGATCGAGAACGCGACGGTGTGCGTGGCACGCCTGCGGTCACAGCCGGTCGCTCCGTTTGCCACTCCGGTGCGCGTCGACGAAGACGTGCTCACCTCGATACCCCGCTTCTACGTGCTGACCAGCCGCGACCAGTCGATCCCCCTTGCGCTCCAGCGGCGAATGATCCGCGAGCACCCGTGCAGGAAGGTCATCGAGCTCGATGCCGACCACGCTCCCTATCTCTCCGCCACGGTTGAGGTCGCCGCCGCGCTCGACGAGCTCGCCCGAGGGTCAGCCGCCTGACGCGGCCCGTGCTGCAGCGGCCGCGGCGGAGGCCGCGTGCTCGCGCGCCCGGTCGAGGCGCTCGTCCGGCTTCCCGCCGAGGTTGAGCTCGACCAGCTTTGACGCGATCGCCGCCCCGGCGCTCGCCGCCTGCGCCGCGGCCATCGTCTCGCCGCGCAGGTTCGGGTTGCCGCGCTCTGCGAGAGAGGCCGCGAGCTCGCCGACCTCCGCCGCGCACCCGGCCACCTCCAGGGGCACCGCCACGATGCGCGCGCGTGCCTCAGCGTCGTCGGTCCCGGCCTGCCGCGCCACCAGGAACGCGGCATAGGCCTCGCCGTCCGCCTGGGCGAGCGGCGCGACACGCGAGCGCAACTCGCCCGCGGCCGCGAGCGCGGCCTCCGCGCCCTCCGAGAAGCGGGCGGCCATCTCGACGAGCGCCGCCCCTAGGGCGACAAGGACCGCCGCGACGGCACCGGCGCCAGGAGCCGAGGTCTCGGCGGCAAGGTCGTCCAGGAACGCGCCCAGCGGCTGCCGGAGCGGATCAGAAGAGGCCAACGGTGCGGCCGTCCGGGTCGATGTCCACCTCGAACGCCGCCGCCCGCTCGCCGAGGCCCGGCATGGTCATGACCTCGCCGCAGAGCGGGACGAGCCACCCGGCCCCCGTGTAGGCCCGGACGTTGCGGACGTGGAGGGTGAAGCCCTCCGGCGCGTTGAGAAGCGTCGGGTCGTCCGAGAGCGAGAGGTGCGTCTTGGCCATGCAGACCGGCAGCCCGCCGAGGCCGTCCTCGGTGAAGCGCGCAATGCTCTCCTCGGCCGGCTGCAGGAAGTGCACCCCGGCAGCCCCGTAGATCCGCGTCGCGATCGCCTCGATCTTCTCGGGGATCGACGCCTCGAGCGGGTAGGTCGGGACGAACCCGTTCGGCTGCTCCGCGGCGTCGGCGACCGCCTCCGCAAGAGCCGCCGCGCCCTCGCCGCCACGCTCGAAGGCATCGTTGCGCTCGACGGCGTGCGCGCCGCGCTCCAGCGCGAGCCGCCGCACCGCATCGATCTCCTGGTCCGAGTCCCCGTCGAATACGTTGATCGCGACCACGGCCGGCAGGCCAAAGGAGTGGACGATCGCGAGGTGCCGTCCCAGGTTGGCCGAGCCGCGGTCGATCGCCTCCAGGCCGCCCTCGGGCTCGCCTCCGTGGTGCTTCAACGCGCGCACCGTCGCAACCACGACGACCGCGCTGGGCACGAGCCCGCCGACGCGGCAGACGATGTTCAGGAACTTCTCCATCCCCATGTCCGAGCCGAAGCCGCTCTCGGTCACGACGTAGTCGCCCAGCTTCAGCGCGACTAGGTCGGCGATCAGCGAGTTGTTGCCGTGCGCGATGTTGGCGAAGGGGCCGCAGTGGACAAGCGCAGGCTGGCCTTCGAGCGTCTGGACAAGGTTCGGCTCGAGCGCATCCTTGAGGACGACCGTCATCGACCCGGCCGCGCGCAGCTGCTCGGCCGTCACCGGCTCGCCCTCGAACGTGTGCCCGACGGTGATCTCGCCGAGCCGGCGGCGCAGGTCGTGGAGGTCGCGCGAGACGGCGACGATCGCCATCACCTCGGAAGCGGCGGTGATGTCGAACCCGGTTTGACGAACGTACCCGTTGGCGCGGCCGCCTAGGCCGACGGCGATCTCGCGGAGCGCGCGGTCATTGATGTCGACACAGCGCCGCCACGTGATGCTCAACGGGTCGATGCCGAGCCGGTTTCCCTGCAGAACGTGCGACTCGACGATCGCCGCGAGCAGATTGTTCGCGGCGCCGATGGCGTGAATGTCGCCGGTGAAATGGAGATTCAGGTCCTCCATCGGGACGACCTGCGCGTAGCCGCCCCCGCAGGCGCCGCCCTTGATCCCGAAGACGGGCCCGAGCGAAGCCTCCCGAAGGCACAGCACCGGACGCTTGCCGATGTGGCCCAGGCCCTGCGTCAGCGAGACGGAGGTCGTCGTCTTCCCCTCGCCGGCCTTCGTCGGCGTGATCGCCGTCGTGCAGATCAGCCTCGCATTGGTCTCGTTCCGCAGCCGGTCGAGGACCGAGGTCTGGATCTTGGCCTTGTACGGTCCGTACAGGCTCAGCTCCTCCGGCTCGAGCCCGAGCTCGCTCGCGAGCTCCGTGACCGGGCGCAGCGTCGCCGCCTGGGCGATCTCCAGGCTGCTGATCACGCCTCGTTTCCCGGGTCGGGCCGGGCGGTGTGGTCGCGGCCAAGGAAGGTGTTGGCCCACGCGCTCGTCCTCGAGAGCGCGTTGTCCTTGACCACGACCGGGCCCTCCAGCATCGACTCCTCCTCGCCGTAGGCCTTGAGCCGCTCGTAGGCCTGCGACCAGATGCATTCCGAGTCATAGACCTCGCAGAGGCCGTCTCGCGTCCCGCCACAGGGCCCGTTGCGCTGATTCTTGGCACAGATCGACTCGGGACAGACGTAGGCGATCTCGGCCAGGGAACAGTCGCCGCAGTCCCGGCAGTGGAACATCGGCACCTTGACCGCCTGCTCGGCCACGTGCGCGAGCTTGCCCAGGTGCGCCTTCTCGACGCCGCGGTAGAACGTGCGTCCCGCCGGGAAGAGCGGCGCCTCCTTCGCGAACGCGGCCCTGTGGAGCAGGCGGCTGAAGCGGTACTTGAGCGGAACGCGGAGATCCGTCTTTCGTCGGCGCTTCGACTCGAGGTAGGCCTCGTTCATGCGGCTCGAGGAGAGCCCGGTCTCGGGGTCGGGCTCGAAGAAGTGGAACTCGTCCTCGAGCGGAAACTGGATCTCGCGGGCGAGCTCGCGCCAGTCGCCGGCGAAGGACTCCGAGCGGTCGAGGATCTCGCCGAAGGTGGCCGCCGGCATGTGCCCGCCGAGGTAGACGCCGTCGAAGCCCAGGCCGCGCGCGACCGCGACGTGTTTGGCCGCGAGCTCGCCGAAGAAGGCCCGGCCGTTGTCCGGGCTCGCTCCGTGGCGCTCTGCGAGCTCGAGCAGCTCGTCGTTGACGACGACCCCCGGGATCTTTCCCTTGCGGAAGGCCCGCGCCGCCGCGCGTGAGAGCAGGTAGACGTTTGCGAGCGCCCGCAGAGGGAGGCCGTCGTGGGCGATCCAGCGCAGGAGCTCGTCGTCTTTGCGCGTGTCCCAGCCGATCTGGTTGATGACGAAGCGTGCTCCTGCCTGCGTCTTCTTGCGCAGCTTGAAGTACTGCGGCATCACCTCGCGCTCGTGGCGCTTGTGGTTCGTGACCACGCAGCCCAGGAAGAAGTCGGTGCGGTCGAGGCGCTCCTCCGGCCGCTGCGAGTTCGGCAGCCCCTCGTTCAGGTCGGCGAGAAGAGCGAGCAGCCCGACGGAGTCGATGTCGAACACGGGAGCGGCAAGGCCTTTGTGCCCGGTCACCGGGTAGTCGCCCGAGAGCGCTAGGACGTTGTGGAAGCCCTCGGAAGCGAGCTGCCACGCGCGGCTCTCGAGCGCGTTGCGGTTCCAGTCCTTGCAGGCGAGATGGATGATCACCTCCTGCCCCCGTGAGATCAGGTCGGTCCCGAGGGCGTCGGGCGCGAGCATCGCGTGGCCGCCCGGGTTGTCCGTGATCGAGAGCACGTCGACCCGCGGGTCCTCGCTCAGCTCCTGCGCCAGCGCGAGCAGCTCGCGGCCGCTCCCCGCCGTGACCAGCCCCCGGCTCGTGACCATCTCGGCTGCAACCACGAACTTGCCGGGCTGCTCGAACTGCTCCCGCAGCGTGGCCGTCACGACACGCCCTCGACGTCCGGCGTTCCGTAGGTGTGGAAGCTCTCGATCGTGTGCACGCCCCAGAACTGGCCGTGGGCGCGCTCACCTTGAGTCCAGACGATCGGCTCGAAGTCCGGGTCGAAGACGAAGTAGCCCCCGGTCGTCACCTCGACCCGGTTCCCGCCCGGCTCGTAGGCGTACACGAAGAACCCCTGGGCGATCGCGTGCTTCGAAGGCGCGGCCTCGATGTAGATCCCGTTGTCCACAAAAAGGTCCGCGGCGCGCAGGCACTCCTCGCGCGTGTCGACCCAGAACGCAAGGTGGTGAAGACGGCCGTTGGCCCTGTAGGCATCTGCGACGTAGATCAGCTCGTGCGCCGCGATCGAAAGGCTCAGCCACGCACCGGCCTCGGTGCCATCGTCGAGCTCGATCCGCTCGTAGAGGCGGTACCCGAGCTGCTCCTGGGCGAAGACCCGGTTGGCTCGCACATCCGCAGCGAGCACGTTGACGTGGTCGAGCCGCTTGACCGCCGCCCCCCGGCCGACGTACCGCTGGGGCTGGTTCCGCCAGAACGGCCGGAGGTGCTCGGGCGCCTCGTAACGCTCGGCCTCGTAGTAGACCTCGAAGACGTGCCCGTCGGGATCGGTGAAGCGGTACGCGGGCCCGTGGCCGACGTCGCCGTCGTTCCAGCCCGTGCCGAGCCCGCTCGTCTCGAGCGCGGCGACCCGGCGCTCGAGCGCCTCGGGGCTCCACGCCCGCAGCGCCAGGTGCCCGAGGCCGGCCTGCTCTGCCTCGGTCAGCTTGAGGCTGTAGCGCAGGTAGTCGCCCCAGCCGCGCAGGTAGACCGACTGCCCATCGCGCGCCTCCTCCTCCATCCCGAGCACCTCGACGAAGAAGCGGAGGCTCTCCTCGGGCTTGGGAGTGAGCAGCTCGACGTGCCCGATCCGCGCCAGGTCGTGCATTGCCTCCGTCACGATTCGAGGAGCCGCCGCAGGCCGTCGAGGTCGTACGAGAACACACCCGC